>DSLFC04102__coassemble_872_pt1 | contig 24627 bp, 22 predicted proteins | sample DSLFC04102__metabat2_high_PE_037 | metagenome-assembled genome bin DSLFC04102
GGAATTGTGGCGGCTGTCTGTTGCTTTTTGTGTTACTTTATGGCACATGAGCATTTGCTCAAGGAACATACTTACCTACATGTAGCAAGCGGCGATACTCCTATTCTGGAATATCGCCGCTTGCGTTCTTATATATCGAAACTTGTCACATCAAGGTTCTTTCAAAAATGGTGTAGCAGTGGTGTAGTAAGCGCCCTTCTGCTCCAAAGAACCACTGATTTTACAGGCTTTTTCAGGACTTTTCGAGATATTGCCGTGGCAAACAAACAGTATTTTTATCATCTTGAGAGCACTCCATCCTGTCCGGTATCACTTTTTTCGCTGTGGTCGCCGCCGTTTTGCCGGACGGTGACCGGCACTGCGGGCAAAGCTTTTATGCGCTTTGCTTTGTGTCGAATCGGGTCACGGCCATGTGAATGAGGTACGGCACCAGAATGACCGGGATGACCAGGTAGGCGATGCCGCTGTATGCCTTCTGGATCAGCGTCAGCAGGCCGAACTGGGCGATCCCGAAATCGACCGCGCAGCACCCCAGCGCCGCCGCGATCTCCTTTTTGGTCGTGCGGAATCCGCTTTGCTTCGCCTCTGCCGCAGCCTGCCGGGTTTCCCCGCAGATGCGTTTTACCATGGCCGCCACCATATTCACCGCCGTGGACACCGCGCCCAGAATGATCAGCACCGAGATCAGCGGCGTCATGAAGGATGCGCCCACGCCCTGCTCCACCATAAACAGCGTCGGCACACTTTGTCCGGCGGCCTCGGGGTCGGTATACACCGTCATCAGCCCGAGCACCACCATCACCATGAGCAGCGAGTTGATCACAAAGCCCACGCCCATGCTCTTCACCGCGTCGGCCGGCTCATCGAACGACCGGGCGTGCTGCACGAACACCGCGATGTTGGAAAGCTGGAACGTCCCGTACAAAAAGGCGGAGTACAGCGCGTCCCGCAGCGGCAGCCGGGCGGCGTTCATGGTGTTCACCGCCTCCGTGATGGCAGAAAAGTTGGACACGATATTCGGGACGTACACCACCACCAGTCCGGCGATGATGCAGACCGACAGCACCACGGCCACCCTGCGCACCAGATCGGTGCCGAAAATGGCCACCACGAAGATGAAGAGCCCGATGAGCACCGTGCACAGCAGATACGGCAGGCCCGTCAGTTCGCTGAGGGTCGCCCCGCCCGTGGCAAAGGCGACCGCCGGCGCCACGCACATGACGCAGACATACAGCACCTCGAACAGATTGGAGAACACCGGCGCAAATCTCCCGTAAAAAGCGTTGTTGTAAGTGCGGTAATCATAGGTCTCGCGCTTTCGGGCAAACCGCAGGCTGTAGGCAAAGAACACCGTGTTGTACAGCATTGCCAGCACCGGCATGAGCAGGCACCACGCCCCGTAGCGCACAAAATAGCTGTAGATCTGGGCGCCGGAGGCAAAGCCGCCCCCGAAATGTGTGGTGAACCACACAAACGCCACCCCCAGGATCGCGGTATTTGCTTTAGTCCTCTTCACTGTCTTTTCTCACCTTTTCCTTTAAATATTCCATGGCCCCCTCCAGCATCTCTTTTGTGACGCGGTAGGGATAGTGGGCCACGTCCGACATATCGGGGATCCGCTCCGCGCATTTCTGCCACTGGCTTTCGGTGATCTCGATCTCTTCCAGCGAGACCGGCAGCCCGATGGAGCGGTTCAGCCGGTAGATTTTTTCAAATTCTTCGTACTGGCCGTCCGCCAGCAGCGCCAGCAGCACCCCGAACCCCACGACCTCTCCGTGGAGGTGCCTCTCCTCGATCACGGGGCAGGATGTCAGGGCATAGAACACCGCGTGGGCCAGACCGCTGTTGTAATCCGGCGTGTAATCCTTGGTCAGAAAGATGGAGGCGATCCCCGTGGTCACCACAATGGCCAGCACCACCTGTTCCACATCGTAGGTGCACAGGCCCTTTTTGTGATCCTCAAAGGCACGCCTGCCGTATTCGATCAGCGGGTCGCGGCACATGGAGCTGACCGCCACGCCAAGGGCTGTGAAATGCTCCAGCCGCTCCCCCCGGGAGGAGATCGTCGCCTCATAGTATTTGGCGTATGTATCGCCGATGCCGGCCCACATATATCGGCTGGGCGCCTTTGCGATGATCTCTGTATCGATAAAGGAGTGCATGACCGGGCGAACAAAAAAGTGCGGCCGCAGAAAGGTGCCGTCCTCGTTGTACATGATGGAGACCGACGTGCAGGCGGCGCAGTTGGAGGCGATGGTGGGAAAGGCAAAAACCGGCTTGTCATCCTCGATGCACAGGCACTTGACCGTGTCCAGCGCTTTTCCGCCTCCCACACCGAACACCATATCCGCTTGTTGGTACAGCGGCATCTGCCGAAGCTTTTCCACGGTGGCGTAGGTGCAGTTTTCGCCGTAAAACTCCTTGCCGATGATCGTCAGATTGGTCTGTTTGACATATCGCTCGATCTTGTCGTAGGCGGCGGCCAACGCCTTTGGGCCGCCGATCACCAGCACCTTTTTGCCGTACGATTCACACACCGGACCGATCTTCCCATAGATCTCATCCCCGATGGAATAATTCGGAAGATGTACCTCATAATTCTCCAGTTTCAACTGCAACCTCCCCTTTCACCCCGTTTTTTCATAAAAAAAACTCCTGCCCCCGCAACCACTTTCGTTGCAGGGACAAGAGTTTGCTGACGCTATACTCCTGCGGTACCACCCGGCTTGATACAGTCTCCCGTATCCACTCATGCATACAAACATATGCTCTCTTTGATAACGGAGTCGTCTCTCCGGCTCGCCTACTTTTGCGTTCGGTCCGCCCTCAAAAGCCCATTCGCTTCAGTTTCGTCATGCCGCGCTCTCACCCGCCGCGGCTCTCTGGGATGCTTCGCTGAAGGTACTTACACTTTCTCATCGGTTTGGTATCACTTTACCACGCAGAAGCGCGATTGTCAATCCCATATTTTTTATTTTCCCCGTGCCGGTGTTTTTTCGGTCCGTTGAGGGCCTGCCCCTCTTGACAGGGCTGCTCTAACGTGTTAGACTTACAGTGTACTCTAATCCATTAGAGAGGAGATCGGGTAAGATGGACGTGCCTAAGGTGTTTGACAGCGAATACCGGCTGTGCCTCATTTTGTGGGAGCATGAGCCGATAAAGAGCAGCGAACTGGTGCGGCTGTGCCGCGAGCAGCTGGGCTGGAAACCCACCACCACCTACACCGTCATCAAGCGGCTGAGCGAGCGGGGGGTGCTGAAGAACGAGAACACCCTGGTAACCTCGCTGGTGAGCAAGGACCAGGTGCAGGCCGCCGAGATCGACGAACTGGTGGAAAAGACCTTTGAGGGCTCGCTGCCCGCCTTTGTGGCGGCCTTCACAAAACACCACAGACTTTCGGCGAAGGAAGTGGACGAAGTACAGGCGATGATCGACCGTTACAGAAAGGAGGCGGCCCACGATGTTTGAATGGCTGGCGGAGGTATTCATCGATCTCGTGAACCGGAGCATCGCCGCCTCCTGGCTGGTGCTGGCGGTGCTGGCACTGCGCCTTCTGCTGCGCAAAGGGCCCAGGTGGGCCAACGTGCTGCTGTGGGGACTGGTGGCGTTCCGTCTGGTGTGCCCCTTCACGCTGGAGAGCGCGCTGAGCCTGCTGCCCAGCCGGGAGACGGTGCCCCGGGACATCATGCTATCCCCCGCCCCGGCGCTGGACAGCGGCGTGCCCGCGGTGGACCGGGTGGTGAACCCCATCGTGACCGGCACCTTCACCCCCGCCCCCGCCGCCAGCGCGAATCCCTTGCAGCTGCTCATTCCCCTGCTGGCGCTGGTGTGGGCAGCAGGCGTTCTGGCCCTCTGCCTCTACACGCTGGTCAGCTGGCTGCGGCTGCGCCGCCGGGTGGCCGAGGCCGTTCTGGTGCGGGACAACATCTTCGAGAGCGGCCGGGTGCCCACCCCCTTCGTGTTCGGGCTGGTGCGCCCGCGCATCTATCTGCCGGCTGCCCTGCCCGCGGCGGCCCGCGGCCCGGTGATCGACCACGAGCAGGCCCACATCGCCCGCCGGGACCACTGGTGGAAGCCCCTGGGCTTCGCGCTGATGGCGGTCTACTGGTTCAATCCCCTCTTGTGGGCGGCCTACATCCTGTTCTGCCGGGACATTGAACTTGCCTGCGACGAGCGGGTGGTGCGGGGTCTCGCCCCGGAGCAGCGGGCGGATTACTCCCAGGCACTTTTGGAGTGCAGCACGGGCCGCCGGGCGCTGGGTGCCTGTCCGCTGGCCTTTGGCGAGGTGGGGGTAAAGACCCGGGTGAGGGCGGCGCTCCACTACAAAAAGCCTGCCTTCTGGGTGATCGTCGCGGCGCTGTTGCTCTGCGTCGTGGTGGCGGTGGTCTTTCTCACCGACCCCCTCACCCCGCGGTATGATTTTTCGCAAAACGCCATCGTCTCCGCAACTGTGTGGGACTACGCCGCCCCCACTGAGCGTGAACTGAACGCCAGCCAGCTGGACGAACTGACCGGCCGGCTGGAGGGGCTTCGGGGCCTTGCCCGCACCGACGAAGAGGGCTTCACCCCGCTGTACGCCCTGGTGGCGCAGCTGGAGGACGGCACCTCCCTGACCTTCAACGGGTACAGCGACGACGGCAGCCAGGTGCGCACCGAGTACGAGGGCAGGCTGTGGCAGGTGACGGACGAGGAGTTCTGCACCTATCTTTACAATCAGTGGCAGGCGGCCGACACCGCCCAGGCTGTGCCCGAGCCCAGCGCCCTGGATCTGTACGCCGACGCCCTGCGGGACACCGTGGAGGTGGAGGACGGTCAGATCTTCTTCACCCTGCCCGAAGAAGTGCCGGAGGGCACACAGCCGGACGTCCGGGTGGCGGGCAGCGCGGTGTATGAGGATGGCAGCCGGGAAGGCCTGGAGTTTTTGCAGGACGCGGTCTGGACGCCGGGCGAGCGGTATTCCATCCCCTACGACGAGGCTTACACTACGCTGGGCATTTTCCTCACCGCCCGCTATCCGGACGGCAGTGAGGAAGAAAAGTACGTTTCGCTGCGCCCACTCGTTGAGGCGATCGTGTACGCGCAGAGCGCCCCGACGCTGACCCCCGAAATTGCCGACGAGTTTATCGCCGGCACGCTGGCCAGTTTTACGATGACGTCCAGAGGTAACTATTACATCGTGCCGCCAGGGCCCATCCCCCTTTCCGAGGACGGTAAAACGACCCTTTCCATCACCCTGAACGCCACTTATTCCGACGAGCCTGGCGTCTATTCCACAGAGCCCTATGAGTTCAACCCCGAATACGGCGGCACGATATTGGGCAGGTTCTCCGGCGACATGGACGCGCTGGTCAGCGTTTCGCTGAACGTGTTCTTCATGACCGACGAAAGTGAAAATATGCAAAGCATCTACGCCCGGGGCGGCATCGAGCTGACCGCTCCCTTCACCTTCGGTGAGGCGGTGGGGTATTCCGAGCCGACGGCCCGGGTGCAGACAGAGGGCGCCGTCACAACGCTGGACTACACCTTTTCGGACGGCAGCACGGCCCGGCTTTCCTTTGCGCTGCCCGACTGGCTGACGGTGGAGCCGGAAGCGTCCCTGTCGGAAGAGGGCCTGCCCTTTTTCTATATTGAGGATGCAAGCGGCGAATCTATGGGCTGGGTGCGTCTGCGCCCCTTCGGGGCCGCCGACGAGCCCACCCTTGCCACGGTGGACACCGCCGCCGACAGCGTGCCCATGCAGATCTTCTCCCCCGCCGTCATGGGGGAGGGCCTCGGCTACGCAAATTACCGCGTGACGCGCCACTGGGCCACCGGCGCCACAGCCACCGCTGACCGCGAGTTCCCCGGCGGCCAGGATTTCGAGCCCTGGCGCAGCGACCCCTGCGTGCTGGCCTATGACTGGCGTGTCATGCCCTATTCTGTGGAGTTTGGCTTCATGGACGGAGCCCTGGCCGCCTCCGCTCAAACAGAACAGGCCCTGACCGATTTTGCCGCGTCGGTCACGCTCGCCCCCGGCTGATTTCTTATGATCGCTCCCCCGCCCGCTCGGGGGAGTTTTTATTGCGCGCGCCCGCCGGGCACGCCGTCAAATTAATAACAGCCGTCCGCCTCTTGCGCCGTCCGTTTTATACTTCTATAATAGAGAATGATATTTTATGCAAAATCATTCATGTGGAAGGTGATCGGATGACAAAGGCCGTGGAGCCAATGACCAGCGGCGCCATCTGGAAACGGCTTACCTTTTTTGCGCTGCCGCTGTTTTTGGGCAACCTGTTCCAACAGCTCTACAACACGGTGGACTCGCTGATCGTGGGCAACTTTCTGGGCAGCAGCGCCCTGGCGGCGGTGAGCAGTTCCGGCAGCCTGATTTTCATGCTCATCGGCTTTTTGAGCGGCATCGCCGGCGGCGCCGGCGTGGCGGTGGCCCACCGTTTCGGGGCCGGGGACAACGAGGGCGTGGAGCGCGCGGTGCACACCACGGTGGCGTTCGGCCTGGTCGCAGGTTCTGTCATGACTGTGCTGGGGGTCCTGCTCAGCCCTCAGATCCTGCTCTGGATGGGCACCCCGGAGAGCGTGCTGCCCCAGTCCATCACCTACCTGCGCATCTACTTTGCCGGTTCGCTGTTCTTTGTGATGTACAATATCTTCGTGGGCATTCTGCAGGCGGTGGGCGACAGCCGCCATCCTCTCTATTACCTGATGGTCTCCTCGGTGGTCAACCTGGTGCTGGATGTGGTGTTCATCGAGTTCGCACACACCGGTGTGGGCGGCGCGGCCTTTGCCACCGTCATCTCCCAGGCGGTGAGCGCGGTGCTGTGCCTGGTGCATCTGCTGCGCAGCCGGGAGTGTTACCGGCTGCGGCTGCGCAAGCTGGGGTTCGATCTCCACTACCTGCGGGAGATCATCCGGCTGGGCCTGCCCTCCGGCGTGCAGAACTCCATCATCGCCTTTTCCAACGTGCTGGTGCAGTCCAACGTGAACGCCTTTGGCGAGATGGCCATGGCGGGCTGCGGCGCCTACTCCAAGGTGGAGGGGTTCGGTTTTCTGCCCATCAACAGCTTCACCATGGCCCTGACCACCTTTGTGGGGCAAAATCTGGGCGGTCATGAATTCGAGCGCACCCGCAAGGGCGTGCGCTTTGGCGTGCTCACCACCGTGCTGCTGGCAGAGGGCATCGGCGTGGTCATTTTCCTGCTGGCGCCCCAGCTCATCGCCGCCTTTGACCCGACGCAGGAGGTGGTGAGGTTCGGCACCGACAAGGCCCGCACCTCCGCCCTGTTCTATTTTCTGCTGGCCTATTCCCACTCCATCGCGGCGGTGCTGCGGGGCGCGGGCAAAGCCATCATCCCCATGTTCACCATGATGGTCTGCTGGTGTGTCATCCGGGTGTCGTTTCTCACCATCACCGTGCCGCTGACCCACAGTATCCAGATGGTGTACTGGGTCTATCCCCTCACCTGGGCGCTGAGTTCCACCTTTTTCTTCTGGTATTACCACCACGGAAACTGGCTGAATTTTGAGATCGCCAACCGCCGCCTCCCCCGGCGCGCCGCTGAAAAAGATTGACACACCACCCAAAATATAGTAAACTGGGTAAGACGATTTCCGCCCCGGCAGGAAGCCGGCGGCCCGGCGCTGAAGCGTTTCGGTTTGCGCGCAAATTTTCAAAAACTTTGCTTTTGTACGATTTTATATGCTGATGAAGGCGTATGATCTCCCCGGCGGGGAGGCATACGCCTTTTTTAACTGCCCGCTTTTGCGGCAAGAAAGGGACACTGTCTTGAAACTGTTGAAGAAATGCTCCGCCCTCGCGCTGGCTCTCGCGCTGGGCCTCTCTCTCGCGGCCTGCTCCAATGCCCCCGCCTCCGCCCACTCCGCCACCTCCCCTGCCGTTTCCTCCGCATCCGGCGCGGCGGGTGCCCGCCTGCTCACCGACGGCGCATGGCGGCAGGTGGAACTGCCCGAAACAGTGGAACGGGTGGTCTGCGTGGGTGTGGGCGCGCTGCGCTACACCTGCTACATGGGCGCTGCCGACCGGGTGGTGGGCGTGGAGGACTATGAGAATGAGCCCTCTCTGACCCGCCTTTACAGCTATGTGAACGGCGAAAAATTCAAGGACCTGCCGGTGATCGGCACCAATGGCTCGCCCAGCGCCGAGGAGATCATCGCGGTGGATCCCCAGGTGATCGTGATGAGCGAGTACGCCTCGGCGGATGCCGACGATCTGGCCGCCCGCACCGGCATCCCGGTGGTGGTGGTGCCCGGCAGCGACACCACCCTGGACGAAAAGGCCTACGAGACGCTGCGGGTGCTGGGCGAACTGTACGGCCTGGAGGGCCGGGCCGAGGAGCTGACAAGCTATCTGGACGGCATCAAGGCGGACCTGGCCGCCCACACCGCCTCCGTGCCCGAAACCAAGCGTCCTTCGGTGTATGTGGCGGGGGTCTCCTTCAAGGGGGTGCACGGCTTTGAGGGCACCGAGGCCCACTATGGCCCGCTGGAACTGCTGGGCGCGAACAATCTGGCGGACTCCACCGGCCAGGCCGGCGCTTTTGACATCGACACCGAGCAGGTGCTGACCTGGGACCCGGATATCATCTTTCTGGACTTCAACGGCATGGACCTCATCAATCAGGACTACGCCGCCAATCCCGATTTCTACAACGCTCTCTCCGCGGTGAAAAACGGCAAGGTCTATTCCCAGATCTCCTTCCGCTCCTACGCCTCCAACCTGGACACCGCCCTGGCCGACGCCTACTATGCCGGATGCGTGATCTACCCGGAGCAGTTCGCGGATGTGGACCCGGTGGAGAAGGCGGGCGAGATCTTCACCACCCTGCTGGGCGAAAATCCCTACAACGACCTGAAGGAGGCCGGATATGAATTCCGTCCCATTGTCCTCGGCAAATGACGTCCGGGACGCCACATACCACCGCAACCAGGTAAAAAGCCTGTGCTTTCTGGCGCTGCTGGCGGTGGTGCTGCTGGCGGCGGCGCTGCTCTCGCTGCGGGCCGGCTCCTACAATACGCCCCTGGCCGAACTGGTGCGGGGGGTGTTCGGCCGGGCGACCGACGAAAAGATCAATCTGGTGGTGCGTGCCAACCGCCTGCCCCGCATCTGCATCGCCATTCTGGGCGGCGCGGGGCTGGGCCTTGCCGGCTGCATTTTGCAGGCCATCCTGCACAACCCCCTGGCCTCCGCTTCCACCCTGGGCGTCTCCCAGGGTGCCACCTTCGGCGCGGCCTTCGCCATCGTGGTGCTGGGCCTTGCCGGCAAGAGCGGCGTGGGTGTGACCCTGTGCTCCTTTGTGGGCTCGCTGGCGGTGGCGGCGGTGATCCTGGGGCTTTCCCGCTTCCGGCAGATCAGCCCTGAGGGCATCGTGCTGGCCGGGGTGGCCATCAGTTCCATGCTCACCGGTGCCACCACCCTCATCCAGTACTTCGCCAACGAGGTGCAGCTGGCCACCCTGGTGTTCTGGACCTTCGGCGACCTGGGCAGCACCGACATGGGCGATCTGTCCCTCACCGGGCCGGTGGTGGCGCTGCTGGCGGCCTACTGCGTGTTCCACCGGTGGGATTATAGCGCCCTGCTGGGCGGCGCCGAGATGGCGGTGAGCCTGGGCATCAACGTGCGCGGCCTGACGCTGATGAGTATGCTGCTGTGCTGCCTGACCAGCTCGGTGATCGTCTCCCAGATCGGGCTCATCAGCTTCATCGGGCTGGTGGCGCCCCATCTGGTGCGGCTGGCGGTGGGCAACAACCACGTCTACCTCATCCCCGGCTCGCTGCTGGCGGGAGCCTCGTTGCTGCTGCTGGGCGACCTGTTCGCCCGCACGGCCATCGCGCCGATGATTTTGCCCATCGGGGCCATCACCTCCTTTTTGGGCGGGCCGCTGTTCCTCTATCTTCTCTTCCGGGGAGGTCGACAGCCATGATCGAGGCAAAGGGCATCAGCTTCCACTACAAAAACTGCCCGGTGGTGCTGCAAGATGTGAGTTTTGACGCGCCGGACGGCAGCTTCACCGCCATCCTGGGCAACAACGGCGCCGGCAAGAGCACCCTGCTCAAGTGCATGAACGGCATCCTGCGGCCGGACGCCGGCAGCCTGCTGCTGGACGGCGAGGACCTGCTGGCCATGCCCCACCGCCAGGTGGCGCAGCGGGTGGCCTTTGTGGCGCAGACGGTGGCCTCCACCCAGATGACGGTGCACGACATGGTGATGCTGGGGCGGCGGCCCTACATGGGGTGGAGTTTTTCCCGGGAGGACCACGCCATCGTCCACGCCGCCATGGCGCGGCTGGGCCTGATGGAGATGCGGGGCCGGTTTTTGAACCAGCTCTCCGGCGGCGAGCGGCAGAAGGTGATGCTGGCCCGGGCGCTGGCCCAGCAGCCCCGGCTGCTGCTGCTGGACGAACCCACCAGCGCGCTGGACATCCGCAACCAGTATCAGGTGCTCAAGATCGTGGGCGAACTTTGCCGCACCGAGGGGCTGACCGCGGTGGTGGTGATCCACGACCTGACGCTGGCGCTGCGCTTCTGCGATCGGTTTCTTTTGATGCGGGGCGGGCAGGTCTACCGCTGCGGCGGGCTGGAGGTGCTGGACAAGACCGCCTTGCGGGAGGTGTACGACGTGGACGCCGAGCCGGTGACGGTGAACGGGCGGCACATCGTGCTGGTGAACGAATAAGGGAGGAAAACCAATGGACGAAAACAAAGAACTCTGGCAGAGGGCCGCGGCCTTTCACGGCCATGTGTGCGGCGGGCTGACCATCGGCTACAAGGCATCGCTCTACGCCATCGAACTGCTGGGCATCGGGATGGAAGACGGCGTCTGCTCCAAGGACGAGGAGATCGTGTGCATCACCGAGAACGACGCCTGCGGCGTGGACGCCATCCAGGCCATCCTGGGCTGCACCGTGGGCAAAGGCAACCTGCTGTTCCACATCCGCGGCAAGCAGGCCTTCTCCTTCTACAACCGGAAAAACGGCCGCTCGGCGCGGCTGGTACTGCGCCCCGCCCCCGCCGGCATGAGCCGGGAGGAGTCCTTCGCCTACTACCAGGCGAAGGAGCCCGAAGAACTGTTCGACGTAAAACCCGCCGTCCTGGCGGTGCCCGAGCGGGCCCGGCTCTTTGACTCTTATGTGTGTGAGAGCTGCGGAGAGGTGACCGGCGCGAACTGGGTGAGGGTGGCCGGCGGCAAGCACTATTGCCTTGACTGCTACCCCGCCTACGACCGCTTCAACGTGTGACGATTTTACCAAAACGGGCGCTCTCCCCTTTTATGGGGAGGGCGCCCGTTTCAATTGTAAATTTTTTATGGCCCCGCCCCGCCGTTCTTGACTTTTGGCCGGCCCATGGTACACTATTCCTTGTTCGATTAACAGTTATTCGATTAATCATTCGAAAGGGGTGAACCAATGGAGCAGCGGCTGATCGATGTGCTGCGCCGTCTCAACCGCGTCACCCTGCTGCATAAGGTGCATGTGCACAATCTGTTGAGCGATACCGGGGTGTGGGGTTCTCAGATCCCCATTCTGTTGTATGTGAGCCGAAATCCCGGCTGCACACAGACGGACATCGCCGCGCACCTGATGGTTTCCAGCCCGTCCATCGCCACCTCCATCAAACGGTTGCAAAAGGCCGGTATGCTGGAGAAAAAAGCAGACGCCGCGGACATGCGCTGCAACCACATTACCCTGACGCCCCGCGGCCAGCGCACGGTGGACCGCGGGCGGGGCTATTACGAGCAGGTGACCGACCGGATGCTGCAGGGCCTGAGCGCCCGGGAGATCGATCTTTTGAGCGATCTGCTGGTGCGCATGGAAGACAATCTTGCCGGCGAGGAATACCGCGACAAAACCCTTCTCTGCCTTGCGGCGGCCGCGGACGGACCCCAAAACGAAGCAAAAGAGGAGGCGCAACGCCCTTGATACAGACACTTTTGAAATACGCGGGCCCCTATAAAAAGGAGTCCATCCTGGCGCCGCTGTGCGTGACGGCCGAGGTATTGCTGGAGATCACCATCCCCTTGCTGATGAGCCGCATCGTGGATGTGGGCATTGAAAACAAGGACCTGGCCTATGTGGCCAAACTCGGCCTTTTGATGATCCTGATGGCGCTGGCGGGCATGGCCATGGGCGCGGCCAGCAGCCGTTTTTCCGCGGTGGCCTCCATGGGGTTTGGCAGCCAGCTGCGGCTGGCCGCCTTTCAAAATGTGCAGAATTTCAGCTTTTCCAACGTGGACAAATTCAGCACCGCCAGCCTGGTGACCCGCCTGACCACCGACGTGACCAACGCCCAGAACGCCTATCAGATGTGCATCCGCATGCTGGTGCGCGCGCCGGTGATGCTCATCAGCGCCACCTTCATGGCGCTGTCCATCAACCGGGAGCTGGTGACGGTGTTCCTGGTGGCCATCCCGGTGCTGGCCTGTGCCATCGGCTGTGTCATCCGGCTGGCCTATCCCAAATTCATCGCCATGCTGGCCCGGTACGACCGGCTGAACGCCAGCGTGCAGGAAAACCTCATCGCCATCCGGGTGGTAAAGGCTTTTGTGCGCTCGGAATACGAAAAGCAGAAGTTCAAGGAGGCCAACGATGACCTGATGCGCCGTTCCATCCAGGCCGAGCGCATCGTCATCACCCTGATGCCCATCATGCAGGTCACGGTGTACAGCTGCATCATCGCGATCCTGTGGTTCGGCGGCCAGCTCATCATCGGCGGCGTGATGCTCAGCGGCGAACTGATGAGTTTCATCAGCTATGTCACCCAGATCCTGATGAGCCTGATGATGATCGGCATGGCCTTTACCCAGCTGGTCATCAGCCGCGCGTCCATCCAGCGCATCGTGGAGGTGCTGAACGAACAACCCGAGATCGTGGGCGCGCCCGCGGGCGAGGGCCCTCAGCTGGAGGACGGCAGCGTGGTGTTCGACCATGTAAACTTCAAATACGCCAAGACCGCCGGCGAGGATGTGCTCAGCGACATCTGCCTGTCCATCCGCTCCGGTGAGACAGTGGGCATCCTGGGCGGCACCGGCAGCGCCAAAAGCACGCTGGTGCAGCTGATCCCCCGCCTGTATGACATCACCGGCGGCCGGCTGCTGGTGGGCGGGCATCCGGTGAAGGAATACAATCTGGATGTGCTGCGTCACGGCGTGGCCATGGTGCTGCAAAAGAACGTGCTGTTCAGCGGCACCATCCGGGAAAACCTGCTCTGGGGCGACGCGAACGCCACCGATGAGGAGATCGTGGAGGCCTGCAAGGCCGCCAGCGCCCACGACTTTATCACCTCCTTCCCCAAGGGCTATGAGACCGACCTGGGCCAGGGCGGCGTGAATGTGTCCGGCGGGCAGAAACAGCGTCTGTGCATCGCCCGGGCGCTGCTGGCAAAACCCAAGATCCTGATTTTGGACGACTCCACCAGCGCGGTGGACACCGCCACCGACGCGGCCATCCGCGCGGCGCTGCGCACCCACCTGAAGGACTCCACCAAGATCATCATCGCGCAGCGGGTGGCCAGCGTGTGCGACGCCGACAAGATCGTGGTGCTCAGCGACGGCAAGATCGCCGACATGGGCACCCACGACGAACTGATGGCCCGCAGCGAGATTTACCGCGAGGTGTACACCTCGCAGCAGAAGGGGGTGGAATAAATGGCAGGACATATGGCAGGCCCCGGCGGACGGCGGGGCGGTTTTGAGCGGCCGAAAAACGCGCGGCGCACCTTCATGCGGGTGCTGGATTATATGCTGCGCCAGAAATGGCTGATGCTGTGCGTGCTGCTGTGCATCGCCGTGAGCGCGGGCGCGGGCGTGTTCGGCACCTATATGCTCAAGCCCATCATCAACCAGGGCATTCTGCCGCTGGTGGGTCAGCCCCTCAATGCCGCCACACTGGCGCCGCTGGTGGGGATGCTGGCCATCACCGCAGCGGTGTATCTCATCGGCGCGCTGTGCACCTTCATCCAGCAGACCGTGATGACCTTCATCTCCAACCGGGCGCTGAACGGCATCCGGCGGGATCTGTTCAACAAATTGCAGGATCTGCCCATCCGCTACTTTGACAGCCGCACCCACGGCGACATCATGAGCCTGTTCACCAACGACGTGGACACCCTGCGGCAGGCCATGGCCCAGGGCATGATCCAGCTGGTGACCAGCGCGGTGACACTGGTGAGCACCTTCATCATGATGCTGGTGCTCAGTCCCCTGCTCACGCTGCTCATCGTGCTGATGCTGTTTGTGATGATCAAGATGATCGCGGTGGTGGGCAAGCGCTCCGCCAGCGGCTTCATGGCGCAGCAGCGGGCGCTGGGCGCGGCCAACGGCTACATCGAGGAGATGATCGAGGGACAGAAGGTGGTGAAGGTGTTCTGCCACGAGCAGGCGGTGAACACCCGCTTTGCCCAGCTGAACGAGGAACTGCGGCAGGCCGCCACCCAGGCAAACACCTTTGCCAACATCATCATGCCCCTGATGGGCAACCTCTCCTATGTGAACTATGCCCTCACCGCCGCCGTGGGCGCGGCGCTGGCCATCGCGGGGCGGCTGGACCTGGGCACCATCGGCAGCTTTTTGCAGTACACCCGTTCCTTCAGCCAGCCGGTGACCCAGATCAGCATGCAGTTCAACGCCATCCTGGCGGCACTGGCGGGCGCCGAGCGCATCTTTGCCGCCATCGACGAGACCCCTGAACTGGACGAGGGATATGTGACGCTGGTGAACGCGGTCATCGGGCCCGACGGCTCCATCACCGAGAGCGAAAAGCGCACCGGCCAGTGGGCCTGGAAGTGGCCTCACCACGACGGGCGGCTGGAGTATGTGCCGGTGCGGGGCGACGTGACCTTTGAACATGTGGATTTCGGCTACGACCCGGACAAGATCGTGCTGCACGACCTGAGCCTCTACGCCCGGCCCGGCCAGAAGATCGCCTTTGTGGGCTCCACCGGCGCGGGCAAGACCACTATCACCAACCTCATCAACCGGTTCTATGAGGTGCCGGACGGCAAGATCCGCTACGACGGCATCAACATCACCAAGATCAAAAAGGCGGACCTGCGCCGGTCTCTGGGCATGGTATTGCAGGACACCCACCTGTTCACCGGCACCGTGAAGGAGAACATCCGCTACGGCCGGCTGGACGCTACCGACGAGGAGATCGTGGCGGCGGCAAAGCTTGCCAACGCCGACTTCTTCATCCGCCACCTGCCTAAAGGGTACGACACGGTGCTCACCGCCGACGGCGCGAACCTCAGCCAGGGGCAGCGGCAGCTGCTGGCCATCGCCCGGGCGGCGGTGGCCGACCCCCCGGTGCTGATCCTGGACGAGGCTACCTCCTCCATCGACACCCGCACCGAAAAGCTCATCGAAAAGGGCATGGACAAACTGATGGCGGGCCGCACCGTGTTCGTCATCGCCCACCGCCTTTCCACCGTGCGCAACTCCAACGCCATCATGGTGCTGGAGCACGGACGGATCATCGAGCGGGGCGACCACGACGACCTGCTGGCGCAGAAGGGCCGCTATTATCAGCTTTACACCGGGCAATTCGAACTGTCCTGAAACTTGCAGCAAAAGGCCCCGCAGGCATCGCCTGCGGGGCCTTTTTTGTTTGTTTTACTCGGTGCGCCAGTAGTGCACGCTGTAAGGCGCGAGGCGGCTGCCACCGCCGAAGTCGTGGGCCTCGCCGGTGATGAGGTCGGTGGCGCGGCCGGCGCCGGCGTCAAAGTGGGCGGTGTACTCCTCACCGTCGGCGTTCACCGCCACGATCACCCGCTCGCCCTCCGCCGCCCGCTGGAACACCAGCTGCCGGTTGGTCAGCGCCAGGGTGCGATAATCGCCCTCGCAGAGCGCCCGGCTGCCCTCGCGGGCGGCGGCCAGCGCCGCCACCCATGCGGTGAGTTCATTTTCCCGTGGGCCGTCCAGCGCGGGGCGCAGGGCCGCGTCACCGTCGCTCTTTTTCCCCTGCTGGCCCCACTCGCTGCCGTAGTAGACCGCCGGGGTGCCGGGCATCCCGAACAACAGGCCGTAGGCCGGGCGGATGTGGGCGGGGTTTGTGAGAATGCTGGCGATGCGCTCCACGTCGTGATTGTCCAGAAAGGCCAGCAGGTGTTTGCCCTTGTACAGCGTCCAGGGTTCGGGGCCGAACTGGCGGTTCAGGCTGTGGGCGATCTCGAACATGTTCATGCTGTTGAAGCTGGAATAAAGGCCCTTGTAGCACTCGTAATTGGTCACCGAGTGGCAGGCGCTGTCGTTCATCCAGCGGTTGTAGTCGCCATGAAGGGTCTCCCCCATCAGCACAAACTCCGGCTTGAGGCCCTGTGTAAAGGCGCGCAGCCTGGCAAGGAAGTCCGGCGTGAGGCAGTAGGCCACGTCCAGCCGCAGGCCGTCGATGCCGTACTGTTCCACCCAGCCCTTCACTGCGGCGAAGAGGTGTTCTGTCACCGCCGGGTTGTTCAGATTGAGCTTCACCAGCTCGTTGTGGCCCTCCCACCCCTCGTACCAGAAGCTGTCGTTGTACTGGGTGTTGCCGTCGAAGTTCAGATGGAACCAGTCCTTGTAGGGGCTGTCCCACTTCTTTTGGCGCACGTCCTCAAAGGCCCAGAATCCCCGGCCCACATGGTTGAACACGCCGTCCAGCATCACCCGGATGCCCGCGGCGTGGAACGCGTCGCACACCTGTTTCAAATCCTCATTGGTACCCAGGCGGCAGTCCACCCGGTTGTAATCACGGGTGTCATAGCCGTGCTTGTCGCTCTCGAACACCGGGTTCAGCAGCACACAGGTCATGTGCAGCGCCTTGATGTGCTCCCCCCAGTCCAGCAGCTTCAGGATGCGGTGCTCGGTCACGCCGTCGTTGTACTCCGGCGCGCCGCACAGGCCCAGGGGATAGATCTGATAGACATTTGCCCGGTCAAACCACATAATCGGTTCCTTTCAGGGCCATGCGGGCCCGGCGTTATTTTTCTGCCGCAGACTGTTCCACGGTTTTTTCCCCTTCGGGAAGACTGCTCCCCTGGCCGTCCGCGGGATCGGCGGGGAGCGGGTTTCCGTCCTTGTCGATGCCTTTCGCCTTCAGCCGGCGGGCCAGCAGGTCGCTGGTGAGGGAGTAGAGCACGGCGAAGGTGGGCACGCCGATGACCATGCCCACAAAGCCAAACAAACCGCCGCCCACAATGATGGCCACCAGCACCCAGATGGCGGAAAGGCCGGTGGAGTCGCCCAGGATCTTGGGGCCCAGGATGTTGCCGTCGAACTGCTGCAGGATCAGGATCAGCACCCCGAACTCGATGGCCACGATGGGGTCCACCATCAGCAGGATCATCACGCTGGGGATGGCGCCGATGAAGGGTCCGAAGAAGGGGATCACATTGGTGACGCCCACCACTACGCTGATGAGCAGCGCAAAGGGCATCTTGAACAGGCTCATCAGAATGAAGCAGAGCACCCCGATGATGGCGCTGTCGATCAGTTTGCCGTAGATGAAGCCGTTGAACACCCGGTTGGCGTTGCGGCACACGGTGAGCGTTCGCCGGGCCTTTTCCATGGGCAGAAACGCGTAGATCACCTTGCGCATCTGGCTCAGCAGCCGATATTTGCCCATGAGCATATACACCGAGGCGATGAAAGCCGTGAGGGCCGACACCACACCGCTGCCCACCGCCATGCTGTAATTGAGCAGCTGGGGCATGAAGGTGCGCATCAGGTCGGTGGACCGCTGCATCAGGTCGGTATAGGAGAGCATCATCCCCTCGATCAGTTCCTCATCCAGATGGAACCGGGTGGACACATCCGCCACAAAGGAGTTGAGGCTGCGCAGGTAGGAGTTGAGGTTGTTGCCCAGCACCATCACGCTCTGCACCACCTGGGGCAGCACAAAACTCAGCAGCACGCTGAACAGCGCCACGGCCAGCAGGTAACTCACCGCGATGCTCACTCCCCGCTTCATCGAGAATTTTTCCTCAAAGAAGCGCACGGGGCCGTCCAGCAGGTAGGCGATCACAAAGCCCCCCACAAAGGGCGAGAGGACGCCCAGCACCCCGCCGATGGTCTGGCGCACCAGGTCCAGGTGGGACATGGCCAGATAAAAGGAGATGCCGATGAGCACCACCATCAGGTTGGAGAAGAAATTCGGGTTGGGTCTCCATCTGTTGTTCTGATTCATTCACACCGTTCCTTTTTGTTGGATTTTCCGCAAAGCGAGCCGCCGGTCACAAAAACCGCCGCAGCAGCGGGCGCAGCCGCAGCGCGTAGGCCCGCACCAGGTTGTTCAGCGCGGCGTCGTAGACCCAAAAGCACACGTTGGCCAGCACCACCAGCCCCGCCAGCGCCAGGGGCGCCGTCTGGGCGAACTCCTGCACGATGGCCTGAATGGGCAGCACATAGAGCATCAGCCCGTAGCAGGCGAACACAAGGCCGTTGAACACCGCCGTTTTCACCGCCGCCCGCAGCCACCGCCAGCGGATGCGCTGCAGATATGCCTTCAGCAGCGGATAATGCCCCAGCAAAAACACAAAGACGACGGCGCTCTCCTTGTCGGGCACAAAGAGGACGCACAGCAGCGACAGGGCGGCGTAGCTGACCCAGGCAAGGCGCATGCCGCACTCCATGGCCACCGGCACCAGAAAGAGCCCGCCCAAGGCCGGCGCGCAGAAGGTGGCAAAGGGCAGCACGCTGCCGCTCAGCATCATCGTCATGGCCAGCGCGCACATCACGCCGCACAGCGCGATGCGCCCGCTCTTTCTCCCGCGCATGGTCAGCACTGGCCGCAGTTGCAGCACAGGTCCATGCACATCATGGCGGTGCAGATGTCACAGCAGCTGCATCCCACCGCGTTCGCCTGGGTGCCCGCGCCGTAGGGGCCATAAGGGTTGCCGGGCATCTGGCCGTTCGCGGTGCTCTGCAGGTTGTGCAGCGCCGCCGCGTACTCCCGGTTGGAGGGCGCCAGGCGGCAGGCCTCCTGGAAGTAGCGCAGCGCCTCGTTCAGCCAGCCCTTGTAATAATAGGCGCTGCCCATCAGGAAGTTCCACTCGGCGCTGGCGGGGCCGTCGGGCATGGCCTGCAGCCGGGACAGTGCCTCGTCCACCCTGCCCTGCTGGATCAGCGCCCGGATCTCGGGCAGGCTGCCGGGGTCCGTCTGCCGCCCGTCCTGCCGGACGTCGTGGTCGCCCGTGTGGGCGGGCGCGCCACGCAGTTCGGCCATCACCTCGTCGAAGGCGGCGTTGATCTCGTCCATCTTCTTCTGCGCGTCCTCCTTCAGGGGGCCGGCCTCGTAGTTATCGGGATTGTATTTCTGCGCCAGCGCGCGGTAAGCGGCCTTCACTTCGTCCTCGCTCGCGCCGCGGCGCAGCCCCAGCACCTGATATGCGTCCATCGTTCCGTCCTTTCCGCGCCGGCGTCACACCGGCGCTGCGTGTTTTTCGTGTCTGGGCGGCTGCCCCGCGCGGCGGATGCCGGCGGGAAGGCCCAGGAAGATGATGTTGTCCAGAATGGGGCGGTTGAGTTCCAGCCGCAGCAGGTTGTAGCAGCGGGCCACCTCCCCCGCCGCCAGGCGGCACTGGAGGGCCGCCTGCCCGATGGCGGCGTCCCGGTCAAGGCCCATGCGCGCAAACACGTTGTAGCGGCCCTTTTCCCGGTCTTTTTCGTAATCCTCGGCGGCGTCCAGCCAATAGAGGATCTTGCCCAGAAACAGGCCCATCCGCTCCAGGATATGCGCCTGCTCCGGCTGCACCGCGCACTGCCGCAGGATGGCCGCGGTCATGCGGCCGGTGGGCTCCGCCGCCTCGTCGGGGTTCGCACAGCCCGCCTGTTCCAATGTTTGCTGGCACACCGTCTGCGCCGCCAGCAGTTCGTCCAGCTGCGGCTGGGCGGCGGCGGCCTTTTTGTGGGCCCGGCGCAGCAGAAGCCGCAGCGCCCCCGAGGCAAATCGCCGGGCAAAGGGCTCGTCCGCCAGATCGTCCGCCAGTTTGTACCAGCTCAGCAGCACCAGCGACGCGGCGGCCAGCCGCAGCCCGTCGGTGCCGGCGTGCATGCAGCGGCGGCGCAGCGGGTTTGCGATGCACCGCTTCATGCAGGGGCTGCCCTGCTGGCCGCTGAGCCCGTCGGCCAGCAGCGCCACGGTGACCAGGTCGTAGTTGAGGAGCATCCGGCTCACAAAGCCATAGTCCGTTTTCAGCTGCATGCACAGCCCGCAGTAAACAGCCCGGTAGCACTCGTACTCCCGCACCTTCATCTCGCCTTTGTCGGGGGTGACATAGCCGAACACGCCGGACGCCCCTTTCCACAGAAAATGGGCTGACAGCCGCCTTTCACTCTGCGCAAAAGCGCCGCTGTCAACCCTATTATCATACACTATTTTGCCCCTGTTTACAATTCACGCGCCCGCCGCGGGCCCATAATTCCCAAAAAATTTACATTCACACCTGCCGGTCCAGTTCATCGATGCGACAGAAGCGATACCCCTGCTCCTTGAACCAGTCGATGATGTCCGGCAGGGCGGCGGCGGTGGTCTTGCGGGTGGCCTTGGTGTCATGCATCAGCACCACACAGACGGTTTTCCCCTCCGCGCCCTTCACCACGTTGCGAAAAACGTCCTCGGCGCTGGGATGGCCGCCAGCCGCGTCCTCGGCGCAGACGTTCCAGTCCACATAGCGATAGCCCTTTTCCCCCGCCTGCGCCACCAGGCTCTTCATGATGGAACTGCCGCCGTATTTGCGGCTGACGGTGTTGGTACTGCCGCCGGGAAAGCGCAGCCAGTGCACCGTCTCCAGATCCACATAGGGGCTGATCTGCTGGCGCAGTTCCTTGATGTCCGCCCAGAAGGCGGTGGAACTGGCATAGATGGTTTTGTAGGAATGGGTGCAGCTGTGCAGGGCGATCTGGTGCCCCTCCTCCACCGCCCGCCTGATGAGGGGCAGGTGATCTCGGTTGTTCTCCGCCGCGACCACGAAGAAGGTGGCCGGCACCCCCTTTTCCTTCAGCACGTCCAGCACCGTCTCGGTGGTGGTGCTGGGGCCGTCGTCAAAGGTGAGAAACACCCGTTTTTCGCCGTTCTCCTCCTCCGCCAGCGCCTGCGCGGACACAAAGGTGGTGGCCTCCAGGTCCGACTGGCGGCACACCGGCGCGGAGCGCTGTGCCGCCCACAACATTGCGCTGGCCGCCGCCGCGCAGCCGGCGCACCAGGCCAGCACCCAGAGCCGCCGCTTTCGTTTCAGTGAATCTTTCATCTTCGCTTCGCCACCTTCTGCATTGTTGATTTGCCATCGCAAACCATTTATACTTATAGCTATGAAGTCAGGGGACGGGTTATCCCCTTTTGCGAGGAGAAAATGATGGAAATCGTGACCTTGATCCTGGCAGGGCTGGCCTGCGCGCTGAGCCTTGCCAATCTTCTGCGCCGCCCGCGGGGCCTTTCCGGCGAGGATCTGGAAAAGGTGCGGCAGGACCTGCTGGCCGAGATCCGCCAGACGCGGCAGGAACTTTCCGGCGGCGTGGCCGCCGGGCTGCAGGCCGCCAACGTGCAGACCGAGCAGAAGCTGGAGAGCATCCGCAACACCATGGAGGTGCGCCTGAACGCCATGCAGGCCGTGACCGACCGACGGTTGGGCGAGATGCGTCAGACGGTGGACGAAAAGCTGCAAAAAACGCTGGAGGACCGGCTGCAGAAAAGTTTCGGCCTGGTGAGCCAGCAGCTGGAACTGGTGTACAAAGGGCTGGGCGAGATGCGCACGCTGGCGGCGGGCGTGGGCGATCTGAAAAAGGTGCTGAGCAACGTCAAGACCCGGGGCATTCTGGGCGAGGTGCAGCTGGGGGCCATTCTGGAGCAGATCCTCTCCCCCGGGCAGTACGCCGAAAATGTGGCCACGGTGCCGGGCAGCGCCGAGCGGGTGGAGTTTGCCGTGAAGCTGCCCGGCGGCGAGGGCGGCCCGGTGTGGCTGCCCATTGACGCCAAGTTCCCTCAGGACGCCTACGCCGCGCTGCTGGCGGCCTACGACGCGGCGGACAAAGCGGCGGTGGAGGCGGCGGCCAAGGAACTGGACAAGCGGGTGCGCGGCTTCGGCAAGGACATCCGCGACAAATACCTTGCCCTCGGCCATACCACCGATTTCGGGGTGATGTTCCTGCCGGTGGAAGGACTTTACGCCGAGGTGGTGCGCCGGGGCACCGCCGAGCGGCTGCAGCGGGAGTACAAGATCGTGGTGGCCGGCCCCACCACCATGGCGGCGCTGCTGAACAGCCTGCAGATGGGCTTCAAGACGCTGGCCATCCAGAAGCGCAGCAGCGAGGTGTGGCAGGTGCTGGGCAGCGTGAAGGCCGAGTTTGACACCTTCGGACAGGCGCTGGCCCAGGCACAGAACCGCCTGAACCAGGCCAGCAGCGAACTGGAAAACCTGGTGGGGGTGCGCACCCGGCAGATCCAGCGCAAATTGCAGCAGGTGACCTTGCTGCCCGGCGAGGAGGACGGCGGCGCGAACGACAGCGGCAAAAACCCCGCCGCCGGGCCGAACACTGGGTATTGACTTCCCCCGTATCCTATGGTAGAATACTTTTTGCGGAATTTCCCGCCTGATATGCGAGGGTGGCGGAACCGGCAGACGCGCACGTTTGAGGTGCGTGTGGTATATACCATGGGGGTTCAAGTCCCCTCCCTCGCACCAAGTTTGTTTATAAAGCTGTTCAAGCAGCGCCTTCTGGTGGCTTTCAGCTGTAAACGATGAGAATGGCTCTCCCTTCTGCCGGGGAGAGCTTTTTTCATGCAAAAAAGGCCCCAACCATCCGGGATTTCCGGACAGTTGGGGCCTTGCTGTATCATTCAGAATCTTCGCCGGTGGTCGCCTCCACCTTATCCTTGGCGGCGGCCAGGATATTCACCAGGAACTCCGGCACCGGTGCGCCCATGGCAGCGGCATTCTCCAGGATGCTACCCAGCTCGGTGAGGATGTACCACACCAGCACCACCGGCAGCAGCAGCACCGTATAGTCGATGGGCAGGCCCGGCACCTTGGCCGCTACCATGCCCAGCACCGCGTCGGCCAGCGCCGCCACGATGACCACCACGATCATGCCGCCCTTGTGCCAGATGCCGCTGCGGGCCTGGGCGCTGGACCACTGCCCCGCCTTCATGGCCGCCGAGGAGCCGGAGATGTAGTCGATCACCATGCACGCCACCCAGGCCAGCACCAGCCAACCCAGCCAGCCGAAGGCGGCCCCGAAGGCACCGAAGATGCCCACAATGGCTGCCTTTACCGCCAGAAAAATGTTGTTGTTATCCATTGTCACATCCTCCTTTACTGAAGCGCCGCGCCGGCGGCGGTGAGCTTGTCCGTCAGTTCCGAAACGCCGGCCGCCAGGTCAATCAGCTGCTGGCCCTGCGCCGCCTGGGCCGCCTCGATACGCCCCAGCGCCGCCAGCACCTCGGTCAGATCAACGGCGGGGGCCATGGGCTTGTCCTCCGGCTGCTCCACAGGCGGCTGCTCGGCCCCCTCATCCTCCCCCGGCTCCTCGTCCGGGGCAATGTAGTCCTCACAGCTCAGGCCCAGGCCCAGCGCCTTATTGCTCACAGCAGCCCGGTCGCCGGCCGACATGGGCCCCACAATGATGAAATCGCCGTCATCCACAGCAGCCAACGCCAGGCTCTCCGCCAGGGTGCGGATGACCGCTCGATCGCCGCCGGAAACGGGGCCGATCTTCAGGGTGTCAGAAGTAAACATAGGTCTCTCCTCCTCTTTCTCGATCTCAACGGGAAAATCCCGGTAAAGATGGTTCATATCCACCCGCCCCTGGATTCCCGGAACGCTGCCGCCACTGGTATACTGGTGCATATCCCGGGGGATGGTCTGGTTGTAGTCGGTCCGGTAGTCGGCCAGCCAGATGGTGTCGCAGTGCTGCTGAATGGCGGGAATATCCACGCTGGAAAAGTAACTGGTGTAGGTGTAGTAACCCACCAGCCCGTCGTGCCGCTCCCGGATGCGATCCAGAAAGGCCAGCGCACAGGCAGTGCGGTTCGCTGCCGGAATGTCCGCCCACTCCTGGTCCATGTACAAGGGCATTTGCAGCGTCCGGCCGGCCAGCACCTGCAGACAGACGTCCGCTTCCTGGCGGGCCTGCTCCGGGGTCTTGGCGTAACTGTACCAGTAAATCCCCACCGGCATACCGGCGGCCCGGGCGCCGTCATAGTTTTTGCGGAACTTCCTGTCCTCCTGGTCGGCATACCGGCCATACCCAGCGCGGACCACCGTCGCGTAGACGCCGGCGGCCTTCACCTGCGCCCAGTCGATGTCGCCCTGGTAGACGGACACGTCAATGGCGGTCGCGTTAAAAGGCATCGGGATACACCTCCTTCAGCGCAGCGTGCAGGGCGGCTACGCGCCGCGCCTGACCCGATGCGATGTCGTTGACTTCATCCACAGTCATACCGTTGCACGCCGCCACAGCGGCGGGCTCCAGGCCATACGCCAGGGCCTTCACGATCTCTTCTCTGGTTTCGTCGGTCACAGTATCACACTCCCTTTTTTATGTTTTTTCATGCTGTTGCAGGCCGCCCGCAGAATGACGGTGGAAACGCCCGCCGCCTGGGCCGCCGCCGGCGTGAAGGTGTTTTGATGTTTTGAGACGTCGATTGCTTTTTG
>DSLFC04102__coassemble_892_pt1 | contig 23819 bp, 20 predicted proteins | sample DSLFC04102__metabat2_high_PE_037 | metagenome-assembled genome bin DSLFC04102
CCTTGGCGATGGACAGCCCCAGCCCCGTCCCTCCCGACTGGGCGGAGGGGGTCACCTGCCCCCAGATGACCGTGGCCCAGATCCAGGAGATCGTGGCGGCCTTTGCCAAAACGGCGGTCCTCTGCAAGGAGGCCGGGGTGGACGGCGTGGAGGTGCATGCGGTGCACGAGGGCTACCTGCTGGACCAGTTCGCCCTGAAGTACACCAACCACCGCACCGACGGCTACGGCGGCAGCTTTGAAAACCGCTACCGCTTCGCGGTGGACATCCTCAAGGCCATCAAGGCGGCCTGCGGGGCGGACTATCCCGTCTCCCTGCGCTACAGCGCCATCTCCAAGGTGAAGGATTTCTGCTACGGCGCGCTGCCCGGCGAGGAGTACGCCGAGATCGGCCGGGACAGGGAGGAGAGCCTGCGGGCCGCCCGCTATCTGCAGGACGCGGGCTACGATATGCTGGACGCCGACAACGGCACCTACGACTCCTGGTACTGGTCCCACCCGCCCATGTACATGCCGCTGAACTGCAACCTGGAGGACGTGGCCGCCATCCGAAAGGTGGTGGACATCCCGGTGGTGTGCGCCGGCCGCATGGAGCCGGACACGGCTGCCCGGGCCATCCAGGAGGGCCGCATCGACGCCATGGGCGTGGCCCGGCAGTTCCTGGCGGACGGGGAATGGGTCACCAAACTCCTGGAAGACCGGCTGGAGGAAATGCGCCCCTGCATCTGCTGCCACAACGGGTGCTTCAACCTCTCCCACTTCAAGGGCCACGCCAACGCCCAGACCCTGCCGGACACCCGGGGCATGGCCCGCTGCGCGTTGGACCCCCGCACCATGCAGTCCCGCAAATACCGCATCGAGCCCGCCGCCCGCCCCAAAGCCGTCGCGGTGATCGGCGGCGGCATCGGCGGCATGGAGGCCGCCCTGGTCTGCGCAAAGCGGGGCCACAGCGTTACCCTCTATGAAAAGAGCGGGAAGCTGGGCGGCGTGTTCAATGCCGCCGCCGCCCCCTCCTTCAAGGAGAAGGACCGGCAGCTGCTGGCCTGGTACGCCCGGGAGGTGGCCAACTGCCCCGGCCTCACCGTCCGCCTCAACACCGAGGTGAAGGACATCGCCGCCCTGAACGCCGACGAGGTGGTGGTGGCCACCGGCGCGGTGCCGGTGGAGCTGCCGGTACCCGGCGCGGACAAGGCGGTGGAAGCGGTGGACTACCTGCTGGGCCGCAGGGCCGTGGGGCAGAAGGTGGTGATCGTGGGCGGCGGCCTCACCGGCTGCGAGATCGCCTATGATCTCTATCTCCAGGGCAAGGAGCCGGTGATCGTGGAGCAGAAGAACGACCTGATCGCCGTGGCCGGGGTGTGCCTTGCCAACGCCAGCTATCTGCGGGACTTCTTCCGCACCAACAAGGTGCCGGTGCATCTGGAGAGCGCCGTGGCCGAAATTCGGGAAAACGGCGTGACCATCACCGGAAAAGACGGCCAAAAGCAGGACATCGGGGCGGATTCCGTCATCCTGTCGGTGGGCTACCGCCCGGCGCCGCTGGCGGCCGGGGGCCGGCATGTGCACCTGGTGGGCGACGCCGCCAGGGTGGGCAACCTGCGCACCGTGATCTGGCGAGCCTGGGATGTGGCCATGAAGCTGTGAGGGAGGCGGAAAAATGAAACTGACACAGGAACAGCAGGCCCTGCTGAACGGGGCAAAGGGCGCGGCCATGGCCAAGGTGATGAAGACCCTGGTCATGTACGGCGAAATTTTCGGCGCGGAAAAGCTGGTGCCCGTCACCAGCCGCTACAACCATCTGGTCACCTCCTTCGGCCTCAAGGCCCTGGGCCCGGTCTACGACCTGATGGACCAGCTGATCGCGGCGGGGGCGGTGTCCGGCCAGAAGTTCTCGGCGGACCCCCGGCCCCTGGACCCCAAGGTGCCCGCGAACTTTTTGCAGAATCTGGTCTTCAAGAAGTTCATGTACAGCCGGCAGGACTTCTACGAGGGCCAGCTGAAGGCCCTGGGCCTGAAGGACGAGGACGCCTTCAGCTGCGCCTGCTATCTGGACGAACAGGGCAACCGCCCCGAAAAGGGGCAGGTGCTCAGCTGGGCCGAGTCCTCGGCGGTGGTCTACGCAAACTCGGTGCTGGGGGCCCGGTGCAACCGCAACTCCGGCATCATGGACCTGATGGGCTCCATCGCGGGCTTCTTGCCCTATTTCGGCCTGCTCACCGACGAGGGCCGCAAGGCCACCTGGGTGGTGAAGGTGGAGACCGCCCAAAAGCCCGAGGCGCAGCTGCTGGGCTCCGCCATCGGCATGAAGGTGATGGAGGACGTGCCCTATGTGGTGGGGCTGGACCGCTGGCTGGGCAATGAACTGGACGACGAAGCCTGCGCCTATCTGAAGGACTTCGGCGCGGCCACCGCCTCCAACGGCGCGGTGGGCCTCTACCACATCGACGGCCTCACCCCCGAGGCCAAAGAGCAGGGCAGGGCCCTCATCGCCCCCGGCGCGAAGGAGTACGTCATCGACGACGCGGAACTGCGGCGGGTGAGGGAGGGCTATCCGCTGGTGTGGAAAAACCCCGCCGCCAAGCCGAAGCTGTGCTTTGTGGGCTGCCCCCATCTGAGCCTGCGGCAGCTGAAGGACTGGACGGCGGCGCTGGAAGAGGGGCTGGGAGCCGCCGGCCGTAAAAAACTGGCGGTGCCCACCGTGTTCACCACCGCCCCCGGCGTGAAGGCGGCCTTTGAGGCTACGGAGTACGGCCGTCGGCTGGCGGCCACCGGGGCCGTCCTCTCATGCATCTGCCCGCTGATGTACATGAACAACCCCCTGTGCGCGCCCATGCCGGTGATCACCTGCTCCAACAAGCTGCGCACCTACACCACCGCCCGCTACTACACCGAGGCGGAAATTCTGGAGATCATCACGAAAGGAGAGGGCCGCAAATGAAGGAATTCCACGGACGCGTGGTCGCCCCCGGCTGTGTGAGCGCACCCGCCCTTGTCTCCCATGGGGGGCTGAACACCCTGGCCTCCTTCCAGAAGGCGCTGCAGTTCGGCGACAAGGCCGCCACCTGCGGCGACCAGAACAACCCCGACCTCTACGGCAAGCCCATGGCGGGCAAGGCCCTATGCCTGCCCCGCACCATCGGCTCCACCACCGGCGGGCTGGTGCTCTACTGCGCCTGCTCCATGGGCCGGCAGCCGGCGTGCCTCTTGTTCTCCGAGCCCATCGACTCGCTGGCCGCCGCCGGCTCGGTGCTGGCCGCCGTCTGGCTGGACAACGCCCAAATGCCGGTCATCGACTGCCTGGGCGAGGCGTTTTTGAACTTTGTGCAAGACGGCATGACCGTCACCGTGAAGGAGAACGGCCTGGTCTGCGTGGACGAGGCAAACGGCTGAGCCGCCGCGGCGAACAAGGAAAAACGGAGGGCCGCCCCAAAGGGGCGGCCCTCCGTTTTTGGTCTTTGTCGCTGGACGCGGCGCCTTGTGGGCCCAGGCGCCGCGGGAAGGTGCGGGGAAAATGCGGGGGATCAGCGGACCAGTTTCTTGAACTCGTCGGCGACGAACTGGACCTTGGGCCCGATGATGACCTGCACGCTGGTCTTGCCCGGACGGACAACACCGGCGGCGCCGGAGGCCTTGATCTTCTTTTCGTCCACCAGCAGGCGGTCCTTCACTTCCAGGCGCAGACGGGTGATGCAGTTGTCCACGCTGGTCACATTCTCGGCGCCGCCCACGCCCTCCAGGATGGCCTTGGCCATGGCGGCGTAGTTGTCGCTGCCCAGTTCGATCTTCATCTCGGCCTCGGCGTCGTCGTCCTCACGGCCGGGGGTCTTCAGGTCCATCACGGTGATGACGACGCGGAAGATCACATAGTACAGCACGAAGAACACCAGGCCGATGGGGATCAGCAGCCAGGGATTCTGGGCGAAGGGAGCCTTGAAGCTCAGCACCCAATCGATGAAGCCGGCGCTGAACTGGAAGCCCGCGCGGATGGGCAGCGCGGCCACGATGCCCACCGACAGGCCGGTGAGGATGGCGTGGATCACATACAGGACGGGAGCCAGGAACATGAAGGAGAACTCCATGGGCTCGGTGACGCCGGTGAGGAAGGAGCACAGAGACACAGACAGCAGGATACCGGCGGTGATCTTCTTGCGGTTGGTCTTGGCGGTGTGGTACATCGCCAGGGCCGCGCCGGGCAGGCCGAACATCATCACGGGGAAGAAGCCGGCCTGGTACATGCCGGTCACACCCAGCACGCCGCCGTCCACGGTGCCCCAGAACTTGCCGATGTCGTAGATGTTGGCCACGTCGAACCAGAACACGCTGTTCAGGGCGTGGTGCATGCCGATGGGGATGAGCAGGCGGTTCAGGAAGCCGTAGATGCCCGCGCCGATGGCGCCCAGGCCCATGATGCTCTCGCCGACCCACACCAGGAAGCTGTAGATGACGGGCCACAGGAAGTACAGGGGGATGCAGGCGATCAGGGTGAAGATGACGGTCATGATGGGCACGAAGCGGCGACCCGCGAAGAAGCCCAAAAAGTCCGGCATGTTGGTCTTGTAGAACCGGTTGTAGCAGCCGGCGGCGATCAGGCCGCACAGGATGCCGATGAACTGGGTGTTGATCTTGCTGAACGCGGCGGGCACCGCGGCAGCGTCAACGCCCATGATGGAGGCCACCACAGCGGGGCTGAGCATGGTCTGCACGGTCAGCCAGGAGATGATGGCGGCCAGGGCGGAGGTGCCCTCCTGGTCCTTGGACATGCCGATGGCCACGCCCAGGGCGAACAGGATTGCCATGTTGTCGATCAGGATACCGCCGGCCTTGATAAGCAGCATGGCGATCATGCTGTTGGCGCCCCATCCGGAGGGGTCGATCCAGTAACCGATGCCCATCAGCACGCCGCCGATCGGCAGGCAGGCCACAGGCAGCATCAGGGATTTGCCCAGACGTTGCAGAAAACGCATCATAAGTAATATCCTCCTAACACTGTCGTCGAACCGGGGCGTTTTGCCGCCGGTTCAGAATATCAGCAGGGGCGGCCGGCCCACAGCCGTCCCTCTTTGCCGCGGATCAGAGATTGGCCTTCAAAAACTCGGCCATGGACGCGGCGGCCGCGTCCTCGTCGGGGCCGTCAAAGGTGAGGGTGAGCTCCATGCCCTGTTTGGCGGCCAGCTTCATCACGCCCAGAATGCGCTTGGCGTCCACCGAGGCGCCGTTGACGCCCACCGTCACGGCGCAGGCGTGCCGCGCGGCCTCCTTCACCAGCAGGCCGGCGGGGCGGGCGTGCAGCCCCATCGCGTCGGTGATGACATATTTGATCTCTTTCATGGTTTATACCTCGCTTTCGCAAACTTTCTTGCGCAGTTCCAGCACCCGGCTGGGGGAGACGGAAAGCTCATCGTAGCCCATCCGCAGGAAGGTCTCGGTGAGGGAGATGTCCGCGCCCAGTTCGCCGCAGATGCCCGCCCAGATGCCTTCGGCGTGGGCGTTGTCCACGATGGTCTGCAGCAGCGCCAGCACCGCCGGGTGGTGCGCGTCGTAAAATTCGTCCAGCTTGGCGTTCTGCCGGTCGATGGCCAGGGTGTACTGGGTCAGGTCGTTGGTGCCCACGCTGAAGAACTGCACCTCTTTGGCCAGTTCCCGGCTCATGATGGCGGCGGCGGGGGTCTCGATCATGATGCCCAGTTCCACCTCGCCGAAGGGCACCCCCTCGGCGGCGAGCTCCGCCTGTATCTTGCCGCAGAAGGCCTTGATGCGGCGGACTTCCTCCACCGAGATGATCATGGGGAACATCACGCTCAGCGGGCCGAAGGCGCTGGCCCGGTAGATGGCCCGCATCTGGGGGCGGAAGATGTCCTCCCGGGTCAGGCAGATGCGGATGCCGCGGTAGCCCAGCGCCGGGTTCTCCTCCTTTTCCAGCCCGAAGTAGTCCACCTGTTTATCCGCGCCGATGTCCAGCGTGCGGATGACCAGCGGCCGCCCGGCCAGCTGCTCCACCACGCTGCGGTATCCCTCGAACAGCTCCTCCTCGGTGGGAAAGCTGCTGCGCCCCAGATACATGAACTCGCTGCGCAGCAGGCCCACGCCCTCGGCGTCGCAGTCCAGGGCGGTCTTCACATCCTCCGGGCTGCCGATGTTGGCCAGCAGCTTGATGCGCCGGCCGCCGACCGAGACGGTGGGCACCCCCCGGTAGGCCTCCAGCCGCAGGCGGTAGGCCTGGGCCTCGTCCCGCTTTTGGGTCATGGCCGCCAGGGTCGCCTCGTCCGGCTCCACATAGTAGCGGCCTTCGAAGCCGTCCACGATCATCTGCTTGCCCTCCAGTTCCGGGTCCAGGGCGATCTGCGCCTGCACCAGGGAGGGGATGTTCATGATGCGCGCCAGGATGGCGATGTGGCTGTTGGAGGACCCCTGCCGGGTGATGAAGGCCAGGATCTTGTCCTTGGGCAGCTGCACCGTCTCGCTGGGGGTCAGGTCCTCCGCCACCAGGATGCCGGGCGCGGTCATGGAAAAGCCGCTCTTGCCGCCGCAGAGGATGGTCACGATGCGCTCGGCCATATCCCGGATGTCCACCGCCCGGGCCTGCATATAGGGGTCCTCCAGCGCGGCGAAGGCGGCGCTGAAGGCGTCGCCGGTCTCCCGGGCCGCCTGGGCGGCGCTGGCGCCGCCGGCGATCATGTCCCGCACGCCGTCCAGATAGTCCATGTCGTCCAGCATCATGATCTGCACGTCCAGGATCATGGCCTGTTCCTCGCCGATCTCCCGGCGGGTCTTTTCGAACAGCCCGGTGAGCTGGGCGCGGGCCGTCTCACGGGCGGCGTCGAATTTTTTCTGTTCCGCGGCGGCGTCGCCGCAGGCGCCGGGCAGCTCCCGCTGCTCGCGGCGGTAGACGTAGGCGGGCCCGATGGCCACGCCGGAGAACACCGGCCTGCCGGTTCCCTGTTGCATACTCGTTTTCCCCCCCCCCGCGCCGGGCGCGCGTTACTGTTTTACCAGGGTCAGCACCACGTCGCCCTCCTTGACCTCGGCGGCCGGATGGGCGTTCACCGCGGCGTAATCGGCGGTGTTGCAGATGACCATGGGGGTGATGGTGTCGAACCCGGCGGCGGCGATGGCCTCCCGGTCGAACTCGATCAGCAGCTGGCCGGCGCTCACATGATCGCCGTTTTTTGCGTGCACGGTGAAGTGCTTGCCCTCCAGCGAGACCGTCTCAAGGCCCACATGGATCAGCACCTCGGCGCCGCAGTCGGCCTTCAGGCTCACCGCGTGGCCGGTGTCGAACATCAGGTCCACCGTGGCGTCGCAGGGGGCCACCACCCGGTCGGAGGCGGGGCGGATGGCCACGCCCTTGCCCAGGATCTCCTCCCCGAAGGTGGGGTCGCTCACCTCGCTCAGCGGCACGGCCTGCCCGGCCACCGGCGCGCCCAGCCCGATCTCGGCGGACTTCTTTGCAAACAGCTTGTCAAAAATACCCATTGTGTGTTTCGTTCCTTTCCGTTGTGCCCTTGGCTGTATCTTCGTTCCCGCATGGGGGATGGCTGTGGGGGCTGCCGGCTCAGACCAGCCGGCAGGTGCGGTGCAGGATGGCCGCCAGATAGGCCTGCTCCTCGGGGGCGAGGGTGTTCCGGGTGCGCCGCTCCAGGCCTTCCACGATCTGCTGCGCGCAGCGGAATTCGTCCGGATAGCACTGCCGCACCGACGCCACGAACCGCTCGTCGCCCCGGGGCGGGATGTCGCCCGCGAAGGCCCGCAGCACCAGGAATTTCAGCTGCACGGTGAACTCGTCGTAGAACCGGCTTTCGGTGTCCAGCCGCAGATGGGGCCAGCCCTCCAGCGTGGTGAGGATGTCGTGGAGGGTCTGGGTGATGCGCAGCGTGTCGCTGATGGAGTTTTCGTATTCCGCGTTCACCAGATGCAGCGCGATGCTGGCGGCCTCGTCGTCGGGGAAGTGGACGTCCAGCTCCCGCGCCAGCAGTTCCAGCGCGTACTTGCCCACCGTGTACTCCCGGGGATAGAAGGTGCGCACCTCCGCCAGCAGCGTGTTCTGAAAGGTGGTGCCGCTGCGCAGCCGGTCGATGGCAAAGCAGATGTGGTCGGTCAGGGTGAGGTACACACTGGGGCTGAGCTTGCGGCCAAGGTCCTGGGTGGCCCGGTCCACGATCACGCTGCAAAGTTCGATCTGCTGGGCGGGCAGGGTGGAGAACAGGTCGGTCAGGCGGCGGGCGTCGTCCGGCGTTTCCATCCGGAACCGCTTTTCCACCCTGGTGTCGTCCAGTTCGTCCCCGGCCCGCAGCGCAAACCCCAGGCCCCGCCCCATGGCGATCCACTCCCGGCCGTTTTCGTCGCGGCAGGACACAACGTTATTGTTGATGCATTTCAATACCTGCATACAATCGACCTCGCTGGCAGAAACAAAAAAGACCACATTCAAAACCGTTCCATCAATGGAATTTCCATGGAAAAGTTTTGAATATGGTCTTGCCTGCCGAACAGTAACAACCCAACACTTAACACCCTAAGCTTATCAATCGGTTCAAAGATTGTCAACAATTCCGGCAAAAAATACGGTGATTCTGCCAAATGCACAAATACAAACACAATAATTTGTTTGTTTTGCGGATTGAAAATCCCCGAAAAACCGCTACATGTCCTGCAAAATCCGCTTTGCCCGCCGCACCAGGGCGGCGTCGGCGTATTCCCGCAGGTACTCGTCCGCCACCGGCAGGCCCATGGGCACCCCTTCCCGGCGAAAGCGCATGGGGCTGGGCACGGCCCGCTTGGCGGAAAAGTGGAACTGGCGCACGCCGGCGCGGGCGAGCAGGGCCAGGTTGTCCGGCCCCACGCCGCTGCCGGCCAGAATGGCGATGCGGCCGGCGGCGCGCGCCGTCAGCTGCCGCAGCAGTTCCGCGCCCTGAGGGGCTTTGGCCTGCTGGCCGGAGGTGAGGATGGTGTCGAACCCCAGGGCGATCGCGTCTTCCAGCCCCTCAAAGGGGTCGCGGCACAGATCGAAGGCCCGGTGGAGGGTGTGGCACATGCCGGCGGAGGCGGCGACGCAGTCGGCCAGGAAGGGGCTGTCCAGCCTGCCGTCGGGCAAAAGGGCGCCCAGCACCACCCCGTTCGCGCCCAGGGCGCGGCACTGCTCCACCTCCCACAGGGTCGTCTCCTTTTCCGCGGGGGTGAAGCAGAAATCGCCGAAGCGGGGGCGCAAAAGCACGTTCACCGGGATGCTTACCTCCCGCAGCACCTGGCGCACCAGCCCCAGGGAGGGGGAGGTGCCGCCGATCAGAAGGTTGGCGCACAGCTCCAGCCGGTCGGCGCCGCCCTCTTGGGCCGCCAGGGCGGATTCCAGCGAGTCCACGCAGATCTCCAGCAGATGTTCCATGTCGGTCTCCTCGTTTCGTGGGAATGGGGCCGCCGGCGGCCCGGTATGGATATTGTACACCATCCTTGGCGCTCTGGCCAGCCCTCTTTTCCGCAAAGGGGAAAAGGGCGGAAGGCGAAAAAGCAGCCGCCTCCCCGGCGGGGAGGCGGCTGCGGTTTGGTTTCGCGGCGGGGCGCTCACAGCACCACCATGCCGATGGACAGGATCACGATGTGGACCACCAGCATGGCGGCCAGGGGTTTCCAGATGTATCGCACCCAGGTGGAAAACTCCACGCGGCAGATGGAGATGGCGCCCATCAGGGTGCCGCTGGTGGGGCTGATGCAGTTGATCAGCGCGCAGGAGCCGCTGAGCACACAGACCATGATCTCCGGCACCAGGCCCAGGTTCTGCGCCAGCGGGCCCATGATGGGCATGGACACGGTGGCCAGGCCGGAGGAGGAGGGGATCAGCACCGACAGCAGCAGATACACGATGTAGGACACGCCGGTGAACAGGAGGGACGAGGTGCCCTGCAGCGCGCCGGAGGCCTTTTCCAGAATGTACATGTCCAGCCCGGTGCTGCTCATGATGACCGAGATGCCCCGGGAGACGGCGATCACCAGCGCCACGCCGATCAGATCGCCCGCGCCGCCCAGGAAGGAGTTCACGATCTCCCGCTCCTTCAGGCCGTACACCAGGCCGATCACGATGGCCATCACCAGGAACCAGGCGGTCAGCTCGCTGAAGTACCAGTCGCCCAGGTTGACGCCGGTCAAAAAGCTGGTGTGGTCGAACAGGTGGATGTCGAAGGAGTTCCAGGGGATCATGCCCACGATCATCACCACAAAGGAGATGCCGAAGAGCACCAGCACCACCTTCTGCCGCAGGGTGAAATCGGCGGAGGCGTCCGGCTGTTTGTCGCCGCTGTACTCCTTTTCCACCGAGGCCCACTCGTCCTCGGTCAGAAGGGACGCTTTTCTGTCCGCCTTGACTTTGTTGGCGTAGCGCACCACAAAAACGGCGCCGATGAGGTAGCACACGATCCAGGAGACACAGCCCGCCAGGATGATGATGGTCTGGTTGGACTCGATGCCCACCGAGTTCAGCGCGTCCACGCTGGCGGAGACGCTGAAGGGGTTCACCGTGGCGCCCAGGGTGCCCGCCGTGGAGCCCAGCAGGATGGTGGAGGCGGCGATCAGCGGGTCGAAGCCGGCCGCCACCATGGTGGAGGTGACCAGGGCATAAAAGGCGATGGTCTCCTCAAACATCCCGTAGGTGGTGCCGCCCACGCTGATGAGGAACATCAGGATGGGGAGCATCCAGGTCTCCTTGCCGTTCAGCTTCTTCACAACGGCGGTGATGCCGGCGTTCAGCGAGCCGGTCTTCATCACAACGCCCAGAAAGCCGCCCAGCACCAGCACGAACAGGGATACGCCCAGGGCGCTGGCAAAGCCGTCGATGGGGGCCATGACCACGTCGGACACCTTGGCCGGCGTGATGGCCGGGATGAACTGGGTAATGATGGCCACCACGATGGTGAGCAGGATCAGCACCGTGAACGCGGTGGGCATACGAAACTGTGTTTTCCGCTTTTCCACAAAAATTGCTCCTTTCGATCGGTGGAAACTGGCGCCCCTCCGCGAAATGCCGCGGCAAACGCTGCGCATAAACGCGAAAAGGCGGTTGACAGGGCTGAAAATGTTTTGTAGAATATATTCATGGAACGTGTTCGACGAATTGATTCTATCACTCGATTGTCAAAAAAACAACCCTTTCCTCAAAAAGTTTTTGGCGGAGGGTCAAAGGAAACAGATTCGCAGGGAGGCAGATTCACAATGAATGAACTGTTACAGCGCGCGAAGGAGATGCAGGCGGAACTGGTGGAAAACCGCCGGTGGCTGCACTGCCATGCCGAGGTGGGCTTTGAGCTGCGGCAGACGTGCGCATTTGTGGAGGAAAAACTGAAGGAGATGGGCTATGAACCCCGGCGGATGAGCGGGGCGGGCATCGTGGCCACCGTGGGCAAGCAGGGCGGAAAAACCGTGCTGCTGCGGGCGGATATGGACGCGCTGCCGATGAAAGAGGAGTCCGGCCTGGAGTTCGCGGCCACAGGCGACGCGGCCCACACCTGCGGGCACGATGTGCACACGGCCATGCTGCTGGGGGCGGCCCGGCTGCTGAAGGAGCACGAGGCGGAACTGAACGGCTGCGTGAAGCTGATGTTCCAGCCGGACGAGGAGGGCACCAACCCCCTGGGCTTTTCGGGCAGCCAGGCCATGCTGAAGGACGGCGTTCTGGAAGATCCCCATGTGGACGCGGCGTTCTCCATGCACATCTGGTCCAACACGCCCTATCCCGCGGGCACCTTCTTCTCCCGGCAGGAGGCGCTGATGTCCTCCTGCGACACGGTCACCGTCACGGTCACCGGCAAGGGCACCCACGGCAGCATGCCCCAGGACGGCGTGGACCCCATCAACGCCGGCGTGCATGTGTACCAGGCCTTTGAAAACCTGATCGCCCGGGAAGTGCCGCCCTATGAACAGTGCTCGCTGACCTTCGGCCAGTTCCAGAGCGGTTCCGCGGCCAATGTGCTGCCGGAGACCGCGCTGCTGGTGGGCACCCTGCGCACCGTGTCGGAGGACACCCGCGCCCGGCTGAAAAAGCGGATCGAGGCCATCTGCGCCGGCATGGGGCAGGCCTTCGGAACCCAGATCGGGGTCACCTTCACCCAGGGCATTCCCTGTGTGTACAACGCGCCGGCCCTCACCGAGAGCGTGCTGCGTTATACCCGGGAGCTGACCGGTGAGCCGGTGGCCATCATGAAGACGCCGCTGTCCGGCTCCGACGACTGGAGCGAGATCTCGCAGAAGGTGGATTCCTGCTATCTGCTGCTGTCCAGCGGCACCGCGGAGGAGGGCTATCCGTACTCCCAGCACAACCCGAAGATCCGCTTCAACGAGGACGTGATGTACCGGGGCGCCGCGGCCTATTGCAGCGTGGCGCTGAACTGGCTGCGGGAGAACGGCTGATCCGCCGCGTGCGGCAGCCTGCGGAAAAAAACCGCCCGCGGGCCTTTTGGGGGCCCGCAGGCGGTTTTTGTGTTCGCCGTCGGTTGAGAACGGCGGCGGAACTTGTTATAATGAGTTACAACGAGGTGGGGCCCCATGGAAAAGAAACCGACAAAGCGCGCGCTGCAGGCACAGGAGACCAAACGGAAGATCTACCGGTGCGGCGCGGAGTTGTTTCGAAAATACGGCTATCAGAATGTGAGCGTGGAGCAGATCGCCCAGGCCGCCGGGGTGGGCATCGGCACGCTGTATCACTATTACCCCTCCAAGGCCGACCTGTACGGGGAGATGTTCATCCGCGCGGACGACTTCTTTTCCGCCTTTGAGGACGCCGCCGCGCTGCAAAAGCCCCCTGAGGAGGTGCTGATGGAGTACTTCCGCCAGTACGCCCGCCTGAACGAGGGCATGGGGGTGGAGTATGTGCAGCTGCTGGTCTCGCCCCAGAACCGGGAGATCTTTCAGGGCAACCAGAACTTCGAACTGATCCTGGAGCGCCTGCTGGAAGGCTACCAGCGTGCCGGCCGGCTCAGCCGCCGGTACACGCCGGCACAGTGGCGCACCTACCTGATGGTCTGCGCCCGGGGCGTGGTGTTCGACTGGCCCATCCACAACGGGCCGGGGTACGACCTGACCACGCAGATGGATTTTGTGATGGGGCAGGCGCTGCGCCCGCTGCTGGAGGATGCAGAATAAAAACGACGGGCCCCCCGCGCGTATGCGCGGGCGGCCCGTTTGTTTTCGGGCAAACCGCCGGCCGGACAGGGGGGCGGCGGTCATACCTTTTTGATCAGGCGCGGTTTCTGCTTTTCCGGTTCGCCCTGGGAAAGGGCCCGGTCCAGCTTTTCCAGGGCGGCGGTGAACACCGCCAGTTCGTCGTCGCTCAGGCTTTCCAGCTCGCTGAAAAAGCCCTTGAAGGAGGCCTGGTTGATGGCGGCGGCGTGCCGGCGGTAGATCTCGGCCCCCATGTCGGAGGGGCGCAGGATGATGTTCTTTCGGTTGTTTTCCGCCTGGTATTTGTCCACAAGGCCCAGTTCGCACAGCAGCTTGGCGATCTTGGAAAAGGTGCTCTGGGGGATGCCCAGCTGCTCGGAGATACAGTTCATGCAGGAGTCGTCCTCCTGGTGCTCCAGAATGTATTCGAATACCTGCCATTCCTGCGCGGTCAGGGAGATGCCCTCTGTGAGGGGGGCGCGTTTGCTGAAGGTCCGCTGCACAATGTTCGTGTGGCGCACCAGCGCGGCCACCAGCGGCCGGTAGCGGCCCATCCATTCCGTACCCAACGTGTGAGACGCCTCCTTTGCGGGGAGTTTCAATTCACTAAGATACTATCACAGAGGCAAACGCCGTGTCAATGTGTGCGGCGGCAGGAACGCCCGCACGAAAAATATGCGCAGACAAAAAAGCGGGGGAGGGACGCCGCACAGTGTCCCTCCCCCTGTGGTCGGCCGTCACGGCCGTGTCACAGCGCGTCCATATCCCGGCTGGCCACCAGGTCCGCCCCGGTGCCCAGCAGGTCCGGCAGGATCACCTGGCCCCGGCGCACCGGCGCGGTCAGCCGCACCTTGGCCACCTCGGCCATGGCGTCCATCAAAAGGCCCTTGGGGATGGCCCGGCTGGTCTTCACCGGAATCCGGGGATACAGCCCGCCCGCCACGCAGACGGTGGTGGTGAGCACCCGGGTGGGGTTGCGCAGTTCATTCTGGCCGTACTCCGCGCCCTTGGGGCAGGAATTGCCGGTGACCGCCCAGCCGTTTTCCTCGTCCACCTTCAGATGGCAGCCCCTGGGGCAGACGATGCAGATCAGTTCTTTCATGGCGTTACACCTCCTGGATGCGCAGGGTCAGCGGGCCCCGGGCCTGTTTCAAAAGCTGCGGCGGCAGCCCGATCTGCTCCATCTCGCCGGGGGCCATGTGCTCCCGCTTGAAGCGGGCGATGGTCTTGCCGTCGGCGTCGGTGGCAAGGATCTGGGCGTCCTTCGTCACCCGGTTCACCCGGAAGAACACCTGGGCGGGCTTTTCCAGCGCGTCCAGCCGCAGGTGCTGGGGCACGGTGTAACTCACCCCGTCGCCGTTTTGCAGTTCCAGCGCGTCGCCGGCGGCCCGCTTGCCCTGCACATAGGCGGCGGCCGCCGCGCCCGCCCGCTCGCTCTCGGCGGAGACGTAGTCCACCAGGTCGTGCACATGCACCACATTGCCGCAGGCGAAGATGCCCGGCACGCCGGTCTCCATGTTTTCATAGACCACCGCGCCGCTGGTGCGGCGGTCCATGGTGATGCCCGCCTGCCGCGTCAGCTCGTTCTCGGGGATGAGGCCCACGCTCAGCAGCACCGTGTCGCAGTCAAACACCATCTCGGTGCCGGGCACCGGCCGGCGGTCGGGGCCCACCTGGCTCACCGTCACCTGCTCCACCCGCTGATGGCCCTTGATGTCGGTGATGGTGTGGGAGAGATAGAGGGGGATGCCGTAGTCCTCCAGGCACTGCACGATGTTGCGGGTAAGGCCCCCGGAATAGGGCATCAGTTCCACGCAGGCCAGCACCTTGGCGCCCTCCAGGGTCATGCGGCGGGCCATGATGAGGCCGATGTCGCCGGAGCCGAGGATGACCACCCGGCGGCCCACCATGTAGCCCTCCATGTTCAAAAAGCGCTGGGCCGCGCCGGCGGTGAAGATGCCGGCGCACCGCTCGCCGGGGGTGCTGATGGCGCCCCGGGTGCGCTCCCGGCAGCCCATGGCCAGCACCACGGTTTTGGTCTCCAGCACCATGTAGCCGTCGGCGCCGTTGATGGCGTGCACCTGATGGGGCGCGCCGCCTTCGCCGGGCACGATCTGCAGCACCATGGTGTCCAGCCTGGCCTCCACGCCGGTGGCCCGCAGCATGTCAATGTACCGCCCGGCGTACTCCGGGCCGGTGAGTTCCTCCTTGAAGCGCTGCAGCCCGAAACCGTTGTGGATGCACTGGTTCAGGATGCCGCCCAGTTCCCGGTCCCGCTCCAGCACGAGGATGTGCTTTACCCCCTCGTCCCAGGCTTTGCAGGCGGCCGCCAGGCCGGCGGGGCCGCCGCCCACCACGATCAGATCATACATTTCCGTTCCCTCCCGTCTTGGTCTTGCCCGTCAGGATGTAGCTGCCCGCCTGCTCCAGCAGGACGTCGGCCTGGTCCAGACCCAGTTCCCGGGCGATGATCTCCTGTACCCGCGGGCCGCAGAAGCCGCCCTGGCAGCGGCCCATGCCGGCGTTGCACCGGCGCTTGACGCCGTTGATGGACCGGGGCGGGATGGGGCTGTGCAGCGCCGCCACGATCTCCCCCTCGGTCACGGTCTCACACCGGCAGACCACCCGGCCGTAGCGGGGGTCGCGGCGGATGAGTTCGTTCTTTTCCTCGGCGGAGAGCTCCTTGAAGACGATGTGCTCCCGCTTGTCCTGGAAGGAGGGGTCGGGCTCCAGGGTCAGGCCGTCCGCCGCCAGCATTTCCGCCGCCAGTCTGGCGATGGCCGGCGCGCTGGAAAGGCCCGGGCTCTTGATGCCCGCCAGGTCGATGAACCCGGGGTGGGCCTTGCTCTCCTCGATGATGAAGTCGCTGCGGGTGGTGTTGGCCCGCAGCCCCGCAAAGTTGCGGATGTTCTGCCGCCACTCGATGCCCGGCACGCTGCGGGCGGCCTTGGCGCGCACCTCGGCCATGCCGGCGGCGGTGTTGCCCAGGTCCAGCCGGTCCTCCACGCTCTCGGCGTTGGGGCCGCAGATCAGGTTGCCGTGGATGGTGGGGGCCACCAGCACCCCCTTGCCCTCCGGCCCGGGGCACTGGAAGATCACCCGGCCCACCCGGTCGTGCTCGGATTTGTCCAGCAGGTAGTATTCGCCCCGGCTGGGCAGGGTGTGCCAGTCGGCGGGCTCCAGCATCCCATGCACCCGGTCGGCGTCCACGCCGGCGGCGTTCAGCACAAAGCGGGCGGACACGTCGCCCTGGGGCGTGTGCAGCACAAAGCCCCCGTCCACCGCTTCGATGCCCCTCACCGGGCAGTCCCGCCGCAGTTCCACCCCGCCGCGCACGGCGGTCTCCGCCATGGCGATGGCGAAGCCCCAGGGGTCGATGACCCCGGCGCTGGGCGCCAGCAGCGCGCCGCACACCTCCTCGGAGAGGCCCGGCTCCATCGCCCGGGCCTCCATGCCCGAGAGCAGCCGCAGGCCGGGCACGCCGTTTTTGCAGCCCCGGTCATAGAGGGTGCGCAGGGTGTCCATCTGCTCGGGGGCGAAGGCCACCACCAGCGAACCCACCCGCTTGAAGGGCACCTGCAGCTTCTCGCAGATCTCGCCGGTGAGCCGGTTGCCCTCCACGTTCAGCCGGGCCATCAGGGTGCCCGGCTCGGGGTCGTAGCCCGCGTGGATGATGGCGCTGTTGGCCTTGGTGGTGCCAGCGGCGATGTCCGCTGCGGCCTCCAGCACCGCCACCCGCAGCTTGTAGCGGGCCAGCTCGTAGGCCGTGGCCGCGCCCACCACGCCGCAGCCGATGATGACAACATCATACATAGACGATAACCTCCCAAACCGAATTGTCGTCAGCCGGAGCCGCTGCCCCGCGATCGACAAAATAAAAAAGAGCAAAGCAAACGCCCCCCGCCATGCGGGAAACGGGCTGCTTTACTCTCAAACACGAAGCAGTTGTTCATTTGACAGTGCCAATTATACCAAACCGGCGGCGCAAATTGCAATAGGCCGGGATCGTTTCAGCGAAACAGAGATCTTTTGTGCGCGCTGATGCGCGTTCTGCACAAAAGTTTGTCAATAAATTCTCAATGTCGTTTCGCCCTTTAATGTAATAAAGGGCGAGGGGAGAGGCCTCCCGGAGGTCACAAAAATAATCGTCCACAGAATCAAAAAGTATTCAGATTGACAAATAAACATTTCGGATGTACCATAAAATTGCTTTGAAGGTCCGCCGGAGGGTTTGAGGAGGGGGGGCAAAGGCAGCAGTGCCTTTGCGCCCTTTTTTTGCGGCGGCCTGAGAAAGGAGGGAGGACGCGCGCCCGGGCGCGGGCATACAGGCGGGCAAAGCCGCCTGAGAGCAGGAGCCAGGAAACGACAGGAGGAATCAAGATGGAAACGACGGCAAAGAAAAAGATCTTCGATTTGAACACGGCGCTGGGCTGCAAGCGGCTGCTGGCGGTGCTGGTGGCCGTGATGCTGGTGTGCAGCCTGTTTGCCCAGCTGCTCACCACCGACGGAGGGCGCATCAAGGTGGAGAACATCTCCATCGACGCCCGGGGCGCGGTGCTGGAGGGCGAGCTGTTCTATCCCGTGGGCACCACCGACGAGGACAAGTATCCCGCCGTGGTGATCGTGCCGGGCGCGGGCGTCATCTACGCCCAGATGCGCAGCTTTGCCCAGGAACTTGCAAAGCGCAATTATGTGGTGTTCAACATCAACGCCTACGGCTCGGGCGCCAGCGAGACGCCCGTCTACAACGAGAACGACCAGGGCATCCTGGAATACAATATCTTCGGCACCCCCATGGGCTGTCTGGACGCGGTGGACTTTGTGCGCACCCTGCAGTTCGTGGATCAGGAGAACATCGGTGTGATGGGCCACTCCCAGGGCTCGCGCCGTTCGGGCTACGCGGCGCTGATGGACTGCGGCTACTACACCCTGAACGACATCCTGCTCACCGTGCTCAACGAGAAGCTGGGCGTGGAGATCAGCGCGGCGGACATTGAGAAAAACGCCGACGACATCGCCGCCGAGCGGCTGGACGAAAGCGGCTTGAACGCCTACAACATCCTCAAGGAGCAGGAGACCCAAAACTATAACACCATGATCCGCAGCGCCTGCCTGGTGGGCTCCACCGCGGAGTACGTCAACCCCACCGCGGTGGTAACGGTGGCCGGCCATGAGGTCACCCGCAGCTGCCAGGTGAATCTGTGCATCATCAACGGCACCTTCGATTACGGCTATGTGGGCTTCAATACCTCGGAAGACCTGAAGAACGCCTGGTACATCGCCCCGGAGGACGAGGTGGTGCAGGGCGCCTATTACAGCCTGAACGACGCCGCCGGCGCCAACGAGATCATCGGCACCTACCGGCAGGATACCGCCGCCGACAATCAGGCCCTGGCGGACGCCATCCGGAACCGCACCCTGCGCACGGTGCTGCTCACCAACGAGACCCACTCCAAGGAGTTCTTCTCCAACCAGACCACGGCGATGGTCATCGACTACTTCAACCAAACCCTCTCCGCCGACCCCGCCCGCGCGGTCACCGGCCCCGGCGAGATGACCTTCATGTGGCGTGAGGCCTTCAACTTTGTGGCGCTGCTGGCCATGGTGGCCATGCTGGTGCCCATCGTCCGCCTGCTGGCCATGACCCGCAAATACCAGCCCTGTGTCAGCGGCCGGGCCACCATCCCCGCCGCCCGCAATCAGAAACTGGGCAACATCCTGGTGGTGGTGGGCACCATCCTGCTCAACGGCGCGGCCATCTACTTCGGCAACGCCCAGAAGGCGCCCTTCACCTTCACCGCCAGCGGCTTCTTCCCCCTGATGATCACCTGCTGGGCGCCCATCTACTTCCTGGAGTGGCTGGCCATCTTCGGGGCGGTCATCGCGCTGGCCTACACCCTGGTCACCTCCAGCTTCGCCAGCCTCAAGGCCTTTGTGAAGGAGATGTTCACCTGCGGGCCCAAGATCATTCTGAAGGACCTGGGCATCGCCGCGGTGTTTGTGGCGGCGGCGTATCTGATGATGTCCCTCACCCGGTACCTGTTCTATCAGGATTTCCGGCTGTGGATGGTCATGTTCTCGCCCCTCACCGCCGACCAGTGGCTGATCGTGGCCCGGTATGCCCTGCTCATCCTGCCCTTCATGTTCGTCACCAACCTGGCCACCAACTACCTGTCGGACATGACCATCGGCAAAAAGGGCACCACGCTGGACGTGGTCATCACGGTGGCGCTGGCGGTGGCGGGCGTCTGGGCGCTGTGCGGCATCACCCACATCGTAGACTACAGCGGCATGATGCCCGGCAAGTCGGTCACCTCCTTCCTGCTGACCTACGGCGCGGTGCTCTTTTTGCCCATCCTCACCTTTGTCAGCCGCAAGGCCTACCAGCTGACCAAAACGGTTTGGGTCGGCACCTTCGTGAACACCATTCTCATGGCCTGGATGCTGGTGTGCATGTCCGGCACCAATGGCTCCTATGTGCCCCAGACCTGGATCACCAACTTCCTGGGCTGACGGGTACGCCTTGTACATTTTGAATAGAAAAACGCTTTTCGGATGGTGGTATATAACAAAAACCACAGGGCCCGCTTTACAATGGTAAAAATATCTGCGATAATATATATCGTCCAAACGAGAGCGGAGCGGGGCGAACGGTGGTTCGCCCCGCTTTTTCAAATGGTTTATTTTTTGTCAAACCCGGCCGCGCAGGCCGTCAAGGGAGTGTTGGGGTTGGAGAATGCACAGGCCAAAAAACAGCGCATGGTGGACTGCCCGGTGATCGCGGCGGTGAAGGACGAGGCGGGCCTTGCCGCCGCGCTGAAAAGCGAGTGCGAGGTGGTCTTTCTTTTGTTCGGCACGGTGGTGAACATCCCCGACCTGGTGGAGCGGGTGCGGGCCGCCGGCAAGCTGGCCATTGTGCACATCGACCTGTTGGACGGGCTGAGCCAGCGGGAGGTGGCGGTGGACGGCCTGGCGCGGATGTGCGCGCCGGACGGCATCATCTCCACCCGGCCCGCCCTGGTGCGCCGGGCGCGGCATCTGGGCCTGCTCACGGTGCAGCGGGCCTTTATCCTGGACTCGCTGGCCCTGTCCAACCTGCCTGCCCAGCTGGCGGTGGGCAAGCCGGACTTCATTGAAATATTGCCGGGCATCATGCCCCGGGTGATCACCGAGATCACCCAGGCCACCGCCACGCCGGTGATCGCCGGCGGGCTGATCAAATACAAGGACGAGGTCATGGCCGCCATGCGGGCGGGGGCGGCGGCGGTGTCCACCACCTGCCCGGCGGTCTGGGAGATGTAAAATGGCCCGGCGGGCGCAATGCCCGAAGCGGGAGAAACATATACAGAAGGAGGCGCCACGCCGTGAAGAAGTATGTGATCGCCCTGGATCAGGGCACCACCAGCAGCCGCTGCATCCTGTTCGACGAGCATCAGAACATCGTGCAGCTGGCCCAGAAGGAGTTCACCCAGCACTATCCCCATCCCGGCTGGGTGGAACACGACCCCATGGAGATCTACTCCAGCCAGTACGGTGTGCTGATGGAGGTGCTGGCCCAGAGCGGGGTGGACGTGCGGGAGATCGCCGGCATCGGCATCACCAACCAGCGGGAGACGGCGATCGTGTGGGACAAGGAGACTGGCCGCCCGGTGTACAACGCGATCGTGTGGCAGTGCCGGCGCACCGCAGCGCTGTGCGAAAAGTTGAAGGAGGACGCGGAGTTCACTGCCTATGTGAAGGAGCGCACCGGCCTGTTGGTGGACGCCTACTTCTCCGCCACCAAGATCCAATGGATCTTGGAGAACGTGCCCGGCGCCCGGGAGAAGGCCGAGGCGGGCAAACTGCTCTTTGGCACGGTGGACACCTGGCTCATCTGGAAACTCACCGGCGGCAAGGTGCATGTGACCGACTACACCAACGCCAGCCGCACCATGCTTTACAACATCCGGGACCTGTGCTGGGACGAGGCCATCTGCGCCCGCCTGGGCATCCCCATGGCCATGCTGCCCCAGGTGAAGGGCTGCAGCGAAATTTACGGCTGCATGAACATTCAGGGGGTGGAGGTGCCCATCGCGGGCATCGCCGGCGACCAGCAGGCGGCCCTCTTCGGCCAGACCTGCTTTGAGCCGGGCGAGGCGAAAAACACCTACGGCACCGGCTGCTTTTTGCTGATGAACACCGGCGACCGGATGTTCGACAGCAAAAACGGCCTGCTGACCACCATTGCCGCCAGCACCGGCGGCCGGGTGCAGTACGCGCTGGAGGGCAGTGTGTTTGTGGGCGGCGCGGTGGTGCAGTGGCTGCGGGATGAGCTGCACCTGATCACCGAGGCGTCGGACACCGAGTACTTCGCCACCAAGGTGAAGGACTCGGCCGGCGTCTATGTGGTGCCCGCCTTCACCGGCCTGGGCGCGCCCCACTGGGACATGTACGCCCGGGGCGCCATCCTGGGCCTGACCCGGGGCGCGGGGCGCAACCACATCATCCGGGCGGCGCTGGAGTCCATCGCCTACCAGACCGCCGACGTGCTCTGGGCCATGGAGGAGGACACCGGCATCCAGCTGCGGGAGCTGCGGGTGGACGGCGGCGCCTCCGCCAACAACTACCTGATGCAGTTCCAGGCGGATATCGTCTGCCGCACCATCCGCCGGCCCATGATCCGGGAGACCACCGCCCTGGGGGCGGCCTATCTGGCCGGTCTGGCCACGGGGGTGTGGTCCAGCCTGGACGACATCCGCAGCCAGTGGACGCTGGATAAACTCTACGAGCCGGCCATGGAGGAGGAAAAGCGGGCCAGGCTGGTGGCCGGCTGGCACAAGGCCGTGGCCCGCGCGAAGGATTGGGTGGAGGACTGAGCCCCCGTCATATTGGTGTTTTGCCGCCCCCGGCGGCCCGCACAGGGCCGCCGGGGGCGGCTTTTGCATACCGGGCGAGGATTTGGGAACACTGACACCAAACCGCGCGCCGCGCGAAAAAAGGAGAGAAAAGGAATATGGCTATGACCAAAAAGGAGCAGAGCCTGTTGAAGGACCTGCAGAACGAGGAAAAACTGTGCGCCGAGAAGTACCAGAAGGCCGCGGAGGCGGCCTGCGACCCGGCCCTCAAGACCATGCTGGGGCAGATCGCCCAGGCGGAACAGAACCACTACGACACGGTGACGCAGATGCTGGCGGGCAAGGTGCCCGAACCCCAGACCACCCAGCCCAAAGCGGCAAAACAGCAGCCGGCGCCCGGCCAGTCCGCGGCGAACCGGGCGGGGAAAAAGAAGGACGCCTATCTGGTGGCGGACCTGCTGGCCACCGAGAAGTATGTCTCCGCGGCCTACAACACCTCCGTGTTTGAATTCTGCGACGAGAAGAGCCGCCAGGTGCTCAGCGGCATCCAGCAGCAGGAGCAGCACCACGGCAAACAGCTGTTTGACTATATGCAGGTCAACGGCATGTATCGCTGACAAAAAAAGACGGGTCCCGCCAGACACAGCGGGGCCCGTTCCCCTTTGTATGGCAGTTTTCACCGGGGCCTATGCAAACAGGGGAACATCTGCTATACTTATATAAAATAAGGAGATGCGCCCGGCTTTGCGGAAGGCCGGCGCAGGGAGGAGCGAACATGGAACCGATCGCGAGCATGGCCCCGGCGGCCACGCCGGCCCCGCCGGCCCCGCTGAGCGGCGCGGAGGCGATGTTTTTCGAGAACTTCTATAACGGGCTGCACGAGGGTCTGGTGACCCTGGTGAACCTGTCGGTGGTGCTGCTGGAATTCATCGGTGTGGGCGTCATTGTGGTGGCGGCGCTGCAGGGCATCTACAACTATGTGCGCCGCGACCCCCTGACCCGCCTGAAGCTGGCCAAGGGCATGGCCATGGGCCTGGAGTTCAAGCTGGGCAGCGAGATCCTGCGCACCGTGGTGGTGCGCCAGTTCAGCGAGATCGCCATCGTGGGCGCCATCATCGTGCTGCGGGCGGCGCTGACCTTCCTCATCCACTGGGAGATCAAGACCGAAGAGGCCCAGATGGAGCAGGAACTGGAGCAAAAGCAGGCCCTCATCCAGGGCGGCGAGGAGACCGCGGACCGACAGCAGGAATGAACCCGGCGCGAAAAATCAAAAAAATTCGTCCCTCCGCATTGACGCGGGGGGATGAATCGGTTATAATAGCAAAAGCGCCCTGCCGGGCGGCCGTGTCACACGGCGTCTCCCGGCGGTTCGTAACGGGATGCGGCGCGGTTCTCAAAACGACAGGACGCGGCCGGCCTCCAGCCAACGGGATGTAGCGCAGTTCGGTGGGCGAAGCCGAGCGCCGCCGGTGGCGGATGCAGCGAGGCGGAGCCCTTGACGCGCAACCGAGCGGGCCAGCCGCCCTTTGGCGCGGCGCCGCACGCGACGATTGCGCGAAGGGAGCTGCGGTCCTCTTTATCTGTGCTTTTGGGTCCGATCGGCCTGAAAGTGAGATCAATGACGGGATGTAGCGCAGTTCGGTAGCGCGCCTGCTTTGGGAGGATGCGCCCGGGCAGTCCCACAATTTCACATCGGGGTGTTGCGCAGTTGGTAGCGCGCCTGCTTTGGGAGCAGGAGGCCCGGGGTTCGAGTCCCCGCACTCCGACCACCTTTGGCAGAAAAACCGCCTTTTCAGGCGGTTTTTCTGCGTTTTTGTTCTGTTTTCGTAATTTGGACGATTGCTGT
>DSLFC04102__coassemble_908_pt1 | contig 23420 bp, 20 predicted proteins | sample DSLFC04102__metabat2_high_PE_037 | metagenome-assembled genome bin DSLFC04102
ATTTGTTACTTCGCCTCGGGAACCAGCAGCTCCTTGCCGCCCATGTAGGGGCGCAGCACCGCGGGGATCTTCACGGTGCCGTCCGCCTGGAGGTTGTTCTCCAAAAAGGCGATGAGCATCCGCGGCGGAGCCACGCAGGTGTTGTTCAGGGTGTGGGGCAGGTAGTTGCGGCCGTCCTCGCCCTTGATGCGGATCTTCAGCCGCCGGCTCTGGGCCTCGCCCAGGTTGGAGCAGCTGCACACCTCGAAATACTTCTTCTGGCGGGGGCTCCAGGCCTCGATGTCGCAGCTCTTCACCTTCAGGTCGGCCAGATCGCCCGAGCAGCACTCCAGCTGGCGCACCGGGATGTCCAGGCTGCGGAACAGCTCCACGCTGTAATGCCACATCTTGTCGTACCACTCCATGCTCTCTTCCGGCTTGCAGAGCACGATCATCTCCTGCTTCTCAAACTGGTGGATGCGGTAGACGCCCCGCTCCTCCAGGCCGTGCGCGCCCTTCTCCTTGCGGAAGCAGGGGCTGTAGCTGGTGAGGGTGAGGGGGAGTTTTGCCTCGGGGATGATCTGATCCACAAAGCGGCCGATCATGGTGTGCTCGCTGGTGCCGATGAGATAAAGGTCCTCGCCCTCGATCTTGTACATCATGGCGTCCATCTCGGGGAAGCTCATCACCCCCTGCACCACCGCGCCGTGCATCATGAAGGGCGGGATGACGTAGGTGAAGCCCTTGCCGATCATGAAGTCGCGGGCGTAGGCCAGCACCGCCTCGTGCAGCCGGGCGATGTCGCCCAGCAGGTAGTAAAAGCCGTTGCCGGCCACACGGCGGGCGCTGTCCAGGTCGATGCCGCCGAATCTTTCCATGATCTCGGTGTGATAGGGGATCTCAAAGTCCGGCACCAGGGGCTCGCCGAACCGCTGCACCTCCACGTTGCAGCTGTCGTCCGGGCCGATGGGCACCGACGGGTCGATCATGTTGGGGATCACCAGCATGATCTCCCGGATCTGGCCCTCCAGCTTCTCCTCCTCGGCCTCCAGTTCGGCCAGCCGCTGCGCCTGGGCGGTCACTTTCGCCTTGGCGGCCTCCGCCTCGGCCAGCTTGGAGGGGTCCTTCTTGGCCTGGCCCATCAGCGCGCCCACCTGCTTGGACAGGGTGTTGCGCTGGGCCCGCAGGGCGTTGGCCTCGGTCATCACCGCCCGGTTTTTGGCGTCCAGTTCGATGACCTGGTCCACCAGAGGCAGCTTCTGCTCCTGGAATTTCTTCTTGATGTTCTCCTTCACCGCGTCGGGATTTTCCCGCACAAATCGAATGTCCAGCATGTGACTTCTCCCCTCTTACTTGTTTTCCTTATTATAGCCGCCCAGCAGGTTCGCAAAGGCGGAAAGCTGCTCGTCCGAGTAAAAGCGCACCGTCAGGCTGCCCTGGCCGTTTTTGTAGTCCACCTTCACCTCGCTGCCCAGCGCCTCGCGCAGGGCACACTCCACCTCGCCGGCCAGCGCCGGGCGCAGGGGCTGGGGCCGGGGCGGTTTTTCCGGTTTTGTGAGCTTTTTGCACAGCGCCTCGGTCTGGCGCACGTTCAGGTTCTGGCCCACCACCGCCTCAGCGGCGCGGCTCTGCATCTCCTTGTCCGGCAGGCCCAGCAGCACCTTGGCGTGGCCGGTGGAGAGTTTGCCCGCCTTCAAAAGGGCCAGCACATCCTCCGGCAGGTTCAACAGCCGCAGGCTGTTGGCCACCGCGCTGCGGCTCTTGCCGATCTTCTGGGCGGCCTGCTCCTGGGTCAGCTGGCACCGGTCCATCAGCTGCCGGTAGCCCATGGCCTCCTCCACCGGGTCCAGGTCCTCCCGCTGGAGGTTCTCGATCAGCGCCAGCTCCATGGCCTCGGCGTCGGACACGTCCTTGATGACCACCGGCACCTCGGACAGGCCCGCCATCCTCGCCGCCCGCCAGCGCCGTTCGCCGGCGATGATCTTATAGGCGCCCCCCGCCGCAGCCCGCACCGCGATGGGCTGCAACAGGCCGTGGCGGGCGATGCTGTCCGCCAGTTCCGCCAGGGCCGCCTCGTCAAAGTCCTTCCGGGGCTGGTTTTTGTCCGGCTCGATCTCCCGCAGCGGCAGGGTGCTCACCGGGCCGCCCACGTCCCGGGCGGCGTCCTCGAACAGGCTCTCCAGCCCGCGGCCCAGGCCTCCTTTTTTCACTGCCATCCTCTCTCCCCCTTTACCGGTTGCCGGCCAGCAGTTCTTTGGCCATCTCCATGTAGGCCTCGCAGCCCTTGCTCACCGGGTCGTAGTAGTTGATGGGCATGCCGAAGCTGGGCGCCTCGGACAGCCGCACGTTCCGGGGCACGGTGGTCTTGTAGACCTTGTCCCCGAAGAATTTCTTCACCTGATCCACCACCTGCAGGGTGAGGTTCAGCCGCCCGGCGTACATGGTGAACACCACGCCCTCGATCTCCAGATAGTGATTGTACATCTTGCGCACCGTTTTGAGGGTGCTCATCAGCTCGGACAGGCCCTCCAGCGCGTAGAACTCGCACTGGATGGGGATGAGCACCGAGTCGCAGGCGCACAGGCCGTTGAGGGTGAGCAGGTCCAGGCTGGGGGGGCAGTCGATGAAGATGTAATCGTAGTTGCCGGCCACCGCCGCCAGGGCCTGCCGCAGGCGGCTCTCCCGCCTGGGCAGGTTCACCAGTTCCACCACCGCACCGGACAGCTGGATGTTGGAGGGGATCAGATCCACCTTGTACTGGGTGGAGAGGATGGCGTCGGCGGCCTTGGCCTCCCCGATGAGCAGTTCATACACGCTGGTGCCCACGTTCCGCTTGGACACGCCGTAGCCGCTGGTGGAATTCCCCTGGGGATCCAGATCCACCAGCAGGACCTTTTTGTCCAGCGCGGCCACACAGGCCGCCAGATTGACCGCCGTGGTGCTTTTGCCCACGCCGCCTTTTTGGTTTGCAACCGCGATGATCTTGCCCACGTTCATTCTCCCTCTGTTGTATGTGCTGTGTGCCGGCCGGCGGCCGGCAAAAAAACGGGTTGTGCCTGTTATTATAGCACACCCGGGACGCTTTTGAAACGGGCAATATCTTGTGGTTTCGCAGAAAAAGCCCCAAATTGCGGGGCACACTTCTATATATTGTGGCGGCGGGGGCGCTGCGCCGAAGCATTTTGTCCCTCTTTTTTCCTTTGGGCTTTGAAAAATGTTCCATGTGGAACATTTCGCTGCCTTCCTCCCCCGGAATGTTCCACATGGAACATTCCGGGCACACCGCAGCGCGGGACGGTCTTGCCCACACGCCAGCCCTTCCCTGGCGCCGTTCCGAGTGGGGCGGTACAGGACAGCATCCCCGCCCGGGGCGCGGACCGCCTGTTTTGCCCGGCATACCGCCAGATGAAATCCGTGCCAGGCGCGGCGCTGCCGCCGCGTAGTGCGCCTGAGACGAACACTTTGGCCACCAGGGCAAAGTGTCCGGATCACAGCGTGCGGCGGCGGACAGCGACACGGCCTTTCCCGCGCCGGGCCGAAACAAAATCCCGCGCCCCGGGCCGTTTGCTCTCCGCGCGGGGCAAGAAAACGTGCACTCACTGCGTCCGGTCCCTCCGCACCGCACGCGGCGTCTCGGACATTTTCCACGACGAAGGAAAATGTCCGTTCCGATGCGCACTACGTGCGGAGGCCCGGGCTTCGCCTCAGCCCGGTGGCGGTGGACAGCGGCGCGGCCTCTCCCGCGCCCCGGACCGTTTGCTCTCCGCGCGGGGCGGGAAAACGTGCACTCACTGCGCCCGGTCCCTTTGCACCGCACGCGGCGTCTCGGACATTTTCCACGACGAAGGAAAATGTCCGTTCCGATGCGCACTACGTGCGGAGGCCCGGGCTTCGCCTCAGCCCGGTGGCGGTGGACAGCGGCGCGGCCTCTCCCGCGCCCCGGACCGTTTGCTCTCCGCGCGGGGCGGGAAAACGTGCACTCACTGCGCCCGGTCCCTTTGCACCGCACGCGACATCTCGGACATTTTCCACGACGAAGGAAAATGTCCGTTCCGATGCGCACTACGTGCGGAGGCCCGGGCTTCGCCTCAGCCCGGTGGCGGTGGACAGCGGCGCGGCCTCTCCCGCGCCCCGGACCGTTTGCTCTCCGCGCGGGGCGGGAAAACGTGCACTCACTGCGCCCGGTCCCTTTGCACCGCACGCGACATCTCGGACATTTTCCACGACGAAGAAAAGTGTCCGTTCTGGGGCAAACGAAGGATGGCTCTCCCTGGCTGCCGGGCAGGGGGCAGGAGGGCCGGGCTTCGCCTTAGCCAATGGTGGCGGACAGTAAGCCGGTACCTGCCGCTTTGTTTGCGTTTGCCGAGGGCGGTGCCCCCGGCATGCCCGGTGAGGCCGGGGGCTGCGGACGGTACCCCGACATCCCCGCGCCGGGCTGAAACACGCCCCTCCCCGGCCTTTGTCCCCCTTCTCATTTTTCGCTGCCCATGTTATACTGTGGTCAAGATCACAGCATAAGGAGGCAACCTATGAACATCCGTGTCCGCACCCTGTGGCGGGTGCCTGTGTTCGGTCTTTTGTCAAGCCTGCTCTGTTACTGGCTGACGATTTTTCCAGGCTATCTGTTTTATGTGAAGCGGACGGAACTTGGGGACGGTTCCGTTGAAGTCTCCACCGACCCCCTGCGCACCCTGCTGTTTGAGGGCGTGCTGTTTCTTCTGGTGCTGCTGGTTGGCGGGCTGTGGGCCTTTCGCCCGATGACGCGGCGGGAAATTGCCTGTTCGGCCGCGCTGCTGGTGCTGCCGCTGCTGGCCGTGGTGCTGGCGCAGCTTTTGCTTCCCTCCTTTCCGCTGAAGGTCAGCCTGTTTCTTGCCCGGTTTTATACCTGGACCGGCAGCCTTGCCTACCTGTTGACGCGGTGTTCCCTTCCCCTGCCCGCGGCGACGGTTGCCGCCCAGTTCGCGCCGCTGCTGTTCATCCCCTTTGGCCGGCGGCAGGCCTGACCGCCCGCGCTGAGAATACTTTTTTCTTCTTCGCCCCGGAGTTCGCCCCGGGGCTTTTTCATTGTTCCACATGGAACATTGGCAGAGAAAAACCCGGGGCCCCCGGCCGATGGAACGGTCAGAGGCCCCGGGAATGTTAAGGGCAATGATGATGAGAGCGGGCAAGGCCCGTTGCGGCAGCCGACAGTGCGCCTTCAAGAGGCTTAGCCCGGTTCGGGCAACACGTTGGCATCGCCGCGCACGGCGGCGGGCGAAGGCGCCGCCATCCCCTATGGACGGGCCGGGCGCATCCGGCGGAAAGCGGCGTCGCTCCTGCTCAGAGGCGTTTTTGCTTTTTGGGGCCGGCAATCGCCGGCCCTCAGGCGGAGCAGCCGGGCGCGCCCACCGTTGCCGGTTCATTTTGCCCCGCCGGGGCGGCCACCCCGCGGACGGCATCTTTCCGGGCCACAGAGGCGGTGGGGATGTGGACGGTGTACTCCACATACCCCTCCCCTTCCCGCCTGGTGGCACTGGCGGGCACCCCCGCGTCCACCATCAGGCGCACCGCCTTGTTGATGGTGTTCACAAAGATGCGCACGTCCCTCACCATGGGCACCGCGCGGCGGCGGGCGGGCTTCTTCTGCAGGCAGCGCTCCACATACTCGTCCGCCTGGCGGGCGTTCATCCGCTTTGCCGCGAACTGCGCCAGCGCCCGGCTGCGCTGTTCGACGTCCGGCAGGCGCAGCACCGCCCGGGCGTGCCGCTCGGTGAGGCCGTGGTCGACACAATAGGCCTGCTGTTCGTCGGTAAGGGCCAGCAGCCGCAGCTTATTGTTCAGGGTGGGCTGGGCGATGCCCAGCCGCCTGGCCGCCTCCTCCTGGGTGCAGCCCCAGAGGGCGATCACCTCCCGGATACCCCGGGCCTGCTCGAAGGGGTCGAGGCCCTGGCGCTGCATATTCTCCAACAGGCCCAGCGCCGCCGCCTGGCTCTCGTCCCGCTGGGCCAGGATGGCCGGGATCTCCGCAAGGCCCGCCAGCTTGCAGGCCCGCAGCCGCCGCTCCCCCGCCACCAGTTCGTACTCGCCCTTTTTCTTTCCCGGGCGCACGCTCACCGGCTGCAACAGGCCGTTCTGGGCGATGCTCAGCGCCAGGCGGGCGATCTCCTGCTCGTCAAAATGGGTGCGGGCCTGGTGCGCCGAGGGCACGATCTTGTCCACCGGCAGCAACAGCACCTTTCCCTGTACCTTCGGTCGCGCGTTCAGCATGGGGCATTCTCCTTCCCGGCGGCGGGCGCCTGTCCTCTTTTTTGCAAAAAAATCGGACGCCCGCGGCTCTTTTTTCCTTCCTCGTTCGAAAAGGCGGGCGTCTTCGCCCTCCTTCCCTTGCTGGGAAAAGTATACCACGAACATCCGATATTTTCCAGTATTTTCCATTTACAGAAAATGACACCAGCCGCCAGGGGGCGGGTCACTTCAGGGGAGCTTTTGCGATCTTTCCGCCGCTACGGGGGTAAACGGTCGAAGTGTGCGAAATCTTTTCACACAAAATCAAACACCGCTCATCGCCGCCGGGCAGGCGCAGGGGCACCGTTTCCCTCCAGGCGCCGCCCAGTTTGGCGATGGCGTTTTTGGCGGCGGCCAGTTCTTCCTCGCCGCCGGAGCCTTTGAGGGCGATGAACACGCCCCCCACCTTTACCAGGGGCAGGCAGTACTCGCTCAGCACCGGCAGGGCGGCCACCGCCCGGGCGCAGGCCACGTCGAAGGCCTCCCGCCACTGCTTGCGGGCGGCTTCCTCCGCCCGCTCTTTGGCGAACTCCACGCCGGCAAGGCCCAGCCGGCCGCAGACCCAGCGCAGAAAATCCACCCGCTTGCCGGTGGGCTCCATCAGGGTGAGGGCCAGGTCGGGCTTGTAAATTTTGGCCACCACGCCGGGGAAGCCCGCGCCGGTGCCCACGTCCACCAGCTTGCCCGCCACCTCGGGCCGGGCGGCGAAGAGCAGGCTGTCCACAAAGTGCTTGTCCTCGATGCCCTCCGGGTCGGTGATGGCGGTGAGGTTCACTTTTTGGTTGTACTCCACCAGGCATTCGGCGTATTGGTCCAGCTTGTCCAGCATATCGCCGGTGAGTTCGATGCCCGCGGCGGCGCATTTGTCCGTCAGGCGCTGTTTGTCGATCATAGGTGGTTCTCCCCTTCCTGTTTTTTTCGGGCGGCGGCCACCGCCACCGACAGCACCGCCAGGTCGGCGGGCGACACGCCGGGGATGCGCCCCGCCGCCGCCAGGTCCGCCGGGCGCAGCTTTTGCAGCTTTTCCCGCGCCTCCAGCCGCAGGCCGGAAAGGGGCGCGTAGTCGAAATCGGCCGGGATGGCAAGGCTCTCCAGCCGCTTTGTCTCCCGGATGGCCCGCTGCTGCCGAGCGATGTAGCCTTCATACTTGATCTCGGTGACGATGCGGCCGGCCATGCGGCCGTCCACCCCCTCGCCGGGGCCGATGACCGCCGCGATGTGGGCGTAGGTGATCTCCGGCCGGCGCAGCAGCTGGGCCGCCGTGCCTCCCTTTTCCACCGGGGCGAGGCCCTCTTTTTCGGTGACGGCGTTCAGCTGCGCCGGGTGGATGGTGGCGGAGGCCAGCCGCTTTTCCTCGGCCGTTTTTATCTCCATGGCCTTCTGGAAGGCGGCCCAGCGCTCGTCGTCCACCAGGCCGAACTTGCGGCCGATGGGGGTGAGGCGCTCGTCGGCGTTGTCCTGCCGAAGGGTGAGGCGGTACTCGCTGCGGCTGGTCATCATCCGGTAGGGGTCCATCACTCCCTTGGTGACCAGGTCATCCACCAGGGTGCCCAGATAGGAGGTGTAGCGGGGCAGGGTCATGGGCTCCTTTCCCAGCACCGCCAGGGCGGCGTTGGCCCCCGCCAGCAGGCCCTGGGCCGCCGCCTCCTCGTAGCCGCTGGTGCCATTGAACTGCCCCGCGCCGTAGAGGCCCGCCACCGCCCGGCTCTCGAGGGTGTGGCGCAAAGCCTGGGGGTCGATGCAGTCGTACTCGATGGCGTAGGCCGGGCGCATGATCTCAAGGTGTTCAAAGCCCCGGATGGTGCGGTACATGGCGATCTGCACGTCCTCGGGCAGGCTGCTGCTCATGCCCTGGAGATACATCTCCTCGGTGTCCGGCCCGCAGGGCTCCACGAAAATTTGATGCCGCTCCTTGTCGGCGAAGCGCACCACCTTGTCCTCGATGCTGGGGCAGTAGCGGGGGCCGATGCCCTCGATGGCCCCGCCGTAGAGGGGCGAGCGGTGGAGATTCTGCCGGATGACCTCGTGGGTGGCGGGATTGGTCCAGGCAATGAAGCAGTCCACCTGGTTCTTCACCCCGCCGGGAGGCGTGAGGAAGCTGAAGGGCTCCGGCGGCTCCTCCCCCGGCTGGCGCTCCAGCACCGAGAAGTCGATGCTGCGCCGGTGCACTCGGGCGGGGGTGCCGGTCTTGAAGCGCCGCATGGGCAGACCCGCCGCCCGCAGGCTCTCGGCCAGCAGGGTGGCGGCGTGCTGGCCGTCGGGGCCGCTGGGCACGCTGGCGTCCCCCACGAAAATCTTGCCGGCCAGGTTGGTGCCGGTGCAGAGCACCACCGCCTTCGCGCCGTAAAAACCGTGGAGGCGGGTGCAGACCCCCTGCACCCGGCCGTTTTCAATCAGAATATCCACCACCTCGGCTTGTTTGATGGCAAGGCCGGGGATGTGCTCCAGATACTGCTTTGTGAACCGGTGGTAGGCCTGCCGGTCAATCTGCGCCCGCAAAGAGTGCACCGCCGGCCCCTTGCCCCGGTTGAGCATCCGGCTTTGGAGGGTGGTGGCGTCGGCGGCCAGGGCCATCACGCCGCCCAGGGCGTCGATCTCGCGGACAAGGTGCCCCTTGGCGGTGCCTCCGATGCTGGGGTTGCAGGGCATGTTGCCGATGCCGTCCAGCCCCAGGGTGAACAGGCCGGTGGAGGCCCCCAGCCGGGCGGCCGCCGCCGCGGCCTCGATGCCGGCGTGGCCCGCGCCCACAACAATTACGTCAAAATCGCCCAGATGCACCAGGCCCTTTGTGTCGGAAGCCATGGACGGCCCCCCTTTCGGAAAGAAATTAAGTCACGCCGCCGCGGGGCGAACCTGCAAACAGGTTTTGTTCAACTCAAAAGCGTGAACGTGAGCCGATAAAACTGCCCGCAAACACCGAGGAAGGAACCTGCAAATAAACTCTGTTTTGCTCCGAGGTATGAACGTGTGCCGCTAAAACTATTTGCCAACGCAGAAGGTGGAGAACACTTCCTCCACCACGGCTTCGGAGGCGTCCTCGCCGGTGAGGCGGCAGAGGGCGGAGAGGGCGTCGTCCACGCAGACGCTCACCGCGTCCAGGCCGAAGCCGCCGCCGAGGGCGTTTTTCGCCTCGGCCAGCGCGTCCCGCGCCTCGCAGGCGGCGGCGTACTGCCGCCGGCTCACAAGGCAGGGGACGTTGGGGTCCAGACCGGCCACCCCCAGCACCCGGCGCACCGCCTCGCCCAGGGCTTCGGCCCCCTCGCCCCGGCCCGCGGCCAGGGTGACCACTTCGGAGAAGCTGCCGGCAACGGCCGCCGTGTCGAACTGCTGCGGCAGGTCGCTCTTGTTCACGATGGCGACGGCCGGGCGGCCGGCGCAGTCCGCCGCCAGCTGCCGGTCCGCCTCGGCGAGGGGGGCCGAGCCGTCGAACACCGCCAGGATGAGGCCCGCCTCCTCCATGGCGCGGCGGCTGCGGCGGATGCCCTCCGCCTCCACCACGTCGCCGGTGTCCCGCAGGCCGGCGGTGTCCCGCAGGGTGACGCGCACGCCGCCCAGCATCACCGCCTGCTCCACCACGTCCCGGGTGGTGCCGGCGATGGGGGTGACGATGGCCCGGTCGAAGCCCGCCAGCAGGTTGAGCAGGGTGCTCTTGCCCACATTGGGGCTGCCCACAATGGCCGCGTCCACCCCTTCCCGCAGCACCGCCCCCGCGCCGAAGTTTTTGATGAGTTCGGCAAGACCGGCGGAAACTTCGTCCAGGGTGGCGGCAAGGACCTCGGGAGCCAGGGCGGGCACGCCCTCCTCGGGGAAGTCCACCCAGGCGGCGATGTGCCCCGCCAGGGCCACCAGCCGCTGCTTGAACCCCTGGATGCGCCTTGCCAGCGCGCCGTCCAGCGCCGTGCGGGCCAGTGCCGCGCCCTGCCGCCCCGCCGCGTCGATCAGGCTCATCACCGCCTCCGCCTGGGTCAGGTCGATGCGCCCGTTTACAAAGGCGCGCCGGGTGTACTCCCCCGGCCCCGCCGGGCGTGCCCCCGCGGCGATGCAGGCGTCAATGAGGCTCTGGGCCACCACCGGCCCGCCGTGGCAGCTGAGTTCCGCCACGTCCTCGCCGGTGTAGCTGTGGGGCGCCCGGAAAAAGAGGGCCACCCCGTCGTCCAGTTCCCGGCCGTCGGCCATGAATTTGCCGTAGAGGGCGGTGTAGCCCTTCGCGTTTTCCACTTTTTTGGCGGCGTTGTGTGGAAAAAACACCTTCGCCGCCACCGTCAGCGCCGCCTCGCCGGACAGGCGCACCACGGCGATGCCCCCCACCCCCGGCGGGGTGGCCAGCGCCACGATGGTCTCGGCCATGAAAAACGCCTCCCTGAAACGCGGCATAAGGCCGCACAAATTTGGGTATATCCGATTTATTGTAGCACAGCGCCGCCGGCGGGGCAAGGGGGCGGGGCGGCTCTCCCCCTGTTTCGCCCGGACCGTTTGCTCCGCGCGTGGAGCAGCAGCGCACATACTGCGCCCGGTCCCTCCGCACCGCACGCGGCGTCTCGGACATTTTCCACGACGACGGAAAATGTCCGTTCCGATGCGCACTACGTGCGGAGGACCGGGCTTCGCTTCGGCCCGCCGGTCGCGGACAGTGTGCGGCGCCTGCCCCTCTCCTCTCCCCCGCCAAAACAAAAACCGCCCGGCCCAAACCGGGCCGGACGGAAAACCTTTGTTCTGTTTTTACAGCTCGATCTTGCCGTAGAGGGCAAAGCCCTCCGCGTCGTCGATCAGCTGGGTGCGCTTGGGAGCCATGGGCTCGGCGCCCTCGTCGCGGGGGGTGTCGGCAAACTCCCGGGCGGGCACGCTGGAGCGGCGCTCGCCGCCCTTGCGGGGCTTGTCGCCCCGGCCCTTGCCGCCGCGACCGCCCCGGCCGCCGCGGCCGCCCCGGCGCTCCCGCTCAAAGGCGGTGCCGCGGGCCTCGGGGTCGGTGGGGTAGATCACCACGCGGCGGTCGGCGCCCTCGCCCTTGGACTCGCTGCGCAGGCCCTCCATGCCGCTGATGGTGGAGTGGATGATCCGCCGCTCGTAGGGGTTCATGGGATCCATGGCCCAGCTGCGGCCGGTGCGCAGCACCTTGGCGCCCATCCGCCGGGCCAGCGCCTCCAGGTCCTTCTCCCGCTTGCCCCGGTAGCCGGCCACGTCCAGCCCCAGCTTGATGTACTCGCCGGGCAGCCGGTTGGCCACCAGGCTGGCGAGATAGGACAGGCTCTCCATCGTCTCGCCCCGGTGGCCGATCAGGATGCCCACGTCGTCGCCCTCCACCCGGATGATGCAGGCCTCGCCCTGCCGGTGGGTGGTCATGGTCACCTCGCCCGCGCCCATGGCGGCGAACACCGTTTTCAGGTATTCCACCGCGGCGTCCAGCTTGGCCTGCTGGGCCTCGGTGAGGGACGCGCCCTCCCCCTGGTCAGGGGCGGGCTCTTGCTCCGTTTGCTCCGCCTCTACGGTCTCTTCCGCCGCGGGGGCCTGGGGCTTTTTCTCCGGGGCCTTCGGGGCCTCGGGGGCCTGCCGCTGCTCCGCCTTCGGCGCGGGGGCGGCGGGCTTTTGCGGCACGGCGGGCTGCTGTGCCGCGGGCTCCTCCGTCTCCTCGGCGGTGGCCTTCACCTTGGCGGGGGTGGATTTGAACAGCTTGCGGGTGGGCATCTCCAGGATCTCGATGCTCACTTCCTCCCGGGGCAGGCCCAGCTCCAGGCAGGCCTTCTCGGTGGCTTCTTCCACAGTCTTGCCGGTAACGATCACTTCTCGCATGATTCTTCCTCCCCGGTCTTGGCGTTCAGAGGCGTGGTGCGCTCGTCCTTGTACAGTTCGGCGTCCAGGGCGCGGGCCCGCTCCAGGCGCAGGCGGTTCATCTCCGCCTCGGTCACGTCCTTCAGCGTCTCCTCGCCGGTCTTTTCGTCCACGACCTTGACCTGTTTTTTGGCCTTTTTGGCCTTCTTCTTCTCCTCGATCTCCGCGGCCACCTTGGCCTTCATCTTCTCGGGGTCATACATCTTGCGCAGGACCATGCTGGTGATGAGCATCAGCAGGTTGGACACGGTGTAGTACAGCGAGAAGGCCACGGGCACGGTGAAGGCGATCCAGACGAACATCAGGCTCATCATCCAGGGCATCCACTTCATGCTGCCCTGCAGCTCCTGCCCGGTGGACCTCATCATGATCACGTTGCTCAGGGCCATGGTCACCACGCTGAGGATGGGGAAGATCAGCAGAACATTGAAGGCCAGCTCCGGCTTGACGGTGAGGTCCATGCCCAGGAACATGACGTTGAAGTTCTTGATGCTCTCCAGCTGCTCGGGGGTGAGCAGGGCGCTGGCCTCGGCGGGCAGGGTGCCCGCCTGCACCTGCTGGATGATGGCGGTGTTGGTGGTGTAGTTGTAGGCCATGCCCAGGATGCCGGCGATCTGGGTGAGCACGTCCTTGCTGATGTGCAGGATGTGCTGCAGCGGGTAATACACCGCCTCGATAACGCCGAACATGATGAAGAAGTTCACGAACATGGGCAGGCAGCCGGCGGTGGGGTTGTAGCCGTATTCCTGCTGCAGGCGCATGAGCTCTTCATTCTGCTTGTCCCGGTCTTTGGCGTACTTTTTCTGGATCTCGTCGATCATCGGCTTGTAGGCCGCCATGCGGGCGGTGTTCTTCTGCTGGCCGATCTGCAGCGGGAAGCTGCACAGACGCACCACGATGGTGAAGACGATCAGCGCCCAGCCGTAGCTGCCGAAGAGGTTGTACATCCACTGCAGCACATACCCCAGAGGGGTGCCAAGAAAACCCAAAAATCCCATAGTTGTTCCATTCCGCCCCGTTTGCGCGCCGGGACTGTTTATTTTTTGGTTCGAAGGACTCAAAGCGGGCGCAAACCGCCCGAGTCACAAGAGGCAGAGTAAAGGAGGGGGAGCGCTTTCAGCGGAAGAGGTTCCGCTTATCGCTTTTCCAGCGGCCCTTTTCGGGCACCGGGTCGTAGCCGCCCTTTCCGAAGGGATTGCAGCGCAAAATGCGCCAGACGCTCAGCACAAGGCCCTTGGCCGCGCCGTGCACCGCCAGCGCCTCCATGGCGTATTCGCTGCAGGTGGGGCGAAAGCGGCAGTTGTTGCCCAGATGGGGCGAGAGGTATTTTTTGTACCAGCGGATCGGGGCGATGAGCAGCCGGGCGATCATGGCACAAGGCCCGCCTTTTTCAAAAGCTGGGCCGCCGCGGCGGCCACCTCGCCGCTCTTGCAGCGCACCGTCTGGCCCCGGGCCACGAACACCAGGTCATAGGCCCCCACGTTGTAGGGCAGCGTCTGGTACAGCGCCGCCCGCATCACCCGCCTGGCCCGGTTTCGCTGCACCGCGCCGCCGATCTTTTTGGTGGCGGTGAGGCCCACCCGGGTGCGGCCCAGACGGTTTTTGTTCACATACAGCACCAGCTTGGGGTGCACATAGGCCTTGCCCCGGGCGTAGGCCCGGCAGAACTCTTTATTTTTTGTGATGGGCCGGTATCGCATGGTTCCCCCATATGGAAAAAGAAGGCCACCTGATAACCAGTGACCTTCGCGTGTTGCCTTTGTTCACAAGGCGCTATTTCAGGCGGACAGCTTGGCCCGGCCCTTGGCGCGGCGGGCGGCGATGACCTTGCGGCCGTTCTTGGACGCCATTCTCTTCAGAAAACCGTGCACGCCGCTGCGCTGACGCTTCTTGGGCTGGAAAGTTCTTTTCATGATGTATTCCTCCAATGTGTGACCCCGCGCGGCGCGGGGCGGATTTTTCATTTTGCCCGTCCCAGCTTTTAGGGATGGCCCTGCAACATAAAAGTATACTTGAAAAGCGCAAGGTTTGTCAACACTTTCTGAAAAGGTTTTTTGCCTTACAAAGCCCTTTTTGCGCATGAAACGGCCGCTGTTTGCCCATATTCCGCTATAATAGAAATAATATATATAATAGTAATTTAGAATTGTAAAACATAACCTTCTATGATATAATGAATCGGATACCAAATCATCAAATATTGGAGCGTTAAAAACCTATGGATTCTTTCAACGACGTTTTGGCCGCGGCTAAAGAATACTGCAAAGAGCGCCTGGTGGACGCCACCTACAACCTGTACATCGACGGGCTGGAGGCGGTGCGCTTCGAGGCGGGCGGCAAGGTGACGCTGGCGGTGCGCAACGACTTCATCTGCACCATCGTGCGGGACCGGTACACCCCCCTTCTGAAGGAGGCGCTGGCGGCGGTGCTGGGCTTCGACGTGGAAGTGGAGCTGGTGGTGCCCGCGGCGGCCCAGCCGGAGGCCCCCGTGCCCGCCGAGCCGGAACCGGACGGCCGCTACGACTTCACCTTTGAAAACTTCATCAAGGGCCCCTCCAACCAGTTCGCCTACGCGGCGGCGCAGGCGGTGGCGTCCAATCCCTCGGGGGCCTACAATCCCCTGTTCATCTACGGGCAGTCGGGCCTGGGCAAGACCCACCTGCTCACCGCCATCGCCACCGAGATCAAGAAGAACCACCCGGAGTTCAACATCGTGTATGTGGACTGCGAGACCTTCACCAACGAGCTGATCAGCGCCATCCAGGCGGGCCGCACCGAGGAGTTCCGCCAGACCTACCGCCCGGCGGACGTATTGCTGGTGGACGACATCCAGTTCATCGCCGGCAAGGAGAGCACCCAGGAGGAGTTTTTCCACACCTTCAACACCCTGCACGCGGCGGGCAAGCAGATCGTGCTGGCCAGCGACCGCCCCGCCAAGGAGATCAAGAGCCTGGAGGAGCGGCTGCGCACCCGGTTCGAGTGGGGCCTCACCGCCGACATCCAGCCGCCGGACTTCGAGACGCGGGTAGCCATCATCCGCCGCAAGGCGGAACTGCTCAACCTGCGGATGCCGGACGACGTGGCCGAGTTCATCGCCAACCACTTAAAGAGCAACATCCGCCAGCTGGAGGGCGCGGTGAAGAAGCTGAACGCCTACTACCTTTTGGAGGGCATCCAGCCGGCCATCGGGGTGGCCCAGAACGCCATCAAGGACATCCTCAACGAGACCCAGCCGGTGCCGGTGACCATCGAGAAGATCATCAGCGAGGTGGCCCGCACCTACAACGTCTCCCCCGCCGAGATCCGGGGCATGCGCCGCACCGCCAACATCTCTGCCGCCCGGCAGACCGCCATCTATATGGTGCGGGAGATCACCGGCATGAGCATGGAGGACATCGGCCGGGAGTTCAGCGGCCGGGACCACTCCACCATCGTCTACTCCCTCAAGGCCATGGAGCAGAACCTGCAAAACGACCGCCGCCTCAAGGAGACGGTGGAGGACATCATCAAAAACGTGCGCACCTGAGCCGCCGGCAAGGGCCGGGTGTGAACGGAATGTGAAATTCAACCTTTTCAACATAGTATTCAACATTCAACATACCTTTTCCACACCCCGGCGTGGAAAAATCCGGGCCCCGCGCGGTTTCAACAAGTTGCTCACAGAGACGAAAAACTTGTCAACAACCCTTCACGCCGCGCCGCCAGAGGGCTCGTCCCCCTTTTTCACAAGATTCACACCCCCTATTACTACGGCTCCATTGAGGTTTGTTATATACGCCTTTTCGCGTTTTGAAAGAAAGGAGCGCAGAATATGAACATCGTCTGCGACAAATCCCTTTTGTCCGCCGCCATCGACGGCGTCAGCCGGGCTGTCACCCTCCGCTCGTCCATCCCGGCGCTGGAGGGCATCCTGCTGAAGGCGGACGGCTTCCAGCTCACCCTCACCGGCTACGACCTGGAGATGGCCATCACCACCACCATCGAGGCCAACGTGCGGGAGCCGGGGGAGATCGTGCTGTCGGCAAAGCTTTTGGGCGACATGGTGCGTCGGCTGCCGGCGGGGGACATCGACATCACCACCGGCGACGGCGGCAACGCCACCATCAAAGGCGGCGTGGCGGAGTTCGACATCCTGGCCATGAGCGCGGCGGACTACCCCGACCTGCCGAACCCCGGCGCCGACCGCACCCTCAGCCTCAAGGCGGGCACTTTGCGGGACATGATCGACAAGACCCTCTACGCCGTGAGCCAGGACGACAAAAAGCCCGCCCACACCGGCGAACTGTTCGCCATCGAGGAGGACAAGCTCACCGTGGTGGCGCTGGACGGCTACCGCCTGGCCATCGTGGAGCGGCCCATCACCGCCCAAAAGCACATCCGCATCATCATCCCCGCCAAGACCCTCACCGAGGTCAACAAGCTGCTGGGCGACGACGACCAGGACGTGTACATCTCCGCCAACCGGCGGTTCGTGGTGTTCGAGGCGGGCAGCTACGTCATCCTCTCCCGCCTCATCGAGGGCGAGTTCCTCAATTACTCCAACGTCATCCCCTCCGGCTACAAGACGAGGGTCATTCTGGAGACGCGGGACTTCATCGACACCATCGAGCGGGCCAGCCTCATCATCACCGAGCGGCTGAAAAACCCGCTGCGCATCCTCTTTGACAAAAAGGTCACCGTGCGCTGCCAGACGAACCTGGGCAAGGTGGTGGACGAGTTCGACGCGGACATCGAGGGCGAGGCGGTGGAGATCGGCTTCAACAACCGCTACCTGCTGGACGCGCTGCGCAGCGCCCGCTGCGACAAGGTGGCCATGGAGATGACCGGCCCCTTGAGCCCGGTGAAGATCCTGCCGGCGGACGACAGCAACGACTTCATCTATCTGGTGCTGCCGGTGCGCTTCAAAAACGACTAAAAGAGAGCGAATATGGAAAAGATTCTGATTCACACCGAATACATCAAGCTGGACAGCCTGCTCAAACTGGCGGGCCTGGTGGAGACGGGCGGCGAGGCAAAGCTGCTCATCCAGGACGGCCAGGTCCAGGTGAACGGCGAAGTGTGCACCATGCGGGGCAAGAAGCTGCGGGCCGGCGACACCGTCACCCTGGACGGCCGCACCGTGGCCATCGGCGAAGGGCGCTGAACGCCATGCGGCTGAAACGTCTCATCATGGCCAACTACCGCAACATCGCCAGCGCCGACTTCAGGCCCGGCGAGGAGCTCACGGTCATCACCGGGGCCAACGGCCAGGGCAAGACGAATTTGCTGGAGGCGGTGTGGCTGCTCACCGGGGCCAAGAGTTTCCGGGGTGCCAAGGACGCCCAGCTCATCCGCCAGGGCCAGCCCTTCGCGGTGATGGAGGGCCCCATCCTGCGGGAGGACAAAGGCGAGGTGTGGGTGCGGCTGGCGGTGGGCACCAAGGACAGCCCCCGCCCCGGGCGCACCTGCAAGATCAACGGGGTGGACGCGGGCCGGGCGTCGGAACTGGCGGGCCTGTTCACCGCGGTGGTGTTCGAGCCGGGCGACCTGGAACTGGTCAAGGGCAGCCCCCAGCGCCGCCGCCGCTTCATGGACGCGGCGCTGTGCCAGCTGTACCCCGGGTACCTGGCCACCCTGCGGCGCTACGCCCGGCTGGTGGCCCAGAAGAACAGCCTGTTAAAGTTCTGGGAGCGCACCCCCGGCGCGGCGGAAATGTGCGACGCCTTCGACGCCGACCTGGCCGTGCAGGGGGAGGAGATCCGCCGCCGGCGGGCGGCGTGGATGGCGCGCCTTGCGCCCCTGGCCCAAAAGAATTACGCCGAGATCAGCAGCGGCAGCGAGGCGTTGAGCCTCTGCTACCGCTGCGGGTTTTCGCCGGGGGGGCTGGCCGCCGCCCTGGCGGCCAGCCGCCTGGCCGACCGGCGGGCGGGCTTCTGCACCGCCGGCCCCCACCGGGACGACCTGGAACTGGTGCTGGACGGCCAGCCCGCCAAAAATTTCGCCAGCCAGGGCCAGCAGCGCAGCGCGGTGCTGAGCGTCAAGCTGGCGGAGGCGGCGGTGGCCGCCGAGGTCACCGGCGAGCATCCGGTGATGCTGCTGGACGACGTGCTCAGCGAACTGGACCCCACCCGGCAGGAGTACCTGCTCACCCGGGTGCGGGAGAAACAGACCATCGTCACCGCCTGCGACTCCAGCCTCTTTCACAAGGCGGCGGGGGTCATGCTCCGGATGGAGGGCGGCCGGCTTTTGGAGGGATAGCATGTATCTTCATCTCGGGCAGGACTATGTGGTCCACACCAGGGACATCATCGGCATCTTTGACATCGACTCCAGTTCGGTGGCCAAGAACACCCGGCAGTTTCTGCGCCGGGCCGAGGAGGAGGGGGCGGTGGTCACCGTTTCCGGGGAGTTGCCCAAAAGCTTTGTGGTGACCGATTTCCCGGTGCAGACGGTGTTCGTCAGCCCCATCTCCGCCCGCACGCTGCAGCGGCGGTGCGAGCGGCTGGACAATCTGGACCAATACCAGCGCGGCAGCGCGCTTTGAAACACGGATAAGGAGAACGAGAGAATGGCAGACGAGTTGAACAAGCAGACAGTGGGCCAGGCCGAGGACTACGACGGCAGCCAGATTCAGGTGCTGGAAGGCCTGGAGGCGGTGCGCAAGCGGCCGGGCATGTACATCGGTTCCACCGGCCCCCGAGGCCTGCATCACCTGGTGTACGAGATCGTCGATAACTCCATCGACGAGGCGCTGGCGGGCTTCTGCGACCACATCGAGGTCACCATCAAGAAGGGCGACATCATCGAGGTCACCGACAACGGCCGCGGCATCCCCGTGGACATCCAGCCAAAGCTTGGCATCCCGGCGGTGACGGTGGTGTTTACCGTGCTCCACGCCGGCGGCAAGTTCGGCGGCGAAAATTCCGGCTACAAGGTGGCCGGCGGCCTGCACGGCGTGGGCGCCAGCGTGGTGAACGCCCTGTCCGAGTGGCTGGAGGTGAGCGTGCGCCGGGGCGGCCACGAGTACCGCCAGTCCTTCAAGCGGGGCATCGCCGACGGCGATCTGAAGATCGTGGGCCCCGCCGCCTCCAGCGGCACCACCGTGCGCTTCAAGCCCGACCCGGTGATGTTCACCGAGTCCACCGTCTACGACTACGACACCCTTCTCACCCGCCTGCGGGAAGAGAGTTTTCTCAACGCCGGCGTGCGCATCACCCTCACCGACGAGCGGGGCGAGGAGGTCAAGCGGGAGAGCATGTGCTACGAGGGCGGCATCCGCAGCTTTGTGGAGTACATCCACGAAAAGCGGCAGATGACGGTGCTCCACCCCACCCCCATCTACTTCAAGGGCCAGCAGGGGGACATCATCGCCGAGGTGGCCCTGCAGTACAACGACAGCTTCAACGAGCTGATGCTGAGTTTTGCCAACAACGTCCACACCCCGGACGGCGGCACCCACGAGGAGGGCTTCAAGACCGCCCTTACCCGGGTCATCAACGACTTCGGCCGGGAGAAGGGCTATCTGAAGGAGAAGGACGACAACCTCTCCGGCACCGACGTGCGGGAGGGCCTCACCGCCATCATCAGCGTCAAACTCACCGACGCCCAGTTCGAGGGCCAGACCAAGGCAAAGCTGGGCAACACCGAGGTGCGCAGCCTGGTGTCCGGCCTTGTGTACGACAAGCTGAAGGAATTTTTGGAAGAGAACCCCGGCGTGGCCAAGGCCATCTACGAGAAGGCCACCCAGGCCGCCCGCGCCCGGGAGGCCGCCCGCAAGGCCCGCGATTTAGTCCGCCGCAAGAGCGCGCTGGAGACCAGCCGCATGCCCGGCAAGCTGGCCGACTGCCGCGAAAAAGACCCCTCCAAGACCGAAATTTACATCGTCGAGGGCGATTCCGCCGGCGGCAGCGCCAAGATGGGCCGGGATTCCAACATCCAGGCCATCCTGCCGCTGTGGGGCAAGATGCTCAACGTGGAGAAGGCCCGGCTGGATAAAGTCTACGGCAACGAGAAGCTGATGCCGGTGGTCACCGCTCTCGGGTGCGGCATCGGCGAGGAGTTCGACATCTCGAAACTGCGCTACCACAAGGTGTTCATCATGGCCGATGCCGACGTGGACGGCAGCCACATCTGTACCCTGATGCTCACCTTCTTCTTCCGGTTCATGCGGCCGCTCATCGAGGGAGGCTATGTCTACATCGCCCAGCCGCCCCTCTTCAAGCTGGCCAAGGGCAAGGACGTGCGCTACGCCTACAACGAGGCGGAGATGAGCAAGCTGTCCGCCGAGATGGGCCAGGGCGTGAAGATCAACCGCTACAAAGGCCTGGGCGAGATGAACCCCGAGCAGCTGTGGGAGACCACCATGGACCCCAACAACCGGGTCATCGTGCAAATTTCCATCGAGGACGCGGTGAAGGCGGACGAGGCCTTCACCATCCTGATGGGCGACAAGGTGGAGCCCCGCCGGGAGTTCATCGAAAAGAACGCCCTGTACGCCACGCTGGACGTGTGAGAAGCCCAAATCAGAAAGAGACAGGTGAACACCATTGAACGAAGATTTTGTGATGATCCCCGGCACCGGCACCAAACTCATCGTGCGGGACGTGAAGGACGAAATTGAGAGCGCCTTTCTGGACTACTCCATGTCCGTCATCGTCTCCCGCGCCCTGCCCGACGTGCGGGACGGCCTGAAGCCGGTGCACCGGCGCATCCTCTACACCATGCACGAGCGGGGCAACGACCCCCAGCACCCCTACCGCAAGAGCGCGGACACCGTGGGCGCGGTGCTGGGCAGCTACCACCCCCACGGCGACGCCTCTGTCTACGACGCCATGGTGCGTCTTGCCCAGGACTTCTCCATGCGCTACCCCCTGGTGGACGGCCAGGGCAACTTCGGCAGCGTGGACGGCGACCCCCCGGCCGCCTACCGTTACACCGAGGCCCGGATGAGCAAGATGGCCATGGAGCTGCTCACCGACATCGACAAGGACACGGTGGACTTCGGCCCCAACTTCGACGAGACCAAAAAGGAGCCCAGCGTGCTGCCCAGCCGGTTCCCGAACCTGCTGGTCAACGGCTCCACCGGCATCGCCGTGGGCATGGCCACCAACATCCCGCCCCACAACCTCTGCGAGGTCATCGACGGGGCGGTGGCCCTCATCGACGAGCCGGACATCGACCTGGCCGGCCTGATGGAGCACATCAAGGGCCCCGACTTCCCCACCGGCGGCGTCATCATGGGCCGCAGCGGCATCCGGGCGGCCTACGCCACCGGCCGCGGCAAGATCACCCTGCGGGGCCGGGCCGAAATTGAGGAGAAGAAGAACGGCCGGTTCCAGATCATCGTCACCGAAATTCCCTACATGGTGAACAAGGCCCGCCTGATCGAGAGCATCGCGGACCTTGTGAAGGACAAGCGCATCGAGGGCATCAGCGATTTGAACGACGAGTCCAACCGGCACGGCATGCGCATCGTCATCGAGCTGAAGAAGGAGGCCAACCCTCAGGTGGTCTTAAACCAGCTCTACCGCTATACCCAGCTGCAGGACACGGTGGGCGTCATCCTGCTGGCGCTGGACGGCGGCGTGCCCAAGGTGATGACCCTCAAGACCATGCTGGAGCGGTATGTCCAGTTCCAGGACCAGGTCATCCGCCGGCGCACCCAGTACGACCTGAACAAGGCCAGGGAGCGGGCGCACATCCTGGAGGGCCTCGCCCGCGCCGTGGACATCGTGGACGACGTCATCTACACCATCCGCCACTGCGGCGGCGGCCAGGCGGAGGCCAAGGCCGCCATCATGGCCAAGTTCGGCTTTGACGACCCCCAGGCGGACGCCATCTGCAAGTTCCCCCTGGGCCGGTTAGCGGGCCTGGAAATCCTCAAGATCGAGAACGAGTTGAAGGAACTGAACGAGAAGATCGCCGACTGGACGGCCATCCTGGCGGACGACGCCCGGGTGCTGGCCATCGTCAAGGAGGAACTGCTGGCGCTGAAGGAGAAGTACGGCGACGAGCGCCGCACCGAGATCGCCCATGTCAGCGGCGAGGTGGACATCGAGGACCTGATCCCGGTGGAGGAGTGCGTCTTCACCCTCACCCACGCGGGGTATATCAAGCGCCAGTCCAAGGACACCTACCAGGTGCAAAAGCGGGGCGGCCGGGGCATCTCGGGCCTTAGCCACAAGGACGAGGACTTCGTGGAGGAGCTGTTCATCGGCTCCAGCCACGACTATGTGCTCTTTGTCACCGACCAGGGCCGGGTCTACCGGCTCAAGGGCTACCAGATCTACGAGGGCAGCCGCACCAGCAAGGGCACCAACATCGTGAACCTGCTGCCCCTGCAGAACGAGGAGAAGGTCATCCGCATGGTGTGCATGCCCGCCAGCGAGGCCAAGGGCTTTTTGACCATGGTGACGAAACGCGGCCTCATCAAGCGCACGGCCATCGAGGCCTACGCCAACATCCGCAAGAGCGGCCTTCTGGCGGTGAGCCTCTACGAGGGCGACTCCCTGGCCTGGTGCCGCATCACCAGCGGCAGTGACGAACTGCTGCTGGCCACCCGGAACGGCATGGCCATCCGCTTTGACGAGCGGGGCGCGCGGCAGATGGGCCGCATGGGCCACGGCGTGCGCGCCGTGCGGCTGGCGGAAGGCGACGAGGTGGTGGGCGTGGGCATCCTGCGCCCGGGCGCCACGGTGTTCACCGTCACCGAGAACGGCAAGGGCCGCCGCAGCCGGGTGGACGACTACCGCCTGCAGAGCCGGGGCGGCAAGGGTATCCGCAACTACGCCAAGGGCGGCGTTGCCGGCATCAAGATCCTGGACGAGGAGGACGACGTCATCCTCATCAGCCAGGAGGGCATCATCATCCGCATGCACGCCGAGGACATCAACGTCCAGAGCCGCTACGGCAGCGGCGTGCGGGTCATGCGCCTGGCGGAGGGCGACCGTGTGGTGACGGTGGCCCGCACCGAGCGCAGCGACGAGGAGCCGGTGGAAAAGCCGGAGGACGAGCCGGAGGAGGCCCTCACCGACGAGGAACTGGCGGCGCTGGCCGCCGAGGACGCGGCGGCGGACGAGGAGCCCGCCGACGACGAGGGCGACGAGGAGTAAGAAAAAACAGGGAGCCGTTCGGCTCCCTGTTTTTTCTTTTATCTGCCAAGGGGAATGATTGAAAAATGCGTATATGAATGATATGGTATAAGCAAACAAACTGCAATTGATGAATGGAGAAGAGCAATGGGATTTTGGGTCTATATGTTGGTTATGAATTTGCTGGTTCCATTTACAATGATCGGGTTCGGAAGATATTTCGAAAAGGGAGGCCCGAAGGAGATCAATGGAGTGTTTGGCTATCGAACTCCTATGTCCATG
>DSLFC04102__coassemble_912_pt1 | contig 23289 bp, 20 predicted proteins | sample DSLFC04102__metabat2_high_PE_037 | metagenome-assembled genome bin DSLFC04102
TCGTTGAAGTAGGCGGGCACGGTGATCACCGCGTCGGTGACCTTCTCGCCCAGGTAAGCCTCGGCATCCGCCTTCAGCTTGGACAGGATCATGGCGCTGATCTGCTGGGGGTTATAATCCTTGCCGTCGATGGACACCTTGTAATCGGTGCCCATGTGACGCTTGATGCTGCTCACGGTGCGCTCGGGGTTGGTGATGGCCTGGCGCTTTGCCACCTGGCCCACCAGCCGCTCGCCGGTCTTGGTAAAGCCCACCACGCTGGGGGTGGTGCGGGCGCCCTCCGCGTTGGCGATGACCACGGGCTCGCCGCCCTCGATCACGGCAACACAGCTGTTCGTAGTGCCAAGGTCGATGCCAATGATTTTACTCATAGTATATCTCTCCTTATTTATAACTCAAATATGGTGGAACTCTCATTTATGGGAAAGGGCGAAAGGCCCTTTCGGCGAATTATTCGGCCACGATCACCGTGGCGTGCCGGATGACCCGGTCGCCCAGCTTGTAGCCTTTCTGGAACACCTGCAGCACGGTGCCGCTCTCCTCGCCGTTCTCGGCGGCCTTTTGCATCACCGCGTTGTGCAGCGCCGGGTCGAAGGGCAGGCCCAAAGCGGGGATCTCCTCCACCTTCAGGGCCTCGAAGGCGCCCTTTGCCTTTTCCAGCGTCAGGGTCACGCCCTTCTTGAAGTTCTCGTCGGTGGAGGGGGCCGCCTCGGCCATCTCCAGCGCGTCCAGAATGGAGAGGATCTGGCTCACCGCGTGGGCCACGCCGTTGCCGAAGGCGGCGTCCTGCTCCCGGGCCGAGCGCTTGCGGAAGTTGTCGTACTCGGCGGCGGTGCGCAGCAGCCGGTCCCTGGCCTCCTCCGCCTCGGCGCGGGCCTTTTCAGCCTCGGTGCGGGCGGCGGCCAGCTGTGCCTCCAGATCCTTTTTGTCTTTCTTTGTCTCTTTCTTTTCCTTTTCGGGGGCCTTCTCCGCCTTGGGAGCGGCCGTTTGTTCTGTCGCTTCGGCCTCGGGGGCCGGGGCTTCGGCGGCGGCCTCTTCGGGCCGCTTGTTGGTTTCGTCCATCATTGCGGGTCCTCCTGTGCCTTGCCGGCCATACACTCGCCGAGTTTCAAGGCAAAATAATCCAAAACGGGCATCAGCTGCTCAAAGGGCATCCGGGTGGGCCCCAGCAGGGCGATGGCCCCGGTGAGGCCGCCGCCGGCCAGGTACCGCTTGCTCATGAAGCACAGCCCCGGCAGCGGGCGCTGCAGGTCCTCGCCCAGCAGCACGGTGGTGCGGCCGGTGCGGGGGGTGATGAGCCGGCCGGCGCGCTCGTCGTCGGTGAAAAGCTCCAGCACCCGGGGCAGCAGGCCGGTCAATTCCGGCCAGCGCATCAGGTATTGCAGCCCCTGGGGGTAGGTGCGGGCCTGGGCGGCCTGCCGCAGCAGCGCCGCCGCCGCGTTCAGCACCGGATAGAGCCGGTCGCTCCCCTCGCCCAGGCGGGCGGCCAACTCGCCCAGCTTCGCGCCGGACAGGTCCGCCGGGGCCACAAAGGCGAGCCCCTGGTTGAGGGCCTGGGTGAGCAGCGCCGCGTCCTCGCGGGTGAAATCGGTGTCCAGCCGGGCCACCCGGGTGCGCACGCCGCCGGCGCTGGTCACCGCCAGCACCGCCGCGGTGCAGCGGCCCACCTGCACCACCTCGTAGTGGGCGATGCACAGATCGTCCGCCCGGGGGGTGGTGGCCGCCACCATGTAGCCGGCGTAGTCCGCCAGGGCCCGGGCCGCGCCGGACGCCAGCCGCTCGGGCTCGTAGTCGAGGCTGGCGAAGATGTGGTCGATCTCGGCTTTCTGCCGGGCGGTGAGCCCCTTGGCGGGATGCATCAGATTGTCCAGGTAATAGCGGTAGCCCTTGGCGCTGGGCACCCGGCCCGCGCTGGTGTGGGGCTGCTCCAGCAGGCCCAGCTTTGTCAGTGCCGCCATCTCATTGCGCAAGGTCGCGCTGGACACCGCCATGTCGAAATACTGGCACAAAAGGCTGGAGCCCACCGGCTCGCCCCCCTGGGTGTACAGGGCCACAATGGCTTCCAGCACGCGCTGTTTGCGATCGTCCATGGCCATGCGGCCCCACCTCTTTTCTCTCATTTTAGCACTCATTGCTCTCGAGTGCTAAATTTATTGTACTCCATTTTATCCGTCTGTCAAGGGGGTGGTGCAAAAATTTTCAAAGTTTCATCGTTTGTTCACACACTGCCCCTTCCGGGCCGCAAAAAAGCGCCCGCGGCCCCCTTGCGGGCGGCGCGGACGCCGAAAAAAAAGGCGGGCGGAGCTTTAACTCTCCATCTGCTTTGCCAGAAAGGCGGCGGCGATGGCCAGGGCTTTCTGCTCCTCGGGGGTGGGGGTGGCGCTGCGCTCGTCGCTCAGCAGCACCACCGCCCCGGCCACGTCGCCGGCGGCGATGATGGGCACCGCTATGTGGATGTGCCGGGAGGCCCCCTCGCAGGGGAACTGGCAGTCCTCGGCCTGGCCGCCGTGCAGGTAGGTGCGGCGGGCGTGCATCAGCTTTTCCAGCGGGATGCTCACCCGCTTTTCCAGGCACTCCTTGCGGGCGGGGCCGGCGGCGGCGATGATGCTGTCCCGGTCGCAGATCAGGGCGGTGCGAGAGAGGTTCTTGCAAAGCACCTCGGCGTACTGGGCGGCAAAGGCGGCCATCTCGCCGATGGGGGAATATTTTTTAAAGATCACCTCGCCGTCGCCGGTGGTGAAGATCTCCAGCGGGTCGCCCTGGCGGATGCGCTGGGTGCGGCGGATCTCCTTGGGGATGACCACCCGCCCCAGCTCGTCGATGCGGCGCACGATGCCGGTTGCTTTCATGGTGTGTACCTCCTGTAAGGCGGCGGGGCGGGCCCCGCCGCTTGTGCTCTTTGTTGCTTAGTATCTGCCAGCGCAGGCAAATTATACAAGCGCCGCCGCCCCGCCCGCCTTTCCGCCGGCGGCGGGCTCTGTTATAATAAGGTAAAAACATCCTGCAAGGAGGAAACGCCATGGCGCCACTGATCCTGATCGCGGAGGACAACGACGAAATTCGCGCGCTGCTGCGCCTCTATCTGGAGGGGGAGGGCCTGCGGGTGCTGGAGGCCGCCGACGGCGACGAGGCCCTGGCAAAGGCCCGGGCCGAGGGGCCGGACCTGGCCATCCTGGACGTGATGATGCCCGGCCTTTCGGGCTATGAGGTGACGCGGGCGCTGCGGCGGTTCAGCGACATGCCCATCCTCATCCTCTCGGCCAAGAGCGAGGACAACGACAAGATCCTGGGGCTGAACCTCGGGGCGGACGACTATGTCACCAAGCCCTTCAACCCGGTGGAGGTGGTGGCGCGGGTGAAGGCCCAGCTGCGGCGGGCCGCCCGGGCGGGGGGCGAGGTGCTGCGGGGGGGCGAGTTGGCGCTGGACCTGGCCGCCATGCGGCTGGAGAAGGCGGGCCGGCCGGTGCCCCTCACCCCCATGGAGGCAAAGATCCTGGCCATCCTGATGCGCTCGCCGGGGCGGGTGTTCACCAAGGCCCAGCTGTACGAGGGGGCCGCGGGAGACTACTTCGAGGGGGACGAGAACGCCATGATGGTGCACATCTCCAAACTGCGGGACAAGATCGAGGACGACCCCCGCTCCCCTCGTTACATCAAGACCATCCGGGGCCTGGGCTACCGGTTTGAGGGGGGCCCCGCATGAAAAAAACGGAAAAGGGCGGCCTGTTCGGGCTGCTGGCCCGGCAGTACCTGCTGTTCAGCCTGGCGATGCTGGCCATCGCGGCGGCGGTGTTCGCCGCCTGGAACCTCTACCTGGACCGGCTGTGGCGCGCCGCCGACTGGTACGGCCTGCTGGCCGACCCGGCCCTGGCGAAAGGGCGGTACGAAACGCTGCACCGGTATCTGGGGCAGGGGGGCGCCTTTGCCGTCTACGACGAGGAGGGCGCGCTCCTTTTTGCCGACGGCGCCGGTTTTGACCGGGCGGTGGAGCCGGGGGCGCTGGCCTGCGTGCCCGTCTGGGGCGACGGGGTGCAGATCGACGCCTACGAACTGGACGGCGGCGAGGGGGCGGCGCGGCATCTGGTGGTGGCCCACACCCACGACGGCACGGGGGGCGAGGCCACCCGCACCGCCGTGCTGGACGGCGGGCTGCGGGTGCTGCTGGGGGACCTGGGGGACGGCAAGGCCGCCTACACCCCGGCGGAGTACGCCTATCTCACCGGGGCGCGGTTTGAAAACGCGCTGCTGGCCCGGGCGGCGTTCACCGCTGCCGACGGCAGCGGGCGCACCCTTCTTTTGCGGGAGAGCTTTCTCACCGACGGCCAGTACCAGCAGATCCTGAACCGCAGCGGCTGGGTGGCGGCGCTGTTCCTGCCGCTGTTCCTCCTCACGGCGGGGCTGTTCATCCGCCATCTGCGCCGGCGCATCGCCCGGCCGCTGGAGGCCCTGGGCGCGGCGGTGGAGGCCCAGGCCGCCGGGCGGGACGTGCGTGTGGGCGACTGCGGCGGCCCCCGGGAGATCCGCCGCATCGGCGAGAGCTTCGACCGGTTCGCCGCCCTGCTGGCCGAGAGCGAGGCCGAGCGAAAGCGGCTGGACGAGGGGCGCCAGAAACTCATCGCGGATATCTCCCACGACATCAAGACCCCGGTGACGGTGATCTGCGGCGCGGCGGACGCGCTGTGCGACGGCAAGGTGCCCGCGGCCGAGCGGCAGCGCACCCTGGAGATGATCCGGGGCAAGGCCCGGGACCTGGCCCGCCTCACCGACGCCTTTCACGAGTACAGCAAGACCCAGCACCCCCGCTTTGAACTGCACACCCGGCGGGTGGACGTGTGCGAATTCCTGCGGGCCTGGCTGGCCGAGCGCTACGACGAGATCGACCTGGCGGGCTTTTCCCTGGAGCCGGCCATCCCGGAGACGCCGGCGTTCTGCATGGTGGACGAGTGGCAGCTGCGCCGGGCGCTGGACAACCTGCTGTCCAACGCATTGCGCCACAACCGGCTGGGCACCCAGCTGTTCGTGGAGCTGGAGGCGGGCGCGGGGGCGGTGACGGTGCGGGTGGCGGACAACGGCGAGGGCATCCCCCCCGCCCGCCGCAAGACCATCTTCGAGCCCTTTGTCACCGGCAGCGACGCCCGCACCGGCGCGGGCAGCGGGCTGGGCCTTGCCATCACCCGCCGCATTCTGGAAAAGCACGGCGGCGCCATCCGGCTGAACGACAGGCCCGCCCCCGGGCGGGCCACCGAATTTGTGCTCACCCTGCCCCTGGCGGAGGGATAAAACAACCAGGCAGCGCCGCGCCGCCCCGAGGAAAAGGGTGGCGCGGCGCTGCCGCGTTTTGCCCGGGAAATACCGGGCTATGGGGGAAAAAGGCCGGGGCCTGCCGGGTGGGAGGAGTCGAAAAAACCACACCGGGCACGCCGCGCAAATGGGGGAGGAAACACGGGGCCCGCGGCCTTTTGGCAAAGGGAAGGGGGCGGTCAGTCGCTCTTGATGGCCTCCAGCGCCGGGATGCGCACCGCCTTGCCGGCGGGGTAGTAGCCGGAGCCCAGGCCGATGAGCACCGAGAAGACCACCGCGAAGACCAGCAGCCAGGGCGGCGTGACGCATACCCGGGCGGGGCCCTCGCCGCCCAGCAGGGCAAGGCGCATCGTCTCGGGCGACGGCCCGCCCAGGGCGACGATGTTGGCGATGAAGCCGCCGGTGAAACTGATGACACAGCTCACCAGCCCGCCCATCAGCCCGATGCAGCCCGCCTCGGCCAGAAACAGGGCGCGGATGTCCCGCACATAGCAGCCCAAAGCCTTCATCACACCGATCTCCTTCGTCCGTTCGGAAATGGACATCACCATGGTGTTGGTGATGCCGATGGCCGCCACCACCAGGCTGATGGCCCCGAGCCCCCCCAGCATCATCTGCTTCTGCCGGGCCTCCTTCTCCATGGGGGCGCGGATGCTCTCCATGGATTCGGTGGCGCAGCCCAGGGCGCGGATGCGCTTTTCCAGGTCCGCCACCCGGGAGATGCTGCTGGCCTTCACCAGCACCGACTGGTAGGGGGAAGCGCCCTTCTTGTTCAGGTGCAGCTTCTCGGTGAGGGCCTTCAGGTCCTTCAGGTCCATCAGCAGCCCCTCGCCGGTCTCGCTGCCCTTGGAGTAGTCCTCCCTGGCAAGGCCCACCGGCTTCAGGGTGAGGCTGGCTTTGTACTCGCCGTTTTGCGCCTCCAGGGTGAGCGTCTCCTTCATGGGGTCAAAGTAGGCGGGAGGCGGGTCGTTCATCCGGCCGGTCTCCTCGTTCCACCCGGCGGACCAGCGGTCCACCATATCGCTGCCGGCGGGGCGCAGGGTGTCCCGGAAGTTGTAGGCCGCGTACTGGCCCACCACCACATCGCCGGTCTTTGTCATCCGCTCGCCCTTTTCCAGCCGGAAACCCATGGCCTCCATGCCGGCGGCGTCCAGGCCGGTCACCGGCACCCAGTCCGCCACATAGCGCTTTCCGCTGCCGGCGTAAAGGCGCAGGTCCGCCGATTCAAGGGTCTGCCGGGGCATCACCGCCACCGCGCCGTCCAGCTTTTTCAGCCGGGCCACCATGGCGTCGTCCAGCTTCACCTTGCCGCGCCCGCCCCGGGGCGCGGTGACGGTGATGATGGTCAGGTCGCCCAGCTCCGCCAGCAGCTTGTCCTGAGCCTCCTTCATGCCGATGCCCAGCGACACCATGATGACGATGGAGCATCCGCCGATGACCACCCCCAGCACCGTCAGAAAGGTGCGGGAGCGCTTTCGCAGAAGGTTTTGCAGGCACAGGCGAAACAGGTCCTGTTTGCGCATGGGTCATTCCTCCTTCGCCTGGTCCGTACCGGTCTCATCGGAGGTGTCGGCCCAGTCCCAGGCGGCCGCGGCGGGGTCCAGCTCCTCCTTCTTGCGGCGCATCCGCCGCACCAGGAAGAAAACGGTGCCGCCGGCTGCGGCCAGCGCCGCCGTGGCGGGGATCACCGGCAGCCAGGCGGGGGCGGCGGGGGCGGCGGGCTCGTCCTCCATGGAGAAGTCCGTCTCGCTCATCCCCTCCTCCACCGTCAGGGACAGGGGGTATTCCCGGGTCTGGGTCTGCAGATCGGCGTCCTCGTAGGTCACCTTCACCGTCAGGTTCAGCGGCCCGGCGGCCTCGGGGGTGAGGGCAAAGCCGATGCTGCCGGAGGCGCCCGCCGCCACGTTGCCCAGGTACTGCACCTTCGCGGGGGATTCAAAGCCCTCGCCCACCAGCTGCGCCTCCAGGTTGCCGATGTCCGCCCGGCCCTTGTTCACATAGGCCAGGGTGATCTCCCCCTCCTCGCCGGCGGAGAAGTTCGCCGCCGCGGGCGGGTTCAGCTGGAAGCGGTCGGGCTGGCTCACCGGCACCGACAGACGGATGTCCGCCGTCACCGCGCTGCGCTTGCTGCCGTCCACATACTCGTATTTGAAACTCACGGTGATGCCCTGGGCGCCGCTCTTGCAGGTGGGCACCGCCTGCATGGGCAGTTCCTGGGTGAGGGTCTTGCCGGGGGCCAGGCTCTTGTAATGGGCGGTGTTGGTGCCGCCGTCCACCGTGAAGCACTCGCCGCCGTCCACCGTGACCACGATGTTTTCCACCTTGGTGGCGCCGGTGTTCTCAAAGGTAAAGGAGAGGGGGAACCGGCCGCCGGCGGCCACCGGCTTTCCGCCGTAGTCGAATTTCTGCACCACGATGTTGGGCACCGGCGTCTCGGCGGAGGAGGCCGCGGCCGCCTTGGCCGGGATGTTCAGCCGGTCGGAGGCGGTGGCGGCGGTGGCGGCGCCGGCGCTGTCGTAGGTGTAGCGCAGGTCCACCGCGAGGCTTTGGGCCGCGGAAGAGATCTGATTCGCGCCCTGCAGCTTGACGGTGATGGAGCCGGTCTGGCCGGGGGCGATGTCCGCCACCGGGAAGGTGGAGGCGGCGTTCAGCAGGGTGAGCCCCTCGGAGGGGGCCACCGTGGCCGCCGCGTTCTTCACCGCCACGTCACCGGTGTTCTTGAAGGTGAGCATCAAATCGAACACCTCGCCCGGAGAGATGGGGCTGGAGATGTCCGAGCGGGTGATGAGCACCAGGGGCTGCGACGCCGCGGGCTTTGCCTTCACCGGGATGTTCAGCCGGTCGGAGGCGGTGCCGGCGGCGGGGGCCTGCTCGCCGTAGGTAAAGCGCAGTTCCACGCCCAGGTTCTGCACGCCGGTGGCGGCGTCCGCCGCCCGCACCTTCAGCGCCACGCTGCCGGTGCCGCCGGCGGGGATGTCCTCCAAAAGGAAGCTGGAGGACCCGCCCGAAAGGAGGATGCCGTCGGCGGGGGAGAAAGCGGCCACCGGGTTCTTGAGGGCGGTGTCGCCCAGGTTGCGGAAGTACACGGTGATCTCCGCCTCGCCCCCGGCGGGCAGGTCGGCCATCTCGCTGCGGCTGATGAGCACCCCCGGTGCCGGCGCGGGGGCCGGCGCGGGGGTGGCCTCCGCCGCGGAGGCGGGCGCGGAGGCAGGGGCCTGGGCGGGCACGGGCGCGGGCACAGGTTCGGGGGCCGCCGGCGGGGCGGAGCCGCGCCCGGTGGTGGTGGGCGCGGCGCCTTCCGCCGCGGTCACGGCGGGCACCGGCACGGGGGCGGCGTCTTCCGCCAGCGCCCGCAGGCTCACAAGGCTCAGGGCCAGCAGCGCCATCAGGGAGGCGACGCCCCGGCGAAAATAAAACATTCTCATTTACTGCACGCTCCTTTTGGTCACTTCCTCCCGCACGATCTCCCCGTCGATGAGGGTCACGATGCGGTCGGCGTAGCGGGCCATCTCCGGGTCGTGGGTGACCAGGATGATGGTCTGATGAAAATCCCGTGCGAAGCCGCAGATCATCTCCATGACCTCCACGGTGGTTTTGGAATCAAGGTTGCCGGTGGGCTCGTCGGCGAACACCACGTCCGGCCGGGCCAGGAAAGCCCGGGCGATGCCCGCCCGCTGCTGCTGCCCGCCGGACATCTGGGCGGGGTAGTGGTCCATCCGGTGCCCCAGGCCCACCCGTTTGAGCATTGCCCGGGCGGCCGCCTCCCGCTGGGCGGGGGGCACGCCCCGGAACAGAAGGGGCATGGCCACATTCTCGGCGGCGGTGAGGCTGGGCAGCAGGTTGTAGGACTGGAACACAAAGCCCAGATGCCGCTGGCGGAAGGCCGCCAGCTGCTCCTCGCTCATGCGGGAGATGGGCGCGCCGCCGATGCGCACCTCGCCCCGGGTGGGTTTTTCCATGCCCGCCAGCTGGTTGAGCAGGGTGCTCTTGCCGGAGCCGGAGGTGCCGAAGATGCAGCAGATCTCCCCCCGCATGATGGACAGGTCGATGTGTTTGAGGGCCACCACCGTCTCGTCCCCCAGGGGGTATTCCTTGCGCAGGCCCCGCACCTCCACGATGGGCCGCTGGCGCGGCGAAGGGGTTTGCATGGCGTTCGCCTCCTTTCGTGAAGTGAGTATACCGCCCCATTCTTTCCTCTGCCTTTGCGCCGCCTTAAGATTCGGAAAGGTTTTTCATAAGCGCGGGGCGGGCTTGGCCGCAACGCGGGTGGTCGTCCCGCCACCGGCCGCCAGGGCCGTGGGGGCCAGGGCCGTGGCCAGCAGCAGCGCCGCCAGCAGCCCTGCCAGCAGCCGCTTTGCTTGCTTCATGCTTTTGTTCCTCCTTTTTGTTTTTGGGCATAAAAAACCCGCCGAAAGCGGGCTGGAAAAGGGCATAAAAAACGAGGTACGACCGTCGGTCGCGCCTCGTTTTTGGCTTGGTTATGCGGTTTTTCGGGTACGACCGTCGGTCGTACCTTCTTGTCTTACGACCAGAAATCCGTCAGGTCATTCCCTGCATTCGGGTCAAGATCCACGGTGGGGCTGTCATGCACATGGCCGCCAGACGGGTTCTCTGGCTGCGGCTCCGGTTGGGGCTGCGGCTCCGGCTGGGGCGCGGGCTCTTGCTGCACCGGCTGCGAGGGCTGGGCGGCAGCTGCGCCGCTGCTCTGGCCGCCGGCGGGGGCCACAGCCGTGCTGCCGGTGCTGCCGGCGGTGGCTGCGGGCACGCTGCTGCCGGTGCTGCCGGCGGAACTGCCGGCGGCCGCCTTGCCGGTCAGCGTAACGCTGCCGGCCACCTCCCAGGCGGTCTCGGCGGTGATGGTCACTTCGCCGGTGCCCACCATCTTCACCGTGCCGCTCTCGTCCACGGTGGCAACGGTCTCGTCGCCGGAGGACCAGGTCAGGGCGGCGGCGTCCACCGCCGCGCCGGTCTCATCGGCGGCGGCAATGGTCACGGTGCCCCCCTTGGTCACCTGGGTCTTTTCGGCGGTCAGCGTCAGTTCCTTCGGGCCGCTCCACACCGTCACCATCGCCTTGGCGCGGGTGCCGTCCGGCGCGAGCACCAGCAGGCTGGTGTGGCCCTCCTTCACCGGGGTCACATTGCCGCTCTCGTCCACGGTGGCGATGGCCTCGTCGCCGGTCTTGAAGGTCAGTTCATCGGCCAGCTGGGCCGGTTCCACGTTCACCTCGGCCCGCGCCGTGCCGTCGGCCAGATGCAGGCGCATCTCCTCCACCGTCAGGCTCTCGGTGGCCACGCTCACCACCACCGCCCGGGTGGCGCTCACCTCGCCCGCCGTCGCGGTAACGGTGGTCTCGCCCGCCGCCACACCGGTCACAGTGCCGCTCGCGTCCACGGTGGCCACCGCCTCGTCGGCGCTGGTGTAGCTCACCGCCGGCCCTTCGGCGGGCGCTTCGCCCTCCCAGCTGAAGGTCGGCTCCAGTGCCGCCGTGCCGCCCACCGCCACCTTCAGCGGCCCCTCGCCCAGGGCGATGCCGGTGGGCTTCGCCCCGCCGCAGGCGGTCAGCGCCAGCGCAAGGGTTGCCGCAACAAAAGAAAAAATCAGCGCTTTCTTTTTCATGATCCCTTCCTCCTTGGTTTACACATACTCGACCGGGACACCTTTCTTTGCCAGCACGTCAAAAAAGTCCGTTTCATCTTTCAGGCACAGGAAAAACCGAAAGCTTTTCCACCGCTCGAACCGGCCGGAAGAAGTGTCCTCCCGGTATGCCAGCCCAAGGGCTTTCCGATACAGTTCATACTGGCTGTCCCCCTCCACCGTTACCAGCCGGATGTCCCGTTCCACCCGCACCTTGCGGATGTCGCTGAAGGGAATGAAGTTGACCAGGATGCTCTGAGGGAAATGCCGGTCCTTGCGCGGGTGGTAGGAAAAGTACAGCGTCTGCTCGTCGCAGTACAGCTGCATCTCGGCCATGTAGTACAGCTGCCCGCCCTTGACGATCCGCCAGACCTTATAGGGAAAGAGGGCGGGCACGCAGGCCAGAAGGCCGAACACCACACTGGCTACCGTCATCATGGGCACTGTGTCCTTGTTGATGGCGTTCACACAGAAGTCCAGATAGCTGCTGGCCCCCACATACACCCCGAACAACAGCAACAGCACCGTGGCCACGATCCACACCGGGTACCCCGGCGAATGCCGCATCCATTGCTTTGCCAGCGCGCGGTGCCGCGCCTGGTCCACCTTGAAATAGTGCTTCATCATGCCTCCCCTTTATTGCCGCCTGTTTTGCTCTTCACCCGTTTTTTGCACGCCTATGATACCACATTTCCGGGGCGATAGAAAGGCGCCCTTTTTGAAAGCTGCTGAAAGCGGCATAAAAAGAGCGAGGGGCGACCGGCGGTCCCACCTCGCTCCTGATATGTTTGCGCAGTTTCATGAAAGGGGCGCGCAAGCCACAAACAGCGGTCATTCTTCCGCGCCCACCAGGCCGTTCCACAGCCGGTAGTAGACGCCCTTTTTGGCCAGAAGTTCGGCGTGGGTGCCCTGCTCCTCGATGCCCTCTTTGCCCAGCACCAGGATGCGGTCGGCGTTCTGGATGGTGGTGAGCCGGTGGGCGATGGTCAGGGTGGTGCGCCCCTTGGCCAGCGCTTCCAGGCTGCGGTTCACCAGCACCTCGCTCTCGTTGTCCAGCGCGCTGGTGGCCTCGTCCAGGATGAGGATGGGTGGATTTTTGAGGAATACCCGGGCGATGGAGATGCGCTGCTTCTGCCCGCCGCTGAGTTTCACCCCCCGCTCGCCCACATAGGTGTCGTAGCCGTCTTTGAGTTTTGTGATGAACTCGTGGGCCCCGGCCAGCTTCGCCGCTGCCTCCACCTCCTGCCGGGTGGCGCCGGGCCTGCCGTAGGCGATGTTCTCGTACACGCTGCCGCTGAAGAGATACACGTCCTGCTGCACCACACCGATGGCGCCCCGCAGGCTGTCCAGCGTCACGTCCCGCACATCCTGCCCGTCGATGAGGATGCGCCCGCCGGTGACGTCGTAGAACCGGGGGATGAGGTTGCACAGGGTGGTCTTGCCGCCGCCGGAGGGCCCCACCAGCGCCAGTTTCTCGCCGGGGCGGATCTCCAGGTCCACCCCCCGCAGCACCCGGTTGTGGTCGTCGGGATACTCAAAGGAGACATCCTCCAGCCGGATGGCCCCCTCCTTCACCGCCAGGGGTTTCGCGCCCGGCGCGTCGGTGATCTCGATGGGGGCGTCCATGATCTCGCAGAAGCGCTCGATGCCGGTGACCCCCCGCTGGAACTGCTCGGCAAACTCCACGATGCGGCGGATGGTGGCGATGAGGGTGCTCACATAGAGCATGTAGGCCACCAGGTCGCCGGGGGCGATGCGCCCGGCCACCAGGAACAGCCCGCCCGCCACGATCACCACCAGGTACATCAGCCCGTCGAACAGGCGGGTGGAGGTCTGGAAGGCGGCCATGAACCGGTAGGTCTGCTTTTTGATGGCCTTGAAGGCCTCGTTGTCCCGCCGGAACTTCTCGATCTCCACCCCCTCGTTGGCGAAGGCCTTCACCACCCGCTCGCCCAAGAGGCTGTCCTCGATGCGGGCGTTCAACTCGCCGATCTGCACCCGCTGGCGGCGGAAGGCCGCCCGCAGCCGCAGGTTGATGAGGGTGGACACCACCCCCATCAGCGGCACGCAGGCAAAGAGGATGAGGGTGAGCGCCACGCTGGACCGGCAGAGGATGACGAAGCTGGCGGTGATCTTGATGGCGGCGATGAAGAACTCCTCCGGGCAGTGGTGGGCGAACTCGGTCACGTCGAACAGGTCGTTGGTGATGCGGCCCATGATCTGCCCCACCTTGGTGTTGGAGTAGTAGGTGTAGCCCAGCCGCTGCAGGTGGGCAAAGGCGTCCCGGCGCATGTCGGTCTCCACATACACACCCATCACATGCCCCATGTCCGCCATGTAGTAGTTGGCCAGGCCGTCCACGATGCGCAGCAAAAGGTACAAAAGCCCCAGCCGCAGCACCACGCCGGCGGTGAGCAGCGAGGCGTCGGTGACGGCGGTGTTGGTGAGAAAGCGCATGATCTGCGGCAGCACCATGTCGCACAGGGTGGTGAGCGCCGCGCAGAAAAGGTCAAAAAACAGGATGCGCCGGTAGGGTTTCAGATAGGGCCAGAAGCGCCGCAAAAGGCCCTGCTTTTTCACAGTGGATTCCATGGTTCCTCCTCGTTGAAACGGGCGCGCCCGGTGTTGGGGGCGGCAGAGAAAAGCCGGGGCGCCGCGTGAGAGCGGCGCCCCGGCCGGGATCGTTTCAGGCCGCGGGCTCAGCCCGCCCCGCCCTCGGCTTGCACGGTATCGGCGGCGGGGGGCGTCTCAGCGGGCGGGGCCTGCTGCACGTCGGAGTTGCTGCTGGCGGGCGGCGTGGGGTCCGCCGCCCCGCAGACGGTGCACACGCCGTTCATATAGCTGTGCTGGCCGGTGGCCGGAAGCACGGTGGAACTGAACTGCGCGCCGCAGTCCGCGCAGGTCACCGTCTCGGAGCCGTCCGCGCCGCAGGTGGGGTCCACCTTATTCACGACCTTGTTGGTGTGGGGGCAGGGGGTGGGCGCCGGCGGGGTGGTGGCGGCCGGCGGGGTGGTGGCGGCCGGCGGTGTAGTGGCGGCCGGCGGTGTGGTGGCCGCGGGCGGCGTGGTGGCGGCCGGCGGCGTGGTGGCAGCCGGCGTGCCCTTGCACTGGGTGGGGTCAGCCTTGCACACCGGGCAGGTCAGGTTGGGGGCGGCGGCGCTGCACAGGGTGGTGCAGGTGCAGACGGGGGCCGGCGTGGGCGAGGGCGACGGGCTGGGCGTCGGCTGCGGTTCCTGCTCCACCCGGCGGAAGTGGGCGGTCAGGAAGATGCCGTTGGCGTCCGCCTCCTGGGGCACGGTGAACATGATGCTCTCCTGCTGGTCGATGAAGCCCAGGCTGGCGCTCCAGTGGTCAAACTCCCAGCCCTCGTCCGCCACCGCGGTGATCATGCTGGTCTGCTGGCCCTTCTTCACGCTCTGGCTGGTCTCGCCCTCCACATGGCCGCCCTCGCCGGCGGAGATCTCCACCGGCACGCCGGAGCCCCGCACCCCGATGGGGTCCTGGTCGATCAGGCCGGGGGTGACGCCGTTGATCCTGGGGATCTCCTTCAGGGGCTTGGGCCGGGTGTCCTCGGTGATCCAGGCGTGGGTGCGAATGTACTGGAACAGCGCCCGGGCGCCGTTTTTGCTCAGGTGCACGCCGTCCAGCGTGAGGGTGTAGTCCTTTTTGGCCCAGCCGGTCTCCGGGTCCTCCAAAGCCTCGCTGGTGTCCAGATACTTGTAGCCCTCCGCCTCGCACATCTCCACGATGGCGGTGTTCAGCCGGTCCACCTGGGTCATGGACAGGTTGGTGTTGCTGCGCTCCTTGTCCAGCGGGGGGATGGCGCTGACGATGATGTCGGCGTAAGGGTAGGCCTCATGGATGGCCGCCAGGCCCTCGGTGTAGTATTCGATGAAGGTGTCGGTGGCCATGGTGAGGTTGTTGGTGCCGAAGCCGATGATGATGCGTTTGGGCTGCATGATCTCCACGATCCCGGGGATGGCCATCTCGCCCTTGCCCACAAAGTGCTCCCACTTGAGGCTGGTGATGTTCTGCACGCCGGCGCTCACCACGCCCACCGTGTTCTCGATGGTGGTGAAGTGCACGTCGGAGTCGTCGTCCGGCCCGTAGTACATGTAGCGGGCGGTGTTGGAGTCACCGATGAAGAGGGTCTCATCCAGGTACTCCTGGCCCGCGTCCTCGGTCTCGGGCAGGATGGTGCCGGTGAACTCCTCCTTGTTCACCTTGCCGGCGGAGGCGTCGTAGGAGGCGTCGCTGGCCGGCTCCGACCAGCTGGTGGAGGCGCTGCCCGGCTCGGCGCCGGCGCGCACCGCGAACACGATGAGCACGACGAGCGCCACCACCAGCACGCCGATCGCGCCCACCAGCACGGGCAGCCCGGCGGGGCTCATGATAAAAGTATGGATCCTGCCGGAAAAACCGGAGGGTTTCTGTTTTTTTGAATTCACGACGGGAACCCCTTTCCTGGTCGTTGTTCTCTGGCACGCGCCCCGCTGACGCGGCGTGCATACTTAAAGCCATTCTACACCATTTTGCCCGACAGTGCAAACCTTCCGGCGGGTTTTGCCAGCCGTCCAGGGCAATTTTCACCGTTTTTTCGCCGTTTGCGCCCCGCCGAAAAACACCCGGGCCCGTTTGGAAAAATCCGTCCGCCGCGCTATAATAGAGGCAGCCTGCCCCCGAGGGGGCAAAAGAGGGGGAACGGGGCTTGATCATCAACACCGGCGGGCGGACGGACACCGTCCAGTATTATTCCGAATGGCTGCTGCGCCGCTTTGCCGAGGGGTATGTGCTGGTGCGCAACCCCCGCTATCCCCAGCTGGTCACCCGCTACGACCTTGTGCCGGACAAGGTGGACTGCGTGGTGTTCTGCTCCAAGGATTACCGGCCCATCCTGCCCCGGCTGCACGAAGTGACCGACCGGTTCGCCAGCTATTTCTTCTACACCATCACCGCCTACGGCAGGGACATCGAGCCGGGGGTGCCCCCCATCGAGGCGGGCGTCCAGACGCTGAAGGAGCTGTCCGCTCAGGTGGGCCGGCAGCGGGTGGCCTGGCGGTACGACCCGGTGCTGCTGACCGAAAAGTACACCGTGGCCCGCCACCTGGCCACCTTCGAGGCCATGGCCCGCCAGCTGGCCCCCTTTGTGGACCGGTGCATCTTCAGCTTTGTGGAACTCTATCGCAAGCTGGCGGTGAACATGCCCGAACTGCGCCCGGTGCCCCCCGCGGCCCGGCGGGAGCTGGCGGCGGGGATGGGGGCCGTCGCCGCCAGGTACGGCCTGCCGCTGCAGACCTGCGCCACCGACGAGGATCTCTCCGCCTTTGGCATCCGCTCCGCCGGCTGCATGACCCTGGAGACCCTGGGCCGGGCCAACGGGGTGGTGTTCAAGGACCGGGTGCACCGGGGCATGCGCGCGGGCTGCCGCTGCATCGAGACCCGGGACATCGGCGCCTACGACAGCTGCCCCAACGGCTGCCGCTACTGCTACGCCAACACCGACGCCCGCCTTGCCCAGCACAACTACTGTTTCCACGACCCGGCCTCTCCCCTGCTGCTGGGCAGGCTGGAACCGGGGGACGAGGTGCACCGGGCCGACCAGCGGCCCTTTGCCATCACCGCCCGGCTGGACGACCCGGTGCTGCCCGGCTTCTGACACAGAAAAAAGGAGACCCCGCGGGGGTCTCCTTTTTTTGCCTGTGTCACATCTCCCGGGCGAACAGCCCCGCCCGGTGCAGCGCCGGGTAAAGGGCTTCCGCCAGCAGCACCGAGCACACCACCGCGATCAGCGCGTTGGTCAGGGTGACCGGCAGCTTGACGGTGAGGGTCTCCGCCACCGCCACCTGCCAGGCAAAGCCGCTGACGAAGTGGCCCCAGATGATGTTCTTCAGCACATACAGGGTGCTGTAACTCACCGCGCCGCCCACGCCCGCCAGCGCACCGGCGATGGTCATGGAGAGCAGTAGTTGACATGGCGGCTGAAGGGCAGTTTGTGCACCAGCACCCCCGCCACAAAGCCCATGACGAACTTGTTGATGGCGGTGACCCAGAACTCCGGCGCCCAGGCCGGGTCCATCAGATCGAACAGGCCCGAGCCGATGCCCGCCGCCAGGCCCCCCGGCACCCCGCCGAACAGCAGCCCGCCCAACAGGCACATCACGTTGCCCATGTGCACCTTGGCCTTGCCCAGGGGGCTGGGCACGTCGAAGCCGATGTAGGCGAACACGAACACCAGCGCCGCCAGCAGGCCGATGAGCACCAGCCGCTGCACTTTCTCGTTGCTTCTTGGCATATCCAAAACTCCTTCCCCGCCCGGCGGCTTTCCCACCCCCCGGGCCGCGGGGCTTGACTTTCTTCTCCCCGCGCTCTATGCTACCATTATACGCCGCACTGAACCTATTGAAATATCCAGAAAAAATATTTTTTATGGGGTCAGTTTGAGAAAGAAGGGGAAAACGATGCTGCAGATCACCTTTTCGCCCGAGGAGCAGGGGCCGCTGTACGAACAGCTGTACCGGGCGGTGGCGGGGCAGATCCGGGCCGGCCAGCTGGGGGCGGGGGAAAAAATGCCCGGCAAGCGCACGCTGGCCGGGCAGCTGGGGGTGAGCGTGAACACGGTGGACGGGGCTTACCAGCTGCTGGCGGCGGAGGGCTGGCTGGAGGCGCGGCCCCGGTCGGGGTTCTATGTACGGCCCTACCAGCCGCCCCTGGCCCCGCCGTCCCCCGCGGCGGAAAATGGGCCGGCCCGGGCCGCGGCGCCGGCGCGGCAATGGAAGTTCGACCTGTCCACCGGCGGGGTGGACACCGGCCTCTTTCCCTTCCGCACCTGGGCGCGCATCCAGAAGGAACTGCTCTACAGCCGCCCGGGGCTGCTGGCCCACGGGGAGGGCCGGGGCGACATCGAGCTGCGGGCGGCCATCGCCCGGCACCTGCGGGCCTGGCGGGGGGTGGACTGCACCCCCGATCAGGTGGTGGTGGGCGCGGGGGTGGAGTATCTGCTGGGCCTGCTGGCCCGGGTGACGGGCAACCCCATCACCGCCCTGGAAAACCCCGGCTACGCCCGCACCCGACGCATTTTGCACAACAACGGCATCCGCTGCGTGCCGGTGGAGGTGGACGGGCAGGGCCTGGACCCGGAGGCGCTGGCGGCGGCGGGGGCGCGGCTGGTGTATGTGACCCCCAGCCACCAGTTCCCCACCGGGGCGGTGATGCCGGTGGGCCGGCGCAGCCGGCTGCTGAACTGGGCGGCCGCCGCGCCGGGGCGCTACATCATTGAAGACGACTACGACTCGGAGTTCCGGTTCGACGTGCGGCCGCTGCCCAGCCTGCAGGGCATGGCCGGGCGGGAGGGGCCGGTGATCTACCTGTCCACCTTCTCCCGCAGCCTGGCCCCCAGCATCCGCATCGCCTACATGGTGCTGCCCCTGCCCCTGTTGAGCCGGTTCGAGGCGGCCTTCGGGGGATATTCCTCCACCGTCAGCCGCTTTGAGCAGCAGACGCTGGCCATCTATATGGACGAGGGCCACTTCGCCCGGCAGCTGGCCCGGGCCCGGGGGCGCTACCGGGCCCGGATGCTGGCCCTCACCGCCGCGCTGGAGGAGGCCCTGGGGGCCGAAAACACCCGCTTTTACGGGCGGCACACCGGGCTGCATTTTCTGTTGCAGCTGCACAACGGCCCCGACGAGGAGGAGATGGTAAAGCGGGCCGCCGCCGCGGGGGTGCGGCTGGCGGGCCTTTCGGGTTACTACCTGGCCCGGCCGGAGCGGTGCGCCCCCCGCACGGTGGTGGTGGGCTACGGCGCGCTGGCCGACGAACAGGTGGGGGAGGCGGCGGCCGCGCTCAGGGCTGCGTGGCGGGGGTGAGCGTCTCTTCGGGCTGCAGCGGGTCGGACACCGCGGCGGAGGCGGAGGGCGCGGGCGAGGCGTCCGCGCCCTGGGCCGGCGGGAACATCCGGGTGGCGAAGGCGATGCTGTCCTGGGCGAAGTCGTAGCGGCCGCTGTGGGTGTCGTAGCGGCCGGGCACCGTCTCGGCGGTGATCTCGGCCCCCTCCTTCACCAGCCAGGCCAGGGTGTCCGCCAGGTCGTAGAGGTCGGCGGCGGTGAGGTCGGTCAGCAGGCTGCCGCTCACCGCCCGCAGCCCGGCGGGCAGGGCGGTGGGCAGGCTCTCCAGCTGCTGACGCAGCGCCGCCTGCCACACCGCCCCCCGCACCCGGGCCAGCCGGGCTACCGGCAGGTCCAGCGAGTCCAGAAAGGCGGTGGCCTCCCCCGGCTGCAGCGACAGCACCGGGTCGCCGGCAAGGCCCAGGGCGTCCAGTTCGCTTTGCTCCAGCAGGCCGGTCAGGTTCACCCGCACCGGTTCCAGTTCGCCCCACACTTCGCCCAGGCTGCCCGGCGTGATGGCGATGTACCGGTCGATGGAGATGTTCAGCGTCTCGCCCAGCAGCTGCGCCGCCCGGGCGGGGCCGGCGCTGGTGTAGCTGTCCGCCAGCAGCACCGTGCCCCCCGGCCCCAGCAGCACGCTCTCGGCGGGCACCACGCAGACGGTGACCGCCGGCTCCAGCGCGTTGAGCCGCAGCAGCACAAAGGCGGGCCGCTCGGCGGCCACCGCCACCAGCACCGTGCGGTCGTTGGCGGCCGTGGGCCGCTGCACCGGCACGCCGCTCTGGGAGCCGGCCGCCGGGGCCGATTCCCGCTCCTGCCAGGCGGAATAGAACACAAATGCCCCCAAAAGGGGCATCAGGATGGCCAGTGTGAGAAAAAACGAGATCCAAAAGGCCCGCGGGCCGCTTTTGCGCATGGGTGGTCCCCCTCCTTTTGCCAGACACGGATGTGTATGTAGCATGGGCCGGCCGGGCAGGCTATATGCACAGACCAGCGCAAAAAGGGGGAACAGCATGAAAAAAGAGAAGGACAACGTCCTGCCCAAGATGGTGCGCAAGGTCGTTAAGGCCGCCCGCGGCAGCGAGCATGACCCGCTGGGCAGCTACACCGGCACCCCGGCGGATGACCCGGACGAGCGCCCCACCCAGGACGCGGACGATCTGTAAACCGGACGATGAGAGAACAGCCTCCCGGACCTTTGGCCGAGAGGCTGTTCTCCTGTGCACAAAGTTGAATCATGACAAGATAATACAAATCGTATTATCTCAAAGGGCCGGGAACCAGCTTGAAAAACATACGAGGGCGGCCCCGCAAAGGAGGCCGCCCTTCTGCGGTTTGGCGGTCGGCGCGCCACCCGGTGACGGCACATGCCCCGTTTGCCGCACGCCGGGCAGGTGAGCCTGCGGCGGGTGAGGGTGTGGTACCCCTTCACATACTCCGCCAGGGTGGGCACGAACAGGGCCCCGCAGGCCGGGCACTGATACCAGCCCGCCCCCGCGTCCAGCACCGCCGCGCCGCCGATGCCCGCCCCGGCGAACCTCTCCCGCTGGCACAACGTCAAGCAGATCTTCGCGAACCTTTTGGAGGTGAACGATGTGGAGAGCGCGGTGGCGGACGTGAGCGCCAAGCTGGACATCCTGGCCGCCCACCAGCAGGAGCTGGAGCGCGTCCGCGGCGAGACGGTGATCAACCTCATCACCCTCTTCGGCATCGTGTCCATCCTGGCGTCGGTGCTCTCCATCGTGCAGATCCTCTCCGACGGCAACATGCTCATCTGGGCCTCCACCATCCTCACCACCGGCCTGCTGGCCCTGGCCACCGCCTTTGCGCTGCGGCGGCGCTGAGCGCAAACCAAAAAAGCGTCCCTGCCCGAAACGGGCAGGGACGCTTTGGTTTGCGGGGTTCAGGCCAGCACCGCCGCGCCGAAGTCGCGGCCGTACTGCCGGGCCTGTTCCAGCTGCTCCTGGCTGGGCTTGAAGCGGATCTTCAGCCCCTCCGCCGGCAGCTCGAGGCCGATGGCCTGCATCTGGGCGATCAGCTTGGGCACCGCCTCGCCGCTCCAGCCGTAGCTGCCGAAGGCGCCCGCCGGCTTGCCCTTGTGGATGATGGGGTTCAGGCCGATGAGCATCTCATAGACGGGGGGCAGCGCGTCGCCGATGAGGGTGGGGCTGCCCAGCAAAAAGCCGTCGGCGCTCTGCACCGCGGCGCGGGCCGTGGCCAGATCGGCCTCCACCAGGTCGTAGAGCTCCACCTTCTTCACCCCCGCGTCCGCCAGGCCCTCGGCCACCGCGTTCGCGATCATGCGGGTGTAGCCGTAGGCGGACACATAGGCGATGGCCACCCGGCGCTGGTCGGCGGGCACCGCCACGGGGGTGGCCCACTGGCGGTACATCTCCAGGTATTTGGGGATGTCGGTGCGCAGCACCGGGCCGTGGCCGTTGCCGATGAACTGGATGTCCAGGCCCTTGATCTTGTCCAGCGCCTTCAGCACGAAGGGCTTGAAGGGGCCCATGATGCAATCAAAGTAGTATTTGTAGGCCTCGGTGAAGTCGCCCTCGACCTGGTCGTTGAACACCCGGTCGTCGGCGTAGTGGCAGCCGAAGGAGTCCACCGTGAACAGGGCCTTCATCTCGGGGATGTAGGTGTACATGCTGTCCGGCCAGTGCAGGAAGGGCACGCTCAGGAAGGTGAGGGTGCGCCCGCCCAGGTCGATGGTGTCGCCGTCCTTCACCGCGCGGGATTTGAAGGGCCCGTTGACGATCTCCTTCAGGAAGGTCAGGGCGGTGGCGCTGCCCACCACCGTGGCATTGGGGACCAGCTTCAGCAGCTTTTCCATGCTGCCGGAATGGTCGGGCTCGGTGTGGCCCACCACGATGTAGCGCACTTCGTCCAGGCTGCAAACCTGCTGGATGTTTTCCAGATACTCGTCGAAGAATTTCTCCTTCACCGTCTCGAACAGCGCCACGCCCTCGGTGCCCCGCACCGCGTAGGCGTTGTAGCTGGTGCCCCAATCGCTGTGCATAACGATGTCGAACACCCGCAGGTCGTGGTCCTCTGCACCCACCCACCACAGGTCGTCCATGGCTTTGATCGCACTCATGTCTGATCGCTCCTTTTATCCCGGGCCCTTTCCGGGCCGTTCGGGGTCTTATTATAGCAGTGGTATCATCAAAATCTGTTGCCGCGGCAACAGATTTTTGGCGGCGCCGCGCTTTTTCACTCTTCGTCGCCCTCGATGGGCGCGCCGGGGCCGCCCCGGCTCTTCATGTACTCCTCAAAACTGGCGAACTTCTGGGCCGGCGGCTTGCGGGAGATCAGCAGCAGGCCGGGGTCGTCGTCAAGGACGCGGGGCGCGGCGGCCTTCTCCGCCCGCCGGGGGCTGCCCTGGTCGGCCCGTTCCCTGCCGGGCCGGGGGGGATTCTTCTGGCCCCGGGGCGGCGTGCCGCCGACGGCGCCGCGGCGCTCGCCCCGGCTTTGGCCGTTTTGGCCGCCCTGGCTGTTCTGCGCGCCTTGCCGGGGGGCGTTCTGCTTGGGGCCGGAGGGCACGGGCCGGGCCTGGCCGCTCTGGTTCTGGGCGGCGGCCTCCGCGGCGGAGGCTGCCGCCCGCCGGCGGCGCCGGCGTCGCTTGGCGCTGGCCGAGAGGGCCTGGCCGGGCTTTTGCTGACCGTTCTGTTCCATGATCTTTTCCTCCCTCTGGGATGGTTGTTGCGGCGTCCGCGCCGCCTTCGGCTCGCTGCGGGGCGCGGGTGCGGCCGGCGCGGGTGCGGCCGGCGCAGAGGCTCCCTCCTGCGCCGGGCGGGGCAGGGCGGGCGTCTTGCGCACCGGGATCTTTTTGCGGATGAGTTTTTCGATGGCGGCGAGGTACTCCTCTTCCTCCGGGCTGCAGAAGGCCACCGCCGTGCCCTCCGCCCCCGCCCGGCCGGTGCGGCCGATGCGGTGCACATAGGTCTCGGGCACCTCCGGCAGGTCCAGCTGGAACACATGGGAAAGATCGCTGATGTCGATGCCCCGGGCGGCGATGTCGGTGGCCACCAGGGCTTTCAGCCGCCCGGCCTTGAAGCCCTCCAGCGCCGCCACCCGGGCGCTCTGGCTCTTGTTGCCGTGGATGGCCGCCGCCTCGATGCCCTGTTTGGTCAGAAAGGCGGCGATGGCGTTGGCCCCGTGCTTGGTGCGGCTGAACACCAGGGCGTTCTTCACCGCCGGGTCGGCCAGCAGCACCGCCAGCAGCCGTTTTTTGTCCGCCTTGGCCACCCGGTAGAGGCTCTGGTCGATGCGGTCCACCGTGCTGGAGGGCGGGTCCACCTTCACGCTCACCGGCTTTTGCAGGATGCCGGCGGCCAGCTGCTCGATCTCTTTGGGCATGGTGGCGCTGAAGAGCAGGTTCTGCCGCTTTGCCGGCAGCTGGCGGATGACCTTCTTCACGTCGTGGATGAAGCCCATGTCCAGCATCCGGTCGGCCTCGTCCAGCACGAA
>DSLFC04102__coassemble_938_pt1 | contig 22325 bp, 16 predicted proteins | sample DSLFC04102__metabat2_high_PE_037 | metagenome-assembled genome bin DSLFC04102
AATATCAAGGAAAATCATCGCTCAGACGATTGAAGTACGGCCTGAAGGCCGCCCGTCGCGCGCCTCAGTTCTCCAAGCGCTAAACCTTTTCAAAACGGTGAAAACCCCGGGGCCGTGCGGTCTCCGGGGTTTTTCCGTCTGAGCGGCGCTGCGCGGTTCGGCCAATGCCCTTTCGGCATAGAGGATGGCGAACGGCCGCCCCGAAATGAGGGCTTACGGGTCAAAAATGGCGGCCGGAGAGGGCATTCGGACGCCGGCCCCGGAACGACAGGCCGCCGCTTTGCGCTCCCGGCCCGGCGGCGGTCCCACGCCGGGGGAGCGCTGTGCACAGCGCCCCGGAGAAAGCGGGCGGCGCGAGAAGGCGCGAACGCCTTCCGCGGGCGGCAGAGGCCTTCCCGCCGCCGGCGGGCGATTGTAATTGCATCGCCTCGTTGCTATAATGAAATTGTGGGTCGTGAAAGAGCCCCGCCGTTACACACCATCGATGGGTTTGAATGGAAGCGTTGTATGGAAGATAAAAAGTCCTATCGGGAAATTCTCTGGCCTGTCCTTCTGGTCCTTCTCCTGGGCGTCTGTTTCTGGTCCACCGCCCGCATCCTCTGGCGGTTCTCCATGGATGAGTGCTATTATGAGATCGAGCAGGCCACCGACGAAGCCGCAGCGGTCCTCCGGTACAATCTGGAGCTGTACGAGGGCAATCTGGAGCTGGCGGCAAGCCTGCTGACCCAGGGTGGGCTCGAGGACGCCGAGGCGCTCCGGGCCGAGCTGGATTCGATCTCCGGCAGCCAGCGGTTCGACGCGCTCTGCGTCCAGTTCCAGGACGGGCGTCTGGTCTGCGGGGGAAGCGCGCTCCCGGACCGCACCGCCCTGCCCTCGTTTGAGCAGACTGCCCGCAGCGCGCCCTGGATCTCCGGCCGTTTTCCGGGGGTGGAGGGGAGCGGGGCGTGGTTCCTCTGCCAGGCGGTGCCCATTCAGAGCGACGGGCAGGTGGCGGCCATCCTTTACGGCCTGATGGACCTGGAGCGGCTGCCGTCTTTTTTTGAGGCGGATATGCCCTTCAACGGACGGGGGCAGATCTGCCTGGTGGACGGCGACACCGGCGACCTTCTGATGGACGTGTGGCACGAAACGCCGGGCAACCTGTATGACGACGGCATGGAGTTCGGCGAGACGCGGCCGGGCTACTCCGTGGAAACCATGCGGCAGGATCTGCGGAACGGCCGGCCCGGCTACATCGTCTTCACCTCCGGCGCCACGGGCGAATCGTTCTATATCCGATACCAGCCGACCGGGATCAACCACTGGTCCATCGCGCTGATCGCGCCGGAAAGCGTGGCCTTTGCCGAGGTCAGCGGGATCAGCCAGATCATCCTCTTCCTGGGGGTGGCCGTGACGGTCATCACCGCCTTCTGCCTGTTCATCACGCTCCGGCAGCACCGGCGCCGCCTGCTGCTCAAGCAGGCCCAGATCCGGCAGACCACCTTTATGTTCCAGGTGCAGCAGACCCTTTTCGGCGCCCACCAGGATCCGGACCTGATGGTCGAGGCGCTGAAAAAGGTGGCCGAGGAGGTCAGGGCGGAGGGCGCATTCCTGCTGGCGCTGCACAGCGGCCAGATATACCGGACCTCCCTGTGGCGGCGGGAGGACGCCGCCTTTGTGCCCGTCGACGCGGGAAGCAACATCAAGCAGGATTTCCCTCAGGTGTATCAGTGCCTGCTCCAAAACCGCAGCGTCATGCTTTGCGACGGGAAAAGCGACGTCCGCCTTTCTCCTCGGGAACTGGAACAGCTGCGCTCCCGGCGGGTGCGCAGCGTGATGATCACGCCGGCCCTGGATACGCAGGGCACGCTGTACGGCGTCCTGTGCGCGGTGAATTTTCAAGGAGACCGGGACGCTGTATACCGGAACGTGGAGTGCGTGGCCAACAGCTTTATAATGGCGATGTGCAACATGGAATCCTACCGGCTGATTCATGACATGGGGACCATGGACGCGCTGACCGGCTTGAAAAACCGCAACAGCTACGAGGCCGCCCTGCCTGAATACAAAAGCGTGGCCGGCGACGCCTTCCACTGCATCTACATCGACGTGAACGGGCTGCATGAGCTGAACAACCAGCGCGGCCATAAAGCGGGGGACACCATGCTGCGCTTTGTGGCAAACAGCATCTGTTACGTTTTCGGCACGGAGCACACCTACCGGATCGGCGGGGACGAGTTCGTGGCCTTTTCCCTGTGGGACGGCTCCGACATCGTGGCGGAAAAGCTGGACAATCTCCGCGAACTGGTGGAGACGGAGGGCTACCACATTTCGATCGGCAGCGCCTGCTGGCAGGACTGCGAGCAGGATATGGACGAACTGATCGCGCGGGCGGAAGGGGCCATGTACGACGAGAAACGGGCCTTCTACCGGGCGTCTGACCGGCGGGACGCGCGATGAGCGCCGACGCAGAGAAGAGAGCAAACAGGCAGGAGCCGCCTCCCGATGGGAGGCGGCTCCTGCCTGTTTGCCGCGGGGAGCGCCCCGCCCGTTTCCGGGCAGGGTGGCCTGCCGCCCGCTCACGCGCGGGCGGACCCTTGGGAAGCGGCCTCGCGGACCTGCTTGCGGTACTCGGTGGGGCTTTGCCCGGTGGAGCGCCGGAAGCTCTGGGAGAAATAGCTGGAGGAGGAGATGCCCAGAAAATGCGCGATCTGCGAAAGCGCGTAATCGGTGTGCTCCAGCAGGTATTTGCTCTCCCGGATCCGCCGCTCGATCAGATAGTTGATGGGGGAGATGCCGTACTCCCGCTTGAAGGCATGGGCCAGATAGTATTTGTTCACATGGGTGATGTTGGCCAGTATGTCCAGGTCGATGGGCTCGGCAAAGTGCTCGTCGATGTAGCGGCGCGCGGCGGCGCATTCCTTGTTGGTGTGCAGCCCCTGCTCGATGTTCAGCGTGAAGTGGGTGTGGCGCAGCAGGAGGGACAGCAGCACCACCAGAAGGTGCTGGCAGACGTTGTCCCACCCGTTTGGCTGCCTGGAGGCCTCCGAGATCAGCATCCGCAGCAGCGCCACGATCTCCGAACGGGATTCCCGGTAGTTCAGCACCGAGCAGTGCTGGCCCTGGGGGTCGAAGATCAGGTCCACCCCGCTGATGCCCAGCGCGATGTATTCCAGGGGGTTGCTGGGGATGCTGGACTCGGTGTGCTCCACATTCGGGTTTACGATGATCATATCGTCGCTGCCCACCGGCAGCACCCGATCCTTCATGCGCAGCTCGCCGATGCCCCGCACACAGTAAAACAGTTCCAGATTGGGGTGGCTGTGCATCACGCTGTGCCAGTCCTCGCTGAACTGGGCATCCGTCACGTACAGCAGCTTTGCGTTTTCGAGCAGGGCGGAGAGATGGCCGGATGAACCTGTGGTGACGTCGTAGCGATTGGAACTCATGATGCGACCTCCGAAAGAAATGTGCGGCAGGGCAGACGCGGGACGCTGCCTTTGGAAAGACGGGCGGCCAAAGGGACTGGAAAGGGCGCAGGGCTGTCAAAATACATAAAGCAAAAAGCAAAATACAATCGAAACTTTGATCTCATTATAAAACTTTTTGGAAAAAATGTAAATCGGTAGCCGCGCAAAAAAGGAAACAGCGGGCAGAAAAACGCGCGGACCGCAAAATAGTATATATCCGAACCATTGATAAGAACAAGATAGTGAAACAGAAAAGAGCGTCTTCCCCGAACGGAAAAGGTTACGGAATGATAACAAAGTTCTTTGTGGATGTTCGATACAAAAATCTTGTTTAAAATGCAAATTTAATGGGTACTTTGAACAGAAAGGCAAGTTCTATAAAAGTTAGAGCAAGAAAAGACTTGCAATATCGATGGGAAATCGTATACTGAAATCAAGGAGACGCGGGGGGAACGAGAACGGCGGGCGCTTCGGCGCCCGGGGCTTCATCCCCGCGTTATGGATTCACAAAACAGGAGGTACATTATGAAAAAGGCACTCAGTATGCTGCTGGCGGTCGCGATGGCTGCGTCCCTGCTCACCGCTTGCGGCGGCACCACTTCCACCCCGGCTTCCACCCCGGCTTCCACCAGCGGCGCGGCGTCCGCCGCGTCCGAGGGGGCCCAGGGCGATTACGCCGGGCAGACCCTGAAGGTCGCCGCCATCGAAACCGCCTACGGTTCTGAGATGTGGCAGAAGGTCGCGGACGCGTTCGAGGCGAAGACCGGCGCCACCGTGGAGCTGACCACCGACAAGAACCTGGAGGACGTGATCGACCCCCAGATGAAGGCCGGCAACTTCTACGACGTGATCCATCTGGCCACCGGCCGTGAGAAGGCCCTGCCCGAGACCATGCTGAAGGAGAACGCCCTGGCCGACCTGACCGACGTTCTGAGTATGCAGGTGCTGGGCGAGGAAGTCACCGTGGGCGAGAAGATCATCCCCGGCTTCACCGGCAACCTGACCACCAACCCCTACAACGACGACAAGGTCTACATGATGCCCATGTTCTACAGCCCCTGCGGCCTGTTCTACAACAAGGCGAACTTCACCGAGGGCGGCGGCACCCTGACCCTGCCGACCACCTGGGACGAGTTCTTCGCTCTGGCTGACCAGACCGACATCCCCCTGTTTACTTACCCCACCGCCGGCTATCTGGACGCCTTCATCTACGCCATGATCCCCGAGGTGGGCGGCCAGGAGTTCTTCAACAGCGCTCTGCGCTATGACGAGGCCACCTGGGCCAGCGAAGAGATCGGCCAGATGTATGACGTGCTGGGCAAACTGGCCGCCAACACCGAGAAGTCCACTCCCTCCAACGGCAACGCCGACAACTTCCTCAAGAACCAGCAGCTGGTGCTGGACAACAAGGCGCTGTTCATGCCCAACGGCAACTGGGTGATCGGCGAGATGGCCGATGCTCCCCGCGCTGACGGCTTCGAGTGGGGCTTCATGGCTCTGCCCGCCATGGAGCAGGGCGGCGACCGTTACAGCTACACCTTCTTCGAGCAGTGCTGGGTGCCCGCCGGTTCTCAGAATCAGGACCTGGCCAAGGTGTTCATCAGCTACCTGTACAGCGATGAGGCCGCTGCCATCTTCGCCGAGGCCGGCGCGGTGCAGCCCATCGTTGGCATGACCGACAAGCTGAGCGACGACAACAAGGTCTACTACAGCGTGTACGACAACGGCGCCAAGGCTGCCATCGGCACCTTCGCGACCACCAAGCCTGTTGAAGGCATGAACTTCAAACAGATCTTCTGCTTCACCATGGACAGTGTTGTGAACGGCACCAAGACCGTTGACCAGTGGCAGGCCGATATGCAGGATGCCTGCAAGACCATGGCGGCCGCCATGGAGTGATCGCTGTCTGTGCGAACAACACGGAAAAGCTGATTCATAATATGGCAAACACCGATAAGGTGTTTACCGCGTAGGTACTCTGGTAAACCGGGCGGTGAACAGAAGGATGAACCCTTTTGTTCACCGCCTTTTGGGTGAAAGGAGAAGGCACAATGCAAAAGAACAAAGCACGCAGCTGGTTTATCGTGGCCTGCGTGGCGCCGGCCACAATATTGGCATTCATTTTTCTGGTGATCCCCACATTCAATGTGTTTCGTATGTCGCTGTTCCGCTGGGGCGGCTATTCCCCCAATCAGGAATTTGTCGGCTTTGACAACTTCGTCACCCTGTTCCAGGATGAAAACTTTCTGCGCTCGTGCCGCAACAGCATCCTGCTGATCGTGCTGGTCACTGCTGTCACCATCATCTTCGCGCTCACGTTCGCCGCGATCCTGACCCGCGAAAAACTCAAAGGGCAGAATTTCTTCCGCATCGTCTTCTATGTGCCCAACATCCTGTCGGTGGTCGTCATCAGCGCCATCTTCAGCGCCATCTACGATGCCAACAACGGCCTGCTGAACAGCATCCTGAGCATCTTCCGCGGCGACAAGGAGCCGATCTACTGGATGGGCGACCAAAAGATCGTGATCTACAGCCTGGCCATCGCGATGGTGTGGCAGGCCATCGGCTACTACATGGTCATGTATATGGCCAGTATGTCCTCCATCTCCGAAAGCCTGTACGAGAGCGCGAACCTGGAGGGCGCCTCCCGGATCAAACAGTTCTTCAGCATCACCCTGCCCCTGATCTGGACCAACATCCGCACCACCCTGACCTTCTTCATCATCTCGAACATCAACATGAGTTTCCTGTTCGTGAAGGCCATGACCAACGGCGGCCCGGACGGCGCCACCGAGGTCTTCCTGAGCTATATGTACAAGCAGGCTTATACCAACTCCACCTATGGCTACGGCATGGCCATCGGCGTTGTGGTGTTCACCTTCTCCTTCGCGCTGGCTGCCATCGTGAACAAGGTGACGGAACGTGAGCCTCTGGAGTTCTGATCAGAAAGGAAGCGTGTGGACGAATGAACACAAACAAAAAAGCGGCCAGCCAGACGGGCGAAGCGCTCGTCAAGGCTGTGATCTATATCGTGCTGATCGCGCTGGCAATCACCATCATCGTTCCCGTGGCGTGGGTATTCATGGCGTCTGTCAAGCAGAACAGCGAATTTTACGGCAACCCCTTCAGCCTGCCCCAGGGCATCTACCTGCAAAACTTTGTGGACGCCTGGACCAAGGCGCGGATGGGCGAGTATTTCATGACGTCGGTGTTCATCACCGCCATGTCGCTGGCCATCCTGCTGCTGGTCGCCCTGCCGGCGGCCTATGTGCTGAGCCGCTACAATTTCGTGGGCCGCAAGGCCATCCGCAGCGGCTTCATGGGCGGCCTGTTCATCAACGTGAACTACATCGTGGTCCCCATCTTCCTGATGTTCGTTGCCGGCGACCGGTGGCTGAACGCGACCTTCGGCAAATCCTTCTTTTTGAACAATCCCTTTGTGGTGTCGTTGGTCCTGGCTTCCACCACGCTGCCCTTCACCATCTATCTGCTGAGCAGCTATCTGGCTACCCTGCCCAAAGACTATGAGGAAGCCGCCTATGTGGACGGCGCGGGCTATTTCACCACCATGGTGCGCATCATCCTGCCCATGGCAAAGCCGAGCATCATCACGGTCATCCTGTTCGAGTTTTTGGCCTACTGGAACGAGTACATCATCTCCATGACCATGCTCACCGATCCCAACGGCGCGCGCACGCTGCCCGTGGGCCTGCTGAACCTGATGAAGGCCCAGAACGCGAAAGCGGAGTATGGCCAGATGTACGCCGGCCTGGTGCTGGTCATGATCCCCACGCTGATCCTGTATATGTGCGTGCAGAAGAAGCTCACCCAGGGCATGACCCTGGGCGGCCTGAAGGGCTAAGGGGGAAAAAGCCATGAATGAATACACGAAAAAGATCATCCGGAACATTCTGGCCGCGCTCGCGGCGCTGGCGTGCCTGGCGCTGGTCATCACCGGGCATTCCATGGGCTTCATGGCGGATATGAGCCAGGGCCTGATGGGCCTGGGGGTGCAGCTGGTGGGCCTGGCGGGCATCCTTGTGCTGTTGTATCTGTACAACAGACGCTACAAATAACAAAGGACCGGCAAACCGGGCCCCGCCTGTTCCGGCGGGGCCCGGGCGCCGCACCGCCTTTGGGAAGAACCAGGAAAAGAGGAAAAATATGAGCGAGAAAAAACTGACCGGACGGGTAACGATCCCCACCAATCTGGATGTTGTGCCCCAGACCATCGACATTCTGAACCGGTGGGGGGCGGACGCCATCCGCGACTGTGACGGCACCGAGTTCCCCGAGGAGCTTACCAAGGTGGGGGCGAAGATCTACTCCACCTATTACACCACCCGCAAGGACAATGCCTGGGCCAAAGCGAATCCGGACGAGGTGCAGCAGTGCTACATCATGAGCGGCTTTTACACCGCCACCGGCGACGCTCTGTCGATTCCTCTGATGAAGGGGATCTCCGAAGAGCTGATGCAGGTGAACACCCGCGACGACATCAAGCGCTGGTGGGAAGTGGTGGACCGCACCAGCGGGGAGGTGGTCCCCACCGAGCGCTGGAGCTACAACGAGGCTTCCGGCTGCGTGGAGATCACCGGCTGCGCGCCCTTCCACGACTACACCGTGAGTTTCCTGGCCTACCTGATCTGGGACCCGGTGCATATGTACAACGCGGTGACGAACAACTGGCAGAACTTCGAGCACCAGATCACCTTCGACGTGCGCCAGCCCAAGACCCACAAGTTCACCATGGAGCGGCTGCGCAAGTTCATCGCCGAGCACCCCTATGTGAACGTCATCCGCTACACCACCTTCTTCCACCAGTTCACCCTGGTGTTCGACGAGCTCAAGCGGGAGAAGTATGTGGACTGGTACGGCTACTCCGCCTCGGTCAGCCCCTACATCCTGGAGCAGTTTGAGAAAGAGGTGGGCTACAAGTTCCGCCCCGAGTTCATCATCGACCAGGGCTACTACAACAACCAGTACCGGGTGCCCAGCAAGGAGTTCAAGGACTTCATGGCCTTCCAGCGCCGTGAGGTGGCAAAGCTGGCCAAGGAGATGGTGGACATCACCCACGAGCTCGGCAAGGAAGCCATGATGTTTTTGGGCGACCACTGGATCGGCACCGAGCCCTTCATGCCGGAGTTCGCCTCCATCGGCCTGGACGCGGTGGTGGGCAGCGTGGGCAACGGCAGCACCCTGCGCCTCATCAGCGACATCCCCGGCGTGAAGTACACCGAGGGGCGCTTTCTGCCCTACTTCTTCCCGGACACCTTCCACGAGGGCGGCGACCCGGTGAAGGAGGCCAAGGAGAACTGGGTCACGGCGCGGCGGGCCATCCTGCGCAAGCCGGTGGACCGCATCGGCTACGGCGGATACCTGAAGCTGGCGCTGGAATTTCCCGAATTTGTGGACTACATCGAGAGCGTCTGCAACGAGTTCCGCGAGCTGTACGAGAACGCCCGCGGCACCACCGCCTACTGCTTCAAGACGGTGGCCGTGCTGAACAGCTGGGGCAAGTGCCGCAGCTGGGGCTGCCACATGGTGCATCACGCGCTGTATCAAAAGCAGAATTACAGCTACGCCGGCGTGATCGAGGCGCTCTCCGGCGCCCCCTTCGACGTGAAGTTCATCAGCTTTGACGACATCAAGGCCGACCCGAAGCTGCTGGAGAGCATCGACGTGCTCATCAACGTGGGCGACGGCGACACCGCCCACACCGGCGGCGCCGTGTGGGAAGACCCCGAGATCGCGTCCGCGGTGAAGAAGTTCATCCACAACGGCGGCGGCTTCATCGGCGTGGGTGAGCCCGCGGGCCACCAGTACCAGGGCCACTACCTGCAGCTGGCCACCGCCATGGGCGTGGAGAAGGAGACCGGCTTCACCCTGAACTACGACAAGTACAACTGGGACGAGCACCGGGATCATTTCATCCTGGCCGACGCCGCCGGCGAGGTGGATTTCGGCGAGGGCAAAAAGAGCATCTACGCGCTGGAGGGCGCCGAGATCCTGGTGCAGCGAAACAAAGAAGTGCAGATGGCGGTGAACGAGTTCGGCGCCGGCCGCACGGTGTACATCAGCGGCCTGCCCTACACCTTTGAAAACAGCCGGATGCTGTACCGCTCTATCCTGTGGAGCGCCCACGACGAGGCCGACCTGCACAAATGGTTCTCCTCCAACTTCAACGTGGAGGTGCACGCCTATGTGAAGAACGGCAAGTACTGTGTGGTGAACAATACCTATGAGCCCCAGCATACCACGGTGTACAAGGGCGACGGCTCCAGCTTTGAGCTGGACATGGCCCCCAACGAGATCAAGTGGTATGAGATCTGATCGGCGCTGAGCGGATCGCGGATCAAGGCGGCCTCCCTCGGGGACGCCCCGGCGGCGGCCGCCTTTTCTTCGCGGCGCAGAGGCACTGCGCCGCCCTTTTCGGAAAGGGTGTGAACATGGTGACAGATCGTCCCAACATCATTTTGATCATGACCGACGAGCAGCGGGGAGACTGCCTGGGCTATGCCGGCCATCCCGACGTGAAAACGCCGTATCTGGACTCGCTGGCCGCCGACGGCGTCTATTTCCCCAACGCCTGGTCCGCCTGCCCCACCTGCGTGCCCGCCCGGGCCATCCTCCACACGGGGCTGAGCCAGCGCCACACCGGCAAGGTGGGCTATCAGGACCGGGTGGACTGGAATTACGGGTGCACCATGGCCGGAGAGCTGAGCCGGGCCGGGTACTACACCCAGTGCGTAGGCAAGATGCACGTGCACCCGCTGCGCAACTATCTGGGATTTCATAATGTGGAGCTGCACGACGGCTACCTGCACGAATACCGCTATCCCGACGTGACGCACGGCGAGAATCAGCTGGTGGCGGACGACTACTTCCACTGGCTGAAAAACGAGCTGGGGGCGGACGCGGACGTGACCGACACCGGCATGGACTGCAACGGCTGGACCGCCCGGCCCTGGTCCTACGAGGAAAAATACCATCCTACCAACTGGGTGGCCAGCCGCAGCATCGATTTTCTGCGCCGCCGCGACCCCCGTCAGCCCTTCTTCCTGATGGCCAGCTTCGTGCGGCCCCACGCGCCCTACGACGCGCCCCAGTGCTATTTTGACCTGTACAAGGACAAGCCGCTGCGCCCGCCGGTGCGAGGCGACTGGGACGACAACGAGATGCTGGAAAAGCGGGGGATGGTCTTCAACTCCTGCACCGGCCCCAAAGACCCGGAGCTGATCCGCCAGCAGCAGATCGGCTACTACGCCTGCATCACCCATGTGGACCACCAGATCGGCCGCATCATACAGGCCCTCATCGAGCACAGGCTGATGGACAACACCGTCATCCTGTTCACCTCCGACCACGGGGAGATGCTGTCGGACCACGGCTGGTGCCGCAAGGCGCTGCCCTACAACGGCAGCGCCCGCATCCCCATGTTCCTCAGCGGGCCGGAGCGGTACATCGGGCCCCGGGGCCGGACGGACGACTCCCTGGTGGAGCTGCGCGACGTGATGCCCACCCTGCTGGAACTGGCCGGGGCGGAGATCCCCGCCCATCTGGACGGCCGCAGTATGCTGCGCCCGGTGGAACGGGAATACCTGCACGGGGAGCACACCTTCACCTTCAATCACTGGTCCAGCCAGTTCATCGTGACCAGAACCGACAAGTTCATCTGGCTGAACGAGCGCAACGAGGAGCAGTATTTTGACCTGGTGAACGACCCCGACGAGACGCACAACGCGATCCGTGACCCGGACAAGCAGGAGCGGATCGCCTATCTGCGGGGCCTGCTGATCCGGGAGCTGAAGGACTCGGAGGAGGGCTATTCCGATGGGACCCGGCTGATCCCCGGCCGCACGCCGGTGAACTGCCTGTCCAACGCGGAGCTGCCCAACTGCTGAAGGCGGCCCCCATACAAAAGGACAGCGAACCATGACACGATCCCCCCGGAGGCGGCCCCGCGCCGCATCCGGGGGGATCGCCGCCTTTTCGCCGCATTGTGTTTTGCCGCCGCTTCCGGTATAATCGGGGTAATGAACACACCCGCCCCCGCGCACAAAAAGGAGGACCGCCCCATGGAACTGCTGGAACAGTGCCGCCTGTGGCACGAAGAAGGAGAACACGAAAAGATCGCCCGGGCGCTGGAAGCCCTGCCCGAGGCGCAGCGCACCGCCGCCACCGACATGGAGCTGGCCCGGGCCTACAACAACCTGGCCCAGCCCGACGAGCCGGAGGGCAGGGAGCTGCTGCGGCGGGCCGTCGCGCTGATGCTGCCCCATGAGCAGGACTGCCCCGACCCGTACAGCTGGAACTTCCGCATGGGGTACGCCTGCTATTACCTGGACCGGGAGGGCGAGGCGCTGGGGTATCTGGAGCGGGCGCTGGAACTCCATCCGGGCGACGCGCCGGACCGCAACACCCAAAAGGAGATCCGGGAACTGATCGAGGACTGCCGCCGCCGGCTGACGCTGCCCCGCTTTGAGCGCACCTTCCGCCGCCGGGCGGGGGATGCCTGGGCCGCCTTCGCCCGGCAGGAGGCGGAACTGCGCCGCCTGATGGACCTGTGCGAGGCGGAGGCCGTCGTGAAGCTGTTCGACCTCTGCGCCGCCGCGCTGCACCGCGCCTTCAACGACGTGGCCTTCGCCTTCGTCCGCAGCGGGCAGCGGTATCGGCTGGTGCTCTCTCCCCAGGGGAACTGGGCGCGGCTGTTCGAGCTGGCGTATTTTGCCCGCCTTGCCCCCGCCGCGCTGGCGGAGCACTGGGACGTGCTGGTGGGCGCGCAGCCCGGCGGCGAGCCGGTGGTGCTGCTGGACGGGCAGCGGCTGGACTGCGGGGACGCCCGGGTGCAGGTGTGCCGGCGGGACGAGCGGATGGTGACGCTGTCCCTCTACTGCCCGGCGCTGGCCGATGTGGACCGGGACCGGGCGGCGGGGCCGCTGGCGGACCTGCTGGACATGACGCTGGGGGAGCTGCCCCGGATGCGGACGGTGGCCGCCTGCGCGGTGGCGGACGGCCCGCTGGAGGACAGCGTGCCGCTGGGGGAGCTGCCCGCCGCGCTGGAGGAGATGGGGTTCGACCTCTCCCTCGACCCGGCGGTCTGCCTGGAGAACTGCTACGCCTCCTACCGGATGGAGCCCAACGAGGACCCGGACGCCGACTGGCGGCTGGACGTGGTCGCCGGTTCCACCCGCTGCGCGCCGCTGGTGCGCCAGTATCTGCAGGGCGAGAGCGCCGCGGTGGACCTGCTCCACGGCGACGGCGCGGCGGCGGGCTTTTTGTGCTGGCCGCTGGACGGCTTTTCCCCCGAGGAGCGGGGCGGCAGGGCCTTCGCGCTGCGGGACGCGCTGGAGCGGGCGCTGGCGGAGAAAGCCGGCGACGTGGCGCTCACCCTGCTGGGCGGGGCCACCGGGCTTTTCTGCGGGTATCTGGACCTCATCGCCTGGGACCTGCCCGCCGTGCTGGACGCCGCGGCGGATTTCTTCGCCGCCTCGGGTCTGGACTGGGCGTCCTTCCACTCCTTCCGGCGGGACGTGGGCACCGTGCGCCTGTGGAACGCCCAGGAGGAAGCGGAGGTGCCGGTGCATCCCGAGACCGGCTCGCTGCTCTCCCCCGAGGACATCAAGACCATGGAGGGCTGGCTGGAGGGCAGCAGCGGCTATTTTTATCAGGTGCTGCAATACCTCACCGACTTCATGGAAAAGGGGGAGAAGGAGGGCCGCTTCACCGAGCGGCAGGCCCGGCGGGATCTGCAGATCGCCCTGTGGTACGCCTACGCCTGCCTGAACGTGGACGAATATGAATATTACTACCGGGCGGCCATGTGGATGCCCGCCTCCGAGCCCGCCGCCAAAGGCTGCGGCACCTGGTACTACCGGTACGCCGCCGCCCTGATGTACTGCGGCCGGCTGGAGGAGGCCCTGCGCTATGCGGAACAAGGCACCGCCGAGCAGCCGGACTATCCCTGGGCCTGGCTGCTGACGGCCAAGCTGCGCAGCCACTTCGGCGACCGGGAGGGCGCGCTGGCCGCAGTGGAGCGGGGCCTGGCGCTGGTGCCGGAGGACTATGAGTTCCTCACCCTGCGCCGGGAGATCGGGGAGGGCGCCAGCCTGGAGCAGATGGAATACCACTGGATCGACCCCCAGTGCGACCGGCAGCTGCAGGCGGGGCTGGACAGGGACGCCGACGACAAGCAGCGGGCCATCTCCTGCATCACCCTCAACGAGGCGGGACTGGCCAACTTCCGCGCCCTGTTCCAACCCGACCCGGCGGACTACGTCCCCAACGCGCCCTACTGCGCCTTTCACCGGCAGGTGGGGGACCGGCAGGTGGAGGTGGTGTTCCTGATGAACGAGGCGGGCCTGTCCAAGCTGGACTCCGCCTGGCTCGCCGCCCAGCGGGACCGGCTGGACAGCGGCTGCTGGCTGACCGCCGCCGACCCCGACGGCGCGCCCGGCCGGCTGGACGCGGTGCTGCTGGGTCTGGATTACAGCGTCCGGCTGGTGTACCGGGCCAGGGGCCGCGCCAGCGGCCGCTTCCAGACGACGCTGGACGAGGAGGGGGCGCCCGGCCCCTGCGAGTGGCTGGAACGGCGGGCCCCGGAGGAGGAAGAACAGCCCGAGGAGACCGAGCCGAAATGGGTGTACACCAGCCGGCAGATGGAGCTGCTGGAGGAGCACATCCGGATGCACATCGGCCCCTTTGAGCAGGTGCTGCACGAACTGGTCTCGCCGGACATCCATGTGGACCTGTGCGTGGTGCCCCCCGACGGCGACCGGGACTATTACACCCTGGTCACCATGGGCATGGGCGCGCGGCGGATGAACGTGCCGGCGGAACTGGCGGAACACCGGCTGGAGCGGGCGGAACTGGCCATCGCCCTGCCGCCAGACTGGAAGCTGGACGAGGAGTCGCTGAAGGACGAGCGCTGGTATTGGCCGCTGCGGCTGCTCAAGAGCCTGGCGCGGCTGCCCGGCGCCTGCGACACCTGGCTGGGCTGGGGGCACACGGTGGACAACCAGGAGCCCTTTGCCGGCAACACCGACCTGTGCGCCACGATGCTGGTGGGGCTGCAGGGGGCGCTGCCCGGCGGGGAGGTCTGCCCGCTGCCCGGCGGCGAAGAGATCAATTTTTACCAGATCATCCCCCTCTACCGGGCGGAGATGGAGTATAAGCAGCAGAATGGCGCGGAGGCGCTGCTGGACCATATGGGCGGCGTCAGCTTCGTGGTCCGGCCGGACCGGCCCTGCGCCGCGCTGGACGAGGCGGCGGAAAAGGATTTCGTGATGGACGACGCCGAGTGGCACCTGCGGTGCATCCGCGAAAAGCAGCTGCCGGTGGAGAAACTCGCCGCCTACGCCCACATGGCCCTCTACCTCCGGTGGTGCCTGGAGCGCGGCCTCATGGGCGAGGCGTTCCTGCAGGAGCACGCCGCCCTGGCCGAGGTGCTGCGGCAGGGCAGCGAGGGCGCCGACCTGCGCCTCTTCGTGCGGGACGCCCTGGGCGGGCGGCTGTGGTCCGGCCTTTTCAACGAGGAGGGGATGGCCTTCGCCGCCTACTATTACGGCGAGGGGGAGGCGCCCTCCTTCCCCAGCGATGTGGACGACTGGTCGCTGGGATACTTCGGGCCGCGGCGGTACCAGTCCGACGAGTTCCAGGACGAGGCCTATCTCTTCGTGCCCTTCGACGAGGCGTATTATCAGGGGATCAAGGGGGTGATGGACCGCCGCTTCGCCTGCTGGCAGAAACAGGGCGACCCCCGGACGGATCCCTCCGGCGAGGCGCTGGCCCTCATGGAGCGGATGGGCTTCCCCTGCCTGTACTTCCCCGCCATGGAGGACCCCGACCCGCTGCTCGCCGCCTTCGGCTATGGCCGGCGGCAGGCCATCCGCGACGGATACATCCCGCTCCTGCTGGCGGTGGAGGACGGCGTTTGGGACGACCTGCGCCGGCTCCCGGCCCCCGGCGCGCGGCCGCAGGGGGAGGCAGGGCAAACTTTTGCGTCCCTCTGGGACGCCGACGGGGCGCGCACCCGCCCGATGCTGCTGGTGAAGGTGCCCGCCGCCGCCCCCTGGGAGGTCTTTGAGCGGCTGCCTCTGGGCGGGGATGGCCCCCGCCTGGCGGCGGCGGCCCGGGAATGGTACGAGGCGTACGGCGCGGTGCCCTCCGCGGCGGGCGGAGGCATGGTGGAGTTCACCCTGCCCGACGCCCTGCCGGACGGCGCCTCCCCCCGGGAGCGGCTGGCGGAATGCCTGTTCGCCCGGCGGGCGGCCCGGCTCGCGTGAATCTTCTGCGGCATTTTCCCCCCCGCCCGCGGCCGCGGGCGGGGGAACGATCAACAAAAACCGGCGGGCCGGGCCTTTGGGCCCCGGCCCGCCGGTTTTTTCTTTGCCAAGAGCGGGCGGGACTTTTTGCCTTTGCCGCGCGGAAAGGACTTGACATTCCCGGCTCATTGCTTTATTATGTTACCATGCTAAAGCAATGAGTGCTCCCGCCGCGCGCTGCCGGCGGGGGAGAGGGGGAGGCCCGGAATGGACAACGGTCTTTTGCTGAAAAACGAGGAGACAGCCTTCCGGCTGCGCCGGCTCTACCGCAGCTACGGCTACCGGCCCTACAAGATGAGCAAGTTCGAGGAGTACGACCTGTATGTGCGCAACAAGAGCTTTCTCATCAGCGAGAACATCCTCACCTTCACCGACCTGGACGGCAAGCTGATGGCCCTCAAGCCGGACGTGACCCTCTCCATCCTGAAAAACGGGCGGGGCGGCCCGGGGCTGCAGAAGGTGTATTACAACGAAAACGTCTACCGGCCCTCCGCCACCGACCGCAGCTACCGGGAGATCCCCCAGACGGGGCTGGAGTGCATCGGCCGGCTGGACGGGGTGGCCGAGGGTGAGGTGCTGATGCTGGCGGCCAAAAGCCTGGCCCTCATCAGCGGCGAGTACCTTTTGGATGTGAGCCACCAGGGCATCGTGACCGGGCTACTGGAGGAGCAGCCGCTGGACGAACAGGCGCGGCGGCAGGCGCTGGCGGCCATGGGGGCCAAGAACGTCCCCGCCCTGCGGCAGCTGGCGGCCGGGGGGGCGCTGCCCCGGGAGACGGCGGAGAGCCTGTGCCGCCTGGCGCTGCTCTACGACCGGCCCGCCCCGGCGCTGAAGGAACTGCGGCCGCTGGTGAAAAACGAGCGGATGCGCACGGCCCTGCGGGAACTGGAGCAGCTCTGCGCGCTGATGGAACAGCGGGGCCTTTCGGAGAACCTGCGGCTGGACTTCTCCATCGCCAACGACATGAATTATTACAGCGGGGTCATCTTCCGGGGCTTTGTGCCGGGCCTGGCCGCCGGCGTGCTGGCGGGCGGGCGCTACGACCACCTGCTGCACCGGATGGGCCGGGAGGGCGGGGCCATCGGCTTCGCCGTCTATCTGGACCAGCTGGAGCGCTTCGCCGCCGCCCCGCCGGGAGAGGTGGACGTGCTGGTGCTCTACGACGGCTCGGTGAGCGCCGGCCGGGTGGCCGCCGAGGCCGACGCCCTGGTGGCGGCGGGCAACACCGTCCGGGTGGAACGGGCCGTCCCGCCGGACCTGGGCTTCGGGCGGCTGCTGGACCTGCGGGAAGGAGGCGGCCAGGGATGACCATGGTGAACATCGCGCTGCCCAAGGGGCGGCTGGGCGAAACGGTCTACCGCAGCTTCAAGGCGGCGGGCTACGCCTGCCCCGCCATCGAGGAGGCCAACCGCAAACTGGTGTTTGAAAACCCCGACGCCGGGGTGCGCTATTTCTGGGTCAAGCCCTCGGACGTGTCCATCTATGTGGAGCGGGGAGCCGCCGACGTGGGGGTGGCGGGCAAGGATATCCTGCTGGAATACCGGCCCGACGTCTACGAACTGGCGGACCTGGATGTGGGGAAATGCCGGATGTGCGTAGCCGCCAGGGCCGACTTCCGGGACGACGGCAGCCGCACCCTGCGGGTGGCCACCAAGTTTCCCCGCATCGCCCGGGACTACTATTCCTCCCTCAGCCGGGACATCGACATCATCAAACTCAACGGCTCCATCGAGCTGGCCCTGCTGCTGGGCCTCTCCGACGTGATCGTGGACATCGTGGAGACCGGCCGTACCCTGGCGGAGAACGGCCTGGAGGTCAAGGAGGAGATCGTGCCGGTGAGCGCCCGCCTCATCGCCAACAAGGTGAGCTGGAATTTCAAAAACGACGCCATCCGGCGCATGGCGCGGCTGCTGGCGGAACAGGCCGCCGCAAACAGGAAGGAGAACCAGGCATGATCAAACTGTACGATTTCGACCGGCTGCGCCCGGAGGAGATCTTCGCCCGCACCGACGACGCGGCCGACGTGGCCGGCACGGTGCGGGACATCATCGACACGGTGAAGGCGGAGGGCGACGCGGCGCTGCTGCGCTACGCCGAGCGGTTCGACGGCGCGAAGCTCACGGCCCTGGAGGTCACCGAAGCGGAACTGGACGCGGCGGTGGCGGGCCTGGAACCGGGCCTGGCCGATCTCTTGCGGGAAGCGGCACAGCGCATCGCCGCCTTCCACCGCCGCCAGCTGACCAACAGCTTTGTGGTCAGCGAGGAGGAGGGCGTGGTGCTGGGCCAGAAGGTGATGCCCATCGAGAAGGTGGGCCTCTATGTGCCCGGCGGCACCGCGGCCTACCCCTCCAGCGTGCTGATGAACTGCATCCCCGCAAAAATCGCCGGCTGCCGCCAGATCGTGATGGTCTCGCCCCCCACCGGCGGCGACATCTCGCCCATCATCCTGGCCGCCGCCCGCATCGCCGGGGTGGACCGGGTGTTCCGCACCGGCGGGGCGCAGGCGGTGGCGGCCCTGGCGTATGGCACCGAGACGGTGCCGAAGGTGGACAAGATCGTGGGCCCGGGCAACGCCTATGTGGCCGAGGCCAAGCGCCAGGTGTTCGGGCGGGTGGCCATCGACATGATCGCCGGCCCCAGCGAGATCCTGGTGGTGGCGGACGGCGCCTCCGACGCGCGCCAGGTGGCCGCCGACCTGCTCAGCCAGGCCGAGCACGACAAGCGGGCCGCCGCCGTGCTGGTGACCGACAGCGAAGCCCTGGCCAGGGCGGTGCAGGCGGAGCTGGAGCGCCAGATCCCCCTGCTGCCCCGGGAGGAGATCGCCCGCGCCTCCATCGACACGAACGGCAAGATCATCCTCACCCGCGACCTGCGGGCGGCCATCGAGGTGGCCAACGAGATCGCCCCCGAGCACCTGGAACTGTGTGTGGACGACCCCTTCGCCTATCTGGACGCGGTGCGCAACGCCGGGTCGGTGTTCCTGGGCCGCAACTGCCCCGAGGCCCTGGGCGACTACTTCGCCGGGCCCAACCACACCCTGCCCACCATGGGCACCGCCCGCTTCATGAGCCCGCTGTCGGTGGACGATTTTGTCAAGCGCACCCAGTTCACCTACTACACCGCCGGCGCGCTGGCGAAGGTGAGCGGCAAGGTGGCCCGCTTCGCCCGGCAGGAGGGGCTGGAGGCCCACGCCCGCAGTGTGCTGGGCCGGTTCGAGAAAGAAACAGAGGGAGAATGAACCCATGAGCAGATTTATGAACCCCCGCTTCGCGGCCCTGCGGCCCTACGTCCCCGGCGAACAGCCCCGGGAGATGCGGTATGTGAAGCTGAACACCAACGAGTCCCCCTATCCGCCCGCGCCGGCGGTGCTGGCCGCGGTGAGCGCCGCCGAGGTGCGGCGGCTCAACCTCTACCCGGACCCCGACTGCCGCCTTTTGCGGGAGAAGCTGGCCGCGCGGTACGGCGTGGGGCCGGAGAACGTTCTGGTGGCCAACGGCTCCGACGAGGTGCTGAACTTCGCCTTCATGGCCTTCTGCGACGCCGAAAGCGGCGTGGCCTGCCCCGACATCAGCTACGGCTTTTACCCCGTGCTGGCCGCCCTGTACGGTGTGCCTTTGCGGGAGGTGCCGCTGGCGGAGGACTTCTCCCTGCGGCCGGAGGACTACTTCGGGCTGGGCTGCCCCGTCGTCTTCGCCAACCCCAACGCCCCCACCGGCCGTGCCATCCGCCCGGCGCAGGTGGAGCGCATTTTGCAAAACGACCCCGACCATGTGGTGCTCGTGGACGAGGCCTATGTGGATTTCGGCGCCGAGAGCTGCGTGCCGCTGGTGTCCAAGTACGACAACCTGCTGGTCTCGATGACCTTTTCCAAGTCCCGATCGATGGCGGGCGGGCGGCTGGGCTTTGCCATCGGCAGCGCCGGCCTCATCGGCGACCTGGAAAAGATCCGCTGCTCCACCAACCCCTACAACATCAACCGGCTGACCATGGCCGCCGCCCTGGCCACGCTGGACAGCGACGATTACTACATGGAAAACTGCCGCCGCATCGCCCAAACGCGGGACCGCACGGCGGAGCAGCTGGCAAAGCGCGGCTTTTCCACTCTGCCGTCGCTGACCAACTTCCTGTTCACCGCCTGCCCGGAGATGAGCGGCGAGCAGCTGTATCAGAAACTGAGGGCGCGGGGCGTGCTCGTGCGCTACTGGAACACGCCGAGGCTGAAGGATTACATCCGCGTCACCATCGGCTCGCCGGAGGAGATGGAGACCTTCCTGGCCGCCGTGGACGCTTCACGAGAGGAGAGATAGATCATGCGCACCGCTGAGATCCAACGCACCACCACCGAGACGGACATCCGCCTCTCCCTGAACATCGACGGCACCGGCAAGAGCCAGGTGGCCACCGGCTGCGGCTTCCTGGATCACATGCTGGAACTGTTCGCCCGGCACAGCCGCTTTGACCTGGCGGTGGAGGCCAAGGGCGACACCTGGGTGGACGACCATCACACCGTGGAGGACGTGGCCATCTGCCTGGGCGACGCGCTGGGCGCCGCCCTGGGCGATCTGCGGGGCGTCACCCGCTACGGCAGCACCCTGCTGCCCATGGACGAGGCGCTGGTGCTCACCGCGATCGACCTGTCCGGCCGCAGCCTGCTGTGCTGCGAACTGGACCTGCGCACCGAGAAGGTGGGCACCTTCGACACGCAGCTGGTGGAGGAGTTCTTGCTCACCCTCACCCGGCGGGCCAACTTCACCCTCCATGTGCGCCAGCTCAGCGGGGTGAACAGCCACCACATCATCGAGGCGGTGTTCAAAAGCCTGGCCCGCAGCCTGCGGGCCGCCGTGGCCATCGACCCCGCCGCCGCCGGGGAGATCCCCTCCACCAAGGGGGTCTTGTGATGGTCGCCATCGTGGACTACGGGGTGGGCAACCTCTTCTCCCTACGCTCCTCCTTCGCGGCCATCGGCCGGCAGGCGCAGGTCACCGGCGACGCGGAAACGCTGGCAAAGGCCGATCGGCTGGTGCTGCCGGGGGTGGGCGCCTTTGGCGACGCCGCCGCGGCGCTGCGCCAAAGCGGGCTGGACAAGGCGGTGCTGGCCCATGCCGAGGCGGGCAAGCCCCTGCTGGGCATCTGCCTGGGGATGCAGCTTTTGCTGGAAAAAAGTTTTGAGTACGGCGAGCACAAAGGCCTGGGGCTCATCCCGGGCGCGGTGCGGCCCATCCGGGACGTCATCCCGGCGGGGCTCAAGGTGCCCCACATCGGCTGGAACGCCCTGGAGCTCACCGGCGCGGGTCGGGCCTGCGGCCTGTTCAAAAACACGAGGGAAGGCGAGCGGGTCTATTTCGTCCACTCCTACTGGGCCGACAGCCCGGAGGCGTTCGTGCTGGCAAGGGCGGAGTACGGCGCGCCCCTCACCGCGGCGGTGGGCCGGGACAACGTGCTGGGGGTGCAGTTCCACCCGGAAAAAAGCGGCAGCGTGGGCCTTGCCATCCTGCGGGCCTTTTGTGAAACGGAGGCGGCCAGATGATCGTTTTTCCCGCCATTGATCTCAAGGACGGCCGGGTGGTGCGCCTGGTGAAGGGCGCGTTCGACACCGCCAGCCAGGTGGCCGACGACGCGGTGGCCACCGCCCGGGCCTTTGCCGCCGCCGGGGCCGAATGGGTGCACATGGTGGACCTGGACGGCGCCCGCAGCGGCGCGCGGCAAAACGGCGGTATCGTGGCCGCCGTGGCCGCCACCGGCCTCTCGGTGCAGCTGGGGGGCGGCATCCGCAGCCTGGAGGACCTGGAGGCGGTGTTCGCCCTGGGCGTGCGGCGGGCGGTGATCGGCTCCGCCGCCGTGGCCGACCCGGAACTGGTGCGCCGGGCGGTGGAGCGCTTTGGCCCTGAGCGCATCGCCGTGGGGCTGGATGTGCGCGACGGCAGCGTGCGCACCGCCGGCTGGGAAGCCGACAGCGGCCGCGACTGGCTGGATTTCGCCCGCCAGATGGAGGCCATGGGCGCCGCCACCCTCATCTTCACCGACATCGACACCGACGGCACCCTCTCCGGCCCGCCCTTTCCAAAGCTGGCGGCGCTGCAAAATGCGGTGGGCTGCCGCCTCATCGCGTCGGGGGGCGTCGCCTCCAACGCGGACCTGAAAAAACTCGCAGAAACGGGCCTCTACGGGGCCATCGTGGGCAAGGCCTGGTACGCCGGAAAGGTGGACCTGGCCGCCGCCATCCGGGAGGTGAACACGCTGTGATCGCAAAGCGCATCATCCCCTGCCTGGACGTGAAGAACGGCCGGGTGGTCAAGGGGGTCAATTTTCAGGGGCTGGCGGATGTGAACGACCCGGTGGAACTGGCGGCCTATTACAGTTCCTGCGGCGCGGACGAACTGGTCTTCTACGACATCACCGCCTCCGCCGAGGGCCGCGCCCTCTTTACCGACGTGCTCACCAGGGTGGCGGCCACCGTCTTCATCCCCCTCACGGTGGGGGGCGGCATCAATACGGTGGAGGACTTCGACCGGGTGCTCAAGTGCGGCGCGGACAAGGTCAGCGTCAACTCCGG
>DSLFC04102__coassemble_960_pt1 | contig 21753 bp, 20 predicted proteins | sample DSLFC04102__metabat2_high_PE_037 | metagenome-assembled genome bin DSLFC04102
ACCCGGACGGCTTTCAGCGTAATGTGATAGACTTTTATTTTATTTTTTCGGATTGTAGGCTCCGAAAAGCCTTATATTTGCAGTTTTCCTATTTTATATGGCCCTTATGTCGATACGGTAGGGCGAAACAAAAGGCAGATACAGGAATACGTCAAAAGGCAGCTGGGTGAGGACCAGATTGCGGACCAGATGAGCCTGAAAGAGTTTATTGACCCGTTTACGGGTAGCAAGAATATCAAGGCATAAGAAAGCCCCTTAAGGGGCCGCCATGAGTCAGCAATGCAGTTGGCCGACCCATTCGTGGCCCCTTGAGGGGCGTTGTCTGTATTATGCCCTTCTAGGGCTTACTCAAGCCCCCGGCTTTGCCGGGGGTCCTGACTCGCTGCTCGTCCTTTTCCCCTGCTTGATTGACAATCCGTTGCCAGTATACTACATTAAAAGCGGCGGCAGACAAAAGCCGACAGACACCAGACAAACAGGAGGGATCGTCCATGAACGACTCGTATTTTGACGGCGGCCTGCTGCAGCTGATCGGCTGGCGGCTGCTGGGCACGCTCATCACCGTATGCACCTGCGGCATCTGCTATCCCTGGGCCGTGTGCATGGTATATGGCTGGGAGACCAAGCACACCGTTGTGAACGGCCACCGCCTCACCTTTGACGGCAGCGCCGTTCAGTTGTTCGGGAACTGGATCAAGTGGTTCTTCCTCACCATCATCACCCTTGGCATCTATGGTTTCTGGCTGGGCATCGCCCTGCGCAAATGGAAAGTCAAACATACCCATTTTGCCAATTGAACATCCGAAACGCAAAACGCCCCGCCCCCCTCCGGAAATTCCGGAGGGAGGCGGGGCTTCGTTCGTTTATGAGAGGAAAGCTCAGTTTTTGGCTGCCTGCCGGCTGCTGCGCGCCATCAGAGAGAAAACCAGAGTGATGGCCGCCAGCACGCCCAGCACGCAGAAGGTGTTGAACATGGCGCCGGCGTAGGCCGAGCGCAGGTTCTCCACAAACTGTGTGAACAGCGTCTGGCCCTGCTCGCTCAGGCCGGCCATGGCCTTTTCCACGGCAGTGGGATCGGTGAGCAGAGTCGTGCCCATGTAGCCGTTCAGCTCCTCCGCGGAGAGGAATGCGTCCAGTCCTTCGGGCACCACCCCGGTCAGCCCGCGGGCAAAGGAGGTGTTCAGCACCATGCCAGCGATGGACAGGCCGATGGTGCCGCTCATGGACTGCAGGAACTGGATGGCGCTGGTGCCCTCGCCCACCAGGGACTCCGGCAGCTCGTTCTGCGCATGCAGCGTGTAGACCATGGAATAGGTGGTGGTGCCCAGGCCGGAGAGCAGTACGCCCAGGATGAGCCAGACCATGTCGGCGGGCGAGCGGGTGAGGCCCATCAGGAAGTTGGATGCGGCATAGACCACCGAGGTGGTCACCAGCACCAGCTTGCTGCGCCCGGTCTTGCCGATGAACGCGCCCACCGCGTAGCCCAGCGCCAACTGCACCACGGATTTCAGCGCGGTAATGGCGCCAGACATGGTGGCATTCATCCCCGCCAGCGCCTGGCACAGCATGGGCAGGTAGGAGCCCACCGCATAGAGGGTGGGCCCGATGAGCACCACGCCCAGGATCACCAGCACGAATTCACGGTTGCGGAATAGCGCGGGAGAGAGCACCGGATGCTCGCAGCGGTTGATGTGCCGCACGAACAGCACCAGCGACACGAGGAACACCGCCAGCGACCCCAGCACCTGCACCGACACCCAGCTGTAGGTCTGCCCGCCCCAGGAGAAGAACATCACGATGGCAATGGTCAGCACAGAGAGCAACAGGGTGCCGGCCCAGTCCAGACCGCCCGCCGGGTCCTTGGGGCGCAGGTTGGGCATTTTGAGCAGCAGCACTGCCAGCACCACCGCCGTCAGCGGCACGGACAGATAGAAGGTCAGCCGCCAGCCCAGCAGGTCGCCGATGGCGCCGCCGGCCAGAGGAGCCACCACGAACACCACGCCGGTGAGGGTCCCGTAAAAGCCCATGGCCTTGGCGCGGCCCTGTTCGTCCAGCGATTCGCCAAAGAAGGCCAGCACATTGCCCAGGATGCAGCCCTTGCCGATGCCCTGCACGCCGCGCATCACCACATGGAACATCATGCTGCCCGCAAGGCCCGCCAGCAGCGAGGACACTCCGTAGACCAGAACGCCGGCCACGATGATGTATTTCCATCCGCTTTTGTTGCCCAGCATGGAGGTGATGGGCAGAGCCAGGGTGTTGCACAGGAAGGTCAGCGTGTACATGAAGGCGTACAGATCGGTGCTGCCCAGCTCGGCCACGATGCCCGGCCCCACGATGGAGCTCATGGCGTCGATGAACAGGATCTCAAGCAGGCCCAGGAAGAGGGCCAGCATGGTCCAGCGTTTGTTTTTTTCGTTCATTCCCGCTCCCCCTTTTTCACAGTTCCAGTTCCAGCGCGTCCTTGAACCGCTCGCCGCCGTCGATGGTCAGATCGGAGCCGGTGACATACTTGGCCTCGTCGCTGGCCAGATACAAAACGCCATAGGCGATGTCGTTGGGCTCGCCGATGTGGCCCAAGCAGGTCTTTTCCTCGCAGGATTTGAGCACCTTGGGGTAATCGCAGATGATCTTGGTCATGGGGGTCACGATGGTGCCCGGGATGATGGTGTTGACACGGATGTTGTCCTTGCCCAGGTCCACGGCGGCGGCGCGGGTCATGGAGACCACAGCGCCCTTGGTCAGCGTGTAGGCGTTGAACTCCACGCCCACCACCGCGGCCAGCGAGGACACGTTCACGATGGAACCGCCGCCGGCCTTCTTCATCACCGGCACCACCGTTTTGATGCCCGCAAAGGAGCCCCAGGCGTTGATGCCCATGATGCGGTCAAAGGCTTCCCGGTCGGTCTTGTCATAGTTGATGCCCCGGGAACCCACGCCCGCGTTGTTCACAAGGATGTTCACCGTGCCGAACGTTTCCACGGCCTGCTTCACCACCTGCTGCCAGTTCTCTTCGCTGGCCACATCCAGGTGCACGCCCAGCGCCATGCCGGGGAAATCCGCGTTGATGGCGTCCACGGTCTCTTTCAGTGCGTCCTCCGCCATGTCCGCTGCCACCACTTTTGCGCCCTCTTTGGCGAACAGATACGCTTCGGCCGCGCCCTGCCCCATGGCCGCTCCCGTGATGATGGCCACCTTGTTTTCCAGCCGTTTCATACTTCCTCATCCTTCCGTTTTTTGTTTTTGCGCTTTGGCTTTCAGCGCTGTTTTCATTGTACACATCCCCGCCGCCAAAATGGAAATACGGGTTTGCGATGCAAACGGCAAAGGCATAAAAGAAAACTATGTTTGCTTTTTCACAAACAGCTTACAAGGCAGGCCGGTTTTTGCTATACTGAGTGTCAGGGGGTGTGGGCATGACCATTTTGCAGCTTCAATACTTTCAGGCGGTGTATGAATACCGCAACATGACGAGAGCGGCCAACGCGCTGTATGTTTCGCAGCCGTCGGTCTCCACTGCCATTCAGGAGCTGGAGGACGAGTTCAGCGTCAAGCTGTTCCTGCGCACCAAGCCGCTGCAGCCCACCCAGGCCGGGCAGCGCCTCGCCCAGCTGGCGGTCCCGCTGCTGAATGGGTTTGAGGACATCTCCCGCCAGATGCGCAGCATCGGCAGCCAGCGCTCGCCCCTGCGGGTGGGCATTTCCATCATCGTGCAGCAGCTGGTACAGCGGATGTTCGCCGGCGGCTTTGACATGTCCCGCGAGTCTCTCGCATTTTTGGGGTTTTACGGCTGCGATTATCTGATGCAGTCGGTGCGGGACGGACTTCTGGACCTTGCCATCATCTCCTCGGTGGACAGCCGGGACCTGGAGGAATTCTGCGTTTACGACCTGGCCAGTTTCGATGTGGTACTGTACACCCGCCGGGACGACCCCTTGTGCAGTTTCAGCACCCTGGACCCCCGTCAACTGCAGCAAGTGCCGCTGGCCGCCTTCACCGAATATCCCATGAGCCGCTCCGAGTTCGGCGAGATGATGAGCACCCTGCTCAACAACGTCTGGCCAGAGAACATCCTGTTTTTCTCCACAGATCTGAACGGCATCGGTCAGGCCATCCGGGAGGGACGGGCTTCCTGCGTGCTGTTGCAGGGACTGTTCGACAATGACCCGGAGATCCGCGCCATCCCCCTTGAGACCAACCGGCGCACACACTTCTCGGTGATATGGCGCAAGGACCATCTTCTGCGCCCGGAGGAGGAGGCTTTTCTGCGCGAGACCGAGGCTCATCTGCGCAAATTGGAGTAAAAAGCGTTTCTTCGCATCAAAAAAGCCGCGCCCGCAAGCAGATGCTTGCAGGCGCGGCTCTTTTTTTATTTTCTCACGCGGCCATGAGATTTGCCTCGTCCCGGCAGCGCCAGAGGAACGCCCCCGCCACCAGGGCGGCCATCAGTTCCGCGGCCGCCGTGGCAGCCCAGATACCGTCCACCTGCCAGACCAGGGGCAACAGCAGCACCGCGGCGATCTGAAACAGCAGCGTGCGCAAAAACGAGATCACCGCCGACACAAGGCCGTTGTTCAGCGCGGTGAAATAGGCCGAGCCGAAGATGGCAAACCCGGTGAACAAAAAGGAAAAGGAGAAGATGCCGAAAGCCCGCACCGTGAGGTCATAGAGGGCCTGGTCGTAGCCCACGAACATGCGGGCCAGCGGCTGCGCCAGCGCGCAGGCCGCCGCGAACATCGCCACCGAGAAGCCGGCAATCAGCCCCAGGCTGCGGCGCAGGATGCCCCGCACCTCCGCCGCGTTCCGCGCGCCGTAGTGGTAGCTGACCACCGGCGCGACGCCCACGGAATATCCCAGAAATATCCCCTGAAACACCAGGCTCACATACATCAGTACCCCGTAGGCGGCCACACCGTCCTCTGCCGCCATGGCCAGCAGCTGCAGATTGTACACCATGCTCACCAGCGGGATGGAAATGTTGCTCATCAGCTCGGAGGCGCCGTTGGCGCACACCCTGGCCAGCGCGCGAATCTCCGGCTTCATCCCGCCCAGCCGCAGCAAACTGTTGTTGGGCAGCGCGAAATACACCAGCGGCACCAGGCCGCCCACGCACTGACTGAGGGCGGTGGCCGCCGCGGCGCCCGCGACGCCCCAGGGCAGCACCGCCACAAATACGGCGTCCAGCACCATATTCGTCAGCCCCGCCGCCACGGTGACATACAGCCCCAGCGCGGGTTTGCCCGCCGTGGCGAAAAGGCACTGGAACTCGTACTGAAGGATGTACATGGGGTTTGCCAGCAGGATGATGCGGCCGTAGACGATGCAGTTCTCCAGCAGTTCCCCCTCGGCGCCCAGTGCCTCCAGCAGCGGACGCAGCAGCGCGAACCCCGCCGTCGCCAGCACTACCCCCAGCGCCACCGAGGCGTACACCACCATGGAAAACAGCCGGCCCGCCCTTTCCCTGTCCCCCTCGCCCAGGGTCTTGGCGATGAGGGCGCTGCCGCCCGTGCCGAACATGAACCCCACCGCGCCCAGGATCATCAGGAACGGGATGATGAAATTCACCGCGGTGAAGGCGCTTTTGCCCACAAAGTTGGAGACAAAAAAGCCGTCCACCACGCTGTAAATGGAGGTGAACACCAGCATGACCATGGAGGGGAAGGTGATGCGCAGCAGTTTTTTGCAGGTAAAATGGTCAGAGAATCGGATCAGCATACGTTTCCTTTCGTTCCAGTTGTGCCGCCCTCTCTTTGAAGTTGGTCAGAAAGCGCTCTGTCAGGCGCAGATAGCTCTCCACTTCCTCCTCGGACCAGCACGCGAAAATGTCTTTTTCGATCTGCAGGATGCGCACTGCCGTCCTTTCGGCCACCGCCTGCCCCCGGGCAGTCAGACGCGCGTTCTTCGCTTTCGCTCCGTCGTTTTCAAGAAGCAGGATCCCCTCCGCTTCCAGCTTGCGCAGCGCGGAGTTCATCGTCTGCTTGCTCAGCCCCGAGCGCCGGCGGATGGTTCGCAGCGCACAGCATCCTCCATTGTCACAGATGGCATACAAAATCTTCATGGCACTGTCGGAGCAGCCCAATTTGACGCTGACCTCATGGTAGGCCGCTTCGGTTTCCCCCAGCAGATAGTTGAACCGGCTCAGCTTTTCCCGGGTCGTTTTCAACAGGAGCCACCTCCCTTTCGTCCGAAATCGTACCATGATTTTAGTATGATTTCGGACTATTGTCAAGCTTTTTCCGCACAGGGAAGAATTTTGTTCGCACGGGGCATACTACTGGCAGGGACCATCCGTCCCATTGAGCACACACGGAAAGGAAGGATTTATATGGACCATGAATACCTTGATCCTCACCACGAGGACCAGAACGCCGTGATCGAGGTGGGCGTGCCCGATCCCCACCAGCCCGGCTGCCGCCCGCCCCGGGCGGAGGACCTTGTGACCGAGGCGGATTCCTTCTACGAAGGGCTGGGCATGGGAGCATATTTCCCCTCGGTGTTTGGCGGGCCGGCGCCGGCGCAGGGCAGTGCGAACAAGCAGCCGCTGGACGCGGACGACTGCGGTCCCGACCGCCGCGGCTGCGGCTGCCAGAGCGAACCCGGTGAATGAGCCGCAGGGCCGCCCCTCCAAAGGAGGAACGGCCCTGCGATTGTTTTTGCGCCGCACGAAAACGGTTGATTTGGCCTGCGGGTCTGCTATAATAAAGAAAAACGCCTTTCTGCCGGCAGAAAGGCCCCGCTGAAGGGTGGATACCGCAAGGAGGTTTGCAACATGAAAGTGATCGAAACCAGCAAAGCGCCCGGCGCCATTGGCCCCTATTCCCAGGGATTTGAGACAAACGGCTTTATCTTCGCCAGCGGCCAGATCCCCGTGGACCCCGCCACCGGAAACATTCCCGAGGGCATTGCCGCCCAGACGGAGCAAAGCTGCAAGAATGTGGGCGCCATTCTGGAGGCCGCCGGCGCGGGCTACGAAAACGTGGTGAAGACCACCTGCTTTTTGGCGGACATGGGCGACTTTGCCGCCTTTAACGAGGTGTACGCGAAATATTTCACCTCCCGGCCCGCCCGCAGCTGCGTGGCTGTGAAGGATCTTCCCAAAGGCGTGCTGTGCGAGATCGAGGCCATTGCCGAAAAATAAGCGCTCGCCAATGCAATGAAAAAACCCGCTGTTCGCGCCCCGGCGAACAGCGGGTTTTCTTGTGGGCTCAGGAACCGCTTGCCTCACGGCAGGCGCTGCACACTCCGTACAGCGTGAGGGCGTACCCCTCGATGGCAAGTTCCGGCCGCCCGGCGATCATTGCGTCCAGCGGCGTCTTGTCCAGCTGAACGTCCTCCACCCGGCCGCACCGGGTGCAGAACATATGGTCGTGTTCGGCCAGCGTGCGGTCGAACCGGTCAGCCTGGCCGGGGATGCTCACCCGGCGTACCCGCCCGGCTTCCACCAGCCCGTTCAGATTCCGGTACACGGTGCCGAGGCTCAGGCCAGGGCAATCGTCCCGCACGGCGGTATAGATCTCATCGGCGGTGGGGTGATCGCAGCGGCTCTGCACCTGCCGCATCACCAACTCCCGCTGGCGTGAATAGCGCATGGGTCTGACCTCCTTTTTCCTTTTCCAGGGCATACGCCCTGGCCGGTAATATTATTTTTTATAATAGTAATTGTTTTCACATATTTTGTCAAGAGGAAACAAGACCGCAATAGTATCATCGGCGCATTTTCCTCACCGCGAGGCGTCTTCCCCGCCGCCCGGCTGCCCCTTGACCCGCTGCCAGTAGGCTCTGGCGGCCTGCTCGGTCTTGTTCTCGCCCCAGTGGTAATACTGCGCGCCCACCAAAGCGTCGGGCAGATACTGCTGTGCCACCCAGCCGCCGGGATAGGCGTGGGGATATTTGTAGTGCTGCCCTTTCACCGCCGCGTCCTCCCCGTCGAAGTGTTTGTTTTGCAATTGGCGCGGGATGGGGCCGCCGCGTCCCTTTTGCAGATCGGCCATGGCGGCGTCGATGGCCGCCTCGCCGCTGTTGGACTTGGGGGCGGTGGCCACCAGGATCACCGCGTCCGCCAGGGGGATGCGTCCCTCCGGCAGGCCCAGCATGGTGGCGGCGTCCACCGCCGCCTTCACGATGGGGATGATCTGGGGCCAGGCCAGGCCCACGTCCTCACAGGCGCAGACCATCAGCCGCCGGCAGGCGCTCACCAAATCCCCCGCCTCCAGCAGGCGGGCCAGGTAGTGCAGCGCCGCGTCCGGGTCGGAGCCGCGCATGGATTTCTGATAGGCCGAGAGGATGTCGTAGTGGTCGTCGCCGCTTTTGTCGTACCGCATGGCGGTGCGCCCGGTGACCTGCCGGGCCATCTCCCCGTCCACCCGGCGCGCGCCGTCCGCCCCGGCGGGCGCGGCGGCCGCGGCCAGCTCCAGGCAGCCCAGCGCCTTGCGCATATCCCCGCCGCAGCCGTGGGCCAGGATGTCCAGCGCCTCCTCGTCCACCGTCAGCGGCGCGCCGTCCATCTCCGAGAGGCGCCCGGCCGCGCTGCGCAGGCCGTCCGCCACGTCGGCGGGCGTGAGGGATTTGAACTCGAACACGGCGCACCGGCTGAGCATCGCGCTGTAGATGTAGAAATAGGGGTTTTCGGTGGTGGAGGCGATGAGGGTGACGGTGCCGTCCTCGATGCACTCCAGCAGGCTCTGCTGCTGTTTTTTGTTGAGATACTGGATCTCGTCCAGGTAGAGCAGCAGCCCGCCCTGGCCCTGCAGCGTGCCGATCTCCGCCAGCACGGCCTTGATGTCCCCCGTGGAGGCGGAGGTGCCGTTCAGCTTGTGCAGCCGCATCCCGCTCCGTTCCGCGATGATGCGGGCCACCGTGGTCTTGCCCACCCCCGGCGGGCCATAGAAGATCATGTTGGGCACGGTGCCGCTCTCGATGGCGCGGCGGAACACGCACCCCTCCCCCAGCAGATGCTTCTGGCCCCACACCTGCCCAAGGCTGGTGGGGCGCAGGCGTTGTGCCAGCGGCTCACCCACGACAGGCACCTCCCGTCTCGGTCACGGGCGCGGCCCAATCGTTCAGCTTCTTTGCCGCGTAGCCGGGATTCACAAAATCGTCGATGGCATGGACGAGGCTGCGGTCCCAGAAATTCCACTCGTGCACGCCGTCCCACTGGAGGCGGCGATAGTGGGCCAGCGGCAGCGCCCTCAGGCTCTCGTCCACCGCGTCGTTCTGATACCGGATATAATAGGGCTCCTGGTCCTGGAAGCCGTTGGTGAGCAGGACCTTGGGCTGCTCTTCCGCGGGCAGGTCGGCCACCTTGGCCGCCAGCTGCCGGATCTCGCTGGCCTCGGGCAGGCGCAGGTCCGGCCCGAAGATGGGCGCGAACACCTCCTTCACCCCCGGCACATGGGAGTTTTGCAGCATCATGGCCACATCCACCGCGCCGGAAAAGGAGGCGCACCCGGCGTAGAGGTCCGGGCGGCTGAGGCCCAGATACAGCGCCCCGTAGCCGCCCATGGAAAGGCCGCCGATGAAGTTTTTCTCCCGCTCCGCCGGCAGGTGGAACATCGCCCGCAGCAGCGCCGGCATCTCCTCGGTGACAAAGCCCGCCCAGGCCCCGCCGTAGGTCATGTCCTGGTAAAAGGAGTTGCCGCAGTCCGGCGCCACCAGCGCCAGGCCGTTGTCGGCGGCGTAGCGGGGAGCGGCGGTCATCTGCATCCAGTCGTCGCCGCTGTTGGTGAAGCCGTGGAGCAGGGTGAACACCCCCTTCACCTTGTTGCCCACCTCCACGGGCAGATCGCAGGGCAGATAGATCTTGACGCCCACCGTGGTGAGCAGCCGCTGGGATTTCAGTTTGCACTCGATGTAAGCCATAGCGTTTTCTCCTCAAAACAGCCCCGGCGGCCGGGACCAAGGCCCGGCCGCCGGGAGAGCAGCGTTTTACTCGTACAGCGGGAACCGGCGCACCAGTTCCTCTACCCGGGCCGCCACATCCGCTTTTTTGTTCTCAAAGTCAAAGATGCAGTCGGCGATGCAGCCGGCGACCACGTCCATCTCCTCTGGGCCGAAGCCGCGGGTGGTCACGGCCGGGGTGCCCACACGCAGGCCGCTGGTGATGAAGGGGCTGCGCTTTTCGCCGGGCACCGAGTTCTTGTTGGCGGTGATGTGCACCTCGTCCAGGTTGTTCTCCAGCTCCTTGCCGGTGCACTCCAGGTCCGACAGGTCGATGAGCATCATGTGGTTGTCGGTGCCGCCGCTCACCAGCTCCACGCCGCGCCGCAGCAGACCGTCGGCCAGCGCCTTGGCGTTGGCCACGATGTTCCGGGCGTAGGTCTGGAATTCAGGTTTGAGCGCCTCGCCGAAGCAGACCGCCTTGGAGGCGATGATGTGCTCCAGCGGGCCGCCCTGGGTGCCGGGGAACACCGCCTTGTTGATCCGCTTGGCGATCTCCTCGTTGTTGGTGAGGATCATGCCGCCCCGGGGCCCGCGCAGGGTCTTGTGGGTGGTGGTGGTCACCACGTCGGCGTAGGGGATGGGGCTCATGTGCGCCCCGCCCGCCACCAGGCCGGCGATGTGGGCCATGTCCACCATCAGCAGCGCCCCGGCCTCGTTGGCGATGTCCGCCAGCAGGTCGAACCGGATGGCCCGGGGGTAGGCGGAGGCCCCCGCCACGATCATCTTGGGGCGCACCTCCAGCGCCTGCCGGCGCAGGGCGTCGTAATCCAGAAAGCCGTTCTCGTCCACGCCGTAGGGCACGAAGTGGTAGTTCTTGCCGCTCATGTTCACCGGGCTGCCGTGGGTCAAATGGCCGCCGGCGGCCAGGTCCATGCCCAGGATGGTGTCGCCCAGATCCAGCAGGGCGAAGTAGACCGCCAGGTTGGCCTGGGCGCCGGAGTGGGGCTGCACGTTGGCGAACTTCGCGCCGAACAGCTGGCAGGCCCGCTGGATGGCCAGGTTCTCCACCTCGTCCACGCAGGCGCAGCCGCCGTAGTAGCGGTGGGCAGGATAGCCCTCGGCGTACTTGTTGGTGAGCACGGTGCCCATGGCGGCCATCACCGCCGGGCTGACGATGTTCTCGCTGGCGATGAGTTCGATGTTCTGGCGCTGGCGGGTCAGTTCCCGCCCCATGGCCGCGGCAAGTTCCGGGTCCTGCCCGGCCACAAAGCCAATGGTGTCGATCATATCCTTGTACATGAAGTTCCCCCTCTTTCCTTGATGTGCAGTTTCCCTGACAGCGTTGCTGTATTCCCATTATACCCCCGCCGGGCCGCAGGCACAAGGCCCGGTTTGCTCTTTGTGAGAATTCGTGCTATAATGGCGGAAAACATCGGAAAAGAGGGAAACACATGACCACGAAAGCCCTTGCACTGGAAGTGATCGAACGGCTGAAAGCCGCCTATCCGCTGGCGGAGTGCACCCTGGACTACGACCACGCCTGGCAGCTGCTGGTGGAGGTGCGGCTGGCGGCCCAGTGCACCGACGCCCGGGTGAACGTGGTGGTGAAGGACCTGTTCGCCAAATACCCCGGCGTGGCAGAGCTGGCCGCCGCCACCCCGGAGGAGATCGAAGCCATCGTGAAGCCCTGCGGGCTGGGCCGCTCCAAGGCGCGGGACATCAGCCTGTGCATGCGCAAGCTGCGGGACGAGTACGACTGCAAGGTGCCGGACGACTTCGACGCCCTGCTCTCGCTGCCGGGGGTGGGCCGCAAGAGCGCCAACCTCATCATGGGGGACGTGTTTGGCAAACCGGCCATCGTCACCGACACCCACTGCATCCGGCTGTGCAACCGCATCGGCCTGGTGAAGGACGAGAAGGACCCCAAAAAGGTGGAGATGGCCCTGTGGAAGATCATCCCCCCCGAGGAGGGCAACGACCTGTGTCACCGGTTCGTGCTCCACGGGCGGGCGGTGTGCGACGCCCGCAAGCCCAACTGCGCCGGCTGCTGCCTGGCCGACATCTGCAAGACGGGCAAAAAGGCACTGGCCGCCGCGGAAAAGGACGCCTGAGCGGCGAACCGGGCCGCCCGGCCCCGCCGCGCCCCTTCGCGGGCCCTTTCTCCGCGCAAGGCTTGACAAAATCCGCCCCCGGGGCTATACTTTACCCGGACATAAAAACAGGGGCGCTGGGTGCCATACCCGGCTGAGATCAAAGCGAAATGCAGCTTTGAGTCACCTTGAACCTGATCCGGGTAATGCCGGCGTAGGGAGTTTGAGGATCGGACGCTTGAAGAGCGCCCCTGTGCGAGTTCGCGCGGGGGCGTTTTGTTTTTATGTACTATTTCCGGAAAGGTCGCTGACCCTGTATGAACAAAACTTTCTCCAAGACCCGCATCCTGGTGGAATGCGCGCTGATGGTGGCCCTGGCCACCGTTCTGGGCTTCATTCCCGTCTATGAGCTGCCCCGGGGCGGCTCGGTCACGCTGGTGAGCATGGCGCCCATCCTGCTGGCAAGCCACCGCCACGGCCTGAAGTGGGGCGTGCTGACCGCCTTTGTCCACAGCCTCATCCAGCTGATGCTGGGCATCAAGAACCTGGCCTGGTGCCAGACCTTCGGCGCCGTTGTGGGCTGCATCTTCCTGGACTATATTCTGGCCTTCACCCTGCTGGGTCTGGCCTGCCTGGTGGCCTGGCCCAAAAAGCCTCTGGCGCTGGGCATTGGCGTGAGCACCCTCATCATGTGCTTCGTGCGCTATCTGTGCAGCTTCTTCTCCGGCTATGTGGTCTGGTATGACTACTTTACCGCCGTGGACTGGCTGGAAGGCTTCGGCCTGGGGGACATCATCCCCGGCATGAGCGAAAACGCCCTGTGCTGGCTGTACAGCGCCATCTACAACGCCACCTACATGATCCCCGAGACCATCCTCACCGTGATCGCCATGGTGGTGCTGGCCATTGTCGCGCCCCGGCTTTTCAACCGCCAGAAATAAGCGGATCCCCGATCGTTTCACAGGCCGCCCCGCCGGGGCGGCCTTTTTTGCGGGGCAACCGCCGGTTGCAGGGAATGGAAAAGTATGTTGGTGGCGCGTTCCCCTCTTTTCTGATAGAATAAGACCGAACCGATCTGAGAACAAAAGGAGGGAACGCCATGACGCTGGGCAACCGCATCGCGGCGCTGCGCAAAACCGCCGGCCTCTCCCAGGAGGCGCTGGCCTCCAGGCTGGGGGTCAGCCGGCAGGCCATCGGCAAGTGGGAGGCGGACGCCAGCCTGCCGGGGCTGGACAACCTGCACCAGCTTGCAAAGGAACTGGGGGTGAGCATCGACGCGCTGCTCGCCGGCGAACAAAACGCAAAGGAGGCCGCGCCGGACGGCGGCGACGCCCCGGCGAAGGAGACGGAGGAGGCGTGTTCGACCTCCTTCGCCACCACAGAGGATGTCACCTCTCTGCTGGAGCAGCAGACACAGCGGGAGCACCGGCGGCAGCGCCGGATGCTGGCGGCGGCGGGCATTCCGGCCGTTCTGGCCCTGCTGGCGCTGGCGGCGGGGCTCGTGTGGCAGGGCGGGCAGCTGGCCGGCCTGCGCGGCCGGCTGGATCAGGCGCAGGGAAACATCGCCACGCTGGACGGCTCCCTCCATTCCCTGCAAAGCCGCCTGGACGCGGCCGTCACGGGCCAGGGGCAATCCGTCCCTTCTGAAAGCCTGGCGGCCAGCTGGGACATCCAGACAAAGGAATACTCCCCCGCCGAGAGCCGGGTGCTGATGTCCCTCTCCGCCACCCCCAGCACCATCACCGACGATTGCGCCGTCCGCTTCACCTTCGTGCTGAGCGACGGGCAGAGCGCAGTGCTGGACGCCGCACGGGGCGACGGAGACGCGTTCTTTGCCGAGGGCTGGGTGCCCCTGGCGGAAAGCTACACCCTGAATATGAGCATCACCCGGGGCGGCGAGACGAAGGTGGAACAGCTGTATACCGAGCCCGTCTTCGCCAGCCAGTACGAGATGCAGCTCTGGGATCTTCCCCTTGTGCTGCAGAGCGCCAGCCACGTCAACTTTTCCAAAACGCTCACCCTGCGCCAGAACGCGGGCGATTACGATATTCCCGTGGAGGTGTATTACTCCGCGGAAGGGCGGCCGTATCAGTGGCCGGTCAAGGCCTGGGTGACTGCCACGCTGGAGGATGAGGAGGTGCTGAACCTGCCGCTGGACACCGATTTCATGCAGCCGGGCGGAGAGAACAGCCCCGGCGAGCCCATGGGGCCAGTGACCTTCCACCTGCGGTTTTCGCTGGAAGCAGAGACCTTTGAGGTGCCCTGGAAAGCGGAATATGAGAGCGGCGAACTTCCCCGGCTGGACTATCAGCTGCACATTCTGGACAACGGAGACGTGGAGAGCACCTATTCCCTCAATCCATAAAAACAGGCGGCGGGCGCAAAGCCCGTCGTTTTCTTTTTAACGGCACCTCCGGGCCCTTGCGCGGGCGGCACTTTTCCGCTATACTGGAAGAAAGTACCCATTGAATGTCAACAAAGGAAAGAGGGAAAGCCATGTTTACCATTCTGGAGCGCAGCGAGCTGAACCCCACCGTGACAAAGTTGGTGGTACAAGCGCCGCTGATCGCGAAAAAGGCCCAGCCGGGCCAGTTTATCATCCTGCGAGCCTGCGCTGACTCCGAGCGCATCCCGCTGACCATCGCCGATCAGGATCCGGTCGCCGGCACGGTGACCATTATCTTTCAGGTGGTGGGCGCCGGCACCATGCAGCTGAACACCCTGACCGTGGGTGATCAGCTGCACGATTTTGTGGGGCCGCTGGGCCGCCCCACCGAGCTGGAAGGGCTCAAAAAAGTGGCCGTGGTAGGCGGCGGCGTGGGCTGTGCCATCGCCTATCCGGTGGCCAAGAAGCTGCACGAACTGGGCTGTGAGGTGCACACCATCGCCGGCTTCCGCAACAAGGATCTTGTCATCCTGGAGGACGAGTTCCGGGCGGTGAGCGACCGCTTCATCCTGATGACCGACGACGGCAGCCGGGGCGAAAAAGGCGTGGTGACAAAGCCGCTGGAGGAACTGATCGCCGCGGGCGAGGGCTACGACGAGGTGATCGCCATCGGCCCGCTGGTGATGATGAAGTTCGTGAGCCTGACCACAAAAAAATACGGCGTCAAGACCATGGTCTCCATGAACCCCATCATGATCGACGGCACCGGGATGTGCGGCGGCTGCCGGCTGACGGTGGGCGGCGAGACCAAATTCGCCTGTGTGGATGGGCCGGATTTTGACGGGCATCTGGTGGATTTTGACGAGGCGCTGCAGCGGGGCGGCATGTACCGGGATTTCGAGGCCCACGCCCGCGAGGAAAGCTGCAATCTGCTGAAACAGGAGGTGCGCTGAATGGAACGCAATATGGACCCCAAGCGCTGCCCCATGCCCAGCCAGGCGGCGGACGTGCGCAACAAGAACTTTGACGAGGTGGCGCTGGGCTACACCCCCGAGATGGCGGTGAACGAGGCCAAGCGCTGCCTGCACTGCAAGAACAAGCCCTGTGTCTCCGGCTGCCCGGTGGGCATCGACATTCCCGCCTTCATCGAAAGGATCGCGGCGGAGGATTTTGAAGGCGCCTATGGCGTGCTCAGCGCCAGCAGCGCCCTGCCGGCGGTGTGCGGTCGGGTCTGCCCCCAGGAGAACCAGTGTGAAGGCAAGTGCGTGCGGGGTATCAAGGGCGAGAGCGTGGGCATCGGCCGTCTGGAGCGCTTCGCCGCCGACTGGCACCGCGCTCACTGCACCGCGGCGCCCGAAAAGCCCGCGCCCAACGGGCACAAGGTGGCCATCGTGGGTTCCGGCCCCTCCGGCCTGACCGCCGCGGGTGAACTGGCCAAGAAGGGTTACGCCGTGACGGTGTTCGAGGCACTGCACCTGGCGGGAGGCGTGCTGGTCTACGGCATCCCCGAGTTCCGTCTGCCCAAGGACATCGTGCAGCAGGAGATCGACGGTCTCAAGGCGCTGGGCGTGTCCATCGAGACCAACATGGTCATCGGCAAGGTGCTCACGATAGACGAACTGATGGAGGAAGAGGGCTTTGAGGCGGTGTATGTGGCTTCCGGCGCGGGGCTGCCCCGCTTCATGAACATCCCCGGCGAGAGCCTGAACGGCGTCTACTCCGCCAACGAATACCTGACGCGGGTGAACCTGATGAAGGCCTACCAGCCGGACAGCCACACCCCCATCCAGCACAGCCACCGGGTAGCGGTGGTGGGCGGCGGCAACGTGGCCATGGACGCCGCACGCTGCGCCAAGCGCCTGGGCGCGGAGGAAGTGTATATCGTCTACCGCCGCAGCATGGAGGAACTGCCCGCCCGCCGCGAAGAGGTGGAACACGCTGAGGAGGAGGGCATCGTCTTCAAGCTGCTCACCAACCCCGTGGAGGTGCTGGGCGATGAGAACAAGCGGGTGCGGGGCATCGCCTGCGTGGAGATGGAACTGGGCGAGCCGGACGCCTCCGGCCGCCGCCGGCCGGTGGAAAAGCCGAACAGCCGCTTCGAGCTGCCGCTGGACACGGTGATCATGGCCATCGGCACCAGCCCCAATCCCCTGATCCGCTCCACCACGCCGGGGCTCGACACCGACCGCCACGGCTGCATCGTGGCCGACGAGACCGGCGCCACCAGCCGCCTGGGCGTGTTTGCCGGCGGCGACGCCGTGACCGGCGCGGCCACCGTCATTCTGGCCATGGGCGCCGGCAAGGAGGCCGCCAAGGCCATCGACGAGTACATTCAAAACCGCTGACGGGGTGCGTCCGCACGCCTCTGCGGCAAGGAAAACGGCGTGAGGCCGGGCGGGAAGGTCCCCCTTCCCGCCCGGCCTCGTTTCTGTGTTGTCCCATGCCGTGCGCCCTGTCGCCGGTCGGCCACGCCATCGGCCTCACCGCCGCTTTTCCATCACAAAGTTGGTCAGCAGCACGCCCCGGCGCTCCACCTGCTGCCGCCGCACCACCGCGTAGCCCCGCTTTTCAAAAAAGGGGCGCGCCGTGATGGAGGCGTGGGTGGTGATGGCGCCTTTCACCGCCTGTTCCAGCCGGTCGCAAAGGGCGGTGGCCACCCCCTGCCGCTGGTGCCCGCTGTGGACATAGAGCCTGTCCAGATACCCTTTGAGGGTGATGTCCCCAAAGCCGAGCAGCACGCCGTTTTCCTCGGCCACAAGGCTGTAATGTTCCCGAAAGGAGCGATCCCACGCCGCAAGGTCGACCTGGCCGGCGGCCCAGGCGTCCAGCTGGGCCGGCGTGTAGTCGGCCGCGTTCACCTTGTGGACTGTGTCGTAAAAAAGCGCCGCCATCGCCCCGCAGTCGGACGGGCGGTACAGGCGTATCCGCATCGCGTTTTTCCTCCCCTTCCCGGATATACCGCCATCATACCATTCTTTTCCCCCGTTCACAAGAAGGGTGCATTTTTTTGTCGGATGTGATATACTGAGGTGAAAAGTATGATTTTTGACCGTGCCCCATCCGGCGCGGGGCGGAGGTGCGCTTGATGGCAAAGACACGCAGGGCGGAGGACGGCCCGCTGGGCGGCGCGGTGATCAGCCAGCAGATCGCGGCCCGGCTGCTGGAGGAGCTGCGGGACGGGCGTTTCGCCGGCGAAGAGCGGCTGCCCGCCGAGGTGGAGCTGGCCGCCGGCCTGGGGGTGAGCCGCACCGTCGTCCGGGACGCGCTGGCGGAACTGGAGCGGGAAGGCTATGTGGAGCGGGTGCGGGGCATCGGCACCGTCATCAACCGGCAGGTGGTGGCGGTGCGGGGCCGGCTGGACCAGAAATTCGAGTATAACGCCATGATCCGCGCCATGGGCCGCGCCCCCCACGCCGATCACGTTTCCATCGAACGCATCTTCGCCGACGAGGCCCTGGCCGGCCGACTGGGGATGGAAGCGGGGCAGCCGGTGCTGATGGTCAAAAAACGGGTGCTGGCCGACCGCCAGCCGGTGATCTGGTCGGTGGACTACCTGCCCGCCGCCCTCTTCCCTTCCCCGCTGGCAGACCGGCTGGACTTCAGCCGCCCGGTGTTCGATCTGCTGGAAGAATCGGCCGGCGTGTCGGTGGCCAGCACCGTGGCCCGTGTGTGCGCCGTGCTGGGGGACCCGGCCGCCCGGCGGATGCTCTCCATCCAGCCTCACGAGGCCCTTCTTCTGCTGGAGGAAGTGAGTTATACCAAGCTGGCAAAGCCGGTGATGTATTCCCTGTCTTATTACACCGCCTTCTTTCATTTTGCGCTTCTGCGCAAAAAATTTTGAGCCGGGCGGCGCGAAAAGCGCCGTCCATGAACCTGAACGACCGCCCGCATGGCCCTTTTGGGAACCATGCGGGCGGTCGTTTTTTACACAGTGGCCTCGGCCCGGTGGTCGGCGGCGTCGCTCTCGCTGCGCAGCACCACCCGCCCGTCCTGCACACAGGCGGTAAAACTCTGGCCCGGGCGGGCCTGACCGGCGGCGATGCTGTCCGCCAGGGCCTGCTCCACCGCCCTGCTCACCGTCCGGCGCAGGTCGCGGGCCCCGTACACCGGCCGGTCGCCGCCGGCCAGCATGGCGGGCAGGTCGGCGCTGTGGCGCAGGTGGTAGCCCCGGGCCAGAGCCCGCTGCTCCAGTTCCACCAGCATGCGCTCGGCGATGTGGGCCAGGTCCTCCCGCAGCAGGGGGCCGAACACCACCAGTTCGTCCATCCGGCCCAGCAGCTCCGGCCGGAAATACTTCTTCGCCTCGCCGATCACCTGCTGGCGCTGGCGCTGAGGCACCGTTTCGGGGGTGGCGCCAAAGCCCACCAATCCCCCCTGCCCCGCCAAGTGCTCCGCCCCCAGGTTGGAGGTGAGCAGGATGATGGTGTTGCAAAAGTTGGCGACACGGCCCATGGAGTCGGTCAGCCGCCCATCCTCCAGGATCTGCAGCAGCAGATTCTGCACGTCCGGGTGGGCCTTCTCGATCTCATCGAACAGCACCACCGCGTAGGGCCGGCGGCGCACCGCCTCGGTGAGCAGGCCGCCCTCGTCGTGGCCCACATAACCCGGCGGCGCGCCGATGAGTTTGGCCGCCGCGTGGGCCTCCATATACTCGCTCATGTCAAAGCGCAGCAGCGCCTTTTCGGTGCCGAACCACTGGCGGGCCAGCATCCGCGCCAGATGGGTCTTGCCCACGCCGGTGGGGCCCAGAAAGAGCATGGCGCCCAGCGGCCGGCCCGCCTCCCGCAGGCCGGTGCGGGCGCGGCGCACCGCTCCCGCCACCGTGTGCACCGCGTCCGGCTGCCCCACCACGCTCTCGTCCAGACGCTGCTCCAGCATGGCCAGCTTTTCCCGCTCGGCTTCGGTGATGCGCTGCACCGGCACCCCGCTGGCCCGGGCCACCACCCGGGCCACATCCTCACTGGTCAACTCCCGGCGGCAGTCGTCCCCCGTCTCGCAGCGGATGCGCAGCGCGGCGGCGGCCTCATCCAACAGGTCAATGGCCTTATCCGGCAGATACCGGCCCGGCAGATACCGCACCGACAGATCCACCGCCGCCGCCACCGCCGCCGGCGGAATGCGCACCTGATGGTATCGCTCATAGCGGGGCACCAGGCCCGCCAGGATGCGCTTGGCGCTGTCCGGGTCGGGCTCCTCCACCGTCACCCGGCCGAATCGGCGCTCCAGCGCCGCGTCCTTCTGGATGCACCGGCGATACTCTTCCTGGGTGGTGGCGCCGATCACCTGGATCTCGCCCCGGGCCAGCAGCGGTTTCAGGATGCTGGCGGCGTCGATGGCCCCCTCTGCCGCGCCGGCGCCCACGATCACATGGATCTCGTCGATGAACAGGATGGTGTTCTGGTCTTTGTGGATCTCGTCCAGCAGTGCCTTGAACCGCTCCTCAAAATCGCCCCGGTACTTGGTGCCCGCTACCAGGCTGGCCATATCCAGGCTCAGGATGCGCTTGTGCAGCAGTTGTGCCGGCACCCGCCCCGCCGCGATGGCCTGGGCCAGCGCCTCCGCCAGGGCCGTTTTGCCCACGCCCGGCTCGCCCACAAGGCAGGGGTTGTTCTTCTGGCGGCGGCAGAGGATCTCCATCATCCGCTCCAGTTCCTGCTCCCGGCAGAGCACCGGGTCCAGCCGGCTTTCCGCCGCCATCTGGGTCAAATCGCGGCCGTATTTTTCGCTGGCGCGGCCGCTGCGGGGCGGCGCGGTCAGCCTCGGCTGAAACGGCAGGACAAGCTGGCCGGACAGCTGCCGGCATTCCCGCGCCGCCTCACCCAGTTCCACGCCCCACTCCGCCAGCCAGCGGCTCGCGGTACAGCCCGGGTCCTCCAAAATGGCGCACAGCACATGTTCCGGCTGCGCCTCCTTCATGCGGGCGGCGTGCGCGCCCATCACGGCAAAGTCCAGCGCCTTGCAGGCCTCGGGCAGAAAGTCCCGCGGCGAGAGGTGACTGCACTCGTTCATTCCTCCCAGTGCGGCCAGACGCTGCATCACCTGCGGTTCGGCGATCCGCCGCGCCTGCAAAAACCGGGCGGCGGGCGAAGAGTCCCCCCGGAGGATGGCCAGCAGGATGTGCCCTGTGCCCGCCTGTGTCTGCCCCATATCCCCCGCGATCGCCAGCGCCTGATTCAGCATCTTGGCCCCCTGGCGGGAAAAGCCCTTGAAACGATATTGCATACTGCGCTTCACTGCTCCCTTTGCTTTTTTCTAAGGGCAGTATGGCCCGCGCCGAGGCGGTTAAAACCCGTGTGCGGCAAGTTTTCGGGCGCGGCTCCATGGCAAAAAACGCCAGGAAAGACCTTTTTATCCCACCGGGCCAAGCAAAGAGCCGGCCCCGCCGCCGCTGCCCGCGGGGCCGCGGCGAACCATGACGCACGCGCCGCGGCAAGGAATACAGCGCGCGAAAAGGCCCCCTGCCTTGCGGCAGGGGGCCTTTGAAAGCCTCACAAGCTCTTTCGATTACTCGTAGATCTTGGAAACAACGCCGGAACCCACGGTGCGGCCACCCTCACGGATAGCGAAACGCAGGCCTTCGTCCATGGCGATGGAGGTGATCAGCTCAACATCCATGGTGACGTTATCGCCAGGCATGCACATCTCGGTGCCCTCGGGCAGGGTGATGACGCCGGTCACGTCGGTGGTGCGGAAGTAGAACTGAGGACGATAGTTGTTGAAGAAGGGGGTATGACGGCCGCCCTCGTCCTTCTTCAGGACGTAGACCTGGCCCTGGAACTTGGTGTGAGGATGGATGGTGCCGGGCTTCGCCAGAACCTGACCACGCTCGATGTCGGTGCGCTGCACACCACGGAGCAGAGCGCCGATGTTGTCGCCGGCCTCGGCGTCGTCCAGCAGCTTGCGGAACATCTCCAGGCCGGTAACGGTGGTCTTCATCTTCTCTTCCTTCAGACCGACGATCTCAACTTCCTCGCCGACCTTGATCATGCCGCGCTCCACACGACCGGTAGCCACGGTGCCGCGGCCGGTGATGGTGAACACGTCCTCAACAGGCATCAGGAAGGGCAGGTCGGCCTTGCGGTCGGGGGTGGGGATGTAGTTGTCCACCGCGTCCATCAGGTCCAGGATGCACTTGTACTCGGGGGCGTTGATATCGGTGGAGGTGCTCTCCAGCACGGCCAGGGCGGAACCCTTGATGATGGGGGTGTCGTCGCCGGGGAAGTCGTACTCGGTCAGCAGGTCGCGGATCTCCATCTCGACCAGATCCAGCAGCTCGGGATCGTCCACCTGGTCCACCTTGTTCATGAACACAACGATGTAGGGCACGCCCACCTGGCGGCTCAGCAGGATGTGCTCACGGGTCTGGGGCATGGGGCCGTCGGCAGCGGACACGACCAG
>DSLFC04102__coassemble_983_pt1 | contig 20997 bp, 27 predicted proteins | sample DSLFC04102__metabat2_high_PE_037 | metagenome-assembled genome bin DSLFC04102
GCGCGAAAGCTCCACTACCTGTATCTGTGGATGTTTTACCGCAAGACGGTACACGCGCGCCGCCTTGCCGCAGCCGACCAGGCCGGCGAAGCACAGGCCACTCTGGAGGCTGGCGCTTAACCTACCCGGGAGGACGTGTAAATGAAAGATACCATCATACTGCATTTGGACTGGAAGACCTTTCTCGACGTCCTCCCGGATGAAGAGCTGGGCCAATGGACCCGTGCCATCATGCACTACATGGAAACGGGCGAGCCGCCGCAGTCTATGAAAAAGTCGGTGGAGGTGGCGTTCTACGCCTCCTTTGAGCGAATTGGCCGGGACATGGAGAAGTATGAGGCAAAATGTGCCATGCGTCGGGAGGCGGGACGAAAGGGCGGGCTGCGCAGCGGGGAGGTTCGATCACTTCAGCAGAATGAAGCAAACGAAGCAAAAGGAAGCAAACGCAAGCAAAGCTCAAGCAAAGTGAAGCAAAACGAACATGATCCTGATCCTGAACCTGTACCTGAACCTGTATTATCATCATCATCTGATGATAATAGGGCCGGCGCGCCGGCCGGGACGATGATGACGACGACCGCCGAGCTGCTGAAGTTTTCCACGACGGCCTTTGAAGGCAGCCGGGTACATATCGAGCAAAGTCTGGCCGAGGCGGTGGACACCCTGGGCCCGGAGCTCATGGCGGCGGTGCTGAAGAAATGCGCCGCAGCCGGGGGTCGTAGCTGGGCGTATGTGGAGGCGGCGGTCAAGAAGTGCATCGCCACCGGCGTCACCACTGTGGAGGAGTATGAGGCACACCACCAGCGGGAGACCGGGCGGCGGGTGGATCGGGCGGCACCCAGCGGAAACGACATCCTGGCGGCGGCCCGCTCCCGCCCGCTGCGCCTCAAACGAGAGGAGTGAGGCCGGTGTTCTATAATGCGGAACACTACGCCGACCCGACGGCCGGGGCGGCCGAATACCGTGAAAACCGAAACGCCCGGGCGAGAGCCCGGGCATCTTCCAAAAGGAGAGAAGAGCCTATGCACGACAAGATTTTTGCCATCGACCCGGGCACCACCCACAGCGGGTATGTGATCGTGGAGCATGACGGCCGGGAAATCACCAGGGTACTGTCCCGCGGGAAGCTTCCCAATGAGGAACTGCTGCGTCAGTTGCCCTACAATGTGGGGCGCGCCGAGATCGTGGTGGAGATGGTGGCCAGTTACGGCATGGCGGTGGGCCGGGAGGTGTTCGAGACCTGCGTTTGGATCGGGCGCTTCCTCCAGCTGGGGGCTGTGCTGCCGGAGCGGCAGCCGCGCCACATCGTCTACCGCCTGGAGGAGAAGAAGGCCCTGTGCCACAACGGCCATGCCAAAGACGGGAATATCATGCAGGCGCTGGTGGACCGATACGCCTGCGGGCAGCCCAACCATGGGAAGGGGACCAAAGCGTCGCCGGGGTTCTTCTACGGCTTTTCCAAGGACGCCTGGCAGGCCATGGCTGTGGCAGTGACTTGGCTGGATCGGGAGACGCGGCGGGGCGCGACGGAGGGAGACGCATCATGAAGGAATATTTGAAAGTTCCATCGCCATTGACCACAGCGACCCTCGAGAAAGAGTTCGGGAGCGCAGCCGTGAGTTTCTATCGAGATCGCATCAAAGAACGGGCTGAGCAAGGTAGGATCTATCGGAACCCGCTGAAAACCATCTGGCTCTGGGCTACCGAGGACAGACGGACAAATCAGGGCTTTTGGACGACCTACCGTGGCCATCCTTGCCGGAAAAGAAACCACGGCGGATCATGATGGGGGGTGCTGTAAAATGCCAATCAAAAACTACACCACCACGATCTCGGCCGCGCAGTCCGTGGCCGAAATCGTGGGCGCGCTGGCTGCCCACGGCGCAACGCGAATCCAGCAGGACTATGATGCCGGCAAGCCTGTTTCCATCGCTTTTGCGATTGATACCCCGACGGGCCTTCGTGCATTCCGGCTGCCCAGCAGCGCAGACCGGGTCAAAGCTGTTCTGCTCCGCCAGAAGGTCAAAACTGACGATGCCCAGGCTGAGCGTGTCGCTTGGCGAATTCTGCGGGACTGGGTGCTCTCTCAGATGGCAATCCTCGAAACCGAAATGGTGGCCATGGATCAGATCATGCTGCCCTACATGGTGGATGACAGGGGGCGCACGGTATATGAGTTATACCAGAGCCGCCAGCTGCAGCTTGGAGACGGGGGCGCGCAATATGACTGACTTTATCGAACGGAAAGCCGCATTCGACGCTGCGCAGGAACACTTCTGCGACAGCGCAAGAACGCTTGAGGCTATTGAGACCCTTCCGGCCGCCGATGTCCGTCTGGTGGTGCGGGGGCGGTGGGAATGGATGGGACCATGCAGAGATAGCGGCGGAAGGCTTTGGGCAACGTGCACCGCCTGCGGACTCAGGCAAAGGCTTGGCGACTTCACGATGTTCTGCCCCCACTGCGGCGCGGATATGAGAGGAGGACTGAACAATGACGCTTGAACAGTGTGTAGAGAAATTCCTGCGAACCGTGCAGGAGAATCCGGGGCTGCCGGTGTACTGCTGGGTTGATGGCGAGGTTGTGTGTGGCGACGAATACGGACGCTGGCTTGGCGAAATCGGAGACTGCCGCGTTGCCGATGTGGCCATGTACGACGGTGAGTGGTACGAGGACCAGGATGATCTGATTGATGCCTACTACAACCAGCACGACGAGGAGTACGAGGGCTGGGACGGCGTTAAGGTGGACTATGACATCATCAGGCGTACCGAGCATTTGTGGCACAGGGTGATCCTGCTTTACGTCGATTTGCCGGACAGCACGTGCAAGTGGGGTGATGATGCGTGACGGATTTAGAGCGCCGTGCCCTGCTGGGTGATGCCGAAGCCCAGCGGGAGTGCACGGAAAAGGGGATTGTGCTGATTTGCCCGTGTTGCAAAAACGAATCCGAGCTTCTTGTTGGAGAAGGCGCGTTTGACGGGGAAGCACCAAGACAACTTTACTACATCCGGTGCAAATCGTGTTTCCTCAAGAGCGGATTGTACACCAGCGTAATCGCTGCGCTGGATAAATGGAACACCCGGCCCGACCCGCCGATTGGGCGGTGTGGGGAGTGCGCAAATGCGTGCAATCCCGGAGACAATATTGTGACCTGCGGTATTTTCGACCGGGACATGATGCCGGATGATTTTTGCAGCCAGTTTGAACCGAAAGGCGGTGAAGAAAATGGCTGAACAGCGGCTGATTGATGCAAATGCAGTCGAGGTTGGCTTTGATGAATTGTGCCAAAGCCCGTATTTTGAGAATGATGTGAACGCAAAACACGGGGCTGAAACGCTTATGGACCTATGCGTTCGATCTGACAGCCACAAGCCGAACACCATCGACCCAGAAACCATTCCCATCGTGCGCCAGCTGCGGGAGGAGCTGGCAAGGGTGACGGCGGAGAGGGATGCGGCACAGAGACTCCTTGCCGAGCATACCGGCGTGGTCGGGATGGAAAAAGTGACAACCTGTTTCGGCTATCCGCTCGATAAGGTTTTGGAACTGGTGCTGGCGGACCGTGATGGCCGCCTCATCATACGCCAAGAGAAGGGAAAGGAGGCCCGCCCATGACCGACCACATCCCCACCGACATATACCACATTTGAGTCAGATAAATCATGTTGCTTGAGGAGACATCAAAGTGACAAGGAAAAGATTCATAAAACTGTGCATGGCAAAAGGGTGGGCCCGGAACGATGCCAACCTGCTGGCCTCCAGAATACACTTCGCAAAAACTTACGAAAGGATCTACAATGTGGTGTTGTTCACGCATGCCGTTCAGATGACAGGCCGGATGATCGAGAACGAGGTTTGCTCCATGGCAGAGAATCTCCGAAGCGCATTGGAGCAGGCAATGCAAGAGGGCAGGGTATGACCAGAACAGAGATAAGAGCCGCACGGATGCACCTTGTCCAGAGGGAGGGAGTGGAGCATATCATGGCGGCGTGTCATATGACCAAACAGGAGGTGCTGCACGCCATCGCGCAGTACAGTGCTGAATGCAGATACATTCCCTCTGAGTGCGATTCTTGCCCCTGGCGCAGCGGCCGGAGGCCCTGTGTCTGGCCCCGTGGGATGTGCATAAATTCCGACTTACATTTTTGACCCTGGGGAACTGGAAAAGAGAAGGAGCAGACAATGGTAGAGAAGGAGAAAAGAGAGCGACTGAAAAGGTATCTTGCCCTGAAGATGGAGAATGAAAACCGGCTGGACAAGCTTGCCCGCTTGAAAAGCAGTGCGGAATTGCCGCCTATGCGCAGCGGCGATGAGTCGCAGCACACAGCACCGTCTGGTGACAAACTGCCGCGCGCAGTGGAGGAGTATACCGCCTATGAGGAGAAGATCGCGCCGCTGATCCGCGCGAACCAGCGGGAGATGGAGATCATTGAAAAAGCCATCGCGGCAGTCCGGGACCCGATGGAGAGAGAGGTGCTGCGGCTTCGGTATTTGGATGCTGATTTCACGAAGCTCCTTTACTGGAAAGATGTGGCCAGGGCAATCTACAAAAAAGACGACAAGAACAGCGTGGACGCTGTGATCCGGCTTCACACGAGGGCCCTCTCTTCGGTCAGGTTTGAGAAAAAAACGTAAAATGCGGTACTTTGCGGTATTTTGCGGTAGATTGCGGTGAACTTTGCGTGGTATCATAAGACCGTCAGAAAGCGCCCAGGCAAGCGGTTTTCTGACGACCTCCTAAAGCGAATGTGGCAGTCGCCACGGCAGGCGGCGGCGTCAATAGCCTGCTGAACTCCTTTCTCTGCGGCACCAGCTCCATACGGGGCTGGTGCCTTTTTATGCCGTTACGGGCCGCGGGAGGCCCGGGGCGGCTCGATCCTCCATAGCCCGCCCCGGCGCCGGAAGAAGCTCAACATACAAGTGACCAAATCCTTCGTTGTCGCGCTGCCGGGGCGGGTCGTTTTGAGCGCGGATGTCCACGCGCTATGCTTGCAAAATCAGACACAGCCGAAAAGGCAAAGAGAGGTGGTGGTGATGCCGAATGAAGAGAACCTCATCCCGATGGACCAGCGAAGCAAGAGTGAAGCCAGAGAGCTTGGCCGGAAAGGCGGCATCGCCTCCGGCGAAGCGCGGCGCCGAAAACGGTGCTTGAAAGACGCGGCGGAATACTACCTTTCGCTGCCGGTATCTGACAAGCGGCGGTTCAACAAGCTGGCCCGGCGGTATGTGGAGGACGAGGAAATCGACAACCAGATGCTCATGGTGGCCGGCCTGCATGACGCTGCCTGTGAGGGCGACGCCCGGGCGGCGTCCGTGCTGATCAAGCTGCTGGGAGAAGAAACCTCCTCTGGCGGCGATGAAGGTGAGGTGCGGATCATTGACGACTTGTAGGCTGTCGGAGATGATGGCGCCCTCTTTTTATGATGTGCACCGGCGGATCCGTGCCGGCGATATCGACGAGCTGGTGGCCAAAGGGGGCCGCGGCTCGACCAAGTCCAGCTTTGTGAGCCTGGAACTCATTCTGCTGCTGCTGAAACACCCGGACTGCCATGCGGTTGTAATGCGCCGGTACCAAAACAGACTGCGCAGGAGCGTATATCCGCAGATCTGCTGGGCCATAGCTGAACTGGGGCTCTCCTCCAGGTTTCACTGCACTGTCAGCCCGATGGAGTGCACCTATCTGCCCACCGGGCAGAAGATCCTGTTTTTTGGCCTGGATGACCCCGGCAAACTCAAATCTATCAAGGTTCCGTTCGGATACATTGGCATTGCCTGGTTCGAGGAGCTGGATCAGTTCGCAGGGCAGGAGCAGATCCGCAACGCGGAGCAGTCGCTTTTTCGCGGCGGCTCCTTTTCTTTTGCATTCAAGAGCTTCAACCCGCCGGCGGCCGCGCGCAACTGGGCCAACCGGTATGTGCTGGAAAACCGCCCTGGCAGGTTGGTGCACCAATCGGACTACCGCAGCGTGCCCCAGGACTGGCTCGGCCCGCGCTTTTTGGCGGACGCTGAACACCTGCGCGCAACAAATCTCACCGCCTACCGACATGATTATCTGGGTGAAGTGGTGGGCAGCGGCACGGCAGTGTTTGAAAACCTTCGGCTTGCACCCATTCCGGCGGATGTCCGAAACAAATTCGAAAGGCTGCTGCATGGGGTGGACTGGGGCTGGTACCCGGACCCCTGGGCCTACAATGGGTGCAGCTATGACGCGGCCCGGCGCACGCTGTACATTTTCGATGAGGCGACCCGGCGGCGCACCTCCAACAAGGACACCGCTGCCATTCTGTTGGAAAAAGGCGTGTGCACTGACCCGGAGAAGGATGAAATGCTCACCGCCGACAGCGCCGAGGAAAAGAGCTGCGGTGATTACCGGGCCTACGGTCTGCCCTGCCGGGCGGCAGAGAAGGGGCCGGGCAGCGTGCGGGACAGCATGAAGTGGCTGCAAAGCCTGGCCTGCATTTGGATCGACCCAATCGCCTGCCCGGACACCGCCAAAGAGTTCAATGAGTATGAGTACGAACGGGACGCAAAGACAGGCGAGGTGCTGCCAGGTTACCCGGATGTGGACAACCACCACATAGATGCAACCCGGTACGCCACCAATCGCATTTGGAAACGGAGGGGCGCATGATAGAGCGTTTTTACACCTGGCTCCGGCTTCGGTTCCTGCCGGAGTGGGCCCGGCAGCAGCTGCTGGAGGAGAACCAGCGGCTCAACCGGGAACTGGCCGAGGCCCGGCAGGAGATCGACCGGCTGGAAAGCTACATTGAAGGCATGCAGGACGGACTGCGCAGGCAGCGCAAGATCGTGATCAACAATCTGGGAGGCGATACCCAATGAGCTTTTTCGGCGCGCTTTTGAACAACAAAGTTTACAGCTTTGAACAGGCATATCCCGGGGCGAAGGATGCCAGCACCCAGGCGATGCGTACCGCGATCAAGGATTGGTTCGGCCTCTACTTCGACAACGAGGTCACCGACCTGGAGGACCCCTGCCAGCGGCTACCTTACACCATCGTCAGCAAGCTTTCCCGCACATGTTTTGCGGAGTATGAAGCAACGGCCGGAGACCAGGATAAGTTTACGGTCGGGGTGCTGCAGGCGCTGGAGCAGGTGCGTAAAAGGGCCATGCAGCTGGCTCTCATCGGCGGCGAGGCGTGGCTCAAGCCGGTGCCCGGGCCCGGCGGCTTTACCTTCACCGTGATGCGCAGAGACATGGTCACGCTGTTGGGCCGCGGGCCCGCTGGCGAAGTCACTGCCCTGGGCAGCGCGGAGGTTACCCAGAAAGACGGGCGTTTCTACACTCTGCTGGAGCGACGCAGCCTGGATGAAGCAGGCCGGCTGGTGATCGAGAACAAGCTGTTCCTCAGTCTGGACGGCCAGAGCCTGGGCACGCCGGTATCGTTGAGCGCACTGCCTCAGTATGCGCAGCTGACACCGTCTTTCACGGTGGGGGACGTGGGCGGCCTTGGTTTGGTGGGCCTGCGGCTGCCGCTGGAAAACTGCGTGGATGGCAGCGCCGACGCGGTGAGCGTCTATGCCGCCGCCTCCGGGCTGATCCATAACGTCAACCGCAACGAGCGGCAGCTCTCCCGGGAGTTCGAAAACGGAGAGAGCCGGGTGTTCGCTTCCGCTGATCTCATCACCAAAAAGAAAAACGGCGTTCGGATGCTTCCGCCCGGCCTGTTTGTGGGATTGGACGACAACCCGGACAAAACCGGCGTGACCATCTTCTCGCCGGCGCTGCGGCAGGAGAGCTTTCTCGCCCGCAAGCGGGAATACCTGCGGAATGTGGAAAGCCTCATCGGCCTCAAGCGTGGAATCCTGGGGGAAGTGGAGGCGGCACAGCGTACCGCCACCGAGGTGACCAGCAGCCAGGGCGACTACAGCCTGACCATCCAGGACCTGCAGCAGATGTGGGAAGAGGCGCTGCGGGCGGCCATCGTGCTTTGCGGCAGGCTCGGCAAGATCTACCAGGTGCCCGGCGCAAAGGAACTGGACCCGGAAAAAGCTGTGGCTGTGGATTGGGGCAACGGCGTGCTCTACGACAAGGAAAAAGAGTGGGCTGAGATCATGCAGCTGGTGAGCGATGGCCTGCTCAAACCGGAACTGGCTTTGGCATGGAAGTATGGCGAGCCCTGCGAGACGGACGCGGACCTGCAGAGGGTGCGGGAAAAGTACATGCCCACGCTGGATACCATGCTGCAGTAAGGAGGGATAGGCGGTGGCACTGACGCCGGAACAGATCGCGGCCTTTCAGGCTGCGGCGGAAGAGATCGCGGCGCCGGTGGTCGAGTGGCTGCTGCGGGACATCACGGAACGGGTGAAACTGGCCGGGGAGATGACCAGCACCGCCGCCTATGAAGCCTACCGCGCCCAGGCCCTGGGCGAGAGCAAAAAGGCGCTAAAGGCATATCTCAAAAAGCAGCTGCAGGTGAGCGAGAAGGAAGCGCAGGCGCTGCTGGAGGCGGCGGCCCGTTTCGCCCAGGAGGATGACTACGCCCGGGTGGGCGTATGGGCCATGGAAGCAGACGGGGCCAGCCTTGCACGGCTGACGGCAGCAGCTGTGAAGCAGGCGGGAGAACAGCTGGAGAATCTCACCGGCACCCTGGGCATGACCTCCCCACGCACAGGACAGCCCTTGCCTCTGCAGAAGGTATACCGGGAGTGCATGGATGATGCTCTGAAGCTGGTGTCCACCGGTGCGGCCACCGCCTCGGAGGCGGCCCGGCAGGCGACCCGCCAGCTCGCCGGCCGGGGAGTTGTGAGCATCGATTACGCCAGCGGCGTGTCCACGGAACTGGGCGCTGCCGTGCGCCGCAATCTGATGGGCGGCATGGGGCAGCTGGTGGAACAGGTGACCCAGATGGACCACGATGAGCTGGGGTGCAACGGCTGGGAAATCAGCGCCCACGCCAACAGCGCCCCGGACCATGAACCGTTCCAGGGCCGCCAGTACAGCGACGCTGAGTTCAAGCGGCTGAACGAAAGCCTGGCCCGCCGCATTGGCACGTTGAACTGCGGCCATGTGGCGATGCCCGTCATCCTGGGGGTGGACAGCCCTCAGTATACCCAGTCGGAGCTGGACGCTTTCCGCGAGGAGAACGCCCAGGGCGTGACTTGGGAGGGCCGCCACATGACGGGCTACGAGGCCACACAGTACCAGAACCGTATCGAGCGCGGTATCCGCCGGCAGGAGCACCGGGTGCTGATGAGCGAAGCGGCCGGGGACGAGGAGCAGCTGCTCCATGACCGGGTGAAGCTGACGCGGCTGAACCAGGAGTATGCCCGGTTCAACAAGGCCATGGGCTTCAAGAGCCGGGCGGAACGGCTGGAAGTGGTTGGATGGAGCAGCTCTCGAACCACGCAAAAACAGGTGGGCTCCATCAAAAACAATCCGCAGCGTTTCCGTGAAATCGACTTCGAAGACAAGCCCGTTACCAAGGAGTCCATTGCGAGGATAAAGCCTGTAAGTAGCCAGCTGTTGGATGCCACAGGGCAAAAGCGGCTCGCAATCATTCACAAAAACCTGTTGATGGCAGTGTACAAAGCGCCCATTGGAACTGAATATGGGGAGTGCTATAATTTGAACATGGAACGGCTCACACCGCGACCCAGGGTCGGGGAAAAGCTGGGCAGGATTCGCCTTCCCGACTTCGATGAGCCGTACATAGCCGTACACAATCATCCGAACGGCCAGACCTTTTCCGTAGGCGACATCCAGCGTGTGTTGGAACGCCCGAATTTGAAGATGCTGACTGCTGTGGGAAACAATGGTCAAGTGTACGCAATGGAAAAAGCAGGCGTCTTCAGTCTGGAACCGCTAAAGGCAATGATTGACGAACTGAAAGAACAACACCCAGATTATGTACAAAATGGTGACATACACCTGCAGCTTGTAGAAACATTCTTTGAAAGGGCGAAACGATATGGGTTACACTTATACACCAGCTCAGATTGAGGAGATGAAAGCGTATGTGCGAGAACATCCTCCTCAGCCGGAATGGGATGAGGAAGCTGAGTGTTTTGACGCTCAGCTTCCGTATGAGGAGGACTGTTCTCGCCTGAAAAGAAGCATCCTTCAAGATTTGGGAGAATGGGACTACGAAAACGACTGCCCCAAACCGTGATAAATCACCATAAAGGCTCACCGCCCACCCGGGCGGCGGGCCTTTTTTTATGCCCACCCAGGCCGCAAGAGGCCGGGGCGGGCCTTTTTATTGGCAAAATACCCCCGGCCCGGGGGACTACAAAAGGGGCGCCGCGATACGGGGACTGGCCCGACAAAAAGGACAGCGGAAGGAAAGGAGCAGGAAATGCTCGAATGGCTGAAGGAGATCCTGGGTGATAGCTACACCGAGGAGATCGACAAGAAAGTGAGCGCCGAGATCGGCAAGGCTTTTGTGGCCAAAGGGGATTTCGACGCCAAAAACACCGAGGCCAAAAGCCTCAAAAATCAGCTGGCCGAGGCAAACAAGACCATTGAAGGCTTTAAGGCCATGGACATGGATGGTGTGCGCCGCGAGGCAGAAGAGTGGAAGGCCAAAGCTGAGAAGGCAGAAAAGGACGCCGCTGAAGAGGTGGCCGCCGTCCGCTTCGACGCCCGGCTGGACACCGCCATCACCAAGGCCCGTGGGCGCAGCACCAAGGCCATCAAGGCTCTGCTGGACGTGGATACGCTGCGGGCCAGCAAGGACCCGGACAAGGACATCGGGGCCGCGCTGGAGCAGCTGGCCAAGGAAAGCGACTATCTGTTCGACACCGGCAATCCGCCCCCTCCCTACGCCGGGGGCACCGGGGGCACGCCTCCTGCCGGTAACCCGGACGCGGCGCTGCGGGCTGCTTTCGGCCTGCCTGCCGCGCAGACCAAATGACGAAAGTGAGGTAAAAGTACATGCCCAATACCATTGAACTCGCGAAAAAGTACATCCCCATGCTGGATGAGGTGTACAAGAACGCTTCCCTGACTGCTGTGCTGGATGGCGCAGCAGAGCTGGCGCAGCAGGGCGCCAATGCCAATGAGCTCATCATTCCCACCCTGGACATGCAGGGGCTGGGCGATTATGAACGCAACAGCGGCTACGTTAAGGGCGACGTCACCATGACCAACGCGACCGTGAAGTGCAATTTTGACCGCGGCCGCATGTTCAACGTGGACGTCATGGACAACGAGGAGACCGCCGGTCTGGCCTTCGGCCGTCTGGCTGGTGAGTTCATCCGCACCAAGGTGGTGCCGGAGCTGGACGCGTTCCGTTTTGCCAGCTATTGCGGCAAGTCGGGCATCACCAAGAAACAGGAAGACTTTGCGGACGGCGGTGCGGTGGTCGCGGCGCTGCGTGTGGCTACCAATGCCATGGATGAGGCAGAAGTGCCCATGGAGGAACGCTATCTGTTCATCACTCCCACCCTGAAGGGCAGCGTTGATGATCTGGATACCACCAAGAGCCGCGAGGTGCTGGCGCGCTTCAGCCGGGTCATCCTGGTGCCGCAGACCCGCTTCTATACCGCCATCGACCTGAAGGACGGCAAGAGCGGCGGCGAGGAGGCCGGCGGCTATGCCAAGGCCGCAAGCGGTGGCGCGGAACTGAACTTCATGGTGATCCACAAGGCGGCCGTGATCCAGTTCCAGAAGCATGTCGCGCCCAAGATCGTTCCCCCCGAGCTGAACCAGGACGCCGACGGCTACAAGTACGGCTATCGCAATGTGGGCATTGCCGACGTCTACAAGAACAAGGTGGCCGGCATCTACGCCAGCCACAAGACCGCCGGTTAAGGAGGAGATATCATGCGTACTATCGGTTACATTCCTTCCCGCAAAACCAGCAATCAGCCGCCCAAGCCGCCCGAGCCGGCCACGCCCCCCGTGAATGCCGTGGAGGCGCAGGTCGCCACCGAGGAGCAGCCGGCCGCCGAGCCGGCCGAGGGCAAGGCCCCGGCACAGAAAAAGAAAGCGTAAGGAGGGGGCAGGCGCGGTGGTGACCTTTGACTTTTATCGGGAGATCTACGGAGGCGACAGCGTGCCGGAGAACGAGTTCACCGCTTTCGCCCGGGATGCCTCCGCCCAGCTGGAACGCTACAAGCGCATCTACACCGTGACGCCCACCGGCGAAAACAGCGAACAGATGGCCCTGTGTGCCATGATCGACGCGCTGTACTATTTCGCGTGGGCGCAAAGCGGGGGCGCCGCGTCCAGCGTGAGCGTGGGCAGTGTGAGCAGCAGCCGCTCCCTGGGGGCGCAGCCTGATCTGTCGCCCAAGGCCCAGAGCCTGGAGCTCTACCGCTGTGCCTGCCTGTATCTGGACATCTATCGAGGGCCGAAGGGAGGCGAGCAGGATGCTGAGGGTGCGTAAGGAACCGCCGGTGGATTACAGCCTGTGCGACCAGACGGTCACGCTGTACCACGCCGAGCTGGGAGAGCAGTTTTCCTGCACCCGGACGGTGTTCCGGGGAGCACACTTCGACGCGAAAAAGGTCCAGACCGTGGACAAGACCGGCAGCCGGGAGGTGAACAACTTTCTGCTCGTGCTGCCTTCCGGCTGGCAGGGCCGCCCTGTGTGGGCGGCCGCTGCCTCGGAGGGGCAGCCTACCTTTTCCATCGTGCCCGGCGACAAGGTCCTGCTGGGCGAAGGACAGGAAATCACCGACCGTGGTTCCTGGGCGCGGTTCGTGCCGGTGAGCGTGCCCGGGCTGGTGGTGGTAAAGGACGTGGACGTGAAATACTGGGCCGGCCAGGTGTGCCACATCGAGGCGGGAGGCTGATATGAGCAAGCAACGGATCCGACTGCCGGACGGGACCACCGCCTGGTTGGAAATGAACAACACCCGCCAAATCATCCGTGACAAGGGGCTGGACGAACACGGCGATGTGCAGGCATTCCATACCCGCAATGTGCTGCGCCGTATCCTGCGGTACATGCCCTACCAGAGCGGCATGACCATCAAGCTCACGGTGGCGCAGACCGACGTGCGCCGGCCCCTTATCATCACGGACACCCCTTCCGCCCGGTTCCTCTACAACGGAAAGCTGATGGTCAGCGATGTGACCGGCAGCGCCTGGGCCCGAAAAGGGGAGACCAAGCATGTGGTGAACACGCCCCTCGGCTACACCAAGACCAAAAACCCGAATGCCGGTCCCCACTGGGACCGCGCTGTGACTGCTGCCGAGGGCAAAGCCATGACGGCGGACCTGCAGCAGTACATTGACCGAAAGGGATGATGGCACATGGACAGAGAGAAAGACCTTGACCGGCTGCGGAAGTGGCTGGTCACCTATCCCGGCTACGACCTGAGCGGCAATATGCTGGTGGACTGGCTGGACAAAATTCCCGGCAGCAAGAGCCTGCGGCCCGGCGGCCTGGTGGAAGTGAGCCGCACCGAGGACATCCTCGGGAACATCACGGTCTCCAATCAGTACAACTTCGGTCTCTACATCGCGGTGGAAAAGTCCCCGGGCGACGGTGAGGGTGCCGCCTACAATGCAGCCTGGGTGCTGGACCTTCAGCGGTGGGTGCAGGCCCAGAGCACGGCGCGTCTGGCGCCCACCTTCGGGAACATCGATCAGAGCCAGGAGACCATCAAGGCCCAGAACGGCGAACTGTATGACACCGACCAGGAGGGCGTTGGCATTTACGTGATCGCCCTGAGCGTCGGATTCAAAGAGAGATATGAGGTGAACTGAATTGGCAAAAATCGAACGCAAATTCATGGCCCATTATGTGGACGCGGCGGCACCCGGCGATTCGGGCGGCGGCCCCACTTACGTGCGGCTGGGCAAAGACCTGGAGGAGTATAGCCCGGAGCTGAGCGCCAACGTGGAGAAAAAGAACAACATCCTGGGCGAGACCAGCACCATGCTGACCAACTATGAGAAGAGCGGTTCCGTGGAGCCCTACTACGCCGAAAAGGGTGACGCTCTGTTCGAGCGCCTGCAGGCCATCGTGGACGGCTGCCTGGTGCTGGATGACTGCAACACCACGGTGGTGGAGGTGCATCTCTGGGAGAAAGAGGTCCCGGAAAAGGGCTTCCCCGCCATCAAGGACGACGCCGTCATCGAGGTGGTCAGCTACGGCGGCGATTCCTCCGGCTACCAGATCCCCTTCAATCTGCACTACAAGGCCGCCCCGGTGAAGGGCTTCTTCAAGGTGGATACCAAGGCCTTCACCGCAGAGGAAACGAGGAAACTGCGTGATGAGCGGCCCGGCCGGTAAATGTACCGACCGGGCCAGCTTGAGAAAAACAAAAAGGAGTGTGGTTATGCAGAAACTGAACATCGACCTTGGCATCAAGGAATACGAGATTTGCGGCAATGTGCTGCGCATCAACGCTTCGGACCCGAACCTCTATGACCGGTTCGTCCAGGCGATCAAAGACATCAGCGCCCTGGAGGACGAAATGGTCGCCAAGGCGAAGGAGCTCCCCAAAGAGGCCGACAACGGCGGTGAGTTCGTGCACCTGATGCGCCAGACCGACCTTAAAGTCAAGGAAAAGCTGAACGAGGTGTTCGGCCTTGACAACGACTTCGACGTGATCCTGCAGAAGGTGAACCTGATGGCCGTGGGCGAAAACGGTGAGCGCATCATCACCAATCTGCTGGCCGCGCTCACCCCTCTGGTGGAGGAAGGCGCCAAGCGCTTCTATGAAAACAAGGCGAACACCGCCGTGGCTGCCGCAAAAGCCAACCGCGCCCAGCGCCGCGCGGCCGCCAAGAAAAAATGATGGACCGCTGGAGCTTGCCCGAGCGGCTGGAGATCGCAGGGCATGAGTACACCATCAACGCGGATTTCCGGGATGTGCTGGAGATCATCCACTGGCTGACCGATCCCAATGAGCAGGAGCGGGTCCGGCTGTATGTGGCGCTGCGGCTGTTTTACGATGACTTCGAGACCATCCCTCCCGAGGCTCACCAGGAGTCTGCCGACCTGATGATGGAGTTCATTGCGGGCGGCAAGAAAGACGAAGGCCCGACTGGGCCCCGCTTGCTCGACTGGGACCAGGACCAGGGAATGATCGTTGCCGACGTGAACAAGGTAGCCGGCTGCGAAATTCGTGCCCTGCCATTCGTCCACTGGTGGACCTTCCTGTCCTGGTTCGGCGGCATCGGTGAGGGCCAGCTGGCAACCGTGGTGGGCATCCGGCAGAAACTCAAACGCGGGAAGAAGCTGGAGACCTGGGAACGGGAGTATTACCAGCAGCACAGGGCGGATGTAGATCTGAAACCCCGCTACACCGATGAAGAACTGGCCGAACAGGAACGGCTGAAGAAACTGCTGGGGGAGTGATATGGAACAAAGAGAGAAGGTGCGGTGCCCCTACTGCGGGTATCGTATGCCTGTGGAGGCTGCCCAAGACGCGGTCTCCAGGGGCATTTTTGTGAAATGTAAGGGGCGCGGCTGCGGCCGTGTGTTTGAGATCCGGCGTCCCGAGCCGAAAAAAGAAACCAGGTAGTGCCTTAGTGCCGATGGTCCGAAGGAGTGAGGACATTGGCAGACGGTAAGGTAACGATCAGCACTGCGCTGGACAACAGCGGGCTCGAAAAGGATTCCAAGAAGGTCGAAAGCAGCGCGAAAAAGACTGCAATGAAGCTTGCGGCGGAATACCGCAAAGCGGGCATGAGCCAGTCTGAAGCACTGCGAAAAGCCTGGTCGGAAATCGAGCGCACCACGCAGAAAAGCTCCAAGAAATCCGGGGACGCCATCCGTAAGAACATGGGCGGGGCCACCGATTCGGTTGTCGGCTCCCTCGGCGGTCTGAAATCGGTCGTTGGCAAATTGGCCGGCGCCGTGGCTGCGGCTTTCGCGGTGCAGAAGGTCGTGCAGTTCGGCGCCGCCTGCATTGAACTGGGCAGCAATGTGGCCGAAGTCCAGAACGTTGTGGACACCGCTTTTGGTGACATGGCCTGGAAGATGGAGCAGTTCGCGGATTCGTCCATCACCAGCTACGGCATGAGCGAACTGGCGGCCAAAAAGACCGGCTCCACCTATATGGCCATGGCCCGCGGCATGGGCATTGCCGAGGACGCCGCCAGCGATATGGCCATCGCCCTCACCGGGCTGACCGGTGACGTGGCCAGCTTCTACAACATCACCCAGGAAGAGGCTGACACCAAGCTCAAGAGCGTGTTCACCGGTGAGACCGAGACCCTCAAGGAGTTGGGCGTGGTGATGACCCAGGCAAACCTGCAGCAGTATGCCCTTGCCCACGGCATGAACGCGAACATCACGGCCATGTCTCAGGCGGAGCAGGTGGCGCTGCGGTATGCCTTCGTCACCGACGCCCTGAACCTCGCCGCCGGTGACTTTGTGAAGACCCAGAACAGCTGGGCAAACCAGACCCGTATCCTGGCCATGCAGTGGCAGCAGTTCATGGCGGTCATCGGCCAGGCTCTCACCACGGTGCTGCTGCCGGTGGTGAAGATGCTGAACAGCATCGTATCCGGCCTCATCAGCGTTGCCAACGCGTTCAACGCGGCGGTGACCGCGATTTTCGGCGGGCCGCAGACCCAACTGGCTGGCATTGCAGATGCCAACGCGGCCGTCGCTTCCGGCGCCCAGGACGCAGCGGCAGGGGAGGAAGCCCTGGCGGACAGCACCAAAGCCGCCGGCAAGGCGGCCAAGGGCGCCCTGGCGTCCTTTGACCAGCTGAACGTGCTTCAGCAGAGCAGCGGCGGTTCCTCCTCCGGCAGTGCCGTCGGAGGGGCTGCAGGCATGACCTTTGCGCCGGTGACCAGCGAGGATGCCGCCAGTGTGCCGCCGGCGCTGGAAAAGATCAAGGCCTTCATGGAGCAGCTCAAGACCCTGTTCGCACCGAGCATTGAGTCGTGGGCGGGCGCGTGGGATACCCTTCGCGCGAAGGCCGCCCAAGTGTGGCCGGAGATCAAAAACGGCGCCCTGGGGCTTTGGCGTGAGGGGCTGTTGCCGCTGGGCGAATACCTGATGAGCACATTTGTGCCCGATGTTGTCAACGCCTTTTCCGAGGCCTTCGCGCCCATCGTGGGGGACGTGCTCGCCGGCTATATGCAGATCTTCTCGGATGGCTTTGTCTGGCGGTGTGAGATGATCACAGCAGCCATCACGGGGGTGGTGCTGCCCGCTCTGGAAGTTCTGCGCGACGTATGGATGGACGCCATGGGGTCGATAACGGCCGTGTGGGCACAGTACGGCCAGCCGCTGGTGGACGGCTTTGTCCAGTTGTTCAACAACATCCGCGAGGTGGTGACCAGCGTATGGCAGACCGTCATCATCCCATTCTTGGCATATTGCATTGTGAAGTTCCAGGAGCTGTGGAGCAACAGCCTTTCCCCGCTGTGGCAAAACCTGCTGGGGATGTTCGCAGATATAGGAATGTACATGCTGACCGGATGGAACGAGATCCTGCTCCCCTTTATCACCTGGATCGTAGGGACCTTCGGGCCATTCTTCACAGCGGCATTCCAGGCTGCGGCGGACAAGGTCGTGTTCTTCGCCGGCATGATTGCCGGCATGATGAATGTGACCATTACCGCCATCCGGGGCGTGCTGCAATTTTTGACCGCGGTATTTCAGGGTGAGTGGGGCGAGGCATGGCAGATCGCGAAAGACACGGTGACGGCCGTTTGGGACGGCATCCTAAAGTTCATCGAAAATACGGTCAACGGCATCATCAGCCTGGTGAACGGCATGATCAACGCCGTGGTGGAGGGCGTGAACTCTGTGATACGGATGATCAACTCCCTTTCCTTCGACATTCCGGCATGGGTGCCGGTGTTCGGAGGCGAGTCGTGGAGCCTGAACATCCCAACCTTTTCGGCTCCCCAGATTCCGTACCTCGCCCAAGGCGCGGTGCTGCCGCCCAACAAACCATTCCTGGCTATGGTGGGCGACCAGACAAGCGGCACCAATGTGGAGGCCCCGCTGGAGACCATCAAGCAGGCAGTCGCCGAAGTGCTGGGCGAGGGCGGATGGGAGATCGTGATCAAGTTTGCGGCTTCCGGTGGTCTGGCCGAGCTGGTGCGCCTGCTCAAACCCTATATCGACCGGGAGAGCACCCGGGTGGGCGCAAAGCTGATTTCGGGAGGTGTGTACTGATGCTCATCATCGATGGGGTGCGTTTTGATGTGGAAGTGGAAAAACTGACCCGCAAAGCGGATTTTCTGGATAAGTACGCCGAGCGCACGGAGGATGGCGATTTGAAGCGGGAGCTTATCGGCGTGTATTTCAACTATACGCTGCAGCTTTTTGCCGGCAGCCGGACCGCTGAATACTCGCACCTGTGGGACAAACTCACCGAACCGGTAGAATTCCACGAAGTCACTGTGCCCGATTCAGATGGCGCTTACACCTTTACGGCGTATTTTTCCGGCGTTGGCGACACACTGCTGCTGCAGCGGGCCGCCCGCAATTACTGGACAGACCTGACCGTGACCTTCACGGCCAAGGCCCCAGCCCGCACATAAGGAGGTAATGCAATGCGCACGAACACGCGGGTGGAGTTCGGACTTTACGATGTGACGGCCCGGGGAGACTCCACCCCCTCCAGCGCGGCGGCGCAGACCTTCTGTGACCTGCAGACCGACTTGCTGCTGGAGGAACGTCCGCCCCAAACCAAATACGGCACCCTGGAAGCCCGCCAGTTCCTCATGGACGGCAGTTTTGAACTGTTTCCCGAGGAACCGGCGGGTTCGTTCTGGGGCCTCTGGAGCCGGCAGCAGAGCGGCGCGGACGGCCGCTTTGCGGAACCGCCTGTGCTGAGGCTGTCTTTCAGCCAGGAGCACAGTTCTTCCGGTGTGACCCTGCACTTTTACGAGCCCACCGGCGACTGGGCCAGCGATGTACTGATCCAGTGGTACGGCACTTCGGGGGAACTGCTGGCTACCGCCCGCTGTGCCCCCAACGCCGTGGACTATTATTGCCCCTGCAAGGCCACCGGCTATCGGTCGATGAAGCTGACTTTCATGGCCACCAGTCGCCCTGGAAGATACCTCAAACTTGCCGGCCTGGACTACGGCGTGGCTCTGACATTTGCCGGCGACCAGGTGCGGCAGGCAAAGGTGCTGGAAGAGGTGGATCTGCTCAGCAATGAGGTGCGCATCAACACCCTGGACCTTACTCTGTTCAACAAGGATGGGGCGTTCTCCATTCTAAACCCGGCCGGCGTATTCGATGTGCTACAACACAAACAGCGTTTCACTGTGTGGGAGGATGTGCGTGCCGATGCGGCTGCTGAAAAGGTCAGTCACAATATGGGCACCTTCTACCTGTCGGAATGGGAAAATACCAGCGACACCCTGGCCAGCTTCAGTGCCGTGGATGCGGTGGGCCTGCTGGATTCCGCCCCCCACCGGGGCGGTGTCTACGACACCACCGCCGCCGACCTGGTCGCCGATATCCTGGAGGGGTACGACTATGATCTGGACCCTTCTTTGTCCGAGCGGCCGGTGCGGGGCTGGCTTCCTATCGGCACCCGGCGCAGTGCTCTACAGCAGTTGGCCTTTGTTCTGGGGGCGGTGGTGGATTGTTCCCGTGGTGATAAAATCAGGATTTACCTGCCGCCCACCCGCCCCAGCAGCCTCATCACCTACCAGCGCAAGTTTCTGGGCAGCAAGGTGGCGCTGAAGCCGCTCATCACCGGCGTGATCGTTACGGCCCATCAGTACACCCTGGGCAATGTCACAGAGGAATTGTTCAAGGATGAGTTGGTTTCAGGCGCTCACGAGATCCAGTTGCAACAGCCTGCCTGCTGCCTGGAGGTGACAGGTGCGCAGATGGTGGAGTGGGACAACAACTACGCCATCGTCCAGGTGGAGGAAGCGGGGGAGGTGGTCATCACCGGTCGCAAGTATGTGGAAACGCAGACCAGCATCCGCCAGGCGGCCCGGGATATCCCGGCCAACGCCAAGGCCAACGAGCTGACAGTAGACAGTGCCACCCTGGTGGATCCTGCCGCGGCGCCTGCTGTGGCCGCCCGAGTGCTGGACTACTATGCCCGCCGGTATGAGCAGACCTTTGATATGCTGGCTGGCGAGGAGGTGCTGGCGGATATGCTGGTGGTGCAGTCCTTCGGCGGCGAAATGGTGCGCGGCTGCCTGGAATCGATGGAGTTTGACCTGTCCGGCGGTTATAGGGCATCGGTCAAGGTAGTGGGTCAACGGATTAACACTGCGGCTACCGCCTATGCCGGCGAAATCCGTGCCGGTGAAAGGAGCGTGATTTGATGGCCGAGTGGCTCGCTCCAATCTATGACCGCACTGCCGCCGACGTGGCGGCCGGCGCTGAGAAATGTTATTTCAGTGCTGAGGCCCTGAACCGAATCGAGGGAAATCTTCAAAGCCTGGCCGATCTGCTGGGCGCTGAGGGAGTACAGACGCACAGATGGGCGGCTACCGATTTTCTACGGCTCAGTGATATGCAACGTATTCTGTCCAACCTGGCCGTGGTGCGGGACGCCTATTACGCGATGCCGGGCAGCCCGGATATCCCCGCGCTGCCTGCAGTCCGGTGGGATGACGTGAACGCTATCGAGAAGATCACCGCCGGAATTCGTGAGCTGTGGCACCGCAACCAAAACCGTCTGAAACTTTACGCCGGTGAGGGCTATGCCGGCGGGATAGGAGTGATTTGATGGCATACGAAAAAAAGATCTGGAAGAATCGCCAGAGCGAGTATCCGAACCGGCGTACGCTGACCCCGGTGGATGGCCAGGAGAATACCTATGACGTGACTCGCAATGAAGGCATGATCATGGAGGAGGGAGACGCTTTTGACCAGAACTCCATGAACGATCTGGAAAAACGCATCGAAAGCGGCATTATGGACAGTGGAGTAAACATCTACACCCACACCAAGAGCGGTACGGTGCACAACTTTGCGGGCAGCGGAGCAAACGGCCGGGCGAAACTGACGGCGAACGTGGCGGCGGGGGACACCTTCACGGTGAACGGCGTGCCGGTGACGGCCTACATGGGCGCAGAGAGCGCCGCCGACGCCATGGCCGGCGGCAGCTGGAGCGGCCGGTGGGTGAGTT
>DSLFC04102__coassemble_987_pt1 | contig 20860 bp, 17 predicted proteins | sample DSLFC04102__metabat2_high_PE_037 | metagenome-assembled genome bin DSLFC04102
GGCGCGGGGGTGGGCGCGGGGGCGCTCTCGCCGCCGGTGGTTCCGGCGCTGCCGCCGTCGCCCGCCGTGCCGCCGCCCTGGGCGCTCTCCTCCTTCAGGGTGATGGCCCCGGCGATGAGGTACTCGGAGCAGTGGGCCACCGTGACCACATAGTAGTCCACCCCGTCCACGGTGGTCTCGCTCACCGCCACGATGTCGGCCGCCTTCACGGTGCCGCTGGTGGTGTCGATGTAATAGAGTTTCAGATCGTCGGCGGTGGTGCCGGCGGTCTTGCGCACCAGCACGGTGGCCTCGCCGGGCAGCGCGCCGTCGTGGCTGAAGTGCACATACTGGGCGATGGCCTCGGGGTTGGCCACCACCTTGTCCACCACGGCCTTGGCCGCGTCGGTGGGCGCGTCGGTCACCTCCAGGTCCATCCGGTCGGGCAGGCTGGAGGCCAGCTTGCCGCTGTCAAACTCCCAGATGGTGGTGACCAGGGCCTTGTCCTCCACCTGCTCGGTGACGGGGATGCTCACCGCCGCCGCCGTGCTTTTCATCTCGGCAAAGAGGGCGCTGTCCAGCAGGGAGGCGCTGGAGAGGGTGCGGTCCACCGGCACGGTGTATTCCGCGGCCCGGGCGCTGCCCGGCTTCGCGCCCGCCAGGTCGGCGGTGTAGAGGGTCATGGCCTGGTCCACGAACCAGGGGGAGTAGTACACCTTGCCGGTGTAAGGCGCGCCGGCGGGGTCATTCACGGTGAGGATCGCCGGCTTTGCCGCGGCGCCGCCGTGCTCGTAGTAGTTCTGGGTGGCGGTGATGTTGTTGTAGTTGGTGCGCACCCGGAAGTCGTTGGTGTTGCCGGTAAAGAGGTTCATCTGCACCCGGCACACGGTGTACAGCGACGCGCCGAAGTCGACGGCGGTGGTATTCCCGCTGAAGGTGCAGCCGTTCACCCGCAGGGCGGCGGCGACGCCCTGGATGGCCAGGATGTTGTTCTCGAACCGGCTGTTGGTGGCTTCAATGGCAAAGGTGCCGGTGCCCCGCACGCCGGTGATGCAGTTGCGCACCGTCAGCTCGGAGACATAGCAGTTGTTGCCGTTGGGGTCGATGCCGTCCCGCGCGCCCCGGCCGTCGATGGTGATGCCGGTGATGGGGGCGGGGTTGGCGGCGCCGATGGTGATGATGGCGTTTCCGTTGGTGGCGTTTTCGCCGTTGATGACCACCTCCGCGCCCTCGGCCGCCCGGATGGCGATGTCCTTGTTGTGGAGGATATCCATGGAATAGGTGCCGGACTCCAGGTAGATGGTGCCGGAGAGCATACTGGAATAAGCCGCCTCAAACTCCACCGCGCTGCTCACGGTGACCGAGTCGTAGTGGGGCGGTTCATAGCAGAACACCGCGCCCCGGTAGATGTGCGGGGCGCCCGCTTTGTCGTTGAACGACACGGTGATCTCGGCGATGCCGGGGGTGGAGGTGTCGTTCACCTTCACCCGCAGGCCGATGGCGTTGTCCCCGTCGGGGGTCTTCTCCAGATACTGTTCCACCGTGGCCAGGCCCACGTTGCTGCTGGTGACGGTGAGGGTGGAGATGTCGATGTCGTCGTAGAGGGCAAAATCATACCGGGCATACTGGCCGTTGCCGTTGTCGCCGCTGCCCTTGGTGATGTAATAATCATGCTGGGAGGCCGCGGAGCCCGCCTCCACGTTCAGGTGGATGTAGCTGAGGGCCGCCGGGTCATCGCCGCCCACCGCGGCGTAGTCCTCGGTGAAGCCGAAGGAATCACTGCCGTAGAGGTCGCCTTTAATGATCTCCATCGTGCCTGCGAACTCCATGTTCCCGTCCAGGATGCTGAGGGTGAAGAAGAGGGTGGCGCCCACCGGCACATTGTTCTCCACCGACACCTTCAGCACCTTCACCGAGCCGCCGTCCGCCGTCCAGTCGATGCTCTGCACCCTGAAATACTGGTGGATGTCGCCCGCCATGCCGGACTGGGAGGTGCCCACGATATCGCACAGGGCGCCGTCCTTCACCTGGTAGATGTAGATGGGGTGCAGGGTGCCGTACTCGTCGCCGGGCTGGAACACCAGCTGCTTTGCCTCGGCCGCCTCGGACACGCCATTATAATAGTAGAAGCCGTCGGCTTTGCCCTGGGCGGAGAGGCTGGCGGGCTGGTAGTCGGTCATCCGCACGGTGATCGGGGCAACGCTCTGGGCGGGCAGGGGGTTCATCACCGCCACCACATACTTCTGGCCGCCCGCCGCGGCCTCGTAGAGGCCGGGAGCCTTGCCCGCGGTATCGAAGGAGAGCACGCCGTTTTCCAGGGTGAAATCGCCGCCGTCCGCCGGGCCGGTCACCCCTTCAAAGGTGACGACGCCGCTGTCGGCAAAGGCCTGCTTCACCTGGGCGTCGGCGTAGCCGGAAGGCAGATCCTCCGCCGCGCTGTTGCCGGTGACGGACACCGCGAACGAGGTGCTGCCGCCGGCAAAGGTGAAGTTCACCTGCACCCGGCCGTTCACGCTGCCGCCGGTGAGCAGGATGCCGGTGCCGGTGACGGTGCCGTCCTCGCCGGCGCCTTCCAGCACCGCCTCACCCACACTGCCGGCGTCCAGGGAGGCGGTAACGGTGAGCACCGCTCCCCTCTGCACCACCTGGAAGTAGATCTTCCCGCCCGCCGGCAGGTCCTGGGGGATGCCGCCCTGGGGCGCGTCGGTCCAGGGGCCCGCGGGCGACGAAGCGTATTGCAGCTGCGGCGGCCCGGGCAGGGGGTCTGTGCCGCCCTGACCGGCCTTTTCCGACACCTTCACCGCCACCGACGCCTGCGCCCCGTCCACCGTGAAGGAGAGGGTGTAGTCGCCGGGGGCGGCGTCCGCCGCGACGGACACGTTCAGATAGGTGTCGGCCAGGTTCGGGATCACGCCGCCCTCGGTCACGGTGAAGGCGGTGTCCGCCGCGGGCTGGTCACCCAGCACCGCGCCGGTGTACTCCACCTTGTCCATGGTCACAAGGGCGCCGTCCGCCGCCTCAAAGCCCACCATGAAGGACTGGCCCTGGCTCGTGGACCAGACTTGGGTGCTGTCGAACCCGGCGTCCTGTTCGGGGGTTTCAGCCGGGCCCACATAGACGTGGACGCTGCCCCCAAAGGCAGGCTGTTCCGTGGGCGTTTCCTCGCCGCCGGCGGCAAAGGCCCCGGCGGGCAGCGCCGTCAGCGCCATGGCCAGGGCCAGCGCCAGCGCCGCAAGTTTTTTCACTGTTTTCATCGTGTCATTCCACCCTCGTAAAAGTGTATTGAACGGTTTTCTCCCGCCGGGTCTGCAGCGGGTCGGCGTAAAATTCCGCGGTGACCACCGCGCCCCGGGAGGTCTCCTCCAGCCCCAGGATCTGGTATTCAAACCGGGCGGCGAGGCCCGGGTCGAAGCGATAGGCGTTTTGGGCCGGGTCGTAAAGGCCGCCGGCCCGCAGGTTGGAAAAATCACGGATGGCAAAGAACTCGGCGGCCACCGCCTCCACGTCCTGCGCCGCCAGCCACTCGCCCCCGCCGCCCGCCCGCCGGCGGGCGATGTCGGTGCAGAAGGCGGCGATCCTGGCGCCGTTCTCCGGGGTGTTCTCCCCGCTGGTGAGGCCGTACTCGATCATCCGGCGGCAGAGCATCACCGCCTCGTTTTCCTCGTCCACCCGGTGAATGGCCTCGTAGTTTTCGTAGCTGCGCAGCGCCTCGGCGTAAAAGCCGCCCATCAGCTCGCTGGAGGCCAGCTCCAGCACCAGCCGCTCCCCGCCGCCCGGGGGCGAAAGGTAGAACACCGCGCTGTCCTGCCCGGTGTAGAACACCGCCTCCTGCTCCAGCGCGGTGGGGGGCAGGCCGGCGTACAGGGGGGCGAAGTAGGCCCCGTCGGCGCTGGACTTCTCCGCCAGCGCCGCCCCGTCGCCGGCGGCCAGGTCCGCCAGAAAGCCCCGGGCAAAGGTCTGGGCCCGGGCCTTCACCCCGCTGCCCACCCGCACCGTGGCGGGGGTGTAGGGGAAGTATTCCGCCAGCACCGGGTTGGTCGAGACCCCCAGCCCCAGCGCCAGTGTACAGGCCGCGAAGAGGGCCAGCTGCCAGCGGGGCAGCGGGCCGTAGCGCAGGATGCCCCGCACCCGCTCGATCACCCGGGTGCGGGCAAAGGCCAGCTGCCCCAGCCGGAAGCGCAGGCTGCCCGCGGCGCAGCTTGTGAGCGCCGCGGCGTAGACGGTCCGCCGCTCAAATCCCAGGGCTTCCAGCACCGCCTGGTCGCAGGAGGCCTCCACGTCCTCGTTGAACAGATAAAAGCACAGCCACACCAGCGGGTTGTACCAGTGGAAGGCGGCGATGAAAAAGGTCGCCGCCCTGGCCAGGGGGTCGTGCCGGCGCAGATGCACCATCTCGTGCGCCAGCACGCATTCCAGCCCTTCCCCTTCCAGTCCGGCGCCCGCCGGCAGCAGGATGCGGGGGTGGACCAGCCCGAACACCACCGGCGAGGTCACCCGCTCACAGACGAACACCCGGGGCGTTGCGCCCAGGCCCAGCCGGGCGGCGGCGCGCTGCGCCTCCGGCGGGTGGCACAGCACCGCATAGCGCAGCGCCCGGCGGGTGAGCGCGTAGCCCGCCAGCCACCAGACCGCCAGCCCCAGCGCCCCCGCCAGCCACAGCCAGGCCAGGGCGGTGAGCAGCCCCTCGGCGCCGCCTCCGCCCGCCACGGCCTGCAGGTCGGCCTCGTCCAGATAGCGCATGGTCACCAGAAAGCCGCCCCCGCTCTCCACCGCCGCCGGCCGGGCGAACAGCCGCAGCACGCTGAAGGCGCTGGAGAAGGACACCGGCACGCACAGCCGGAAAAACACCACGCCCCACAGCAGGTAGAAAAACCGGTGGGGGATGCGCCGCCGGGTGGCCTGCCGCCAGAGGATGAGCAGCACCGCGCCCGCGCTGCCGCTGATGCCCATGTTCAGCCCGTGGAGAAACAGCCGCAGGATCACCTGCCGCCCTCTTGCCTGGCCCGCTCGATCAGGTCGTTGATCTCGGCCATCGTCTTTTCGTCCGGTTCGCTGCCGCCCAGCAGGCCGGTGAGAAACAGCTTCATGCTGCCGTTGTACATCTTGTCCACCATGCGGATGGTCTTGTCCCGGGCCACCTCGTCCCGGCTGACCAGCGGGGTGAGCACAAAGCCCGGCTCGTCCCGCCGCACAGCGCCCTTTTCCAGCAGTTTTTTCAGAATGGAATAGGTGCTGTTCTTCTTCCAGCCCAGGGTCTCGGTGGCCCAGTTGGCCAGGTCGATGGCCTTGATCTGCCCTTCGTCCCAGATCTTCACCATCAGGTGCATCTCCGCATCGAAGATCGTGATCTGTGCCATGGTCGGTTCCTCCTCTCTTGCGCCTGCCGGGGCCGGGGCCCCGTTTGCTTTTTCCTCTTTATAATAGTATCACACCTTTATTCTGTCAAGACAGAATATTCTGTTAAAATGGAATGGCAGGGATCCGGGAGGGCAATTCCGCCAAAACAGTGAACAAAAAACGCCCCGGCGCAAAAGCGCCGGGGCGTTGGAAGCTATGGCCGATCAGTCCAGCCGGGAGAGCATGCCCGCCACGATTTTGGTGGCGGTGGTGACATACTCGGCGATGCTGAATTTTTTCACCACCAGCACCTCGTGGCCCGCCTCGTCGGCGTTGTCGCTCATGGCCCGCAGGATGACGCAGGGCACGCCGTTCTTCTGGGCGATCTGGCTCACCGCGGCGCCCTCCATCTCCACGCAGTCGGGGTGCACCTTTTCGGCGATGGCCGCCTTGGTGGCGGAATCGCCCACGAACCGGTCGCCAGTGGCGATGGTGCCGGCGATGGCCTTTACCCCCAGCGCCTCGCAGGAGGCCAGGGCCGCCTTTACCAGTTCCGGGTCGCCCTCGTAGCGGGCGGTGAAGGGGGCGCTCTGGGCGATCATGTCGTCCTCGGCGTCGTGGTAGAGCACCGTTTTGCCCACTACCACGTCGCCGATGCCCACCTTGTCGGTCATGTTGCCGGCAATGCCGGAGAAGATGATGCGCTCGGCCCCGAAGCGGGTGATGAGCACCTGGGTGGTGGCGGCGGCGTTGGCCTTGCCCATGCCGGCGCAGCACACCACCACCTGCTTTTCGCCCAAAAGGCCCCGGTGGTAGGTAACGCCCGCGTAGGGCTCGACGGTCACCCCGTCCAGCAGGGCGCACAACTGCTCCACTTCGTCGGGCATGGCGCCCATGATCGCGGTAATGCTCATTGTTTTCTCCTTTTTACACGTTGAACAGAAATTCGATGATGTCCCCGTCCTGCACCACATACTCCTTGCCCTCGGTGCGCTGCAGGCCCTTGGCCTTCACCGTGGCCATGTTGTAGTCGCAGGCGGCGAAATCGTCGTAACTCACCACGCTGGCCCGGATGAAGCCCCGCTCGAAATCCGAGTGGATCTTGCCCGCCGCCTGGGGCGCCTTGGTGCCCCGGCGGATGGTCCAGGCGCGGCACTCCTTCTTGCCGTCGGTCAAAAAGCTGATCAGGCCCAGCAGCCGGTAGCTGGCCTGGATGAGGTTGTCAAGGCCGGTGGCCTCAATGCCCATCTCCGCCAGAAACTCCTTCTTCTCCTCGGGGGTGTAGTCGGCGATGTCCTCCTCGGTCTTGGCGCAGATGGGGATGCACTCCGCCCCCTCGGCGGCGGCCAGGGCCTTCACCGCCTGGTAGTGCCGGTTTGCCTCCATGCCCTCCATCAAGTCGTCCTCGCTCATGTTGGCGGCGTAGATCACCGGCTTTGCGGTGAGCAGGCCCATCTCCTTTTTCTGGGCCATCTGGTCCTCGTCGGCCTCGTCAAAGGCGAAGCTGCGGGCGTTTTTGCCCTCGCCCAGATGGGCCTCCAGCGCCTCCAGCCAGGCGGCGGAGGCGGCGGCCTTCTTGTCGCCGGTCTTGGCGGCCTTGGCGAACTTGGCGGCGCGGTTACTCACCACCTCCAGGTCGCTCAGGATCAACTCGGTGTCGATGGTCTCGATGTCCCGGATGGGGTCCACCGCGCCCTCCACATGCACCACGTCGGTGCCGTCGAAGCAGCGCACCACATGCACGATGGCGTCGCACTCCCGGATGTTGCCCAGGAATTTGTTGCCCAGGCCCTCGCCCTTGGACGCGCCCTTCACCAGGCCCGCGATGTCCACGAACTCCACGATGGCGGGGGTCTTTTTGTTGGTGTCCCAAATTTCGGCCAGCTTGTCCAGCCGCGGGTCGGGCACGGCCACGATGCCGGTGTTGGGGTCGATGGTGCAGAAGGGGTAGTTTGCCGCCGCCGCGTTTTTGGTGCTGGTGATGGCGTTGAACAGGGTGCTCTTGCCCACGTTGGGCAGGCCCACGATTCCTAATTTCATGGTGCGGTTCCTCTTTCTGTGCAAAAATGCCGGCACGGGCCGGAAAGCGCATGAATATACAAATATCATTATAGCCCAAACCGCCCCGCCACGCAAGGGAGAGAGGAGCCGCCGACCGCCGAAAGGCGCAAAAAAGCGGGGCCCGGCGCATGAGCGCCGGGCCCCGTCTGCTTGTCGGGACTCGTGCGAAAAAAGGGATCAGCCTTCATCCTTCCGCTCCAGTTTGCCGTGCCGGACCCGCAGGGCGGGCGCTTCGGGCCGCCGCAGCGCAACGCCCAGCGCCGCCCAGCCGGCCGCCGCCGCCAGCAGGCACAGCCCCCAGCAGACAAAAAAGCCGACGACCCACTGCCGGAACAGGCCGGCCGCGAGGCTTTCGGGGGGCAGCCAGTCCAGCCGGGCGCACAGCAGCGCCAGCGCGGCGGGCAGCACCGGCGCGCACAGCGCGGCCGCCCGGCCCAGCGTGGCTGCGCAGCCGCCCAGCTGCCGCCGGTCGCGGCTGGCCCGGTACAACATGGCCAGGCTGCCCGCCCCCAGCCCCAGGAAGAGGGTGACGGGCAGGGCGCTGGCCCGGCTGTATTGCAGCAGGATGTTCAGCAGGTTGGAAAAGGGGGTGCTCACCGCCCTGGTCCACAGCGCCGCCAGTTCCCGGCCCACCTGCCCCAGCAGTTCATCCTCCACCAGGGAGTCGAAGGGGGTCGGCCGCGCCGGCTGCACCGCATGGTAGGTCTCATCCACGCTGCGGATCAGCTCCCGGCGCACCAGCGCCTCGTCCCAGCTGTCGGTGAGGCTGGCGGGGGTCAGCTGATACTCCCGGGCATAGGTCAGGCAGCTGGTGCGCAGGCCCTGCACCACCTGGGCCGGGTAGCCCGCGCGGTCCATGCAGCCCACCAGGTAGGGCGCGCGCCAGAGGGTGAGGCCCAGCGCCGCGAAGAGCGCGCAGAACACCGTGGCCAGGCAGGCCAGCCCCTCAAACAGCGCCAGCAGCGCCCGCCGGCGGCTCTCGTCGGTCATCCTTCCTCCCCCTTTCACGGCAGTTCCACCGTCGGGCCGCTGACCAGCCGCCCGAAGAGGAAATAGCGCATGGGCGTTTCGTACAGCGCGCCGAAGGGATAGCAGGTGTACAGCACCAGCTGCTCCTGCTCCGGGTGCAGGTCGTAGGCGTCGGCGTCGTCCGCCCGGGCGATCTTCCAGTCGGTGATTTGGTAGACGTATTCGCCGTAGCACAGTGACAACCGGACTTCATCGCCCACCTCCACCTTTTCCAGGTCGCGGAAATAGGTATTGGTGTGGCCGCCCACCAGCACGCACCCGCCCTGGCCGGGCAGGCCGGCCCCGGTGTACAGCCCCGCGCCCTGCTTGAGCAGGTCGTCGCTGTCGCCGTAGTACAGGGTGCAGTCCACCGCCGTGCCGCCGATGGCCAGGCTGCCCAGCGCGTCGCCGGGGACGGGCTGGCTGTCCAGGCAGACGGTGTTTTCCGCCGGCGCGCGCTCGATCGAGGTGACCGGCACAAAGCCCCCCGCCGCCGCGCCGCCGCTCAGTCCCCGGGCCGCCGGTGCGAGGGCGGCCAGCGCCGCGAGGGTGCTCAGGGCGCAAAAAACAAGGGGAAGAACCAGGTTCTTCCCCTTGTTGTGAAACAGGCGCAGGATGTTCGCCTTCATCCGGATTACTGATCCAGACCGCTCTTCTTCATGGCAACAACGCCGCCCACCAGGGCCACGCCGGCCACCACCGCCAGAGCGGTGAGCGCCACGCTCATGTCAGCGCCGGTCTTCTTGATGGGGTTGGAAGCAGCCACGGGCGCGGGGGTCGCGGCAGGAGTGCTGCCGCCGTTATCGTTGTTACCGCCGTTGTCGTTGCCGCCGCCGTTGTTGTTCTGCTCACCGGACAGATCGGGCTGGTTCACGTTGCCCGCAGAAGCAAAGACCACGTTGTAGACGGAGAAGTGGGGCACCCAGGCGGTGAGGATCACGCCGCCGTCAGCCCGGTTGATCACGGAGGTCACGCTGTCCAGCTTCTGGGTGGAGCCGTCGGCAGCGGTGTAGGTGAGGTACGCATTGCTGGCGCTGACAGGGCTGTTGCCCACCACGCTGGCGGGCAGGACAAAGCTCACCAGATAGCCCAGATCGCTCTGGGTGCCGGAAACGGTAGCCTCAAAGGTGACGGTCAGGGGCTGGCCATTCGCAGCGGGAGTGACCGACATGCCGTTCACGGTCACGGCGTCGCCGCTCTGGCCGTTGCCCACGATCGCCACTTCCGCGCTCTCGCTGGTGCCGGCCACCGCAATGCTGCCCTTGTCGCTCTGGGTGCCGGTTTTGGTCAGCACCGCGCTCACATGCTGGGCGGTCAGGTTGCTCACGTCGGAATTGGTCTTGGTGATGGCGCTCACCACCGCCGCGGCGGCAGACTCGGCAGCGGCCACATTGTTGCTGGCCAGCGCGTTGCCGATCTGGGTCACAAGCTGCCCCTCATTCTGCATCTGGCCCTCGGTGGCCGCGGCGAAAGCGGGCATGGACAGGGTGAACGCCATGACAGCCGCGATCGCAATGGAAAGCATCTTTTTCATAATTTCGACTTCCTCCTCATTATAGCTTTCTCGGCGTATCTCCCGCCGCCCGGGAAGCCCGAGAGCATCAGGGAGCTACAGCGTCTCCATTATAGTGCAATAAAATCAAAAAGTCATTGTTCAGATCGATGAATTTTCGCCTTATTTTTCCCGGAAACTTGTGAGCTTTTCTCACAAAATCAGGGTTTCCACCTGATTTGCCAGCACAAGGGCGGGAAACAGCAGCAGCAGGCCCGGCGCAAAGCAGGCCCATGCCCCCTTTTGGGGCGGGACGGGCGGCATGGCCGCGAAGGCCGCCGCCACAAAGCACAGCGGCAGCAGCATGGGGCTGGTGATGCTGAAAAGGGCCAGCGCACCGTAGCCGGCCAGGGTCAGCGCCGCGAAGGGGCGCGCGCGCATCCCCTGCAGGATGTGCCACACCAGGAAGGCCACCCAGCAGGCGGCCCCCAGCGCTCCCCCGCACACCAGGTGCTGCAGGTATTCGTTGTGGGCGCTGTCAAAGACCTCGCCGGTGAGCACGATCAGCGTGGTGGTGTGCCGGGGGTTGAGCAGGGCGTTCACCCCGTCCGCCCCCACGCCGAAGAGTTTCTGCAGCGGCGGCAGTTCCCGGTACTGCTGCCACAGCACGCCCCACACGTCCCAGCGGCTGGACCCCCAGCCGGACTTGAGCCAGAACGCGCCGTTCAGCGGCCCCAGCGACACCCCGAACAGGCTGGGCAGCGCAAAGCCCACCGCCAGCAGCGCCACGGCCGCGATGCCCAGCGGCCGGAACAGCCGCCAGGGCGCAAAGGTCCGCGCCGCGCACACCGCCGCCACCGCCAGCGTCACCGCCAGGCCGGCCAGCGCCACCGGCGGCCGGGTGAGCAGGGCGGAGCCGGTGCGCAGCACCACGCGGCTGGTCGCCCCTCCGGCCAGCGCCAGCCCGGTGGCCAGCGCCGCGGCGCACACCCCCGCGCCCATGCGGCTCACCAGGCCCAGCTGCGCCGCGGTGAGCCGCCGGTCGCAGCAGAGCAGCGCCAGCATCGCCCCCAGGGCCACCCATGCCGTGTCGGTGTTGGCGATGATCAGGCCGGAGAGGATCACCGCGCCCGCCGCGCCCGCCAGGCCCCGGCCCGCCCGGCTGCGGGCGGTGAACACGCAGCGCAGCGCCGAGGGAAAGCACAGGCACAGAAAGCCGGCGAAGAAATTCAGGTTGCCCAGGGTGCTCAGGTACAGATCGCCGGTGCCCGGCAGGGCGCAGTAGTAGCTGCCCAACGGGTCCAGCATCCAGAAGTTCAGCCAGCCCAGCGCCGCCGCCAGCGCGCCGGCGGCGGTGAGCAGCGCCGTGAGCACCGGCCACGCCTCGCCGGGGCAGAACAGCCGCACGATCAGGTAGGCCGCCGTGCACAGCGCGAACAGCGCCAGGCCCGCCCGCCGGCCGTTCAGCCCCCACAGGGCCGTCCACCGGTTGTCGCTCATGGCCCAGGCCGCCAGATAGCACCCGCACAGCAGCGGCGCGCACAGGATGCTGGCCGACAGCCGCCCGGGCTGGAGGGCGAAGGCCCGCGGCCGCAGCGCGAAGCACGCCGCCAGGCCGATGGCCCCCAGGCCCACAAAGCCCGCCAGCAGGTCGAACTTGGCGTGCACCAGGTCCAGGTACATATTCCGCAGGTACAGCGGCACCCACACGCACAAAGCGCAGGCCCACATCCCGGCGAAGAGGGCCGCGGGGCGGTGCCGGGCCGCCGGAAGGGAGGAAAATCGCATCCGTCCGCTCCCTTACTGCCCGTCGGAGGCCGCGGAGGAGGCCGCGCCGTCCACGATGGCGGGGCCCTCCGTCAGGTCGGCGTACACGAAGTAGCGCTCGTCGGTGTACTGGGTGGTGCCGAAGGGATAGCAGGTGTACAGCACCAGGTTCTCGTGATCCGCCTCCAGATCGTAGGCGGTGGTGTCGGTGTCGGTGGCCACCTGCATGCCGGTGACGCGGTATCTGTATTCCCCGTAGCGGGTGGAGATCAGGATCTCGTCCCCCTCCTCCACGCTCTCCAGGTCCCGGTAGTAGGTGTTGGTATGGGCGCCGGAGATGATGGTGCGCCCCTCGCCAGGGATGCCCGTCCCGGTGTACAGCCCCGCGCCCTTGTCAAATTCCGCGTCGGAATCGCCGTAGTAGAGGTCGCAGTCCACCTGGGTGCCCTCGATAGAGATGCGGCCCAGCTTGTCCCCCGGCTGGGGGTAGCCGCCGGTGGCCGCCAGGTCCACCGTGGCCGGCACGGGGGTGGGGGTGGGCACCGGGGTGGCCGCGGGCGCCGAGGAGGACGGGGCCGCGGGCTCCTGCCCGCCCCGCAGCAGAACGGCCGCCGCCACCGCGATCAACAGGATCGCCGCCGCCGCGATCCCCACCGCCACCGCGGGCCGCACGCCGCGCTTTCTCGGTTCTTTTCTGTAAACTGCCATGATTGCCTTCTCCTTCCGTTTCACGTTTCCACAGGGCAAATTATAGTCTTCCGCCGCCGCGAATTCAACTCCCCGCGCCCCTTGGAGGGGCAGGTTTTTGACGCTTTCGTTCTTTTTTTGTCCACAAATATACGGTATAATAAAGCAAATGCCCCCGCCGGGGGCGCGGCGGGCCGGCCCGCCGGAGGACGCGCGCCCGCCCGCGGGGCGGAGCAGGGAGGGAGAAAACAGGATGGCAAGTGAAAAGATCCTGATCGTGGACGACGATCAGAATATCTGCGAACTGCTGCGGCTGTATCTGGCCAAGGAGGGCTACCAGCCGGTCATCGCCACCGACGGCGAGGCCGCCGTGGCCGCCTTTGAGAGCCAGAAGCCCAGCCTGGTGCTGCTGGACGTGATGATGCCCAAGATGGACGGCTGGGAGGTGTGCCGGCGCATCCGCGCCGCGGGCGACACCCCGGTGATCATGCTCACCGCCAAGGGCGAGACCTTCGACAAGGTGCTGGGCCTGGAGCTGGGGGCGGACGACTATGTGGTCAAGCCCTTCGACACCAAGGAGGTGGTGGCCCGCATCAAGGCGGTGCTGCGCCGCTGCCACGCCGGCGAGGGGGGCGACAAGAACGTGATCCAGTTCGAGAACCTCTCGCTGGACATGAGCCAGTACCAGCTGAAGGTGAAGGGCAAGATCGTGGAGGCGCCCCCCAAGGAGCTGGAGCTGCTGGCCTATCTTGCCGGCCACCCCAACCGGGTGTTCACCCGGGACCAGCTGCTGGACGAGGTGTGGGGCTTCGAGTACTACGGCGACTCCCGCACCATCGACGTGCACATCAAGCGCCTGCGGGAGAAGCTTGAGGGCGCCAGCGACAAGTGGAGCCTCAAGACCGTGTGGGGCGTGGGCTACAAGTTTGAAGTAAAGGACTGAACCTTCCATGCGCAAGAGCATCAGCTCGATGTATTTCAGCACCACCGCGGCGCTGCTGATCGTCAGCACCGCCGTGCTCTGCGCCATCCAGATGTACCTGGTGATGGGCTACTTCAAGCAGGACAAAAAAGAGTCGCTCAGCGAGGTAGTGTCCATCGTCACGGCGCAGATCCGCCTGCGGCAGCAGACGGAGGACACCGCCGCCCTGGACCCGGAACTGGCCCAGAAGATCCAGGAGAGCCTGGCCCTCATCAGCGAGACCAGCAGCACCGTCATCCTGTTCACCGACGAGAGCGGTGTGGTGAAGGTGTGCAGCGAGGGGCCGGGCAGCCCGATCGTGGGCCGGCAGGCGCCCGCCGCGGCCCTGACCGCGCTGTCCGCCGGCACCGGATTTTTTGAGACCGGCACCCTGGGCGGGCTGTACGCCGGCGCCTGCTACACCGTGGGCGGCGCGGTGGAGGACGCCGGCGGCACGCCGCTGGGCTATGTGTTCGCCTCCTCCAGCGCGGGCAGCCTGCGGGTGTTCGTGGGGGATATGTTCTCCAGCTTCGTGCTGGCCGCCGGGCTGATGCTGCTGGCCTCCAGCGTGCTGGCCATCTTCTTCACCACCCGGCTCACCACCCCGCTGCGGCGCATCAGCGAGGCCGCCCGCAAGTTCGGCGGCGGCGACTTCAGCGTGCGGGTGCCGGTGGACGGCGACGACGAGGTGGCCCAGCTGGCGGTCACCTTCAACAACATGGCCCGCAACCTGGAGACCATCGACTCCAGCCGGGCCAGCTTCATGGGCAACATCGCCCACGAACTGCGCACCCCCATGACCAGCATCAAGGGCTTCATCGACGGCATGCTGGACGGCACCATCCCCGACGAGATGCGCCAGCACTATCTGGGGCTGGTGAGCCAGGAGGTAGGGCGGCTGACGCGGCTGATCCAGAACATGCTGGACATCTCGAAACTCGAGGCGGGCGAATACCGGGTGAACGCCCACAGCTACGACGTGTGGGAGAGCCTCACCGGCGTGGTGTTCAGCTGCGAGCAGCGCATCGAGGATCAGGGGGTGGAGATCCAGGGCCTCGCGCCCCAGAAGACCCCCGTCTACGCCGACCCGGACCTTGTATACCAGGTGGTGTACAACCTGTTCGACAACGCCCTCAAGTTCACCCCCAAAGGCGGCTACATCCGCTTTTCGGTGCAGAAGGCGGGGGGCTTTGTCACCGTGTCGGTGGAGAATTCCGGCCAGGGCATCAGCGCCGAGGCGCTGCCCTTCGTCTTCGAGCGCTTTTATAAGGAGGACAAGAGCCGGGGCCTGAACACCCGGGGCAGCGGCCTGGGGCTGCACATCTGCAAGGTGCTCATCGGCCTTTCCGGCGGCAAGATCTGGGCCGAGAGCGAGCAGGGGCGCTTCTGCCGCTTCAGCTTCACCCTCCCCTGCGACTGCTCGCCCGCCGAAAAGCGCAAGAACCACAAGTGACCCCCCTGCGCCGCGCCCGCCGGGCGCGGCGCTTTTTGCCCGCGGGGAATGTGCAAAAACCGTGAAAAAGGGCGCCGGCGATTTGCTTTTTGCGCCGGTTTGGGATAGAATAGTTTATATATTGCTATGTATAAGGGAGAGTTTGCCCATGACGCAACTGAGCGCCTCCATTCTGGCGGCGGATTTTTCGCGCCTCGGCGAGGATTGCCGGCGGGTGCTGGCGGCGGGCGCGGACATGCTGCACTTCGACGTGATGGACGGCCACTTCGTGCCCAACATCAGCTTCGGCGTGCCGGTGCTGCACAGCCTGCACGCCGCGCTGCCCGAGGCTTTTTATGACGTACATCTGATGATCAGCCATCCCCTTGCCTATGTGGACGCCTTCGCCAAGGCCGGGGCGGACCTCATCACCTTCCACCTGGAGAGCGAGGACGACCCGGACGCGGTGATCGGCGCCATCCATGCCGCCGGCTGCAAGGCGGGGCTTTCCGTCAAGCCGGGCACCGCCGCCGAGGCGGCGCTGCCCTTTCTGGAAAAGCTGGACCTGGTGCTGGTGATGAGCGTGGAGCCGGGTTTCGGCGGCCAGAAGTTCATGCCCCCGGCGCTGGACAAACTGGCCCTTCTGCGCGGCGTGTGCGCCGAGCGGGGGCTTTCCCCCTATCTGGAAGTGGACGGCGGCGTGGACGCGGTCACCGGGCCGCAGTGCGCGGCGGCGGGCGCCGACCTGCTGGTGGCGGGCAGCTTTTTGTTCGGCGCCCGGGACGCTGCCGCCGCGGCGCGGCAGCTGAAACGCCCCTGACCGGCGGCGGCATGCCGGAGAAAGGAACCCTATGAACATCAAACCCAAAGGGGCGGCCCCCCTCCGCGAGGACCAGGGCGCCCATACCGATCTTGTTTATATGTGCCTGCCGCTGATCGCCATGGCGGTGTTCTTCTACGGGCCGCGGCCGGCGCTGCTGTGCACGGTGGCGGTGGTCACCGCCAACCTGTGCGACCGGCTGGTGGCGCTGCTGCGCGGCCAGAAGTACGAAAAGGGCGAGTGGAGCAGCGAGGCCTTCGCCCTGCTGGTGACCCTGATGATGCCCGCCACTGCCAGCTATTACATGGTGGTGATCGGCACCCTGACGGCGGTGCTGGTGGGCAAGGAGGCCTTCGGCGGCTACGGCGCCTGCCTCTTCCACCCGGCGGCGGTGGGCTACGCGGTGGTGGCGGTGAGCTGGCCGGAGCGGATGTTCGCCTATCCCGACACCTCCCTCTTTGCCTTCCTGCCCCTGGGCAGCGTGACCGGCGTGAGCCTGGTGGACAGCCCCAGCCACATGCTGCGGGAGGGGGGCCTGCCCACCATCGACTCGGTGGACCTGGTGCTGGGCAACTACGCCGGTCCCATGGGCACCACCGTGCTGCTGGTGATCCTGGCCTGCGCGGTGTTTCTGCTGCACCGGCGGCGGATGGGCCTGGTGGTGCCGCTGAGTTTCATCTTCGCCTGCGCCTTCATCGCCTTCTTCTTCCCGCGGCTGGGGGACCTGGCCTTTGCCGCCCCCTGGGAGCAGCTGCTGGAGCGGCTGCAGGTGCTCAAGTACGAACTGTGCACCGGCGGCGTGCTGTTCGGCGCGGTGTTCCTCATCAACGATCCCGTCACCCTGCCCAAGTCCAACTCCAGCCGCCTGGTGTACGGGCTGGTGCTGGGCGTGGCCACCATGCTTTTCCGCTACTACGGCACCTACGAGACCGGCGTGTGCTTCGCGCTGCTGGCGGTGGGCGCTGTCTCCGGCTGGCTGGACCGGGCGGTGCAGCGGGCGATCCATCACAAGGGGGTGGTGCGGCGTGAATACTAAAAAGGCGATCTATCTGTCGGAGAACATGGCCCGCATCTCCCGGCGGGACCGCATCTTTTTGAACAACCCCGTCATCATGCAGGGCATGGGCCTGGCGCCGCTGGTGGTGGCCGCCACCAGCGGCCGCAACGCCCTGATGCTGAGTGTGGCGGTGGTGATGCTGCTCACCCCGGTGCGGGTGATCGCGGCGCTGCTGGCCCGCACCGGCTACTACCGGTTCCGGGGCCTGATCTACTGCCTCACCAGCGCCACGGTGTACATCGGCGTGTACTTCGCCATGCAGTCGATCTTCGATGTGGAGACCCTGCAGCTGGGCATCTACCTGCCCCTGCTGGTGGTGGAGCCGCTGATCATCAAGCGGTACGAGCGGCCCCAGAAGGAGCGGCTTGTCACCGCGCTGCGCAAGGGGCTGCGCACCACCTGCGGCTATGTGCTGGTGCTGCTGCTCATCGGCTGCCTGCGGGAGGCGCTGGTGTCCGCCACCGTGTTCGGCCGGGCCATCCCCCGGCTGCCCGCCGCCCTCTTCCCCATGGCGAGCCTGCCCGCCGGCGGCTTTCTGCTGCTGGGGGTGGTGTGCGCGGTGTGGCGCAGCGCGGTGAACCGCTACAAAAAATATGTGAACATGGAGGCGAAGCGAGGCCAATGAGTGATGTTTTACAAGCCTGCGCCACCTTCTTCCTCTTCGCGGTGACGGCCATGTTCGCCGAGAACGCCGTGTTCAGCCGGGCGCTGGGCGTCTCCCGCCTGGTGAAGCTGGTGGGCGACTCCACCGTGGACACCCTGGTGTTCGGCGGTTTGATGTGCGCGGTGCAGCTCATCAGCGCGCCGCTGGCCAAGGTGGCCAACGGCCTGATCCAGCCCCTTGCCTTCCGCAGCGCCATCCGGCCGCTGGTGTTCGTTTTGTGCAGCGCCGTGGCCTTCGCCGCCGTGCTGGGGCTGGTGCTGCTGCTCTTCAAAAGCGCCGCCAAGGACATCGTGGCCGTGCTGCCCATGGCCACCTTCAACACGGCGGTGCTGGGCGTGATGCTGCTCACCGCCACCCAGGGCTTTACCTGGGCCCAGACCATGGGCTTTGCCTTTGGCAGCGGCGTGGGCTACACCCTGGCGGTGGTGGTGGTCACCGAGAGCCAGCGCAAGCTCCAGAGCCGGTCGGTGCCGGCGGCCTTCAAGGGCCTGCCCATCACCCTGATCTACATCAGCATCCTGACGCTGGCCATCTACGCCTTTACCGGTCACCGTCTGGCCATCTGAGCCCGCCGGGGCGGCCGCCCCGCAGGCACCCACTCCCCTTAAGGAGGCGATCCTCATGGCAAGGAAAAATCTGGGCAAGGTCAAGCGCTATCACCGCAGCTTTTACAGCGGCGGCCAGCGGCTGCGCCGCATCCTCACCGGGGTGCTGGGGCTGGCCGTCCTCTTTGCCGCCGGCTGGCTGGTGGGCCCGGCGGTGATCGACTTCGGCACCAGCACCTGGTACAGTCTCAAGGCGGGCGGCGGGAACTCCGGCGCCACCTCCACTCCCCAGTCCGCCCCCGCGGCCGAGGCCAGCCCCGCGCCCGCCGCCACCCCGGCGCCCACCCCGGCGCCGGCCATGGAACCGGGGGAGGGCGGCTGGGCCTTCGTGAGCATCTCGAGCCTCTCCAGCGCCGAGCAGGCGGCCGCCACCGCCCAGGACCTCGCCGCCGAGGGGGTGCGCTACGCGGTGGTGCCCTGCAAGGACAGCCAGGGCTACGTCTACTACCAGAGTTCGGTGGCCGCCGCCCAGACCAACATCTCCGCCACCACCTTTGACGCCGCCGCCGTGGGGGCGCTGAAGGAGGCGGGCATCACCCCGGTGGCCTCCATCTGCGCCTTCCGGGACCCCCAGGCCCCCTATGTGGACCGCACCATGGCGGTGCGCTACCAGGACACCGAGTACTTCTGGCTGGACGCCGCCGCCGACGCGGGCGGCAAGCCCTGGCTGAACCCCTATTCCCAGGGTGCGGCGAACTACATCACCGCCCTGATCGACGAGGCCCGGGCCATGGGCTTTGAGCAGATCTGGCTCACCGGGGTGCAGTTCCCCACCATCGCCGGGCGGGATAAAGCCAACTTCGGCGACACCGGGGGCCTGTCCATGGGCCAGCGCCTTGCGCAGCTGCTGGAAGGCTGGCAGGCGGGGGGCGACTGCTGGGTGGAATACCCCCTGGCGGAGGTGGCCGCCGGCGCCGACAGTCAGGTGATGGGTGCCTCCTGCGCGGACCTGGGCGTGAAGAACCTGGCCATCCGGGTGGAGGGCGACCTGAACGAGGAGCAGCAGATGCAGCTGGACGCCGCCGTGGCCGACGCCAAGGCGGGCGGCGTTGCCAACGTGGCCCTGGTGCAGGGCGACAGCTTCACCCTGCTGTGAGAGGAGGAAGTGTGATGGGCCCCTGTTTCGTGCCCGGCCGCATCCTGCTGCCGGAAAAGAGCGTGCCAGTGAGCCGGTGGGCCTGCCTTGCCTGCGACCAGTTCACCAGCCAGCCGGACTACTGGGAACAGGCGGCCGCCCTGGCGGCGGGCGGGCCCAGCGCCCTGGACATCGTGCTGCCGGAGGTCTACCTGGACCGGGCGGACGCCCCGGCGCGCATCCGGGCCATCCACGAGGCCATGGAGCGGTATCGCGACGAAGTGCTCACCCGATGCGTCAACGGCCTTGTGTATGTGGAGCGCACCCAGACCGACGGCACCGTGCGGCAGGGGCTGGTGGGGCTCATCGACCTGGAGCAGTACGACTGGCGCCCCGGCACCCATCCCGCGGTGCGGCCCACCGAGGGCACCGTGGCCAGCCGCATCCCGCCGCGGCTGGCGGTGCGGCGGGGGGCGTGCCTGGAGAGCCCCCACATCCTGATGCTGGCGGACGATGAAGGCCGCACCCTGGTGGAGCCGGTGGCCGCCCAAACGGCGCGGCTGCCCCTGCTGTACGAGGGCGAACTGGCCCTGGGCGGCGGCTCCATCCGGGGCTGGGCGGTGGAGGACCCCACCCTGCTGGCCGGGGTGGAGGCGGCGCTGGCCGCCCTGGGCAGCCAGAAAGCCTTTGACGAAAAATACCCCGGGGCGGCCGGCGCGCCGCCCATGACCCTGGCGGTGGGGGACGGCAATCACAGCCTGGCCACCGCCAAGGCCTTCTGGGAGGAATTGAAGCCCACCCTGCCCGAAGAGGAGCGGACGAGCCATCCCGCCCGGTGGTGCCTGGCGGAGGTGTGCAACCTGCACAGCGATGCCATCGCCTTCGAGCCCATCCACCGGGTTGTGTTCGGGGTGCCGGGGCTGCAGCTGCTGGCGCGGCTGAAGGAGTGGTGCCAGGCAAAGGGCATCGGGGTGGACGGCCCCGCCGCCCCCGGCGACCAGGCCATCACCCTGGTGCACGGCGCCTGGCGGCGGGCGGTGCGCCTTTCCGGCAGCCCGGAGCCGCTGGCGGTGGGCACGGTGGAGGCCTTCCTGGCGGACTACCTCAAGCGCAACCCGGCCTGCTCGGTGGACTACATCCACGGCGAGGACGCGGTGGCCCAGCTGTGCGAGGCGGGCAACACCGGCGTGCTGCTGCCGCCCTTTGAGAAGGGGGACCTGTTCCGGGGCGTGGTGCTGGGGGGCGTTCTGCCCCGCAAGACCTTCAGCATGGGCCACGCCCGGGACAAGCGCTATTATCTGGAGTGCCGGGCCATTCTGTGAGCCCGCCGTGACGCGGCCCTTTCCCCGCGGGGAGGGGCGCTTTCTCGGGGGCCGGGCATTGCCCGGCGCCCCTTTGTGTGTATCAGGAGGAATATGGATTTCAGTGAATTGCAACTCATCCGCCCGCTGCTGCGGGCGGTGGAGGAGGCGGGCTATACCAGCCCTTCGCCCATCCAGCAAAAGGCCATCCCGCCGGTGCTGGCCGGGCGGGACCTGCTGGGCTGCGCCCAGACCGGCACCGGCAAGACGGCGGCCTTCGCGCTGCCCATCCTGCAGCGGCTGGCGGCCGAACAGCCGCCCCAAAAGGGCATCCGGGCCCTCATCCTCACCCCCACCCGGGAGCTGGCGCTACAGATCGACGAGTGCTTTGCGCTGTACGGCAAATACCTGAAAGTCACCCACACGGTGATCTTCGGCGGGGTGGGCCAGGCCCCCCAGGTGGCGGCGCTGCAAAAGGGGGTGCAGGTGCTCACCGCCTGCCCCGGACGGCTGAACGACCTGATCGGCCAGGGCTATGTGGACCTGTCCCGGCTGGAGGTCTTCGTGCTGGACGAGGCCGACCGGATGCTGGACATGGGCTTCATCCACGACGT
>DSLFC04102__coassemble_1012_pt1 | contig 20360 bp, 18 predicted proteins | sample DSLFC04102__metabat2_high_PE_037 | metagenome-assembled genome bin DSLFC04102
CGATCAGGCAGGGGTTGTTTTTCTGGCGGCGGGCGAGGATCTGGATGGTGCGGTAGATCTCCTGGTCGCGGCCGATGATCTCGTCCAGCTTGCCGGCGGCGGCCTGGGCGGTGAGGTTCTCGCAGTATTTATCCAGGAATTTCAGCTTGCCGCCTTTTTCCTTCTCCTTTTCCTTCTTCCGGTCGCCCCTGGCGCCAAAGCCGAAGGGGAAGGTGGCGGACCCGCCGGGGGTGAACTCCTCGTCGGAGTCGCCCCCCTTGCCGTCGTCGCCCTCCTCGCCCATGGGTGCGAAGGGGAACATGCCGGACATGCCGTTCTCCCCCGCCTCCTCCATGAAGTTGTTCATCCGCTCCTCCATGGCTTCCAGGTCCTCGTCCCGCATGCCGAACTGCTTCATCAGATCGTCCACGGGCTTGATGCCCAGCGCCCGGGCGCAGGTCAGGCAGTAGCCCTCCTGCTTGGGCTGGCCGTCCTCCATCCGCTGAATGAACACCACAGCGGTTCGTTTTTTGCATTTTACACAGAGCATGGTTTTTCCCTTCTCCCTCTCTTCCCCCCGCCGGGTCTGCGGCGGGGGGATCGGTCACGGGCGCGCGGCGCCCGGGTCAATAAAACGGATTGAACCGTCCGAATACAGAATAGGCGATGCTGCCCGCCAGGGCCTGATCGTTCAAAAACCCGAGGGACCCGCCGGTGATCACGATCACCGCCCACACGGCGCACAGCACCAGGTACAGATCCACCAGGCCGGCCATGAGGCCCATCAGGAAACCGAAGAACCGGTTCACCGAGCCCATCACCGGGATGCGGTTCACGTTGGTGAGCACCGCCACCAGCAGGCTCACCAGCAGCTTGCACAGCGCGAAGGCCACAAAGAACAGCACGATGGCGATGATGGGGGTGAGCAGCGGGGCGATGACCTCCTCCACCAGCCGCACCGCCAGGTTGGCGGTGGAGGAGTCCACCAGAAGGCCGGCGGTCTCGTTCAAGTTCTCCTTGACGCCCGCCGGCAAAAAGCCGGCGTACTTCTCGATGATCTGCTGCACGTTCACCGTGCCCTCGGCGGAGATGGTGTTCTGGATGCTGCTCACGAATCCGGTTTGAAAAAACTTTTCGAACAGCACCGGCGAGGCCTCGCGGCTGAGCACCAGCGCCCCGATAAGGCTTGCCAGGTTGCCCAGAAACTGCACCAGCCCCGCGGCGAAGCCCCGGCGGGCATAGGCGAAGGCCACCACCAACAGCAGGGCCAGCATCACAAGATCAAACACGATGGCCGCGTTCATCCGATCACTCCTTTTTCATTTGATGGCGCCGGCGCGTCAGCTTTGCTGCGTCTCGTCCGGCGCGGCGAGCAGGGCCGCCTGGCCGCCGGTGACCACCACCAGCTGTTTTGCGTCCAGCACCGCCAGAGGCCGCGTTTCGGTGGGCGACTCCCACTGAAGTTCCCCTGCCAGGCTGTAGGCCGCCACACTCTCCTGCCTTAAAACGTATGCAGCAACGCGGGTGCACACCACTGCCGTGGCGGGCGAGGGCACGCTGGCCTCGGCCAGCACCTGCATCTGGGGGTCCAGCACCACCAGCCGTGCGGGGGAATCGCTGGCGTCGGGGCTGAACAGCAGCGCGCAGTTCTGCCCCGCCACCGAGGCGGAGCCCAGGCTCTCGCCGCTGTAACTGTACACCGCCGTCTGCTCGCCAGTGGCGGCGTCCAGCACCACCGCGGTGCGCTCGCACACCGCCAGCAGCCGGTCGGCGGAGAGCCAGTGCAGCTGCAGGATCTGGCCGCTGACGCTGGCCGACGCGGTGACCGCATCGCTGCGGATGTCCAGAAAATAGAGGTTGGTCTGCAAACTGCCTCCCTGGGCCACCAGGCAGGCCACCGCCAGGCGCTTGTTGTCCCGGGCGAAGGCCACCCGCACTGGGGTGCCCTCGGTGTCGGTGGGGTTCCAGCCATAGCGGAACTCCATGGCGGCGTCCCACACGGTGAGTTCGGCGGCGAACCGGTCGGACTGGGTCACCACCGCCACGCTGCCGCCGTTGCTCATCTCGGCCAGCAGGATGGGCTGCTCAAAGGTGCGCTTGTACAGGGTGCTGGTGCGGCCCTCCACCCGCAGTTCGTAGCCGGAACGGCCGTAGAGGCAAAAGCGGGTGTTGCCCGCGCTGATGGCCGGCCGGGCGTAGCCGTGCTGGATGGTGCGCAGCTCGCTGCCTCCCGCCGACCAGACGCCCGCGTCCTGCTGGCCCAGCAGCACGAAACCGCCGGCCAGGGGCTCGGCCTGCAGCACTTCGGGGATGCCGGTCTTCACCGGCCAGCCCGTCCCGGGCATTAGGGCGATGCGCACCGAGTCCACCGTCTCCCGGGCGGCCAGGGCCAGCTGGCTGTACGCGCCGGTAAAATAGAGGCCCACCGCCGCCGCCGCGGCCAGCACCAGCAGCAGGCGCCGCAGCCGGCGCATCGCCCGGCGATGGCGCACCTCCTGCAGGCGGGTCACGTTGCTGTGTCCTTCGCTCACGGCGGCGCCTCCTTTCCAGAAACTCAGAGGCCCAGGGCCTCGGGGGGATAGTCCACCTGTTGCAAAAACAGCCCCTTCGCCGGCAGGGTGGGCCCGGCAAGGGAGCGGTCGCGCCCGGCCAGGATGGCGGGCACGGCCGCGGGGCCAAGGGCGCCCCGGCCGGCCTGGACCAGCGTGCCGGCCAGGATGCGCACCATGTTGTAAAGGTAGCCGTCGGCGGTGACGGTGACGGTGATCAGGTGCCCCGCCCGCTGTGCCCGGCAATCGGTGACGGTGCGCACGGTGTCGCCTTTTGCCGCCACGGCGCTGCCCGCGGCGCAGAGGCTCAAAAAATCGTGCCGTCCCACAAAGCCCTTCGCCGCCCGGTCCATGGCCAAAACGTCCAGCGGGGCGCTGATGCGGTGGTGATAGGCCGCCTCGAAGGGGCTTTCCACCGGGCTGTTCCAAATGCGGTAAACATAGGTCTTGGTGTGGGCGGAATAGCGGGCGTGAAATTCTTCCGGCACCCGCCGGGCGGCGTTCACCCGCACCGCGTCCGGCAGGTGGCGGTTGAGGGCCAGGGGCAGCTTTTCCGTCGGGATGGACGTCTCGGCCCAGAAGTTCAGCGCGTAGTGCAAAGCGTGCACCCCCGCGTCGGTGCGCCCGCAGCCCTTCACATCGGGCCTTGTGCCCAGCACCGCCTCCAGGGCGTTCTGGATGGTCTCACAGACGGACACGCCGTTCTTCTGCACCTGAAAGCCGCAAAAGTGGGTGCCGTCGTAGCTGATGTCCAGCAGGATGTTCATATCTCACATGACCCCCGGCGCCACGAAGCGGGTGGCCCACAGGCCCGCGAAGGCCACGGCGCACACCGCCAGGGCCGCCCAGTCCAGCGCGCCGAAGCGGAGGACTTTGAGCCGGGTGCGGCCCTCGCCGCCCCGGTAGCAGCGGCACTCCATGGCCATGGCCAGCTCGTCCGCCCGGCGGAAGGCCGAGATGAACAGCGGGATGAGGATGGGCACCATCGCCTTCACCCGGTCGGAGAGGGAGCCGCTGTCCAGCATGGCGCCCCGGGCTTTCTGGGCGTTCATGATCTTGTCGGTCTCCTCGATGAGGGTGGGGATGAACCGCAGGGCGATGGTCATCATCATGGCCAGTTCGTGCACCGGCATGTGGAGTTTGGCAAAGGGGCGCAGCAGCCGCTCGATGGCGTCGGTGAGCACGATGGGGCTGGTGGTGTAGGTGAGCAGGCTGGTGCCGGCGATGAGGGCCACGATGCGCACCGCCATGAAGATGGCGTAGGCCACGCCCTCCTTGTAGATGCGGATGAGCCAGAAGGAGACCAGCGGTTCCCCCTCGCCCCCCATGAAGAAGAGGTTCAGCACCGCCGTGAACACCACGATGGGCATGATGGGCTTGAGGCTCTTGAGGATGAGTTTCAGAGGGATCCTGGCCACCAGATAGAGCGCCGCCAGCAGCAGGATGCTCAGCGCCAGGCCCACGAAGTTCTTGATGGTGAACAGCACCACGATGTAGGCCACCACCAGCAGAATTTTCAGGCGGGGGTCGCAGCGGTGCACCACCGAGTTGCCGGGGAAGTGCTGGCCGATGGTGATATCCTTCAGCACGGCGCCTCACCTCCCCCGCTGTGTTTTGCCGCCAGGGCGGCCTGGATGGTCTTGACCGCGTAGGGCACGGTGTACACGTCCTGGGGCAGGTCCAGCCCCATGGCCCGCAGCCGCAGGAACACCTTGGTCACCTGGGGCACCGACAGGCCCAGTTCCAGCAGTTCGTCCGCCCGGGCGAACACATGCTCCACCGTGTCGTACATGGCGATGCGGCGCTGGTCCATCACCAGCACCCGGTCGGCGTATTTGGCGATGTCCTCCATAGAGTGGCTCACCAGAATGACGGTGGTGCCGGTCTCCTTGTGGAACCGCTTGACCTGGGAGAGGATCATCTCCCGCCCCTCGGGGTCAAGGCCCGCGGCGGGCTCGTCCAGCACCAGGATCTTCGGCTCCATGGCCATCACCCCGGCGATGGCCACCCGGCGCTTCTGCCCGCCGGACAGCTCGAAGGGGCTGCGCTGGAGATATTCGTCCGCGAGGCCCACGAACCGGGCGGCGCTCTTCACCCGCCGGTCGATCTCCCCCTCGTCCAGGCCCATGTTTTTGGGGCCGAAGGCGATGTCTTTATACACCGTCTCCTCAAACAGCTGGTACTCGGGATACTGGAACACCAGCCCCACCATGAAGCGGAATTTGCGGATGTCCGCGGGTTTTTCCCAGATGTCCTGCCCGTCCACCAGCACCCGGCCCTCGGTGGGCTTCAGGATGCCGTTGAAGTGGGTGATGAGGGTGCTCTTGCCCGACCCCGTGGAGCCGATGATGCCCACGAAGTCGCCCTCCTCCACGGCGAAGTCCACCTTCTCCAGCGCCACGGTGGCGTCCGGCATGCCGAGGTTGTAGATATGGGTCAAGCCCTTTGTCTCGATGATGGCTGCCATAGGCCGCCGTTCCCTCCCTCTTGCGGGGCGCCGCCCCGCGCCGCGCCCTCGGGCGCGGTTATTTCAGCAGCTCGTAGAGAGCCGCGGCACATTCTTCCTCGTTGATGATGTCGGTGGGGATGTCCACCCCGGCGGCCGCCAGCTGGCAGCACAGTTCGGTGACCTGGGGCACATCCAGCCGCAGCCTGCGCAGCGTTTCCACCTGGCTGAACACCTGGCGGGGTGTGCCCTCCATCACCACCTTGCCCTCGCTCATCACCACCACCCGGTCGGCCTGGGCGGCCTCGTCCATATAGTGCGTGATGGACACCACGGTGATGCCAAAGTCCCGGTTGAGGTGCCGGATGGTCTCCATCACCTTCTCCCGGCCCCGGGGGTCCAGCATGGCGGTGGCCTCGTCCAGCACCAGGCAGTCGGGCCGCATGGCGATGACCCCGGCGATGGCCACCCGCTGCTTCTGCCCGCCGGACAGCTTGTGGGGCGCCTTTTCCCGGTGCTTGTAGATGCCCGCCATCTTCATGGCGTCGTCGATGCGCTCGCGGATCTCGGCGGGGGGCACGCCCAGGTTCTCCAGGGCAAAGGCCACGTCCTCCTCCACCACCGTCGCCACGATCTGATTGTCCGGGTTCTGGAACACCATGCCCACCTTTTGCCGGATGTCGTAAAGATGGGATTCGTCGGCGGTGTTCATCCCCTCCACCAGCACGGTGCCGGCCTCGGGCAGCAGGATGGCGTTGAAGTGCTTTGCCAGGGTGCTCTTGCCGCAGCCGTTGGCCCCCAGCACCGCCACGAACTCGCCCTTGTCCACCGCCACGCTGGCGCCGTCCACCGCCCAGGGGGCGTCGGGCGCGTAGCGGAAGCGGATGTCCTGGGCGCTGATCATGTGTTCCATACTCATTCCTCCCCCGCCTGCACGCCGTCCGCCAGCCAGAAGGCGGTGGCCCCACAGGGCACCACGCCGCCGGTGCTGGACACCGGCAGGCCGATCTCGTCGCAAGCCGTCGCGCCGCCATGCACCGGGCACAGAAGGGTCTTTAAGATGTACTCCATCACCGCCGGCGACAGGCCGGTAGTGTAGCTGTTCACCGCCACGAAGAGGGGCGTATCGCTGAGCACCCCGGCGCACTGGGCGATCAGGTCATAGATGCAGTTTTCCAGCTTCCACACCTCGCCCCCCGGCCCCCGGCCGTAGCTGGGCGGGTCCATGATGATGGCGTCGTAAAAGCTGCCCCGCCGCTGCTCCCGGGCCACGAACTTGGCGCAGTCGTCCACGATCCAGCGGATCGGCTTGTCCGCAAGGCGGCTGGCGGCGGCGTTCTCCCGCCCCCAGGCCACGATGCCCTTGGAGGCGTCCACATGGCAGACGCTGGCCCCCGCGGCGGCGCAGGCCAGGGTGGCCCCGCCGGTGTAGCCGAAGAGGTTCAGCACCCGGATGGGCCGGCCGGCGGCGGCGATGATCTTTTTATAGAAGGCCCAGTTCACCGCCTGCTCGGGGAAGACGCCGGTGTGCTTGAAGCCGGTGGGGCTGACCACCAGCCGCAGATCGTCCCAGCCGATCTGCCATTTTTCCGGCAGGCGGCGGCGGTACTCCCAGTGGCCGCCGCCCTTCTCGCTGCGGTGGTACACCGCGTCCGCCTTCGCCCACAGAGGGCTGGTGCGCTCTGATTTCCAGATCACCTGCGGGTCCGGCCGCACCAGCAGCGCGTCGCCCCAGCGCTCCAGCCGGTTGCCGCCGGTGGCGTCGATGAGTTCATAGTCCTGCCAGTTGCGGGCAGCTCGCATACGCACCTCTCCTTTTCCGCGGCCCGGGGCCATGGATTCTATATTGTACCCTGTAATTGTGAAGTTTTCTTGTTGTTTTGCGCGGCGCGGCCTCAGAACATGGTCTGCTGGCCGTTGTCCTCGGCGGCGGAGGGGGCCCGCATGCCCAGATGCTCGTAGGCCAGCCGGGTGACGCACCGCCCCCGGGGGGTGCGGGTGAGGAAGCCCATCTGCATCAGATAGGGCTCGCACACGTCCTCCAGCGTCACCGCCTCCTCGCCCAGGGCGGCGGCCAGGGTGTCCAGGCCCACCGGCCCGCCGCCGTACAGTTCGATGATGGCCCGCAGCAGGCTGCGGTCCAGTTCGTCCAGGCCCAGGGCGTCGATGTCCATCCGCTTTAAGGCCAGCCGGGCGGCGTCGCCGTCCACCGTGCCGTCCCCCAGCACCACCGCGAAGTCCCGCACCCGCTTGAGCAGCCGGTTGGCCACACGGGGGGTGCCCCGGCTGCACTTTGCCAGTTCCAGCGCGCCCTCCTCGGTGCAGGGCTGGCCCAGGATGCCGGCGCTGCGCCGGATGATGCGGGCCAGCTCGTCGGGGCTGTACAGTTCCAGCTTGAGCAGCACGCCGAACCGGTCCCGCAGGGGGCCGGTGAGCTGCCCGGCCCGGGTGGTGGCGCCGATGAGGGTGAACCGGGGCAGGTTGATGCGGATGGACTGGGCGCTGGGGCCCTTGCCGATCATGATGTCCAGGGCATAGTCCTCCAAAGCGGGATAGAGCACCTCCTCCACCTGACGGGAGAGGCGGTGGATCTCGTCGATGAAGAGCACATCCCCCTCCTGGAGGTTGGTGAGCAGAGCGGCCAGGTCGCCGGGCTTTTCGATGGCGGGGCCGCTGGTGATGCGGATCTGCACCCCCATCTCCTGCGCCACGATGCCGGCCAGGGTGGTCTTGCCCAGGCCCGGCGGTCCGTAGAGCAGGATGTGATCCATCGGCTCACCCCGGCGCTTGGCCGCTTCCAGATAGATGCGCAGGTTCTCCTTGACCTTCTCCTGGCCCACATATTCTTCCAGCGTTCGGGGGCGGAGGGTCAGTTCCTCGGTCTCGCCCCGGTTCATCTCGGGGCTGACCAGCCGGTCGGTGCGATCAAACTCTTCCACAGTTTACCTCCTTGCCATGCCCCGCAGCGCCAGTTTTACCAGTTCCTCCACCGGCAGGGTGTCGTCCAGTTTGGTCAGGGCGGCGGCCGCCTCGCCGGAGGTGTAGCCCAGGCTGGTGAGGGCGGCGGCCGCCTGGGCCAGATTGCCGCCCGCCGCCGGCGCGCCGGCGGGGCCCAGGTCGGCCAGGGAAAGGCCCTCGGCCAGGCCCTTGCCCACCTTGTCCTTCAGTTCCAGCGTAATGCGCTGGGCCAGCTTCGGCCCCACGCCGCTGGCGGCGGTGAAAGCCTTGTGGTCCCCCGCCGAGGCCGCCAGGGCGATGCGCTGGGGGCTGAGCACGCTCAGGATGGCCAGCCCCACCTTGGGCCCCACGCCGCTCACGGCGGTGAGCATCTTAAAACAGGCCTGTTGCTCCTCGTCGGCAAAGCCAAAGAGGGACACGTCGCTCTCGGTGACGTTCATGCAGGTGTAGAGGGTGGCCTCCTGGCCCACGGCGGGCAGCGCCCCCGCCACGCTGGAGGGCACCTGCACCTGATAGCCCACCCCGGCGCAGCTGATGACCACCAGGTCCAGGCTCTTTTTCAAAATTTTTCCGGTGAGACAATAGATCACGGCAAAAGCGCCTCCTCTCAGCGTGGGGGGATGTTCTGCAGCCGGCTGCGGCTGCAGTGGCAGTGGGCGATGGCCATGGCCAGCGCGTCGGCGGTGTCGTCGGGCTTCGGGACCTTGTCCAGGTGCAGCAGCACCCGCGTCATCTCCTGCACCTGCTTTTTTACCGCCTTGCCGTAGCCGGTCACCGCCTGCTTGACCTGCATGGGGGTGTATTCGAACACCGGCACGGCGCACTGGGCCGCCGCCAGCAGGATGACTCCCCTGGCCTCGGCCACGCCGATGACGGTGGTCTGGTTGTGCTGATAGAACAGCTGCTCGATGCTCAGCGCCTGGGGGGAATGGTCCCGCATCACCCGCAAAACGCCCTCGTACACCGCGGCCAGCCGCTGCTCGAAGGGCATGTCCGCCGGGGTGGTCACCGCCCCGAAGTCCACCGGCGTGAACCGGTTCCCGATGTATTCCACGACCCCCCAGCCCACGATGGCATAGCCGGGGTCGATGCCCAATACGCGCATAGACAGTTTCCTCTTTGGCCCTTCGGCCACACTTCTCCATATTATCCGGTATAGTATACCACAAAACCGCGGCAAGGGCAAACGCGGCCCCTTTTTTCCCAAGGCGCAAAGGGCCCGGCGGCCCCTCCGCGTTTTGCGAAGAGGCCGCCGGGCTGACTTTTTGTTTCAGGCTGTGGTCTCACTCAAACACCGCCACCCAGTAGTGGCAGCCGTCGCCGTCGTACATGTGGCCGATGGCGCCCCGGGTGTAGTTGGTGCTGATCATGTTGGCGTAGTGGCCGGCGCTGCCCTGCCAGGCAGCGATGACCGAGGCCGCGTCGGCATAGCCCACGGCGATGTTCTCGCCGGAGGTCTGGACGCCGTTGTGGCTGAAGTCCACCGCGATGTCCTCGCAGCGGCTCTGGGCGATGGAGGCAAGGCTGTCGTCCCAGGTCAGGGCCGGCGCGCCCACCGCCGCCCGCAGCTGGTTCTGCAGGTCAAAGGCGGTGGTATCGGTGGTCACAAAGAACCAGCCGTGGGTGCCCCAGCCCTCGGGGGCGTCCTCGGTGGGGGCCGCGGCGGAGGAGCCGCCGGAGCCGGAGGACGCCGGAGCGGAGGAGCCGGAATTGCCCGTGGCGGCGGGAGCGGGGGTGGGGGTGGGCTTCGGCTTCTCTTTGCCGGTGAGGGTGATGCTGCCGGCGATCTCATAGGCAGTCTCGGCGGTGATGGTCACCTCGCCTGCGGCCGCCATGGTCACGGTGCCGGTCTCGTCCACGGTGGCGATGGTCTCGTCGCCGGAGGACCAGGCCAGGGTGGCGGCGTCCACCGCCGCGCCGGTCTCGTCGGCGGCGGTGAGGGCGACGGTGTCGCCCACCGTCACCTCGGTCTCATCGGCGGCAAGGGTCAGTTCCTTCGGGCCGCTCCACACCGTGATCATGGCCTTGGCCCGCTTGCCGTCCGGCGCCAGGATCAGCAGGCTGGTGTGCCCTTCCTTCACCGGGGTCACCATTCCCGTGTCGTCCACGGTGGCGATGGCCGCGTCGCCGGTCTTGTAGGTCAGCTGGTCGGCCAGCTCCGCCGGCTCCACCGTGACCGCCGCCTGCACCGGCCCGTCGGACAGATGCACCGAGAGTTCCTCCACGGCCAGGCTCTCGGTGGGGATGTTCACCACCACCGTCTGCGTAGCGCTCAACTCGCCCACCGCCGCCGTGACGGTGGTCTCGCCCGCCGCCACAGCGGTGACGGTGCCGGTCTCATCCACGGTGGCCACCGCCTCGTCGGCGCTGGTGTAACTCACGGCCGGGGCCTCGGCGGGCGTTTCCCCGTCGTAAGTAAAGGTGGCCTGCAGCGCCGCCGTGCCGCCCACCGCCAGTTCCAGCGGCGCCTGTGGCAGGGCGATGCCGGTCAGTTTCGCCCCGCCGCAGGCGGTCAGGGCCAGGGTCATCGCCGCAGCCAGCGCCGCGGCGATCCGTCTGTGTTTTTTCATGACATATCCTCCCGTTTGCCTCTGCGCGTTATTGCCAAAAAAGGCCGGGGACGACGCGCACATCATCCACGGCTTGCGCCGCCCCCGCCGCGGCGGGGGCTTTTGTTACAGTGTAATTATACCACACTGGTGGTATCTCCCGCAAGGCCGCAGCCGGAAAAGCGGGGCAACGGGGCTCAAAAAAGCGGCCCGGCCCGCACAAAGCGGGCCGGGCTTGCGTGATAATTTACTTGACGGTAACGATGTCGGCGTTGGCGAGGCACTCGTCGGTGAGCTCCTGGCCGATGCCGGGCCGCTCGGGCACCTCAAAGTAGCCGTCCTTGGCCACATAGTCGTACTTGCACAGGCGGATGTTGTCCTCGATGAGGGCAGAGGCGTGCAGTTCGTGGATGACGAAGTTGGGGATGACCGCCTCCAGCTGCAGCGCCGCGGCCGCGGAGATGGGGCCGCCACAGCAGTGCACCTGCACGCCGATGTCGTAAACGTGGGCCATATCGCAGATCTTCTTGCCCTCGGTCAGGCCGCCGGTGTTGCACAGGTCGGGCTGGATGATGCCGATGGAGTGATCCTCGAAGAACTGCCGGTAGCCCCAGCGGGTATAGACGCGCTCGCCGGTGGCCACGGGGATCTCGATCTTGCTGCTGATCTCCCGGAAGAGGTTGGGGTTCAGCGGCTGGGTGGGTTCCTCGTAATAGAAGCAGTTCAGCTTTTGCAGTTCGCGGCCCAGCTGCACCGAGGTGGTGGCGTCGGTGAGGGCGTGCAGCTCGATGATGATGTCCACGTCCGGGCCCACCTCGCGCATGGCGGCCACACGGTCCACCGCCAGCTGCAGCTGATCGCGCTGCAGGATGCCCCGGCTGCTGCGGCCCATCCACACGCCGTTGGCGTCGAAGCCCACCGGATCCACCTTGATGCAGTCGAAGCCGTCGGCCATGGCCTTGCGCATCGCCTCGGCGTACTCCTCGGGCTTGGCAAGGGAGTGGCTCACCTTGCCCCAGTCAAACTGCAGCTGGCTGGCATAGGCGCGCAGCTTGCTGTTGGTCTTGCCGCCCAGCAGCTTGTAGACGGGGGCGTTCAGGGCCTTGCCCTTGATGTCCCACAGGGCGATGTCGATGCCGGAGATACCCGCCATGATGACGCCGCCGTTGCCCATGCCCCAGAAGGTCAGCCGGTGCAGCCGGTTCCAGATGTCCTCGTTGTTCATCGGGTCCAGGCCGATGATGCACTTGGCAAAGTCCACACCCATGCCAAAGCCCGCGCTCTGGGCGTTGCCGTAGGCCACGCCGATCTCGCCGTAGCCGCTGATGCCCTCGTCGGTGTTGATGCGCACGAATACGGGATGCCAGGGCACATTGCCCACAGCCACCTCCGCCGCTACGGACGGGGTCTTGAATGCCTTGATGATGTCTACACTGGTGATTTTCACGGAACAGTACCTCCTTTTATGCGAAAACAGTCAGGTTCAAAATGCAGATCACGACCATGGCCGTAGCGCCCATCATCACCGAGGTGAGGGTGATCAGCCGGTAGCTCTGATTGAGTTTCAGGTTGCCCAGTTTGGTGACGCACCAGAAGTAGGAAGAATTGGTGTGGCAGAAGGACAGGGAGCCCGCGGCGGTGGCCAGGGTGGCAACGACCGGGTGCAGCCCCAGGGCGGGGAGCATGGGAGCCAGGATGCCGCCCACGGTGGTCAGCGCCACGGTGGCGGAGCCCTGGGCCATGTTGATGAGCGCGGCCATCAGGTAGGGCACGAAGACGGCGGGCAGACCCACCCGCAGCACCAGGTCGGTGAGGATGGTGCCGATGTCGGTGGCCTGCAGCACGGCGGCAAAGCCGCCGGCGGCGGCGGTGATGCACATGATCTCCGCGGCGCCCTCCAGGGATTTGGCCACCCAGCCGCTGGTGACGGTCTCGTTCAGCTTGGTGGGCAGCAGGAAGCAGATCATGGTGCCGATCAGCAGGGCCACCCAGGGCGTGCCGATGAAGTCCAGCACCTGCTGGAAGATGTTGCCTTCGGCGCTGCCGAAGAAGGATTTCAGGATGATGATGAGAATGGGCAGCGCCACAGGGATGAAGGACATGAAGGTGGAGGGAGCATGCTCCACGACCTTCTCAAAGTCCGCTTCCTGCTTGGCGTCCAGCTCGCTGACCGGCGCCACTTCGGGGAAAGCGCCCTTCACGAAGCGGGAGTTCGCCCAGATGGAGCAGACGACGACCACCGGAACGGAGACGATCAGGCCGTAGAACATGACCTGGCCGATCTCGGCGCCGTACAGGCCCGCCGCCGCAACAGGGCCGGGCGTGGGCGGCACGAAGGAGTGGGTGCACAGGAGGCCCGCCATCAGCGCCACCACCAGGGAAGCGTAGGGGATCTTGCCCCGGCGGGACAAGCCCTTGATGATGGGGTTCAGGATGACGAAGCCGGAATCACAGAACACGGGGATGGAAACAAAAGCGCCGGTGGCCGAGGTGGCGTAGGTGGCGCGCTTGATACCGATCAACTTCAGGATCGCGTCCGCAATTTTCTGCGCGCCGCCGGTGTACTCCAGAAAAGAACCGATTACAACACCGCAGGCGATGACAACGCCGATGCTCGTCATCGTGTTGCCAAAACCGCCCACGATCAGGGCAGGCAGTTCCGTGGTGGGGATGCCCGCACACAATCCAAAGAACACTGCCATGATCAGCAAGGTCAAAAATGCGTGAACCTTGAGTTTTGAGATCAGCACGACCAGCAGTACGATGGTCACGGCGAACCAAAACAACAGCATGATGAAACCTCCTTTTGCGACGATCTAAGATAATGGTTAAACGGAAGGCCGGCCTTATTTATCAGGTTACTTGTTCGCCTGATTTCTAACCATATTATCCAGCAATTAGGCGAACAAGTCAACATGTTTTTTGCGCATTTCATAATTTTTGGCCAATGGCAACAAGACAGGCAAAAAAGTTTGTGTATTATGAACGAGGCTGTTATAATGAAAAGGGCAGGAGCTTCGCTTGGGCAGCGGGTTCAAGCCCTCTCACCGAAAAATACCGCCGCGCAAGGGGTGCGGCGCACGAAGGATGGACAAGGATGCCACAAATCAAAAAGGTGGAAAAAGTGACCGCCGGCGAACAGGTGTACGAAAACCTGCGGGAAAATATCGTTGCCGGGCGCTGGAAAGCGGAGGAAAAGCTGCCGCCCGAGACCGAGCTGGCCTCGCTGTACGGGGTGAACCGGCTGACTGTGCGCATGGCACTGCAGCGGCTCAACGCGCTGGGCCTGGTGGAGACCCGCGTGGGCGACGGCACCTATGTGAAGAAGTTCGATTTTTCCGATTTCATCAATGCGGTGCAGGACCTGTACAACGAGCCGCAGTTGATGGAAAACATCTGCGAGTTCCGCAAGCTGATCGAGGTGGAGTGCGCCCGTCTGGCCATTCAGCGGGCCACGCCGGAAGAATTCGCGGAACTGGACCGCATCTGCACGGTGTACGACGCTCTGAAGATCAAAACCGCCCACCCCATCGACGAGGAAAAGCTGCGGGAGATGACCCGGCACGACATCGCCTTCCACGAGCAGATCTGGCTGATGAGCCACAACACGCTGTTCAGCTACTGTTTTGCCATGGCCAAGCCCACGCTGGAGGAGTACGTCTTCCTGACGCTGAAAAAACGTGTGTCCCGCTGGGCGGAAAAGGGCGTTACGGTGATGGAGGGCGACTTCCGTCACCGGGCCATTCTGGAGGCGATGCGCCGCCAGGATTTTGCCGAATGCAAGGTTCTTTACGACGAAATGATCGACTTCAACGTGGAACTGTGAGTTTGCCTGCAGGGCAGGCCACAAGGAAGCCGGCGCTTTCCGGGCGTTTTCGGAAAGCGCCGGCTTTTACCGTCCGGGCAAGGGCCGGGGCACAAAAAAGGCCGGGGATGATGTTTCATCCCCGGCCTTTGCCATGGTGGGCGGTAAGGAACTCGAATCCCTGACCCTCTGCACGTCAAGCAGATAGTCATTATAGTCTCCGAATTACCCGTATCTCAAATGAAATTCAGCTTGCATCCACTTTTTTTCAAAGTGCGCAACAAAAAAGAACGCTCCCGTCACCCATTGAGGATGTCCGGCGGCGTTCTTGTGTTGACTTTTTCTCTAAATCACAAGTCAGTCGCTGGGCCCTAACCAACGAGTGGCGCATGGTCGTTTCCGGCGGGTAACCGTGAAACGACCTGTGGGGGTTTTCTCTTGTCTTAGTTTATTATACCACCGATTGGCATATTTTGCAAGAGCGGGTTGCAGAACCTATCAACAATCATTTTTCATCTTGTATCGCCCCGAAAAGTGCAGAAAATTGATCTCACTCCAGATAATGAAGGGGGTGAGAGCATGGACATTGACCGCTTGCTTGCACTGGTTGCTGCGGCAGTCAGCCTGATTCAACTCGTGCGGTTGGTTTAAAAAAAGCAGGTACGACCGTCGGTCGTACCTGCTTTTTGGCTTCATTCCGCGCTATTTTGGGTACGACCGACGGTCGTACCCTGTCATGGTTCCAGGCTGTGTGCCTGCTCTTGCAACATCTGCGGAATGAGCGTCTGCCGGTAGCCCGCCATCACAAACTGCTGTACATACGGCACATCGACCTTCATCTCTGTTCGGCGGCAGCACTCTTCGATCAGTTCCGGCGTTATCATCGGCAACGGGCGGTGCGCTGCATATTCACTGAGGGCATGTTCTGTACGCTCCAGGTCGTTCAGTTCCCTGCCAAGCAGATCCGGCATTCTTTGCTGCGGTTTATAACCATCGTAAAGCAGAGATATGTTGTTGTCGAAATTTGGCGCAAGGGACAGTATTTTACCTGTTTCAATGTCCCGCAGCACGCCGTAATTCTCCGTGTGGCGGTCAGCATTGAGGCAAAATGCGTCCATCATCAGCAGTTGCAGATAATCGTCAGCCATTGCCGGAGATATTTCCTTGAAGATACGGTAATTCAGTCCGTAATCTTCCTCTTCTCCAACAAGAGAGAAAGCTGGCTCGAAATTCACCTTACCGGCAGTGAAGTCAAGTGTGCGAATGAAAGGCCCCGCCTTTTCGTAATAGGCCGTAGGAAAGCCGAGCGCCTTGCACAGCTCATACACGAACAGCTCTGAAAACATCTCGTTCTCATTGCATTGTTTGTACATCCACCAGCGGCCATCTTCCAAGCGCCAGCATTTTTCAAAGCTGCCAATGTTGGTCAGCTCCGGGGTGCGGCTGGGCGGGCGACTAAATGCAGAGAGATCTCCTTGCAGCGCGAGAGTGTCAAAATAGTTTTCTCGAAACCGCACTTTATCCCAAGTTAAATCGCTGCCCGCCGGCCGTACCCAGTAGGTATCCGTGATCGTGGCCGCCTGCATGGCCAGTGCCGTTGAAGCGTCGTCTTTCTCCGAGAGCCTCAACACTTTTTTCAGCAGTCGCGAGTGCGTTCTGTGACGATCAATCGCTCTGTGAGCCAGCCATTCCTCCAGATTCCCCGTCCGACGCAGATACAGTGGCATCAGCTCCTCCCGAAGTGGATACAGCTGCCGCCCCTCGATCCTTGCAATCTCCACGTCACGGCTCATCAGTGTTGCCCGCATCGTTTGTTCCATGAACATTCGCCTCCTTTCCTATTGAGGTACGACCGACGGTCGTACCTCGTTTTTGGCTTTGTCGTGCGGTTTTCAGGGTACGACCGACGGTCGTACCTGCTTTCTTTTTGTTATGGTTCGATGGGCCGGACAAAAAAACGGGACAGTAGAAAATCCAAGTTTTGCTCAACCCGTCCAGCAATCGCATTGGTCCGCTCCGGCTCTAAATAATCCGACTGCGACAGGATTTTTTCAACAAGTGCAGGCAGTCCCTGCAATTTGTACCACGGCAGACACGCAATATCCGCAGGGTCCAAAATCGCGAGCTGTTGGGTGTGCCGCTGTGCAAAAGGCCGGCATTGGTCATATCGGTCTTGCGCGATAAAATTGGTCCGATCCAGCTTCCACAAGCTCGTTCCGCTGTCGAACACTGGGGCCATTCCGATCCATTGCAAAGTATCCGGGTCTCGCAGTGCGCCGAAATTTCTGAAATGCCGGTCTGTGTTTGCCAGCAAAAAGTCTACTGCCAGCATCTGGCTGGTATCTCTTTGCGCATTGGGTATTCCAAGTCTGTCGCAACAAAGAAGAAAATGTTGCCACAGGGGTATCTCTTCGTCACTTTCAAAACATTCCAGCAGTGCCGATGCCGGGATGAACTCTGTTGAGGGCGTCACAAAGCAAGGACAGACACTATACGGCTGGCCATGCTCCCAGGCCAGGGCATAAGGAACATGGGAGATCCCGAGCAATTCGTACACCGCGCTGGCCACACACTCGTTCAAGGGTTCTTGAAAATACGGTGCCGTGCCACCTTTGACCAGGACACGCTGCCCATCGGCAATCTGCCAACGCTTCTTCAAAGCTCCGTCCGATGTGCAACAGGGGGATTTCAAATCCAAGGCCAGGGCATCGCTCTGTTCTCCGAACAAAGCCCGACCAACATCCCCGGAAAAATCATTCTGGAAAAAATTCACCTGGCTCCACTGCTGCGGTCTCTCACAAGGGGTGATCCAGTAGTGGTCTGTTAGGCTCAATCCGTTGCATTTGAGCAGCAGTAGCTCCGCATAAGGCACATCCATTACTGCCAGCGCTTCGCGCAGTCCTTGGCGGCTTGCAGGGATACCCCTGCCCTTCCACCAGCCACGCAAGCCAAGCACATCTTGCCGACAACCGACCGGGTAGTGCTCAGGAGCCAATATCTCCTCAACTTCCAAAATATCGGCTGTTTTGTCGGCGACTTCAAGCACAGCCACACGCCAGTCTTTGTGCATCAAATAGAACTCTGCCATAGGCATCCTCCTGCCTGACCAAAGCAAAACACTTGTGGCTTTAGTATACCACAGTTACCCGTGCCCGTACAAACGAAAAAGCCGCCCTGTAAAGCAGCATAGCTATCCCATACCTCTCTTTTAGCCTTATGTTTAATCTTCTTTTTGTAGCGTAGTGGGTGGGTATGGGTATGCTATTCAAAAAATGAACCACTGACCTTGCCATCTTTCGCGTCCATGCACACTCTTCTCCAGCCTCTCCTGTTTTGTCCAGCACGGCAGGAAACGACGTTTTTTTAATTGTTCTCTTGACACAACGCAAAACAGATGTTAAGCTAATATTGTTAGATAGCCTGTCTAACTGTTTCGTGCGGGCGTCTGGTTTTTGCTCAACCAGGCGCTCTTTTTTTGTGTCCTGGATCAAATACAAGTTGTGCTTGCCCGCCCATTTCGTCATTTTTTTGATGAGACCAGACGATTGCAGGCAGCGGATCGCCCGCAACAGTGTGTTTTTGCACAGGCCAAGCAAAGACGACAATTGAAAAAGCGAAGGAAACGCTTTGCGGTTCCGCCCGCGAAAGCGCAGCATCGCCGCATAGACGCTAAAACTGCTCGCCGGCAGTTGCAGGACCTGCTCCGACAGGTTGAGGGCGAACCAACGCCCGCCCACGGGCAGAGCGATCGTATACTTGTTTGCGGCGTATGTACCGTCCTCTTTGTAGACGTGTTCACGGCGCACCAACCCCATCGATTCCAAATTTTTGATCGCAGCGCAGACTGTACCGGCTGCCACATCACACTTTCGTGCAATCACACAGGTACGCATTGTGGTTTTGTTCTCATGATCGGCCGCGCTCATAAGCACACACAACACTTTTAGTGCATTGGGCGGCAGCTGCATTTCCAGCAGCGCATTCGGCAATTTCAAATACATATTCATTCTCCTAAGTCCTAAAGTTAGACCCGCTGCCGGTCAAGCCGGCAGCGGGTCCTCGTTTTCTTCGATGTCAAACATGCCCGGTGTCAAATCATACGACAGCACACCTGCGCGGGCAGAAAGCAGGTCGGCGTCTGCCACCTGCACTTCACGATACTCCAGGTCGGGCCGCTGCGGCTCCGGCGCATCTCCCAGATACGTCCAGTAGCCAGGGGGCGTCACTTTCAGCGGGTGGGCCGTGCCTCGGATCACGATAAACTCGCCCACCGGCATGGCAATCAAGTCGCTGGGCGACATCAGCGGCCGGCCGACAAGCGACTTTGTACTGCTCGTCTTTCCCTGCTGGATGCTGCTGGAGCCCGTCAGGATCGTTTCATTGCCCAGGATCTTACTGATGGTCTCGGCAGTGGAGAGCGCCGCAGGCGCAACAAAAGAAGTAATGATCGTTTGATTCGTCCCTCGGATGATCTCGCTTTTTGTCTTGCTGTAATGCTTTTGCAGCTGGCCAAAGTCCTGGAGCGCGATCATAAGCCGGCCGCCACGGCTTCGCATGGCGGCGCTGAGCGCGTCATAGTCCGGGATAGGAGGCTGTTGGCCAAACTCGTCCAGGAGCAGCAGCACCTTTCGCGGCAGTACACCACCATATTCTGTTTCCGCGATTTCGATCAAATCATTCATCAAGTTCCGCACGATCAGGCTGCTGATGAAGTGCCTGGTCGTATTCTCATCCGGGCTGATGAGGAAAAGGGCGGAAGGCTGTGAGATGAACGTCTTGGCGTCAAAATCGCTGTCGTGGGCAATCAGGACCTGTTCCAGCTCGGCATCGATGAATTTGACCAGCTTGCCAAGCGCGGAAGAAAACACGTTCATGGACGTGCGCATATCGGCGCTTGTCGCCGGACCAGTGTAATATCGGATCCGTGGATCGTTGATTTTCTCCAGCAGCGCCTCCATCTTGGTTTTTTGCGGCTGGCCAAATCCGCCGGAGCCTTGTATCTGTCCATTCATTTCCAAAATGAGGTTGAAAACGCTGATGATATGGCGCTGCGGCGCAGGAGCATATTCACTGACCAGCAGTATGACGCCGGTGATCAGGCCACGGGCGGTCTCGTTGAAATAATCGCTGCTTTCCGATTTCACTTCTGCGCCGTCGCTGTCGATCAGCAGGCTCGCCGCCACCTTTGCATATCGCTCGGCACGGCCATACGCCCGGGCCTTTGACAGCTTATCGGCTGCTGCCCGGTACTCGTCGATGGCGGCATTCACATTGGCAATGAAGTTGTACCGGCTTGATTTGCTTATGTTGCGCAGATCGAGAGCCGGCGTCCGATAACCCGCTGCTTGCAGCTGGGCCGCGTTCCGGCGATACAGTTCTCCTTTGCAGTCCAGGATCACCATGCTGGCTCCATGGCCGCCTGTGTTCTCGTTAACGGCCAGATTGTATCGCACGGTCGGGATCATGATTCGGGTCGTTTTGCCGCTGCCCGGTGGCGCTACAAGCATTACGTTGTGTTCGCTTGTGTCCACACACCAATGCCCGCCGGAGAAATCGATCACAAAGCCAGGCTCCGCTTCCTTCCCTGCTGGAACAGAAAGAAAAATACTGTTTTTTTCTGTATCGTTCATCCACCGGCTCTTACCGTGCTGCCCATGGCCGGCCGCAACATCCTTTACGTCGATTGGTTTTTGATAGATCCAAGACCAAATCAAAAATGCGACGCCAGCAACCAGCAAAGCTGCTCCCAATGCTGCAACGCGATACTGAGGCGGCACTGCAATCACCGCAGCTATTCCGACTGCGACAACAAAGAGAAAAAGCAGGTTTTTTCGTCTTCTCAATCATCATCACTACCTTTCAGATTTTTGAACAGCCGAGGCTGCATCCCCACCCCCTTTACAGATCTTTCAGAAAATTTGATTGGATCTGCTCCATTCTTGACGGTTCAGGCCGAACAGTCCTCTGCTGTTCTGTTGCATAAGCTCGCTGTTCATCAATACGCTCTACCGCATGGCGAAACTGCTGCCCCATCCTGGTCAGGCTTTTTCCCAGGTCGAAGTCCTTACACATGG
>DSLFC04102__coassemble_1022_pt1 | contig 20163 bp, 22 predicted proteins | sample DSLFC04102__metabat2_high_PE_037 | metagenome-assembled genome bin DSLFC04102
GAATTTCTCCTTTCTCATAGCCAAACCCGACTACGCCCTCTTTGCCCCGGCCTGCATGGAAGCCGAGAAAATCTACGCCTCCGCCCCGGCCATGTGCGCGGTGGGCTGTCGCAAGGCGCTGGAGCTGGCGGTGAAGTGGGTCTATGCGGCGGACGAGTCCATGAAACTGCCCTATAAAGACAATCTGCAATCTCTGGTGCATGAGCCGTCTTTCCGCTTTGCCGTGGACACCAACACATGGGGCAAGTTCCAGTTTATCATCAAGCTGGGCAATCTGGCGGTACATACCGAGCGAAGCGTGCAGCCCGGCGACGCCCTGGCCGCCCTGCGGGGGCTGTTCGAGTTCGTGGAGTGGATCGATTACTGCTATGGGGCGGACTATGTGGAGCGCACCTTTGACGAAAACCTGATCCCCACCGAGCCGGTAGCGGTGGACACCCGCAAAATCAAGGAACAGGAGAGCTTGCTGGAGGAAAAAGCGGCAGAGATCGAAGCCCTGCGCCAGCAGATTGCGCAGATGTCCGCCCAGTTCACCGCCGGAAAGGACAAGCACCAGAAAGAGCGCACTTTCCAGCCGGAGGACCTCTCCGAATTTGAGACCCGCAAGCGGTTCATTGACGTGGACATGAAGCAGATGGGCTGGAAGTTCGACGGCCCTGACGCCGATGTGCAGGAGGAGTACCCGGTGGAGGGCATGGCCGGCGTGCCCGGACAGCCGGGCTACTGTGACTATGTGCTCTTCGGCAAAGACGGCCTGCCCCTGGCGGTGGTGGAGGCCAAGCATTCCAGCAAGGACCCCAACACCGGGCGGAAACAGGCGGTGCTGTATGCGGACTGCCTGGAGCGGAAATTTGGCCGCCGCCCCATGATGTTCACCACCAACGGCTTTGACACCTATTTCTGGGACGACCAGAGCGGCCCCCAGCGGAAGGTCAGCGGCGTATTCAGCAAAGACGACCTGCAAAAGCTGATGAACCGCCGGGCGGAACGGCTGGAGCTGCTGGGCGTTGCCATCGACGACAAAATCACCGACCGCTATTACCAGAAAGAGGCCATCCGGGCGGTGTGCGGGCAGCTCACCCAGGGATTCCGCAAGCATTTGTTGGTCATGGCCACCGGCACCGGCAAGACCAGAACGGCCTCCAGCCTGACCGATGTGCTCAGCCGGGGCAGATGGGTGACCAATATTCTGTTTCTGGCCGACCGCACCGCGCTGGTCAAGCAGGCCAAGGACGATTTCAAGAACTATCTGCCCCATATGTCCCTGTGCAACCTCTGTTCCAACAAGGACGACCGGAACGCCCGCATCGTGTTCTCCACCTATCCCACCATCCTCAACGCCATTGACGACACCAAATCCAAAGACGGGCGGCAGCTCTTCACCCCGGCGCACTTTGATCTGATCATCATTGACGAGAGCCACCGGAGCATTTTCAAAAAATATCGGGCGATTTTTGAATATTTTGACGCGGTCATGGTGGGCCTGACCGCCACGCCCAAGACCGATGTGGACCGCAACACCTACGACTTTTTCGAGATGGAGCATGGGGTTCCTACCTATGCCTATGACTATGAGACGGCGGTGTATCAGGACCATGTGCTGGTGCCGTACTATAACTATGAGGTCAAGACCAAGTTTTTAGACGAGGGTATCACCTATGACGACCTGTCCGACGAGGACAAGGAGCGATATGAGGAGGATTTTGTGGAGGACGGCACAATGCCGGACTTCATCCCCTCGGCGGCGCTCAATCAGTTTGTGTTCAACGAAACGACGGTGGACATCGTGCTACAAGACCTGATGGAGCGGGGTGTGAAAGTGGCGGGCGGCGACCGGCTGGGGAAAACCATCCTCTTTGCCCAGAACAAGCGCCACGCGGAGTTTATTCTGGAGCGGTTCAACAAGCTCTATCCCCAGTACCACGGCACCTTTGCCCAGCGGGTCATCTGCGACGACTCCTATGCACAGACCATCATTGACGACTTCAAACAGCCGGAAAAAGAGCCGCATATCGCCGTTTCGGTGGATATGATGGATACCGGCATCGACGTGCCGGAGTGTGTCAATCTGGTGTTCTTCAAAAAGGTGCGTTCCAAGGCGAAGTTCTGGCAGATGATCGGCCGGGGTACCCGGCTGTGTCAGGGGTTGCCCTGCGTGGATCAGGTGGACGGGGCCTATACCGACAAGCGCCGGTTTCTGATATTTGACTACTGCGGCAACTTTGAATTTTTCCGGCAGCACAAAGAGGGCTATGAGGCCAGAGAAACAAAAACGCTATCGGAGAATCTCTTTGGGAAACAGGTCCGGCTGGCCATGGCGTTGCAGGAGAGTGCCTTTGCCGGCGAGGACTATCAGGTATGGCGGGGGGAACTGGTGGATACCTGCCATCGGCAGGTAGTGGCCCTCAATTCTGACCTGATCGCGGTCAAGCTGCGGCGGCAGTTCGTGGGCAAGTATCAGAAGCCGGAGGCGTTTGCCACCATCAGCGAGGGAGACAAGAGCGAACTGCTCACGCAGATTGCCCCCTTGGTACAGGCGGAGGAGCCGGACGAGTTCGCAAAACGGTTTGACAACTTCATGTATGGCTTAATGCTGGCCCATGTCGGGCAGATGCCCGCGTTCAAGTACGCCAGGAAGCAACTGTGCGACACCACTGCGCTGCTGGAGCGCAAGGCCAGCATCCCCCAGGTCAAGGCAAAGCTGCCGCTGCTCCAGGAGATCCAGACGGACGCCCTCTGGGATGCTAACGATATCTTGCTGTTTGAGCGGGTGCGGAAAGAGCTGCGGGAGCTGATCCACTTCTTGGATGAGGGCGGCGGTACACAGCGGCAGATCGTCACCAAGCTGACAGACCCGGTGATCGACAGCCAGGAGGGTGTGCAGTTGGACGCCGCCTATGATTTTGAGGACTACCGGGCCAAGGTCAACCGCTATGTCAACGAGCATGGCGACACGCTGGCCATTTACAAGCTGACCCATAACATCCCGCTGGCTATGGGCGACTATCAGGAGCTGGAGCGGGTGCTGACCAGTGAACTGGGCAGCAAGGAGGACTATGCCCGGGAGTTCGGGGATACTCCCTTCGGCCTGCTCATCCGCAGGATCGCCAAGCTGGATCACGAGGCAGCCATGCAGGCGTTTTCTGCCTTTATCAATGACCAGTCCCTGAACCAGAAGCAGATCGCCTTTGTCCATAAGATCATCCACCATATCGAGCTGAACGGGTATATGGAGAATGTGGCCGAGCTGACGAAGCCGCCCTTTGATAAGCCTATCAGTTTCATCAAGCTGTTTGACCCTAAAACTAGAACTGCCTTGATGGAGACCATCCAGCAGGTGCGGGAAAATGCGGTCCAGATTACCGCGTCATAAAGGTGATGGCTGGCCCAGCTGTTTTTATCCGCCGCCTCTGGCGGCGGTGAAACGCCCGCCCGGAAGGGCGGGCGTTTCACGCAAGCATAGCGTTTTGATGTCAAAACGCGCTTGCAGGGGAACCCCCTGTCCCCAATGCCGCCTGCGGGCGGAACTTTTCGGCAAGGCTGCCGGAAGGTTTTCTGTGCAAAGATCGGGTTTGGTGAAATCATCAAACCCGATCTCATTTGGATACTGCATACCTTTAACAGCCATATGCGATACCGAAAATCGGGTTCGGCAACCTTGCCTAACCCGATTTTTTACCTATTGCTTTACTTTCCATGCCTGGGCAAGAAGATCCTCCACTGTTCCGTCCTCATCATACCACAGACACTTCACGGCGCAGTCCGGGAACCAGTCAGAACGCAGCAACGCCATGATCACCCGCCAAAGACAGGCAAAGTCGCCTGCTTCCCGGCCATAGGCTGTCAGACCACTACGATTTTCTGTACAGTGCAGGCCACCCCGTTCAAAGGCCCGTTGAACGACCTGCCTTGCGTACTCCAAGGAATATCCCCACTGTTCCAGCGCATCTGCCCGAAACGCGATCTCCAACCGCATGGACGCTTCTTCCGGCATCTCCACACCTCCCATCCTAAGTTTGAGTATCTTACCATCGAAAAGAACATTTTTCAACCATTTGTGCGGCGGTTTTTTCCGGTGTGAGGGTGTCTCATGAGACACCCTCGAATCATAGCGGGTGCATCATGAGACACCCAACTTTTTCTTTTAATCCGGACAGGGCTTGTCCGGATTACCTGTTATGATGGCCCCAAGAACCGGGGGGCGGCTCTGGAGCCGTCTCCCAAGAGGAGGAGAAACATGAACACACAAACACACCGCACCTGTATCCGCATGAGCAAGGAGGAATATGCCCTGCTGAAAGAGAAAAGCAGGGTTGCCGGGCTGTCCGCCAATGCCTGGCTGATGAGAGAGCTGGAGCGAAACCGCCCCATGCTCTACCGGGAGGAGGAGACGAGAGCGGCCATCGCCTTTGCCGATGAGGCTGGCCGGGACATCAACGCCGTGGCCAGGGCATTCAACAGCGGCAGCGGCACCGCCCAGCATCTGGAACTTGCCCTCCATCGCCTGGCCCAGGTGGTGGAACGGTTCCAGCAGGTGAGAAAGCTGGGGTACCCCTATGCGGTATAAACATAAGCCACGACCACCTATGCGGGACAACAGCTGCTCTCTGTCTGTCCGCATGACGGAGGAGCAGTACCAGCAGCTGTGCCGCTATCTGACTGTTACGGGGCTGCCAGTCACTACCTACTTTCGCAAGCTGATCCAGGGGGCAACGATTCGCACCCGAATGTCCAGGCAGAGGCTGGACCCGCATCCCGCCGTAAACCATATCTACTCCAACATCCGGCAGATCGCTCGCTGCCCAAGGGCCAGAGAACTCGCCCCGGAGCAGATCGCGCAGCTGGAGTTTCTGGCGGACAAGCTTTGCGAGGAATGCTTTCTTCTCTCCACCCAGCAATAGCCCCAGTGAGGCCACAGGAGGCCCCGTGTGGCCTCGCAGGCCCAGCGGAGGGACAGGTGTAGGCCCCAGAGAGAAACAGGGCGCTTTCAGCCAAATTGCCGGGATCGCCACTTTTGTGCCACAGGAGCAGAAAATTGCCTTTGACAATATTGTCAAAGGCGATCCGCGGGAGGAGCGGAATATACCACAGAGCCGGGAGACCGCTTTTGATGATATCGTCAAAAGCGCTGCCCAGGAAGGTTTGGCAAGGTTGCCGAACCTTCCCGACCAGAGATGGAGGAAACGAAAATGTCAGAAGAAGCGAAAGATGATGTTCGACAGGTAACCGTGGAACGCCTTCAGCGCTCCCATGGGCGGCTCATCCAGGTGGTGTCTGTGTTCCCGGTACAGGGCAGCGCCACCCCGGAGGACAAGCTAAAAGCCCTCATCGACCTGGACGCACAGCAAGGGAAGCTGTGCGCCTAAAGGGCTGGACATTCCCCAGGCTTTGGGGTATTGTGTAGGCGCGATGCGCTGAATCGGTTTGACGAGAAAAAAGGAGGGCTGTATGAAACAGTCAAACCAGAATGAGATCACCGCCCTGTACTGCCGCCTCAGTCAGGATGACGGGGCGGACGGAGAGTCCAACAGCATCCAGAACCAGCGGAATATCTTGGAGTGGTACGCACAGGAGCACCGCTTCCCCAACCCCCGCTTTTATGTGGATGACGGCTATTCCGGAGGCAGCTTCAACCGCCCCGGCTTTCAGCAGATGATGGCAGATATGGAAAACGGGAAGATCCGCACCATCATCACCAAGGACCTGTCCCGGCTGGGGCGCAATCAGCTCCACACGGGGCTTTACATCGAGGAACGCTTCCCCATGTTCGGCGTCCGCTACATCGCCATCAACGACAATGTGGACACCGACCGGAGTGAGAGCACGGAGCTGATGCCCTTCAAGAACCTATTTAACGAGTGGTTCATCCGGGACACCAGCCGGAAGATCCGGGCGGTACAGCGGGCCAAGGCGGAGCGCGGGGAGCGACTGGGCACCAGAGCGCCCTACGGCTACCGCAAGGATGAGCAGGACCGCAAGAAGCTGGTGGTGGACGAGGAGGCCGCCGCCGTGGTGCGGCGTATCTTCGCCCTGTGCGCCGCCGGGCAGGGACCCAGCCAGATCGCCCGGCTGCTGAAGCGGGAACAGGTGCTATGCCCTACGGCCTACGCTTACAAAACCTTTGGCGTTGCCCATAGCAGTCTGAATTTGAATGATCCCTATGGATGGTCTGACAGTACCATTGCCAACATGCTGGAGAATGAGATCTACCTTGGCAACACCATCAATCTCCGGTACAGCACCCGTTCCTACAAGGACAAGCGGAAAGTGGAACATCCCAGGGAGGAATGCATGGTGCTGGAAAATACCCACCCCGCCCTGGTGAGCCATGAGGTCTGGGATATGGTTCAGCGGGTACGCCAGCACAAACGGCGACCTACCAAGATGGACGAGCAGAACAAGTACTCCGGGCTGGTGGTGTGCGCCGACTGCGGGAGTACCATGGTGCTCCACCGCGCCCATACCATGAGCCGGTCCTACAATCACTTCACCTGCCGGACTTACAAGAAGGACGGCACCCTCTGCACCGCCCACTATATCCGGGAGTGTGTGCTGGATGATGTGGTCCTGGAGGACCTGCGGCGGGTAACGGCAATGGCCAGGGAGCACACCCAGGAGTTTGCCGCGTACATCGGCAGCAGGCAGTCCGCAGAACTCCGAAGAGAGATGCGTGGGCTGGAACGGGAACTGACTGCTATGAAGAAGCGGAGCAGGGAACTGGACAGCATCTTCAAGCGGCTCTATGAGGACAGCGTCCTGGGGCGGATCACAGCAGAGCAGTTCCAGACACTCTCCGGCAGCTACACTCAGGAGATGGAAATGCTGAACAAGGCCATCCCGGAGAAGGAAACTGCCATCCAGAAGCTGCGGGAGCAGGTGTCCGGCACAGACCACTTTATCACCCTGGCAAAGCGGTACACGGACATCCAGGAGCTGACGCCGGAGCTGCTGCGACTGTTCATCCAAAAGATCGTGGTCCACGAAAAGGACGTGAAATGGAGCAAGCACGCTCAGCAGACAGTGGAGATCCACTACAATGACATTGGCTGTGTGGAACTGCCACAGCCGAAAGGTCAGTCCACCCCCAAGGGTGCATAAGACAAAAAGAAGTCCCCGGCAGATACTGCCGTAGCAATATCTGCCGGGGATTCGGACACCTGCAAAGTTACCCCTGTCAGGGGGAACGCACGGCTGCGGATCTTTTTTTGCAAAAGGGTCAGGGGCAGCATGCGGATGAGATAGGTCACCCCCGCCATCACCACAAGATACCACACAAGGCTCATACCGCCGCCTCCTTTCCCCCGTCGTCCTCGGGAGAAGCGTCCACCGGGAACAGCCAGGCGCCCATGGCGGCGGCGGCCAGCGTGCTGAGCACGATGGCAAAGCCGCTGCCCACCACCCTGGACAGGGGCGTCCAGGCAAGGATGCAGCTTGCCGCGGCGGCCGCTGCCGCCACCAGCCGCACCGGCCTGGAGCGGCGCATGGGCGGCACCACGATGGCGATGAACATGCTGTAAAGCGCCACCCCCAGCGCGCTGCGCACGGCGGGGCTCAAAACCGCGCCGGCCACCGCGCCGGCCACGGTGCCCGACGTCCAGCCCACGATGGGCAGGCTGGCAAGGCCGTACATATAGCGGGGGGTGAGCGGCGCCGCCCGCCCCATGGCCACCGCGAAGATCTCGTCGGTGTTGGCAAAGGCCACGATCATCCGCCGCCAGGTGGTGAATGCCGGGCCGAACCGCTGGCTCAGCGAGAGGCTCATCAGCGCGTAGCGCAGGTTGATGACCAGCTGGGTCAAAGCCAGTTCCACCAGGGAGCCGTGGGCCAGAATCACCGTCAGTCCGGCAAACTGGCCTGCGCTGGTCATGTTGGTCAGACTGATGAGCCCGGCCGTCAACGGCGAGAGCCCGCCGTTCACCGCCAGGATGCCGAAGGTGAAGCTTACCGAAAAATATCCCACGCCGATGGCGAGCCCGTCCCGCAGGCCGCAAGCGTATTCGCTCCTCATGGTTTTCCCTCCGCCGTGATGATTGCTGCGCCTCATTATACTACCAACGGCGGGGCAGTGCAAAGGGTTTCGCAAAAAACTTTTTGTACGTTGCCGCAAACGCTGTGTCCGCCCAAGTTTTTCTTGTGCCCGCCGGGCAAACTGTCTATAATAGGGCTATGGGCCGCCGCGCGTTTCGGCCCGGCCCGACCCCGTAAAAAGGAGAACCTTTTCCCATGCGTTACAAAGCGATCATACTGGATGTGGACGGCACGCTGGTGGCCCACGGCGAGCCATCCGCCCGCCCGGCGGTGGCCGGGATGGTGCGGCGGGTGCAGGCCCTGGGCGTGAAGGTGGTCATCGCCACCGGGCGCACCTACTACGCCATGAACACCTCCATCCTGGGGGGCATCAAGCCGGACTATGCCGTCTGCGCCAACGGCGCGCAGGTGCTGGACGAAGGGGGCAACCTGCTGGCCAGCGAGGACTTCACCCCCGAGGAGATGTATGCCCTGGTGGACTACTTCGAGGACTACGACTACCCCCTGGCCTTCTGCTTTTCCGACAGCTACTACGTCTATGTGGAGTTTGAAAAGATGCGCCGGTTTTACAAGTCGGTCACCGGCCACGAGGAGTTTGTGCGGGACGGCGAGGACCAGGACCGGCATCTGCGGGACATGCCCTTCGGCGCCTTTGGCATCCTGCCCCCTGAGGCGGTGGAGGATTTCGCCGCCCGCTACGGCCATCTGGGGCTGCAGTTCGTGCCCTATCACCCCGGCTATTACGACATCAACCGCGCCGGTACCACCAAGGCGGTGGGGGTGAAAAAGCTGATGGAGCGCTGCGGCTGGAAGGCGGACGAACTGCTGAGCATGGGCGACAACGACAACGACGTGCCGCTGATGAAGCTGGTGGGCCGGTCCTGGTGCATGGCCAACGGCTCCGACGCGGCCAAGGCCGCCGCCAGCGCCATCGCGCCGCCGGTCACCGAGGAGGGCGTGGCCGCCGCCCTGCGACAGGAGTTCTTTCCCCATGAGTTTTGATCCGGTGTTCGGCCCGGGCAGCCGGGCGCTCATCCTGGGCAGCTGGCCCAGCCCCGAAAGCTGGCGCCAGGGCTTTTACTACGGCCACCCCCGCAACCGGTTCTGGCCGCTGCTGGCAAGGCTGTGCGCCGCGCCGCTGCCCAAAACGGTGGAACAAAAGCGGGCGCTGATCCTGCAAAACGGCCTGGCCCTCTGGGATGTGCTGGAACGCTGCACCGTCACCGGCGCGGCGGACGCCTCCATCAAGGACCCGGTGCCGGTGGACCTGGCGGCCCTGCTGGAGCAGGCGCCCGTTGCGGCGGTCTTCTGCAACGGGGCCACCGCCTTCCGGCTGTATGAAAAAATGCTGCGGCCGGTCTCGGGCCTCGCCGCCGTGCGGCTGCCCAGCACCAGCCCCGCCAACGCCGCCTGGAGCCTGGACCGGCTGGCCGGCGCCTGGGGCCCGGCGCTGGGGCCCTGGATCTGCGGCCGGCGTTGATTTGACTGCTTTAGTATGGTAAAATAACAACAAATGACGGGCCGGCCGGTCCGCAGGAGAAACGAAGCATGAGCAAGACCATCCAGATCAAAAAGAAGCCCGCCGCCCCCTGGTACATCGCCGGGGCGGTGTGGGTGGCGGGGGCGCTGGCGCTGCCCGTCTACCAGCTGTGGGCGCTGGGCCTTGTGGCGGTCGCCTCGCTGGCGGCGCTGGCCGCGGCCTTCAAACTCTGCCCGCCGGTGATCGAGACGAAGGAGATGCCCTATCTCACCGGCCGGGAAGACGCGGACGAGATGCTCCGACAGATCGACGCCGACCGCCACCGCCTGCGGGTGCTGGACGAGCGCATCCCCGACGACGCCCTCAGCGCCGCCATCCGCCGGATGGTGGCCGCCTGCGACGGCATCCTGACCCAGCTGGAAAAGGACCCGGACAAGGCCCCGCAGGTGCGGCGCTTTGCCAACCACTACCTGCCGGACGCGGTGAAGATCCTCACCCTCTACGCCGACATGGAGGAGACGGGCGTGACCGGCGAGAACGCTGAGGAGGTGCGAAAGCAGGTGGAGGCGAACGCGGCGGTCATCGCCACCGCTTTTGAAAACCAGCTGGACAGCCTCTATTCCGCCGCCGCGCTGGACCTGGACGCCGACCTGGAAGTACTCAAAGGCATGCTGAAAGGGCAAGGCCTTGTGGAATAAATTTTCGATAGCGAAAGGAAGAACGACCATGGACGAAAACAACATGAGCCCCGAGTTGACCCTGGATGCCGTGCCCACCCTCACCCTGGACCCCGCCGCCGACGAGGCGGCCGCGGCGGCCGCCGCGGAGGAGGAGAAGAAGGTCGAGCCGGTGATGATCGAGGAGACCCGCCTGACCCCCGAGGAGCAGAAGATGGTGGATGAGTTCGCCGAGAAGATCGACGTGACCAACAGCCAGCTGGTGCTGCAGTACGGAGCGGCCACCCAGAAGAAGATCGGCGATTTCAGCGAGACCGCCCTGGACAAGGTGCGCACCAAGGACCTGGGCGAGACGGGCGAGATGATCGCCAGCCTGGTCACCGAGCTCAAGGGCTTTGACGCCCAGGAGGAGAGCAAGGGCATCTTCGGCTTCTTCAAGAAGGCGGGCAGCGGCATCGAGGCCATGAAGGCCAAGTACGCCAAGGCCGAGACCAATGTGGAGAAGATCGAGGCGGTGCTGGAGGGCCATCAGGTGCAGCTGCTGAAGGACGTGGCCATGCTGGACAAGATGTACCAGATGAACATGCTCTACTTCAAGGAACTCACCATGTACATCCTGGCGGGCAAGAAAAAGCTCAAGCAGGTGCGGGAGGGCGAGTTGAAGGCCGCCATGGACAAGGCCAAGGCCAGCGGCCTGCCCGAGGACGCCCAGGCCGCCCGGGACCTGGCGGATATGTGCGACCGGTTCGAGAAAAAGCTCTACGATCTGGAACTCACCCGCAACGTGTCCATCCAGATGGGCCCCCAGATCCGGCTCATCCAGAACAACGACACCATGATGGCGGAGAAGATCCAGACCAGCATCGTGAACACCATCCCCCTGTGGAAGAGCCAGATGGTGCTGGCGCTGGGCCTGGCCCACAGCCAGCAGGCCATCGAGGCCCAGCGGGCGGTGAGCGACATGACCAACGAACTGCTGAAGAAGAACGCCGCGGCCTTAAAGCAGGGCACGGTGGAGGCGGCCAAGGAGTCCGAGCGGGGCATCGTGGACATCGAGACCCTGCAGGCCACCAACAAGAGCCTCATCGAGACGCTGGACGAACTGAACAAGATCCAGTCGGAGGGCCGCGCCAAGCGGGCCGCCGCCGAGGTGGAGCTGGGCCGCATCGAGGGCGAACTGAAGCAGAAACTGATGGAGCTGCATAATTGATGAAGGGGCCGTGTAAACTGGAACAGCTGCTGCCCGCGCCGCTGAAGAACAAGGCGGTGGCGGTGGCCGCCGCCTGCCTGCTGGCCGTCGGCTCGGTGTTCGGCATCGGCGGGGCAAAGCTTGCCGCCTATGCAAACAGCACCGCCGCCGCCTTTTCCGACGGGATGTACTCCATCGCCGCCGACCTGGACGCCCGGCTCAACTCGGCGGCGAACCTTGCCACGGTGGCCGAAAAGGTCGGCGGGGTGAGCGGCGAGGCCATCAACGGGGTGAACGGCGCCATCCAGGCGGTGCAGGCCGCCCAGGGGCCCGCCGCCAAGGCTGCCGCCGACGGGGCGCTGGCCCAGGCGGTGAACGCCCTCTACGACGAGGCTGTGGCCCTGGCGGACCAAAACCAGTACGACCTGCTGGCCGGGGAACTGGCGGAGTTCAACGCCCGGGGCAACACCATCCGAAACAACGACTATAATTCCCGGGCGCAGGCGTTCAACGACACCCTCGCCGGCCAGCCGGCGAAGCTGATCGGCGCGCTCTGGGGCATCGAGGAGGCGGAGTATTACCAATGAGACAGTGGAAACGCGCCCTTGCCGGCGCGGCGCTGGCGGCGATGCTGCTCACCGGCAGCGTCTTCGCGGCAGTGCCCGCCGCTCCTGAAAACAGCTGTGTGCTGGACGAGGCGAACGTGCTCTCGGAGCGCACCGAGCAGGCGGTGAACGATCTGACCATCGCGCTGGACGAGGCCTGCGGGGCACAGATGGCCGTGCTCACGGTGGACTTCACCGGCACCGACACCACCGCCGGCTACGCCTCCCAGGTGTTCAACGCCTGGGGCGTGGGCGACCCGGACAAGAACAACGGCGTGCTGCTGTTGCTGGTGATCGGCGCCCAGGACTACTACTGCACCGTGGGCACCGGCCTGGAAAAGGATCTGACGCCGCAGAAGGTGGACGATCTTCTCTGGAACAATCTGGAAGAGGGCTTTGCCAAGGGCGATTATGACGCGGGCGTCACCGCCTTTGCCAATGCCATGTACGACGAACTGTGCGATATCTATGGCGTGCAGCCCGGCCAGAACACCGGTGGCGGCGCCCCCGCCCCCGCGCCGGAGGGCCCCTCTCTCGCGGCCCGGATCGGCGGTGCTTTCACGCTGGTGATCGTGCTGGCGGTGCTCCTGCTGCTGGTGGTGGTGGGCAGCCTTCTGCATCCCGTGCGCTATGTGCGCACCCGCTGGTTTGGCTACAGCTATCCGCCCCTGCCGCCCCGCCGGTTCTACGGCGGCTGGCACCGGCGGCCTCCGCCGCCTCCGCCGCCCCGCGGCCCGCGCCCGCCCCGTCCCGGCGGCCCCGGCGGGTTTGGCGGTTTTGGCGGCGGTTCCTCCCGCCCGTCCTCGTCCTCCCGGCCGAAGAACTTCGGCGGGTTTGGCGGCGGTTCCTCCCGGGGCTCGGGAGCCGGGCGCCGCAGCGGCGGCGGACGCAGCGGCGGCGGTGCGGGCCGACGCAGATAAGGGCCTAAAAAAACAAGCGGCCTTCCCCGACGAGGGGAAGGCCGCTTTTGCGTCTTCAGTCCAGCAGGCCGTAGACCCGGCAGGTCTCCAGCATCTGTGCCAGGGTGAGTTTGTCGCCCATCAGCTGACGATAGGTGGCGGTGCGGGTCTTGCCCGCCGCCTTCAGGCCTTCCATGCGGGCGGTGGTGTCGGCGTAGCGGGCCTGCAGGTCCGCCAGCATCTTCTCAAGTTGTTCCAGCCGGTCCATCGGGGGCACCCTCCTTGTCTTCTTTTGCCGCGCGCCGGGCGCTGAACTCACAGCCGCAGTAGTCCTGCCGGTACAGGCCGTACTCCGCCGACAGCTCCAGGCTGCGCTTGTAGCCGTTTTTCTTCTTGAAATCGTTGGGCAGGTGGCGCACCCCGTACTGCGCTTCCAGCTCCCGGCCGATGGCGTTGATGCGCGCCGCGTCCTTGTGGGGGCTGATGGACAGGGTGGTGCAGAACCAGTCGAACCCATGCTCGGCGGCATAGCGGGCCGCCTCCTCCATCCGCAGCCGGTAGCATACGGTGCACCGCCCGCCCCGCTCCGGCTCGGCCTCCAGCCCCGCCACCGCCGCGTAGTAGCGGTCGGGGCCATAGGCGGCCTCCACCACCCGCACAGCGGGGGCAAAGGCGGCGGCAAAGCGTTCCAGCTCGCCGGCCCGGCGGTGGTATTCGGCGGCGGGCCAGATGTTGGGGTTGTAGTAGAGGATGGTCACCGCGAAATGGGCCAGAAGCTGTTCCAGCACCGCGCTGGAGCAGGGCCCGCAGCAGGCGTGGAGCAGCAGGCGTGGCTTTTCGTCCCCCGCGGGGGCCAGCCGGGCCAGCACGGCCTCCATCTCCCGGGCATAGTTGGGTGGATTGGCCATAGAACACGGCCCCCTTTCGCACATTGGTCAACGCCATTATACCACGTTCCGCAAGGGCGGTGAAGTGCCGCCCGGCCGGCCGGTCACAAACTGTTTGTAACGATTTTGCAATTTGTTTAAATCCTTATCACGGTTTTTCCACAAAGTAGGGGTATTCTGTAATCACAGCCCGGGGGGAACGGATCGTTCCCCAAAACAAAAACCGGCCGCGGCGAACGCCGCGCACACTGGCCGCCGCCCATGCGATCGGGCGGACCCGCAAGCTCCGCCCGGGGCGGCCCAGACAACCGACGCCCTTCCCCTTTGCGAGAAGGTTTATATATAGATATCCGCTTTTTCATGAGAATCCTCTTCAATTTGTGCAAAGGCAGCCTGCTCCCTTACTCCTCGGGGCAGGCTGCTTTTGCGTTTTGCAGAGGTTTCTGCTATAATAGATTAAATACTCTGCCTTCCCCCGGCGGGAAGGACGGGGGAGGGAAAACCATGGACGAAAAACACATCCGGCGCATCGGTGAGCTGGCCCGCAAGAGCCGCACGCCCGCCGGCCTCACCGAGGCGGAAAAGGCCGAGCAGGCCGCTCTGCGCAGGGAGTACATCGACAGCATGAAGAAAAATCTGCGCACCCAGCTGGACAACATCGAACTGATCGACGAGTACGGTGTGCACCGCCCGCTGCCCAAAAAGTCGTAAGGGGGCTTTTGAGGCCCCCAGCTCATAACATCCGAGGTGCTTTGTGTGACTGAAATGCTCGTGCGGCTGTTCATCAAAAACCGCCGCGACACCACGAACCCCGCCGTGCGGGCCGCCTACGGCAACCTGGCCAGCTGGGTGGGGATCTTCTGCAACCTGCTTCTCTGCACCGGCAAATTTCTGGCCGGCACCCTGTCGGGCAGCATCTCTATCGCCGCCGACGCGGTGAACAACCTCTCCGACGCCTCCTCCAGCGTGGTGAGCCTCATCGGCTTCAAGCTGGGCGCCCGCCCCGCCGACGAGGAACATCCCTACGGCCACGCCCGCTTTGAGTATCTGGCGGGGCTGGCGGTGGCGGTGATGGTGCTGGTCATCGGTGTGGAACTGCTCAAGAGCAGCGCGGAGAAAATTCTGCATCCCGCCCCCGTCACCTTCAGCTGGGTGGCCATGGGGGTGCTGGCGGCGTCCATCGCCGTCAAGCTTTGGATGGCGCTATTCAACCGCACGCTGGGCCGGCGCATCAACTCCGGTTCCCTCATCGCCACCGCGGCGGACAGCCGCAACGATGTGCTCACCACCAGCGCGGTGCTCATCGCCAGCCTCGTCAGCCATTTCATCCATGTGGAACTGGACGGCTGGATGGGCGTGGCGGTGGCCCTGTTCATCCTTTACAGCGGCGTGGGCCTGATCAAGGACACCATCGACCCGCTGCTGGGCGTGGCGCCCGACCCGGAACTGGTCAAGCACATCCACGACAAGATCATGAGTTATCCCGGCGTGCTGGGCACCCACGACCTGATGGTGCACGATTACGGCCCGGGGCGGCAGTTCGCCAGCGTCCATGTGGAGCTGGCCGCCGAGGACGACGTGATGAAGAGCCACGAACTCATCGACGACATCGAGCGGGATTTCCTCAAAAATGACCGGCTGCCGGTGGTGATCCACTTTGACCCCATCGTCACCTCCGACGCCCAGGTGGGGGACATGCGCCGCTGGCTGGCGGACGCGGTGAAGACCATCGATCCGGGGCTCACCATCCACGACCTGCGGATGGTGCCGGGCAAGACCCACACCAACGTGATCTTCGACTGTGTCACCCCGCCGGGCTTTGCCATGGGCAGCGCCCGGCTGAAGGAGGCCATTGAAAAGCTGGTGCGGGAGAAGGATCCGAACTACTTCTGCGTCATCACGGTGGAGTCCAGTTTTGCCGCCGTGCCCCACACGGGCGAGGCGGTGCGATCATAAAAGGGGGAAACGGGCAATGGAGTATCGCTATTCCAACAAAACGCTGGGGATGCGGCCCAGCATCATCCGCGAGCTGCTCAAGCAGATGAGCGATCCGCAGCTGATCAGCTTCGCCGGGGGCAACCCGGCGGCGGACAGCTTTCCCATCCGGGACATCCGGGCCTTCAGCGACCAGCTGCTGGCCAGCGACCCGGTGGGCATGCTGCAGTATTCGGTCACCGAGGGCTACGGCCCCCTGCGCACCGCCTGCCGCGCCTTTGCCAACCGCCAGTGGCCGGTGGTGAAGGATTCCGACGAGGTCATCATCACCAGCGGCAGCCAGCAGGTCATCGAGTTCACCGCAAAGCTGCTGTGCAACGAGGGGGACGTGGTGGCGGTGGAGGAACCCGCGTTCCTGGGCGCCTACAACTCCATGCGCGGGTTTGGCGCGGTGCTGCGGGGGGTGCCCCTGCAGCCGGACGGGGTGGACCTGGCGGCGCTGGAGGCGGTGTTCGCCGCCGAGCCAAAGCCCAAATTTTTCTACTGCATCCCCAACTTCCAGAACCCCACCGGCTACACCACCAGCCTGGCAAAGCGCAAAGCTATCTACCGCCTGGCGGTGAAGTACGGCGTGCCGGTGCTGGAGGACGACCCCTACGGCGCGCTGCGCATTTCCGGCGAGGACGTGCCCCCCATCAAGCACTTTGATGAGGAGGGCGCGGTGATCTACGCCGGCTCCTTCAGCAAGATCCTCTGCCCCGGCATGCGCCTTGCCTTCTGCGCCGGCCAGCCGGACCTCATCACCAAGATGGTCACCGCCAAGCAGGGCAGCGACGTGCACACCAACGTCTGGGCCCAGCGGGTGTGCGAGCGGATGCTCACCCAGACGGACATGAGCGCCCACATCGCCCGGCTGCAGGCCATCTACCGGGAAAAGGCGAATCACATGATGGACCGGCTGGACGAGGAACTCGCCGGCGCGGTGACCTATGTGCGCCCGGAGGGCGGCATGTTCATCTGGGCCAAACTGCCCGACGAGGTGCCCGCCGGCGAGTTTGTGCGCCGGTGCCTGGAAAAGAAGCTGGCGGTGGTGCCGGGCAGCGCCTTCTACACCGACAGCACCGTGGAGCAGCCCTTCCTGCGGCTGAACTTCTCCACCCCCACCACGGAGCAGATCGACCGGGGCGTGGCCATCATGGCCGAAGTGCTGGCCGAGATGACGAACCCCCAGTGAGCGCAAAAACGAGAGGAGAGAGGCACCCATGGAAAAAATCAAGATGACCACCCCCCTTGTGGAGATGGACGGCGACGAGATGACCCGCGTTTTGTGGAAGATGATCAAGGACGAACTGATCCTTCCCTTTGTGGAACTCAAGAGCGAATATTACGACCTGGGGCTGCCCAACCGGGACGCCACCGGCGATCAGGTCACCATGGACGCGGCGCTGGCCAACAAAAAGTACGGCGTGTCGGTGAAGTGCGCCACCATCACCCCCAACGCCCAGCGGATGACCGAGTACAACCTGCACGAGATGTGGAAGAGCCCCAACGGCACCATCCGCGCCGTGCTGGACGGCACCGTGTTCCGCGCGCCCATCCTCATCAACTGCATCAAGCCGGTGGTGAAAAACTGGAAAAAGCCCATCACCATCGCCCGCCACGCCTACGGCGACGTGTACAAGGGCACCGAGTTCCGGGTGCCCGGCCCCGGCAAGGCGGAACTGGTGTTCACCGGCGCCGACGGCGCCGAGATGCGCCAGACGGTGTACGACTTCGAGTGCCCGGGCGTTTTGCAGGCCCAGTACAACAAGGACACCAGCATCTCGAGTTTTGCCCGCAGCTGCTTCAACTACGCCCTTTCCACCAAGCAGGACCTGTGGTTCGCCACCAAGGACACCATCAGCAAAAAATACGACCACACCTTCAAGGACATCTTTGCCGAAATCTACGAGGCGGAGTATAAAGAGAAGTTCGAGGCGGCCGGCATCGAATACTTCTACACCCTCATCGACGACGCGGTGGCCCGGGTCATCCGCAGCGAGGGCGGCTTTATCTGGGCCTGCAAGAACTACGACGGCGACGTGATGAGCGACATGGTCTCCACCGCCTTCGGCAGCCTTGCCATGATGACCAGCGTGCTGGTGAGCCCCGACGGCTGCTACGAGTACGAGGCCGCCCACGGCACCGTCACCCGCCACTACTACCGCTACCTGAAGGGCGAGGTGACCAGCACCAACCCCATGGCCACCATCTTCGCCTGGACCGGCGCGCTGGCAAAGCGGGGCGAGCTGGACGGCATCCCCGCCCTCTCGGACTTCGCCAAAAAGCTGGAGGCCGCCTGCATTGACACGCTGGAGAGCGGCGTGATGACCAAAGACCTGTGCGGCCTGGCGGAGGGCATCACCCCCACGGCGGTGTCCAGCGAGGAGTTCATCAAAGCCATCCGCAAGGACCTGGAGGCGAAGCTGGGCGCCTGAGCGCCCCTGACGGGGCCGGCGCGTCCTCTTTGCCTTCGCCCGCCGGGCGGCATCCGCCCCACGGGCCGCGGCGTCCGTCTTTCCCGGCGAGCGGGCTGGTGCGCGCTTTCTTTCGCCCTGCCTTTTCGGCGGGCTGCGCTTGAAGCCGCCTTTTCCGGCCCTTGTGGCGCGGCCGTCGAAGCGCCGCACGCCGCCGCACACGTTGGAAACAGCCGGTGGCCAAAGACACAGGTCGGCCCGTCGCCGCCCTTCACCGCCCGCACTTGCGGCGGGCGGCATCCCGGCACGATACAATACAGCAACAGAACGGCCCCGCGGGAATTTCCCGCGGGGCCGCCTTTGTTTCTCTGCCGCTTTTTTCAATGGCTCACTCCTGCATCTTCCGCCGCCGGGCCAGCCGGTGTCGCCGCAGCGCCAGGGGCAGCGCCCCCAGGCAGATGGCAGCGCCCAGCACAAGGTTGATCAGGGAGTAGGGGGCGCTGGCACCCAGAAACAGGTTTATGCCTCCCAGCAGATAGCACAGGGTGAGCACCCGGTCCATGTGGCGGAGAATGGAGTCGGTGTCGCTGAAAAGTTCAAAGGGGGTGCCGTCGTTCTCCCGCCGCAGGTAGACCCAGCGGAACAGCCGGCCCACCACCTGAATGCCCGTGTCCTCCAGAAAGGCCAGATAGTCCGGGTCGTTTTTTTGCAGCATCTCCAGCTGGTACTGCCAGCGGCCCGGTTCGCCCTGCTCAAACTCATAGCGGCACCAGCCCACCCGGCGCAGCTGCCAGCCCTGACGGCTCATCTCATTGAGCCAGGCGGCCTCTTTCTCCCAGTCCCACAAAAGAAACACTTTGTGAACCACTTTGTTCATGCCTGCTCCTCCTTTGCCACGGCCCGGCCGTTTTTTACCAGCTCCTCCAGCCGGGCCAGCTCCGCCTGCGCCGCCGCCTTGCCCGCAGCGGTGATGCGATACTCCTTTTTTCGGCTGCCCGCCTCCACCGGCAGCGCCTCGATCCAGCCCTTTTCCAGCAGGGTGTTCAGCGCGCCGTACAGCGTGCCCGCTGCCAGCCGCACCCGCCCGCCGGAAAATTCCTGCACCTTCTGCATGATGCCGTAACCATGCAGCGGCTGGTATAAAGCAAGAAGAATGTAGAAAAACGCCTCGGTCAGGGCAATGCTCTCCGCCATGGCCGCACCTCCTTTTGCGTCGTGGAACGATATATCGATTGACGATATAATTATATCAGCACCCGATATAGTTGTCAACCATCCCCCCAAGAAAAAATGTTTGGGGGATAATTTAGCGCTCTAAAACAAAGACTGCTAAAATTAACAAAAAGTTCATAATTCCGAAACACAAAACAGCAAAATCAGGGGTATAGTAATAATTGTCAAGATGGAAGAGGCCCGGGAGCAAAAACCCGGGGCCCTCCTCACCTGGCCCGGCGGCGCAGCGCCCGCGCAAACACAGCGCCGCCAAACAACAAAATCTTTTCGTGCGCGGAGAATAGGAGTACAGTATGTTTGGTATGATTCCGTTCACCCGTGAGGAAAATAGCCTGTGGAACTATCTGGATAATATGGAGAAGAACCTGTTCACCGGTTTCGGCGACATGAGCCAGTTCCGGTGCGACATTCAGGACAAGGGCGACCATTACCTGATGGAGGCGGAACTGCCCGGCTTCCAGAAGGAGGACATCAGCCTGGACCTGAACGGCGACAACATGGTCATCACCGCCCGCCACAACAGCGAGAAGGAGGAGAAGGGCGAAGGCAACTACCTGCGCCGCGAGCGCAAGTATGGCTCCTACAGCCGCAGCTTCAATGTCAGCGGCATCAACACCGAGGGCATCAAGGCCGCTTACAACAACGGCATCCTGGAAGTCACGCTGCCCAAGCAGGCCGAGAGCGCGCCTGCGACCCGGAGCATCCAGATCGAGGGCTGATCCTTCCACAACACACCATGGCAAGCAAAGGGGCGCCCGGCCAGCCGGCCGGGCG
>DSLFC04102__coassemble_1028_pt1 | contig 19932 bp, 16 predicted proteins | sample DSLFC04102__metabat2_high_PE_037 | metagenome-assembled genome bin DSLFC04102
GCATCTGCCGCGCCTCCCGCTGCTTTTATCCCACTGGTCGGATGAAAACTCACTTTTCCTCTTTCGCAAAATTGTCGAAATACCCCTGCACCAGCACGATGGGGGTGCCCTTGTCGCCGGAGCCGGAGGTGAGGTCGCACAGGCTGCCGATCAGGTCGGTGAGGCGGCGGGGGGTGGTGCCCTGGCTGGACATCCGGCCCTTCAGGTCGGCGTCCTTGTGGGTGATGCTCTCCTTGATGGCGGCGGTGAGGGCCTCGCCGGAGAGGTGGGCGAAGTCGTTGTCCGCCAGGTACTTCAGCTTCAGCTCGTTGGGCTGCCCGTGGAGGCCGGCGGTGTAGGCGGGGCTCACCACCGGGTCCGCCAGCTCCCAGATCTTGCCCACGGGGTCCTTGAAGGCGCCGTCGCCATAGACCATCGCCTCGATCTGCTTGCCGGTGGCGTCCCGCAGGCTGGCCGCCAGCCGGGCCACAAAGGTCTCGCAGTCCCGGGGGAAGAGCTTGACGCTCTCCTCGGTGGCCTTGTTGGAGCCCAGCAGGCCGAACCGCTCGTTGCAGCCGCTGCCGTTCACCGGGGCGTTGAGGATGTCGCTGAGCAGCAGCACCTTCTCCGCGCCCGCCGCTTCCAGGCGGCGCTTGGAGCGGAAACGGGTGTGGATGTCGCAGCACAGAACATTCTTGGTGTAGGGCAGGATGGCCCGCACGTCGTTGGCGAAGAGGAACTCCACCTCACAGCCCTGGCCGCGGAACAATTCGCCGTAATACTCCACATAGTCCACGCCGGTGAAGGGGTGCTTCTGGTAGCCGAACAGCTCCCGATACTTCTCCTCGGTCAGCACATCCCGCCAGGGGTCTACGCCCTTTTCATCCAGAAGGTCCTCGTCAAACAGGTGGTTGCCCACCTCGTCCGAAGGGTAACTCATCAGGATGTAGGCCTTCTTGAAGGCCCGGGCGATGCCCTTCAGGCAGATGGCGATGCGGTTGCGGCTGAGGATGGGGAAGGTCAGGCCGATGGTATCGGTGCCGAATTTGGCGGCGCAGTCGGCCGCGATGGCGTCGATGGAGGCATAGTTGCCCTGGCTGCGGGCCACCACGGCCTCGGTCACCGCGACGATGTCCCGGTCCTGGAATTCGATGTTCTGCTCCTCGCCGCAGGCGAGGATGGCGTCGGTGACGATCTTTACCAGGTCGTCGCCCTCACGGATGACGGGGCAGCGCACGCCGCGCGATGTTGTGCCGACAGTTCTCATGGCTGAATGCTCCTTTTCTTCCCGTTTTGACAGTCGATTTGCCACGCAAAAGAGGCTGATTCTCATTATAAAGGATTTATAGGGTGAAGTAAAGCGGCGGCACGCCCGGCAGCGGAAAAAGCAGAGCGTTCCGAAATGAAATATAAAAAGCAGGTAAAATCACGGCTTGCGTCGGAACTTTTTTGTGCTATGATAATACACGGACAAAAAACGAATGGCAGCACATGGCTGCAACGGTGCGGAAAGAAGGAAAACCAGTGGCAAGACAATATGAGATGAATATGACCAGCGGCCCGCTGTTTGGCAAGATCGTGACGTTTGCGTTCCCCTTGATGTGTTCCGGCGTGCTGCAACTGCTGTTCAACGCGGCGGACATCATTGTGGTGGGGCGCTATACCGGCCACACGGCGCTGGCGGCGGTGGGTTCCACCTCGGCGCTCATCAACCTGATCGTCAACCTGTTCGTGGGCTTGTCGGTGGGCGCCAACGTGCTCATTGCCCGCTGCTACGGCGCGGGGCAGATGGAAGCGGTGCACAAAGGCGTGCACACGGCCATGCTCACGGCGGTGGTGGGCGGTGCGGTGCTGATCTTTGTGGGCGTCGCGGCCTCCCGTCCGATGCTTACCCTGATGGGCACCCCCGAGGACGTGATCGACCAGGCCACCCTCTATCTGCGCATCTACTTTGTGGGCGCGCCCAGCCTGCTGGTCTACAACTTCGGCGCCGCCATCCTGCGGGCGGTGGGCGACACCCGTCGGCCGCTCTACTTTCTCACCCTGGCGGGCATCATCAATGTGATCCTCAACCTGGTGTTTGTGATCGTGTTTTCGCTGGGCGTGGCGGGCGTGGCCCTGGCCACCATCATCAGCCAGACCGTCTCGGCCTACCTGATCGTGGTGTGCCTGCAGCACAACGCCGGCGCGTTCCGGCTGGTGCTGCGCGAACTTCACATCGACCCCGAACAGTTCCGGGAGATCCTGCGCATCGGTGTGCCTGCCGGCGTGCAGGGCATGGTGTTCAGCCTTTCCAACGTGCTGATCCAGTCCTCGGTGAACAGCTTTGGCTCCTCGGTGTTGGCGGGCAACACCGCGGCATCCAACATCGAGGGCTTTGTCTACACCTGTATGAACGCGGTGTCCCAGACGTCCATGAGTTTTGTCAGTCAGAACGTGGGCGCGCGCAGTTTTCAGCGGGTGGATCAGGTGGTGCTGCGCTGTATGATGCTGGAAGCGGCGGTAGGTATCACCCTGGGGGGCAGCGCCTACCTGCTGGGCCACTGGCTGCTGGCGATCTACACCCCGGACGCCCAGGTCATCACCTACGGGCTCTACCGCATGAGCGTGGTCTGCACCACCTATTTCCTCTGCGGATTCATGGACTGCCTGGCCTGCAGCGTTCGGGGCCTGGGCTCTTCGGTGGTGCCCATGGTGGTGTCCATCCTGGGCGCCTGCGTGCTGCGGATCGTCTGGGTCATGACCCTCTTCCAGTGGGAGCGCACCCAGCTGTGCCTGTACATCTCCTACCCGGTGTCCTGGGCGCTCACCGCCTGCGTGCATCTGATCTGCTACTTTATCATGCGCAAGAAGGTGCAGGCGGCTAACTCTGAGGTGACCGCCGCCCCGGCGACCTGACCCAAAACTGCAAGAAGAAAGCAGCCCCCGGCCAACCGGCCGGGGGCTGCTTTTTGAATGGAAGGGGAATATCACTCGCCGATCTTGACCTCCACGCCGTTCACCTCCACGCCCTCCTCGGCGCGGATGAGGATGTAGCGCACCCCGTCGATGATGCGGGTCTCGACCAGATCGCCCCGCTCGGGGTTCACCTGGATGGTCACGTCGGGACAGCGCAGCTCCAGGTGCTTTGTGTCCACCAGGTTCTTGGGTGGCAGCGCCGCTTCAGGGCCGAAATCCTCCTCAAAGCGCTGGCCGAAGGCCTCCACCCGGTTTTCCTCCACGCCGCACTCCTCCAGCACGCGGACGGCGGCGTGTCTGTCCAGCAGAAGGGGCTGGGGCTCGCCGCTCTCCTTGTGCTCGGCGATCATGCTGCACAGCTGCTCCTGCACCGACTGCACCACCTGGCAGCTGCAGGCCTCTCCCAGGCTTTCGGCCAGGATGGCGTCGAAGGTCTCCTTCTGGGCCGCCGCCGGCATGGGCAGCGGGGCGGCGAAGATGCGGTCGGTGAAGGCGGTGTGGCTGTGGGTGGTGTCCCGGGTATAGTAGAGCGCGCCGTAGAGGTTGGTGGAGCGGTCGTCGAAGGCGGGAAAGAGGAACCCCATCTCCGGCGGGGCCACCAGCCAGTCGATGTCCCGGTTGCGGAAGGCGTTCTCCACCACGAAATAGCTCAGGGCGGGCTTGGTCATCTTCACCGGGCAGACGCTGCACAGGATGCCGGTGTACACCTCTTCGCTGCCGTCCTCAAAGCGCTGGCCGTCCTTTGCGAAGCCGGGCACGTCGTAGGCGTCGCAGGTGAGCAGGATGAGATAGTTGCCTTCCACATCCAGCGTCTCGATGGCCCGGGCATAAAACTCCTCCCGGGCGGCCTCGTCCTGCAGTTTTGAATCCCGCAGGGCCATCAGCAGGGCGTGTTCGTCGCCCGCCTGGCCCGCCACCTGGGAGGTGGAAAAGGTGATGTCGATGAGGTTTTTGCCCAACGTACCCGACAGGGTGCGGCGCAACAGGGCCAGGAATTTGTCCGTTTCCTCCTGGCCGGAGAGGGTCAGCGACTGGTCGAAGCGGGCCACGATCTGCCGCTCTTCGTTCACATAGCAGCCAACCACATGGGCGATGTTGGTTTTTCCCTGGCGGTAGCGCCGGCGGATCTCGGCGATCTCTTTTTCGTTCATGTCTCGGTATTCCTTTCTTGTGCGGGCGCAGGGCCCGTGGTCATTGGCGGGATGTGGCCAGAGATTCCTCCAGCAATGAGAACAGACGCCTGAGGGTGGGAGTGAGGGCGCCGGTGCGGTACAGGGCGCCGAAGGAGAGGAACTCGAACTCCGGCAGGCGGATGTAGCGCAGATTCGGCAGCCGCGCTCCCGGCAGATCCGGCAGCACGGTGAAGGCATAGCCGGACTCCACCAGCGTGCAGGCGATCTCCAGACTGTCACAGAAGAGCATCCGTTCCGGCCCGCGGCCCGCCAGCACATGACTGAGAACCGCCGAGAAGGGGGGCGAGTAGAGGGGCAGCGGACAGCTGGCCACCCGCCCGCCCAGCCGGCCCAGCTGTTCCAGAGTCAGCTGTTCGTACTGTGCCAGGGGGTCATCGGGCGCGCAGACGCACGCCACCGGACAGTCCGCCAGGGCCCGCCGGCTCACCTTGGGCCCCGCCTCCTGCTGCGTGGTGAAGATGGCCTGCACATCCTCATCTTCCAAAAGGTTCTCCAGCGCTGCGGAAGGTACCTGTCGCAGCACCGGCAGCAGTTGCGGCTCCTCCAGGCGCAGTTTCGCCAGCGGCTGCTGCAGCGCCCGCAGCGCCAGAAAGTTGCGGCAGCCCAGCCCCAGACGCTGGGGCAGCGCCTCCCGCCACTGGCGCATCCGCGCCCGGGACAGCCCCGCCAGCTTGAGCATCTCCTGGGCGTACTGGCCGAACTGGTGGCCCGCCTGGGTCAGCCGCACGCTCTTGCTGGTGCGGTGAAACAGCTTGACCTCCAGTTCCGCCTCCAGGGTGTTGATCTGGTGGCTCACCGCCGGTTGGGTGATGTGCAGCTGCTGGGCCGCACGGGAAAAGTTCAGATAGTTTGCCACCGCCAGAAAACATTCCAGCTGTGTCGTATTCAACAAAAACCCCTCCCCGCTTTCGCGCAGTTTTGTTATATGCGTTAATGCGATAAATGTTCTTTATAGATAATAACACATTTGAATTTCACATACAAGAGAGGCTGTGTTATAAATGATAAAGCGATGAACAGTTTTCACCTTAACGATTTCCGGAAAGAGGCGACGAGCGATGAGGCCGCACCACAGGACCCTGGTGCTGGAAAACCGGCAGATCAGTATTCGCATGGAACAGATGACCGATCAGATGGTGGGGCGCACGGGGCTGTCCGCAGCCCAGGCACACCTGCTGCTATACATTCTGTGCCATGCCGACGAGGGCATCTCTCTCACCGATATCCACCGGGAATTCGGCTACTCCATGGCGGCGCTGAGCAACATCCTCAAACGGCTGCGGGGGGGCGGCTATGTGCGCGCCGAGACCAGCCAGCGTGATAACCGGCGCAAGCGGCTGTATGGGACCGAGAAGGCGCTTGCGGCCCGAAGCGAACTGGAACAGGCGCTGCGGGAGAGTTGCGAGGCGGTGTATCGCGGATTCAGCGAGGAGGAACTGTGCCAGCTGGAGGCGCTGCAAAAGCGTATGCTGGAAAACCTGGTGGCCCCGGCGGGGGCTCCGGAAACGATCCGAAGGGAGTGGAGAAAATGAAGCAAGTTTTCAAGCAGCTCAAGCAATACAAAAAGCCCACCTTCCAGTGCATCCTGATGGCCGCGCTGGAAGTGGTGATGGAGATCCTGCTGCCGTTCGTCACCGCGCACATCGTGGACGAAGGGCTGGATGCGGGGAATTTGTCGGTGGTCTACCGTTACGGCGGCGTGATGGTGGTGCTGGCGTTCCTGAGCCTGGTGTTCGGCGCGGCGGCGGGGCGCTACGCCGCGACGGCCGCCTCCGGACTGGGGGCCAATCTGCGCCAGGGCCTGTATGACACCATTCAGACCTTTTCCTTCTCCAACATCGACAAGTTCAGCGTTCCGGGCCTGGTGACCCGCATGACCACCGACGTGACCAACATTCAGAACGCCTTTATGATGATCATCCGCATCGCGGTGCGCGCGCCGCTGATGTTCATCTTCAGTTTTGCCATGTGTGTGTACATCAGCCCGCGGCTTTCCGCCACCTTCCTCATCGCGGTGGTGTTCCTGGTGGTGGTGATCGGCACCATCATGGTGATCACCCTGCGCATCTTCGACCGGGTGTTCCGCAAGTACGACGATCTGAACGCCAGCGTACAGGAGAACGTCTCCGCCATCCGCGTGGTAAAGGCGTTTGTGCGGGAAAACTACGAGAACGAGAAATTCTCCCGCGCGTCGGAGAACATCCGCAAAATGTTCGTCAAGGCCGAGGGCCTGCTGGCTTTCAACAACCCGGCCATGATGATCGCTGTCTATTTCTGTATCATCATGGTGAGCTGGCTGGGCGCCCAGTTCATCGTGGCGGGGGATCTCTCCGCCGGTGATCTGACCAGCCTGTTCAGCTACATCATGTCGCTGCTGATGAGCCTGATGATGCTCTCCATGGTGGTGGTGATGATCTCCATCTCCCTGGCCAGCATTCACCGTGTGGGCGAGGTGCTGCGGGAGACCCCCGACCTGAAGGAGCCGGAGAACCCGGTGGAGACCATCCGGGACGGCAGCATCGACTTCGACCATGTGAAGTTCTCTTACAAGCACGGCAGCGGCAAGAACGCTTTGTCCGACATCGACCTGCACATCCATTCCGGCGAGACCATTGGCGTCATCGGCGGCACCGGCTGCGGCAAGAGCAGCCTGGTGAACCTGATCTGCCGGCTGTACGACGTGGACGAGGGCTGCGTCAAGGTGGGCGGCGTGGACGTGCGCAACTACGACATGGAGGCCCTGCGCAACCAGGTGGCCGTGGTGCTGCAGAAGAACACCCTGTTTTCCGGCACCATCCTGGACAACCTGCGCTGGGGCGACCCCAACGCCACCGAGGCCGAGTGCATCGCCGCCTGCAAGGCGGCCTGCGCCGATGAGTTCATCGACCGGATGCCCGACGGCTACAACACCCGCATCGAGCGGGGCGGCGCCAACGTGTCCGGCGGCCAGAAGCAGCGGCTTTGCATCGCCCGGGCGCTGCTGAAAAAGCCCAAGGTACTGATCCTGGACGACTCCACCAGCGCGGTGGACACCGCCACCGATGCCAAGATCCGGGCGGCCTTCGCCAAACGGATCCCCGGCACCACCAAGATCATCATTGCCCAGCGGGTGTCCAGCGTGGAGCACGCCGACCGCATCCTGGTGCTGGACAACGGGCGCATCGACGCCTTTGACACCCATGAGAACCTGCTGAAGTCCAACGCCATCTACCAGGAGATCTACGAGTCCCAGGTCAAGGGCGGCGGCGACTTCGACCAGCCGGCGTGAAAGGAGGGCAAGAGAATATGAATCCCAGAATGCAACGTCCCGCGGACCCCACCGCGGTGCTCAAGCGGGTCATCCGCTATATGCTCCATTACTACAAGGTGCCCTTCGCGCTGGTGGTGCTGTGCATCATCATCAACGCGGTGGCCAGCGTGGTGGCGGCTACCTTCCCCCAGACCCTGGTGGACGATTACATCACCCCCATGGTCGCCAGCGGCTCCACCGATTTCAGCGGTCTGGCCGCCCAGATCCTGCGGCTGATCGGCGTCATGGGCCTGGGCGTGGTGGCGGCCTTTACCTACAACCGCATCATGGTGAGTGTGGGGCAGGGCACCATGTGCCACCTGCGCAACGACTTGTTTCACAACATGGAAGCGCTGCCCATCAAGTACTTTGACACACACGCCCACGGCGATATCATGTCGGTGTACACCAACGATGTGGACACCCTGCGTCAGATGCTGGGCCAGGCTACGCCCCAGATCATCAACTCCACCATCACCATGGCCGCCACGCTGGTGACCATGATCGTCATCAACCCGGCGCTCACCGTCATCTCCATCCTCACCGCTGTGGTCATGTTCACAGTCACTGCCAACTTCTCCAAGCTGTCCGGCAAGTACTATGTGCGCCAGCAGCGGGACCTGGGCGCGGTGGACGGCTTCATCGAGGAGATGCTGGATGGTCAGAAGGTGGTCAAGGTGTTCTGCCATGAGGAGGCCGCCAAGGCGGACTTCCGCAAGGTGAACGAGGAGCTGCGCCAAAGCGCGAATCTGGCCAACCGTTACGCCAACCTGCTGATGCCCATCAACGCCAACATCGGCTGGCTGAGTTACGCCCTGGTGGCCATCGTGGGCGCGGTGCTGGGCATCAACGGCCTGGCGGGGGTCACCCTGGGCACCGTCATCACCTTTGTGGGCCTGAACAAGAGCTTCACCCAGCCCATCACCCAGGTGAGCCAGCAGGTGAACTTTGTGGTCACCGCCGCCGCCGGCGCCCAGCGTGTGTTCGACCTGATGGACCAGAAGCACGAGACCGACGAGGGCTATGTGGAACTGGTGAACGCCAAAGAGAACGCCGACGGCCAGCTGGAGGAGGTGCCTGAGCGCACGAATGTGTGGGCCTGGAAACATCCCCACCACGACGGCACCGTCACCTACACCAGGCTGGAGGGCAGCGTGGTGTTCGAGGACGTGGACTTCGGCTACGACGAGAAAAAGCTGGTGCTCCACGATGTGAGCCTGTGGGCAAAGCCCGGCCAGAAGATCGCCTTTGTGGGCGCCACCGGCGCGGGTAAGACCACCATCACCAACCTGATCAACCGTTTCTACGACATCGCCGACGGCAAGATCCGCTACGACGGCATCAACATCGGCAAGATCAAAAAGCCTGACCTGCGCCGTTCTCTGGGCATCGTGCTGCAGGACACCCACCTGTTCACCGGCACCGTGATGGACAACATCCGCTACGGCAACCTGGACGCCACCGACGAGGAGTGCATGGCCGCGGCAAAGCTTGCCAACGCCGACGGCTTCATCCGCCGCCTGCCCGACGGCTATCAGACCATGCTCACCGGCGACGGCGCGAACCTCTCCCAGGGCCAGCGGCAGCTGCTGGCCATCGCCCGGGCGGCCGTGGCCGACCCGCCGGTGTTGATCCTGGACGAGGCCACCTCCTCCATCGACACCCGCACCGAGGCGCTGGTGCAGAGCGGTATGGACGCCTTGATGTACGGGCGCACCACCTTCGTGATCGCCCATCGGCTGTCCACCGTGCGCAACGCCGACTGCATCATGGTGCTGGAGCAGGGCCGCATCATCGAGCGGGGCACCCACGACGAACTCATCGAGAAAAAGGGCAAGTATTACCAGCTCTACACCGGCAACTTTGCCGAGGAGCCGGCGTGACCCCAGACACAAACAAGCGCGCCCCCGCCCGGCGAAAAGCCGGGCGGGGGCGCTGTCTTTTATCCCTTATGCCAGCCGGTGACGCTCCAGCCAGGGGGTGAGGGTGGGTTTGCCCGCGCGGATGCGCTTTGCCCGCGCCGTGAACACGACCAGCGTCAGCAGGGTGAACACCGCGGCCCACACCGCCAGATACACGGCGCAGCCGGTCACGTCCTGCCCGGCGCAGATGGCGCTGCGGAAGGCCTTGACGGTGTAGGTGAAGGGCACCCAATCGTACAGGTACTTCACAAAGGAGCCGGAAATTTCCAGCGGGTAGGTGCCCACCGAGCCGGCCAGCTGCACCACCATGAACACCAGCATCAAAAAGCTGCCGATGCGGCCCAGCAGGCTGGTGAAGAAGTACATCACCGACATGAAGGTGACCGCCGCCAGGCAGGCGATGAGCAGGGCCTGCCCCATCCGGGCGGGGGAGAAGCCGTCCAGCGCGTGCAGCGCGCCCACCATCACCACCGCCTGCAAGATCGCCACCGGGTAGAGCACCGACGCCTTGCTCAGCCACCAGGCCGCGCCGCTCTTCATCTCGCCCTGGTACTCGGTGAGGGGGTACATCAGGCTGAAAGCGATGCATCCCACCCACAGCGCCACCGACATCATGTAGGGCGCCATGGCGTGACCGTTGTTGGGCACATCGGTGAGTTGGGTCTCGCCGGCGCTCACCGGGGCGGCGATCATCTCGGCCACTTCATCGCCGGTGTTGGTCTCGGCGATCTGCTGCGCTCCGTCCGAAAGGGATGCGCCCAGTGTGGCGGAGCCCTCCCGCAGCTGACCGAGGCCGTCGGTCAGTTCGCCGCTGCCCTCATAGAGTTTGGACGCGCCGTCCCCGATTTGGGCTGCGCCATCGGCCAGGGCCGCGGCGCCGCTGTTCAGCGCGGCGCTGTTCTTCTGCAATTCGCCGGTGCCGCTTGCCAGCTGCCCGGCGCCCTGCTGCAGGTCGCCGGCGCCGGTCTGCAGCCGGGTCAGCCCGTCGGTGAGGGCGGGCAGTTTGGCGGAGAGGTCGCCCAGGCCGGTTTGCAGCGCCGCGCTGCCCCCGGCCAGCTGGGCCAGGCCGCCGCTCAGGTCCTGCGCGCCCTGGCGCACCACACTGGTGCCCTCCTGCTGCAGCTTCTGGCCTCCCTGGGCGGCCTGGTCGATGCCCTGGGCCAGCAGCGGCGCCTGCTGGGCGAGGGTGGCGGTACCCTGCTGCAGGGTGGTGAGCCCTCCGGTCAATTCCGCGGATCGGCCTGCCATCTGGCCGAGCCCGTCGGCCAGCGTGGGCAGCCCCATGGCCGGGTCCACCAGGGCGGCGGCCCCGGCGGCGGACGTATCCACCCCGGCGGTGTATTCGCCGATGCCCGCCTGCAGCGCCGCAGCGCTCTGCTGCAGCTGGCTCAGGGTCTCCGGGGGGATGGTGCCCCCCTGCGTCGCCAGCGCCGTGATGCTTTGGACCAGCGCGGCCGCCCCGTCGTTCAGCGCGGCGGACTTGCCGGCCAGCGCCTGCAGGCCGTCGTTCAGCCGCACCGCGCCGTCCCGGGCGGTGTTCGCCCCGGCCGAGGCGGTCTGCAATCCGCTTTGCAGTTCGGTGGCGCCGGCAAGGGCCTGCTGGGCCCCGGCGTCCAGCGCCGCCGCGCTGTCGGGCAGGCCGGCGGTCTGGGTCTGAAGCTGGGCAAGGCCACCGTTCAGTTCGGTGAGTTTGTCGTCCACCTGGGCCGCCCCGGCGGCCAGCGTATCGCCGCCGGACTTGGCGCTGTCCACGCCGCTGGCCAGATCCTGCACGCCCTGGCTCAGTTTGCCCGCCCCCTCTGTCAATGCGGGGGCCGCCTGGCCCAGCTGCCCCGCGCCCTGGGCCAGCTGGTCGGCGCCGTCCTTCAGTTTGGCCGCGCCCTGGGCCGCCGCGTCTACCCCGGCGGTGTACTGGGCCAGCCCTTCGGTGAGCTGGGTGCTGCCGCTGCGGAAGGTGAGGGTGCTGTCCGCCAGAAGTTTGAGGTTGTCCCGGATGGTCTGGCCGCCCTGGACCAGGTCCTCCGCGCCCTCTTCCAGTTTTGCCGCCCCGTCGGCACCCTCCTGCAGCCCGTCGCCGATGTCCGCCAGCTGCTCCAGCATGGTCTCGGCGTAGGTCCGGGTCACCTCCTGGCGCACCTGGGCTTCGATCTTGGCCATGGCGCTCTCCCCCAGTTTGGAGGCGATGTAGTTGGTGCCGGGATTGGTCTCATAGGCCAGCTGCATCTGCCGGGGCGAGGCGTCGGTGACGGTGGCCGCACTGGCCGAAAAATCTTTGGGAATGGTGATGACCATGTAGTAGGTCCCGTCGGCCAGGCCCTGCTGCGCGGCCTGGCTGTCCACAAAGTGAAAGTCGAGGGAGCCGTCCTCCCGCAGATTGTCCGCCAGTTCGCTGCCGATGGCCAGCGTCTCTCCCCGGTACTCCACCGGTTCGTCCTCGTTCACCACCGCCACCGGCAGGTGTTCCACACTGCCGTAGGGGTCCCACATGGACCCGAGAAACAGCGTGGTGTAGATGGTGGGGATGGCCACCACCGCCGCCATCACCACCAGCATGATCCAATTGCTCCGCAGAGCATTCCATTCGTTCTTCAACATGGTTTGAAATTCCGCACCCTTTCCCCGCGACGTTAAAAGCGACACGAAGTTGATTTTTCATCGCGGTATTGCTTTTTCTGCGAAGAGAATTATACTGAAAGGGGGAAAAACAAACAACCGTTGATTTTTAGCCGAAATGATGTTTAATAGACATAATGACGAAAAACTGTTGAACATTCAAAAAAGATTTACAATTCGCCCGGCGGGCGAACAAGGAGAGGCCATGGACGAGACAAAGGACCGGCGCATCCGGCGCACCCGCCGGCAGATACGGCGGGCGCTGGCGCAGCTGATGCAGCAAAAGAGCGCCAGCGAGGTGACGGTGAAGGAGTTGGTGGATCTGGCGGACATCAACCGCTCCACCTTCTACCTGCACTACAACGATATCTTCGATCTGCTGGCGGCGGTGGAGGCGGAGTTGTTCGACGAGATACGCCGGGCGGTGCATGTCCACCCGGTGAGTTCCTTCGAGCAGGAGGGTCTGGCCTTCATCGAGGAGGTCTTTTCCATCCTCTACGACAATCAGGAAATTTGCGCCGCCCTGGTGGGCCCCCACGGGGACATGGCCTTCCTCCACCGCATCGAGCGGATGATGGCGGAGAACGTGCTGCCCCGGCTGCAGGAGAGCTTTCCCGGCCGGCGCAGCAGCATCGACTATGGCTATGCCTTCTGCACCACCGGCGCGGTGGGCCTCATCAAGCACTGGCTGGGGGGCGGCTGCGTCGAACCGCCCCGGGAGATGGCGCAGCTGACCTACCGGATGATCCACAATATGATGGCCCTCGGCCTTGGCCAGCCCGTGCAGAGCTGACCGGCCGGGCAGAACAAAACGCCCCGCCCCACCGCATTTGCGGCGGGGCGGGGCGTTTTCAGCGCATGCCGGGAAGGGGATCACTCGGCGCGCGCCATGGCCTGACGGAAGTCGGGGGTGTCGGTGAAAATTTCATTCTTGTAGGGGTTCTTCTTCTGCTGCACGGCGCGTTTGATGATGATGGCCAGCACGATGACGTTGGCGGCCAGCGCCAGAATGGCGATCACGCCCTGCATGGTGGGGTCGGCGGCGGTGGGCCGCACGGTGGGGTCCATCACCCCGTCGGCATACAGCACCGGCAGGGTGCTGAAGACGCTGGCGTCCTGGAACAGGGGGAACACCTGGGCGAACATGCACCACAGCGCCAGGGTGTTGGCCCGGTTCTGGATCCAGCCGCCCTTGTTCCACAGCGCGTTGGCAAAGGTGGGGGCCAGCAGCAGGGCCAGGCCGCAGTACCAGGCGTGGGTGGGCAGGTTATTGTAGGTGTATTCGAAGTTCCACAGGTCGTAGGCGATGATGTACAGCACGGTCATGTCCGGCCAGAGCATGTCGTCCCGCTTTTTGGAGGAGTAGATGCCCCACCAGCCGGTCATGCACAGGATGTTCAGGATGCCGGCGATGCCGTTCACCCAGTTCCACCAGCCGCCGTAGAGCCAGACGTTCTCGCTGGACAGCCACCACCGCTCGCCGGTGGCGGCCAGGGCCATGGCGCCCCGGATGCCGGACTCAAAGTCGCTGCCCACGGCGATGAGGATGTTGATGGCCACGATCACAAAGGGGAAGGCCTTGAACCAGTGGGTCTTGCCCACGCCCCACTTGTACTTGAGCATCATGAAGCCGATGCACCCGGCGGTGGCGGCGTAGAGCTTGGCGTAGTGGAACCAGCTGTTCATGTGGGTGTAGGTGGGGTTGGTCAGCGCCCATTCAGCCCCCATGGCCGCGCCCACATAGATGGAGATGAAATAGACGGTCAGCCCCGCGGGCAGGATGAGAAAGCAGAAGATGCCGCCCTGGGGCGTGCGGCGGGCCACCTCGTTGGCCAGCACCAGCCCCGCGAACACCAGCAGCCAGCCCAGCAGCTGCCAGCCGGCGGTATCCCCGTAGATTTGAAACAACATGATGATTCCTCCTTGTCTATATACGACATTAAATTACAAATTGGATTTGGACTTTTCGGTCAGAGGGGGCGGCTCGTCCGGCACCGCGATATCCCGGATGAGCATTTCATTGCCCTGCACCAGGTGGGTCTGCCCGCTGCCGCAGGCGGGGCAGGTGCGCCCGTGTTCCAGTGTGGCGTACACCTGGCCGCATGCTTCGCACAGGGTGCGGGCGGGGATGGCCTTGACCCGCAGTTCCGCGCCGGTGAGCATTTCCGAGCGGGCGGCGGCCCACTTCCAGCAGTCCTGGAGGTAGTCTCCCACCACGCCGGACACCTCGCCCAGCTCCAGCGTCACGGCCTTCACCCGCTGGACGCCGTGCTCCCGGCCGGCGGCCTCCACCGTCTTGATGATGTGGAATACGATGCCCAGTTCGTGCATGGCCCTCAGCCCTTCCTGCCGAATTTCAGCCGCAGGCCCCGCTTCACCATGTAGGGCAGGATGGCCTTGAACTTGTCCTCGGTGCGCACCATGGTGCTGCACGCGGGCAGGTCGCGGGAGAGGTGGATGGCGTCAAATTCGCACTTGGTGGTGCAGATGCCGCAGCCGATGCACTTGTTCGGGTCCACCACCGACGCGCCGCAGCCAAGGCAGCGGGCGGTCTCGATCTTGACCTGTTCCTCGGTGAGGGTGCCGTGGGTGTCCCGGAAGGAGAGGCCCGGCGCGGGGGGCGCGGCCTCCTGGCGGGCGGCGTTGTCGTAACCGGCCAGCACCAGGTCGTCCTTGTCCAGCTGGATGAAGTCCCGCCGGTTGCGGCCGATGGTGAGGCTGGTGTCCGGCTGCACAAAGCGGTGGATGGACACCGCGCCCTCCTTGCCGGCGGCGATGGCCTCGATGGCAAAGCCGGGGCCGGTGTACACGTCGCCGCCCACGAACACATCCGGCTGGGCGGTCTGATAGGTGAGGGCGTCCGCCGCGGCGCGCCCGCCGCGGGCCAGCTCCACCTTGCTGCCCTGGAGCAGGTCACCCCAGAGAATGCTCTGGCCGATGCTCAGGAAGACCCGCTCGCAGGGCACCGTCACGGTGTCGGCCTCGTCGTACACCGGGGCAAAGCGACCCTGGGCGTCGGTCACCGAGAGGCACCGCTTGAACACCACGCCGGTGACCTTTCCGTTCTCGGTGAGAATTTCCCTGGGGCCCCAGCCGCAGTTCACCCGCACCTGCTCGGCCTCGGCTTCGGCCACCTCCTCGGCGGTGGCGGGCATGGCCTGCCGGTCTTCCAGGCAGAACATGGAGACCTCCTCTGCGCCGCAGCGGCGGGCGGTGCGGGCCACGTCGATGGCCACGTTGCCGCCGCCGATGACCACGGCGCGGCCGGTCACGGAGGTGTGCTCGTCCTCGGCCACCGCGTGCAGGAAATCCACGGCGGTCATCACGCCCGCGGCGTCCTCGCCGGGCACGCCCGCCTTCCGGCCGCCCTGGCAGCCGATGGCGACGTAAAAAGCCTTGTAGCCTTCGGCCCGCAGCTGGTCCAGAGTCACGTCCCTGCCCACCTCCACGCCGCAGCGGATGTCCACGCCCATGGCGCGGATGACGTCGATCTCCGCCGCCACCACGTCCTTCTCCAGCTTGTAGGAGGGGATGCCGTACACCAGCATGCCGCCGGGCCGGGCGTTCTTTTCAAACACAGTGGGCTTGTAGCCCTTTTCCGCCAGGTAGTAGGCACAGGACAGGCCCGCCGGCCCCGCGCCGATGATGGCGATCTTTTCGTCAAAGCCGCCCCGGTTGGTGGGGGCCACCACCGGCGGGATGTAGCGGGTGGCGGCGTCCAGGTCCTTCTGGGCGATGAACTTCTTCACCGCGTCGATGGCCACCGCCGCGTCCACATTGCCGCGGGTGCAGGCGTCTTCGCAGCGGCGGTTGCACACCCGGCCGCAGACGGCGGGGAAGGGGTTCTCCTTCTTGATGAGGGCCAGCGCCTCGGTGTAGCGCCCCTGGGCCGCCATCTTCAGGTAGCCCTGCACCGCGATGTGGGCGGGGCAGGCGGTCTTGCAGGGGGCGGTGCCGGTGTCGTGGCAGTTCACGCGGTTTTTGTCCCGGTAGTCCACCGTCCATTTCTCCGGGCCCCAGGGGGTCACCGCCGCATCCTCTATCCGGGGATACTCCACCGGGCCGTTTTTGGTGCACAGCTTCTGACCCAGCTTTACCGCGCCTGCCGGGCAGAACTCCACACAGCGGCCGCAGGCCACACAGTTCTCGGTGGTCACATGGGCCACATAGGCCGACCGGCCCAGGTTGGGGGTGTTGAACATCTGGCTCAGCCGCAAAGCGTTGCAGATGTTCACGTTGCAGTTGCAGATGGCGAAAATCTTGTTCTCGCCGTCGATGTTGGTGATCTGGTGCACAAAGCCGTTGTCCTCGGCCCGCTTTAAAATGCGCAGCACCTCGTCGTAGTCCACATAGCGGCCTTTTTTGGTCTCCACCAGATAGTCCGCCATGTCGCCCACGCCGATGCACCAGTCCTCCGGGTCGTCGCCGCAGCCCTCGCCCAGCTTCGCCCGGCTCATCCGGCAGCTGCAGGGGCTGGCGGCGTACTTGCCGTCGTACTTTTTCAGCCAGTGGCTGATGTGCTCGATGTCCACCGACTGATTCTCGGTCTCGATGGCCTTCTCCACTGGGATGACGTGCATGCCGATGCCCGCGCCGCCCGGCGGGATCATGGCGGGGATGTGCTCCAGGGGCAGAAAGGTCATCCGCTCGAAGAAGGCGGTCACCTCCGGATGCTCCTCGATCTGGTGCTTCTGCATATTGAAGAACTCGGCGCTGCCCGGCACGAACATGGGCAGCACATACTGCTTTTCGTGCCGCTCGTTCTCCCAGTTGTATTCCAGCAGGCCCACATAGCTCATCTGGTAGAGCAGCGGCTCCAGCTCCTCGGCGCTGCGGCCGGTGGCCTTCACCAGCTGGGGCAGCGTCATGGGCTTGCGCACCTCCATCTTGAGGGCCACGTCCGCCATCTCGTCGGTCACAAGGCCCGCCAGGCCCCAGTATTCCGGGTCGTCGCCGGTGACGCCCTTCAGCTTCGCGGGGATGCGGTCGGTGATCTTGCGCCCCAGCTTCAAAATCTTCTCCCGGGGCTGCTCGTCCCGGGGGATCTCAAAGGACAGTTTGCTCTCGTCCAGGGGGAAATGGGTCTCACTCATGGCCGTTCTCCTTTTTCGTTTCTTCGCCCCGCCAGGCGCGCACCTCCCGGCGCAGCCAGTCGTACCAGGCGTCCATCCCCACGCCGGTGGCGGCGCAGATGGGGATGACCTGCGCCTTCGGGTTGCGCATCCGCACATATTCGGTGCATTTCGCAAGATCAAAGTTGAAATAGGGCAGCACGTCGATCTTGTTCACCAGCACCACGTCGCACACCTGGAACATCAGCGGGTACTTCAGGGGCTTGTCGTGGCCCTCCGGCACCGACAGGATCATGGCGTTCTTCGCCGCGCCGGTGTCAAATTCCGCCGGGCAGACCAGGTTGCCCACGTTCTCCAGAATGGCCAGTTCCACGTCGTCGAGGCCAAGGCCGTCCAGCCCCTGCCGGGTCATGCCCGCGTCCAGGTGGCACATTCCGCCGGTGTGCAGCTGGATGGACTTCGCACCCGCCGCCGCGATGGCGCGGGCGTCCACGTCCGAGTCGATGTCCGCCTCCATCACGCCGATCTTGAACTCGCCCTTCAGCGCCGCGATGGTGCGGGTCAGGGTAGTGGTCTTGCCCGAGCCGGGGCTGGACATCAGGTTCAAAAGGAACACGCCCTTTTCCTTCAGCTCGGCCCGCAGCTGCGCCGCCTCCTGGTCGTTGGAGGCGAACACGCTCTGGCGGATCTCCAGGATTTTAAATGATTCCATTCTCTCACGCTCCATGGGTCATAACATTGGCCCAATGTGGTCGGGCCAGCGAAAAAGCGCACAGGGCCTGATAAGCGCCGCTGCACGTTAAAAGAATAACATTCCTGGGAGAAAAGGTCAATGTGCCGGGAATTTTTCGCCTCTTTGCGCAAAAAAACTCCTTGGCCTTCGGCCTTTTGCATGGTAAAATAAGGGTGTGGTATCTGGTATGACCAATACGAGGAGGAACGAGCCGTGGAATTTGAGAAACTCTCCGCCCCCAGCCTGAAGGATCTGTTCGTAAAGCAGATACAGGGAATGATCCTCTCGGGGGAGTTGGCCGAGGGCGCGATGCTGCCTCCCGAGCGGGAACTGGCCCGTCAGATGCAGGTGAGCCGGGCGGTGGTGAACGGGGGCCTGGCGGAACTGGCGGCGCAAGGGTTTGTGGAGATACGCCCGCGGCAGGGCACCTGCGTGGCGAATTACCGGCGCAACGGCAACCTGAGCACCCTCATCGCCATCATGGAGTACAACGGCGGCACCCTGGGCCGGGAGGAGATACGCTCCATCCTGGAGGTGCGCCGTGCGCTGGAGCATCTGGCGGTGGGGCTCATCCTGCGCAACGCCACCGACCAGGACATGAGCCGCCTGGGGGACCATGTGGCGCGCATTGCCGGGGCCAAAACGCCCCAGCAGGCGGCGGAGCGGGCTTTTGAGTTCCAGCACGAACTGGCGCTCATCAGCGGCAACAGCATCCTGCCGCTGTTTTACTATTCCTTCCGGGCGCCGGTCATCATGCTGTGGGTGCGCTTTTGCCGCCGCTACGGCATCGAGGCCCTGTGCCGCAACACGGAACTGCTCTACACCCATCTGAAAAACCGGGACGAGGCGCAGCTGCGCCGCTGGATCGACAGCTACCTGGGCGAAGCCATTGAGGGCAGCCAGCAGGTGTACAGCGAGTGAGGCGCCGGGCGCCCGGAACGGCGGAATGAAAAGACGATTCAAAAAGAGGCCGGCGGGAACAGCTTTTGGCCTTCCCATTTTTTGCGCAAGGCGCTATAATAAGGAAAACAGAAGGAAAGCAGGGGAGAATGTTATGAATCAGGTGCTCGACGCCATCATCACCCGCCGCAGTGTGCGCAGCTACAAGCCGGACCCCATCCCCGAAGACGTGCTGGAACGCATTCTCACCGCAGGGCAGTACGCCGCCACCGGCATGAACCGCCAGAGCCCCATCATCCTGGCGGTCACCGACAAGGCCGTGCGGGATGAACTCTCGGCCATGAACGCGGCCATCATGGGCACCGACAAGGACCCTTTCTACGGCGCGCCGGTGGTGCTGGTGGTACTGGCCAGCAAGGCCGCCCCCACCTATGTGTACGACGGCAGCCTGGTGATGGGCAACCTGATGCTGGCCGCCCACGCCGAGGGCCTGGGCAGCTGCTGGATCCACCGGGCCAAGGAGGAGTTTGAGAGCGAGGAGGGCAAGGCCCTGCTGCGCAGGCTGGGCATTGACGGCGAATACGAGGGCATCGGCCACTGCATCCTGGGCTATGCCGCGGAGGAACCGAAGGCCGCCGCGCCCCGTAAGCAGGATTACGTCTACTGGCTGCGCTGAGGCGCGGCGCCGTATCCTGCACCCACTTTTGGCAAAAGGCGGAAAAATGTTGCCCAAGCAACAGAATGCCACCGCTTTTTTGCATAGAATATAGGCGTAGGCCCGCTTTATGGGCTGACTTGTGAAACGAAACAAAAAGGAGCGACGAACCATGAAGTATGTGTGCACCGTTTGCGGTTATATCTACGACGAGACCACCGGCGATCCCGACAACGGCATCGCCCCCGGCACTGTTTGGGCCGACGTGCCCGAGGACTTTGTCTGCCCCCTGTGCGGCGTGGGCAAGGATCAGTTCGAGCTGGAGCAGTAAACACCTGTAAACGGAAGGGGTGGGTGCCTTTTGGTGCCCGCCTCTTTCGCTTGCATGCTGCTTGATAGGCAAACGAGGCAACCCTGGCCCCGTCTGCTGGCTTTGCATGGGTGGAGGCGGAAAGGTTTCGGATAGATGAAAGAATTCCTGCGCCCCAAATTACGAAAAATATCTTGACAAACCGAAGTCTCTTGGCTATAATATTATTTGCCGCTGATAACCGGCGGCAATGTCCGGGTGTAGCGCAGTTTGGTAGCGCGCTTGAATGGGGTTCAAGAGGCCGTGAG
>DSLFC04102__coassemble_1036_pt1 | contig 19777 bp, 16 predicted proteins | sample DSLFC04102__metabat2_high_PE_037 | metagenome-assembled genome bin DSLFC04102
CCATTGACAGGATCACACCGCGGCTGTCGACACATTTTTTGATCAGGTCATTCTCCATAAAGCAGCGCCTCCCTCCAACCACCAACGGCTTCATCCCGACTGCTCCAGGCGGTTGTGTCTATAAATTGCAGTTCAGATTCTAACACCACAACATGAAATATTCATGAAAAAAAGAAAACATACGCGGAATCTTTTGCGGGTTCACATCCCCTGCTCCTTCAACTCTGCAACCATTTGTATGTATTTTTCCACCACATCGAAGCTTTCCCCATGCCGCCGCAACGGACGGCGGCGGAAATCCACCTCGTCCATGTGGGATACGCCGCGCCCTGTGGCGCCCCGCCACACCTCCTGAAAGCCCGTCCAACGGGCGGACTCGGTGGTCACAAGGCCGTCGTTCTCCCCTTCCACCAGCCCGATGATGAGGTTTTGCCACCACATGAACAGGTCGCTGCGGCAGGAGCGCATCGCCCCCGCATAGCTGCGATACAGCACACCGTCCGCATCCGGGTTTTGAAGGTTGAAGTTTTTCGCCCACGCGGTAGTAAACTGGTAACAAACGCCGCAAAAATCCGGATGTCTGTCTCCCAGAAGGCGGTACCACAGGTTTACAAAAAAGCCGGCGATCCGAAACAGAAAGCCCGGCATGCGGCTGAGGACGTCCATCGTCCTGGAGCCGTGGTTGGGAACCGACACCAGTGATACCGACGCCACTTTTGGCGCCATGCCAAGGGATGAAACGAGATACCGCACATCCAATCCCCCCTTGGAATGGGCGATCAGGTGGACCTTGTCGCTTCCCGTCTCGGCCAGCACCTCCTCCACGCGCGCCCGCAGCGCCCGCGCGTTTTCCTCCACGGTGGCCCAGCCGTCCTGGCCGCCGAAGTACACCGCCGCCCCATGTTTTTGCAGTTCCTTGGGCACGCGCCCCCAATAGCCCCAGTCGCGAAAACCCGTGCCGTGAACAAGAATGATGGGATACCGTGTTTTACAGTCCTGCGCTTCCACCGATGCTTCCTCCCCGCCGTTTCAGGTTGCCTTGTACAAAAAAATCCTGAACGCTGCTGCGTTCAGGATTATGGTGGACCTGGAGGGATTCGAACCCTTGACCTCTGCGATGCGAACGCAGCGCTCTCCCAACTGAGCTACAGGCCCGTGTGTGATTGCCTTATCTAATTTAAAGCATTTTCACGCAAAAGTCAAGACATTTTTTTGGATTCAAAGAAATTTTCGCGCCGGTGTCCGCATTGGAATTCCAGGCGGTATCCCCGTCAAAAAGGCAGGCGGCCGCCCTCATCGGGTCGGTCGCCTGCCCCAACAGAAGGAGGAGGATCGCTTATTTGCCGTAGTACGCCTGGAGATAGATCTCCTTGATCTCGCTCACCAGCGGATACACGGGATTGGCGGTGGTGCACTGGTCCTCAAACGCCTTGTAGGACAGTTCGTCCACCTTGGCCAGGAATTCTTCTTCCGACACACCGCAGGCCTTGATGGTCATGGGACGCTCGGTCTCCATCATCAGCTTCTGGATGGCGGCGATCAGGCAATCCACCGCCTCGTAGGTATCGGTGCCCACATTGCACAGCCCGCAGCGCCGGGCCAGCTTGGCGTAACGCTTGTCGGCCACATATTCCTTGTATTTCGGGAACGCGGCGAACTTGGTGGGTTTCTTCGCATTGTAGGCGATGACGAAGGGCAGCAGGATGGCGTTGGCGCGGCCGTGGGGGATGTGGAATTCGCCGCCCAGTTTGTGCGCCATCGAGTGATTCAGGCCCAGGAAGGCGTTGGTGAAAGCCATGCCGGCAATGCAGCTGGCATTGTGCATCTTCTCACGGGCCAGCTTGTCGCCGTCATAAGAGGCCTTCAGGTAGGTGAACACCATCTCGGTGGCATGCAGGGCCAGGCCGTCGGTGTAATCGCTGGCCATCACCGACACATAGGCCTCGATGGCGTGGGTCAGCACGTCCAGGCCGGTGTCGGCCACGATGCTGCGGGGCATGGTGTAGGTGAACTGGGGATCGATGATCGCCACGTCCGGGGTGAGGCTGTAATCCGCCAGAGGATACTTGATGTTGCCGTTGGATTTGTCGGTGATGACCGAGAAGCTGGTCACCTCGCTGCCGGTGCCGGAGGTGGTGGGGATGGCCACCAGCTTGGTTTTGGTGCCCAGTTTTGGGAACTTGAACGCGCGCTTGCGGATATCCATAAAGCGCTGGCGCAGGCCGTCGAAGCTGGTCTCGGGGTGCTCGTAGAACAGCCACATGCCTTTGGCCGCGTCGATGGCGCTGCCGCCGCCGATGGCGATGATCACGTCCGGCTGGAAGGCGCGCATGGCCTCCACGCCCCGCATGATGCACTCCACGCTGGGGTCGCTCTCCACGTCGGAGTAGATCTCGCTGTGGCAGTACTGCTCCCGCTTGCGCAGGTAGTACAGCACCTTGTCCACGTTGCCCAGCTGTACCATCACCGGGTCGGTGACGATGAACGCGCGGCTGATCCCCTCCATCTTTTCAAGGTACTGGATCGAATCCTCTTCGAAATAGATCTTGGGCGGGATCTTGAACCACTGCATATTCACCCTCCGTTTGGCGATGCGCTTTTTGTTGATGAGGTTCACGGTGGTCACGTTCTGGCTCACCGAGTTTTTGCCGTAGCTGCCGCAGCCCAGGGTCAGGGACGGAGTGTTGGTGTTATAGATGTCGCCGATCGCGCCCTGAGAAGACGGGCTGTTCACAATGATGCGGCCCACCTTCATGGCCACACCGTACTCGTCGGCGATCTCTTTGCTGCCGGTGTGGATGACCGCGGAATGGCCCAAGCCTCCCAGTTCCAGCATCTTGTTGGCGTACTCAAAGCCCTGCTCTTTGTCCTTGCAGACGAAATAGGCCAGCACCGGGCTGAGCTTCTCTTTGCTCAGCGGATGCTCCACCGCCGGATGGGGCAGCGGCGCGATGAGGATCTTGGTCTTTTCCGGCACGCTGATGCCCGCCTGTTCGGCGATCCAGTTCGCGCTCTTGCCCACCACCGGAGCGAACACACCCTTGGTCGGGTCGGGGAACATATACTTGGTGAGGATCTCGGTCTCCTCCGGCGTGAGGAAGTAGCAGTTGTTGGCCTTCATGTAGGCCTCGAACTCCTTGACGATGGGTTTCTCCACGATCACCGCCTGCTCAGAGGCGCAGATCATGCCGTTGTCAAAGGTCTTGGACATCATCAGGTCGGTGCAGGCCTGGTGCAGGTCGGCGCTCTTTTCAATGAAACAGGGCACGTTGCCCGCGCCCACGCCCAGCGCCGGTTTGCCGCAGGAGTAAGCCGCCTTCACCATGCCGGGGCCGCCGGTGGCGAGGATGGTGGCCACGCCCGGGTGATTCATCAAAGCGCCGGTGGCCTCGATGCTGGGCTTGTCAATCCACTGGATGCAGTTTTTCGGCGCGCCGGCTTTCACCGCCGCCTCGTAGACGATGCGGGCCGCCTCGGCGCTGCACTTCTGGGCCGAGGGGTGGAACCCGAAGATGATGGGGTTGCGGGTCTTGATGGCGATGAGGCACTTGAACAGCGTGGTGGAGGTGGGGTTGGTGGTGGGGGTCACGCCGCAGATCACGCCCACCGGCTCGGCCACCTCCACATAGCCTTCCATATCGTTTTCTTCCAGAATGCCCACCGTGCGCTCTTTTTTGATGTCGTGCCAGATGTATTCGGTGGCGAACATATTCTTGATGACCTTGTCCTCGTACACGCCGCGGCCGGTCTCCTCCACCGCCATGCGCGCCAGTTCCTGATGCTTGTCCACCTTTTCCTGGTCCAGGGTCATGAACTCCTTCAGCGCAACCTGGGCTTTTGCCACCAGTTCGTCGATCATGACCTGCACGTCGTTTTTCGTCGTTTCCACTACAGGTTTCTTGTCTGCCATTGCAATCTTCCGTCCTTTCAGGCGTGATGTGCGTGGTGCGGGAGCGTTTTGTTCCCGCCTGCAGCTGTTTGCCCTGCCATTATCATACCGTATCGTTAATGAAATAACAATGAGGCGGTTGTCCAAAGATTGTTAATATTATAACACACTTTTGTGTAAGGTGCACATTGCCCAAAAAAAACGCCCGCGGAGCATTTGCTCCGCGGGCGTTTTGGGAAGTTTATGTGCCTTGGTCCGGGCTGCTCAGCCAATGGTGCCCACCCGCCGCCGGATAAACAGCAGCGTGCCCAGCATCATCACGATGCCCACCGGCAGCGCCAGCACGCCCGGCGCGCCGAAGTGGGTGAGCAGGCCGGCCACCAGATAGGTCAGCCCCGAGATCACCGCGCAGGTGATGGCATAGGGCAGCTGGGTGGACACATGGTTCACATGGTCGCACTGGGCGCCCGCGGAGGCCATAATGGTGGTGTCGGAGATGGGAGAGCAGTGGTCACCGCAGACCGCGCCGGCCATGCAGGCGGAGATGCAGATGATGGCCATGGGGTTATCCATGGAGAACACGCCCTGCACGATGGGGATCAGGATACCGAAGGTGCCCCAGCTGGTGCCGGTGGAGAAAGCCAGCAGGCAACCCACCACAAAGACGATCACCGGCAGCAGCATCTGCAGCCCGGCGGCGCTCTGGCTCACAAAGTCACGCACAAAGTACTTGGCGCCCAGGGAATCGGTCATGCCCTTGAGGCTCCAGGCGAAGGTGAGGATCATGATGGCGGGCACCATGGCCTTGAAGCCTTCCGGGATGCAGCCCATCATCTCCTTAAAGGTCATGGAACGGCGCACCATATAGTACACAAACGCGACGATCAGCGCGAAGGCGGAGCCCAGCATCAGGCCCACCGAGGCGTCGGACGCGGAGAACGCCTCCACAAGGCCCACGCCGGAGAAAAAGCCGCCGGAGTAGATCATGCCGATCACGCAGAACACCACCAGAACCAGCACCGGCAGCACAAGATCCATCACCGAGCCCTTGGTCTCGTTCACATCGTCATCGCTGTCGGCATAGGGATTGGACCCGCTGAAGAGGTCCCCCTTCTCCACGGCGTTCCGCTCGAACTTTGCCATGGGGCCGTAGTCCACCCGCAGCAGCACCAGCGCCACCATCATCACAATGGTCAAAAGCGCGTAATAATTATAGGGGATCGCCCGGAGGAACAGGCTGAAGCCCTGGCCATCCTCCGCAAAAGCAGACACCGCCGCCGCCCAGGAGGACACCGGCGCGATGATGCACACCGGCGCGGCGGTGGCATCGATGATGTAGGCCAGCTTTGCCCGGGAAATGTTCTGCTTGTCGGTGATGGGGCGCATCACGCTGCCCACCGTCAGGCAGTTGAAATAGTCGTCGATAAAGATGAGCACGCCCAGGAGGCTGGACATCAGCTGCACACCCACGCGGGATTTGATGTGCGCCTTTGCCCAGCGGCCGAAGGCGGCGGAGCCGCCCGCCTTGTTCATCAGGCACACCATGGCGCCCAGAATGACCAGGAAGATCAGGATGCCCATGTTGTAACTGTCGGTCACCGAAGCGACAATGCCGTCGTTGAACACATGGAGCACGGTGGTCTCAAACTGGAAGTTGGAATAGAGCAGCCCGCCCACCACGATGCCGATGAACAGCGAGCTGTAAACCTCCTTGGTGATCAGCGCCAGGGCGATGGCGATGACCGGCGGCAGCAACGACCACGCGGTGTTGAAGAACCGGCTGGGCGAGGTCACATAGCCGGTGCCGCCGCAGGTGGCACACACATTGGTGCCGCCGCAGGCTTCACAGGCGGGATCCAGCCCGTAGCACTGCGTGCAGATGCCAAGGGTACCGCAGTCGGGGCATTCGATCATCTTGGTGCCCGGTTCCTCGGTGGGGTCGCCCGCCGCAAACGCCGTGGCGCTGAGCAGCACCAGCAGCACCAGCAGCATCGCCGCAAAAGGCAGAATGCGTGACAGTGTTTTTCTCATGACGTTTTTATCCTCCTGCATAATAAAAATGAAGCCATGAACCGTGCCATGACTTCATACCGATACCCGCAGTAAAAACGGCTGAATTCACGACAGCGCCCCGCCGCCGTATCCCAACGGCGGCGACAGTCCGGGGGATGTTCTCCCGCGGCCCGGCACGGCTGCTCCACAGGCGAAACACACCGCACCTCGGCGAATGCCCCTTCCCCGCTCCCCTTGCCTGTTTTTGTGGGAGAACCGTACTCTTGACACCCGCGCCTCTATCATGCTTTATACGCTTTAATGATAAGCCTATTTTCTCAAAAGTCAACAAGACATGTGAAATAAATTGCAATTTTCTGTAAAATAAAATCGTTCTGTGCTATACTGAAGAAAATATCGCTGGGGAGCGCTGACCCATGGCAGTGTCTGCCCAAGGGAGGGAACCATTCAAATGTTTTGGTCTCGCAAATTGCTCAAACAAAACGCCAAACGGGTGCTGGCCGGCAGCTACTGGCGTGTATTCCTGGTATGGCTGCTGATCACCCTGGGTGTGAGCGCCGTTGCCAGTGCACTGTCCTATGTGTTGATCCTGGTGCCCACCATCTTTGTGGCCTTTGCCACCATCAACTCGCCGGGCGCCTATGTGGCCGGCATAATTCTGATCTATCTGCTGCTGATCGTCGTTATGGTCATCTTCAACGCCTTTGTGTCCTCCCCGCTCTCGGTGGGCGGCATACGCTACATGATGGAAAACCGGGCCGGTTATCCCCCCATCGACACCATCTTTTCCACCTTCCGGGACAAGGCCCAGTACCTCAATGTGGCAAAAAACATGCTGCTGCTCTGGCTGGAGATCTTCGGCTTCTCCCTTTTGTTCATCATTCCCGGCATCGTTCGCAGCTATCAGCTGGTGTATGTGCCCTATCTGCTGGCGGAAAACCCTTATTTGAGCTACAAGCGTGCCAAAGAACTGAGCAAAGCCATGAGCAATGGCGAAAAGATGGAGATCTTCGTGCTGCAGCTTTCCTTCATCGGCTGGTATCTGCTGGGCTTGCTCACCTGCGGACTGGGCCTTTATTTCCTGATGCCTTATGTATACGCCACCATGGCGGAACTCTACGCCGCCTCCCGGGCCAAGGCCTTCGCCCTGGGCATCACCGGCGAGGATGAACTCTCCGGCTTCGCGGTCTACCCCAAGCGCTAAAGTCGCCCCTGTCCTTTCACGAAAAAACCTCCCGCCGCCTGTTTGCCGGGCAGCGGGAGGTTTTTTTACAGGCAGCGGGCGATCAGCACCAACAAGGCCAGCTGAGCCGCCAAAATGAGCGGCACGCCCCACGCAAACCTGGGCTTGCGGGTCTTGTGATGGAACAGCGTCATACCCAGGAGAAAGGCCGGGCTGCCGCCCAGCGCGCAGAGGGCCAGCAGCCTGCGCTCCGGTATCCGGCGCGCGCCGCGCTTTGCGGCCCGTTTGTCCCAGCCGCAAAAAACAAAGGCCAGCAGGTTGACCGCTCCCAAATAGATAAGAAAGAACTGATACTGCAACTCCATTCCGTCTCTCCTCAGCCGGGACGCTTCGGCGCGGAAAAACGCCGGCGCAGTCGCTCCCGGCGCGCCGCTGTGGCGGCTGCGTCCACCCGCCAGCGTTCGCCCTCGCGCACGATGACGTCCCCCTCCCGGGTCTCAGACGGAAGCCGGTCGCGGGGCACCTGTTCCACCCGGAACGGCCCTTCCGAGGGCTCCAGCAGCGCAAAGCCTTCTTCAAAGCGATCCACGATGTATTCCATCAGGCGGCCTCCTTTACCTGCTCGGCGTTGGCGGTATAACTTTGCAGGCCGCCTTCGGTGGCCGCGATCACAACGCTGCCGTCCTGGTCGGTGCGCAGCACCTGCGCGCCCACCTGTTCAAACCGCTCCAGCGGCCCGGCGTGTGGATGGCCGTAGCTGTTGCCCAGCCCACAGCTGATCACCACATACTGCGGGCGGACCGCCCGCAAAAACTCCAGCGTGTTGGAGGTGTCGGAGCCATGGTGGGCCGCCTTGAACACGTCCGCCTGCGGGACCACGCCCGCCTCCAGCGCCGCCTGCTCCACCGGCTTTTCCCCGTCGCCGCTGAGCAGCACCGAGAGCTCACCGCTCTCAAACAGCAGCAGCTGGGAGAGGTCGTTGTAGTTGTCCGTTTCCACGCCGGCGGCCAGCACCGTGAGACTGCCGCCGCCCACGGGATAACTCTGTCCCTCTTTTGCGGTATACACCGCCGCGCCGCTGTCCTCCACAGCCTGCATCACCGTCTCGAACAGACGGGTGGTGGGATAGGGCGCCTTTTCAAAGTCCGGCAGCAGCACCTGCTCCACCTCCAGATTCTGCAGCACCGCCGCCATGCTGCCGATGTGGTCCGCATGGGGATGGCTCATCACCAGCAGTTTGAGGCGGGTGACGCCCCGCTGTTCCAGATAGTTCATCAGCGCCTGCTCGCTGTCGGTGTCGCCGGCGTCCACCAGACAGTATTCCCCGCCGCTTTGCAGCAGCGTGGCGTCCGCCTGGCCCACGTCGATAAAATGCACCGCGTCGGTCTCTGCGGGCAGATCGGTGGCCGGCAACGGGTCGGCAAGGCCCACCGCGGTGTAGATCTCCTGCCAGGAGGGAGCGACCCCTGCGCCGCTGCCCACGCTGACGTAGAGCCCCAGCACAAGGCAGAGGCCCACCAGCGAGAACACCACGGCCTGAAAGGGAGTGAGTTTGATTTTGCGCCTGCGGCGGCGCGATGATCTGCGTTTTGCCATGAGCGCGCGTTACTTTCTGCCCTTGCGGGGCGGCTTGGAATTGGGTGTAAAGCGTCCTTGCTGTACACTCCGCGCCGGCCGGTTCTCTTTGCCGCGGGGCGCGGGTGCGGCAGGCCGCTTGTCATGCTTCGGCTTCCAGGTGGGCGCCAGCAGGGGGATGAGATCCTCCCGCCCGGTCTTGCGCAGGGCTTTGACCACCTTTTCGGCGTTGCGGGGCTCGTAATATTGCAGCAGAGCCCGCTGCAGTGCCTTGCCCTCCGGCGTCTTTTCCACAAAGACTGGCTTCATGGTGTACGGGTCCAGACCGGTGTAGAACATACAGGTGGAGACGGTGCCCGGCGTGGGATAAAAGTCCTGCACCTGCTCCGGGCGTATCTTGTGCTTGTAGAGATATTCCGCCAGGATCACCGCGTCGTTCAGGGTGCTGCCGGGATGGCTGCTCATCAGATAGGGCACGAGATACTGTTTTTTGCCCGCCTTTCTGGTCAGTTCATAAAACTTGGCGGAGAATTTGTTGAACACCTCCACCGGAGGCTTGCCCATATACTTCAGTGTATTGGGGGCACAGTGCTCCGGGGCCACCTTCAGCTGGCCGGACACATGGTGCTCCACCAGTTCCCGGAAGAACTCGTCGTTTTTGTCCCAGATCAGGTAGTCGTAGCGGATGCCGCTGCGGATGAACACCTTTTTGACGCCGGGCAGCTGCCGCAGCCGCCGCAGCATCGAGAGATACTCCGTGTGATCCACGATCAGGTGGGGGCAGGGGCTGGGGGCGAGGCATTTTTTGCCGCCCTGGCACATTCCCTTGGTCATCTGCTCTTTGCAGCCGGGCAGGCGGAAGTTGGCGGTGGGGCCGCCTACATCGTGGATGTAGCCCTTGAAGCCGAGCTGCCGGGTGAGCAGCTCTCCCTCCTCCACCACACTGTCCACACTGCGGCTGGTGACCCGCCGGCCCTGGTGCAGGGTGATGGCACAGAAATTGCAGCCGCCGTAGCAGCCCCGGTTGTGGATGATGGAAAACTCCACCTCCTCGATGGCGGGCACGCCGCCCAGCGTGTCGTAGCTGGGGTGCCAGCGGCGGGTGAAGGGCAGCGCGGCCACTTTGTCCAGTTCCTTGCGGTTGAGGGGCTTTGCGGGCGGATTCTGCACCAGGTACTGATTTGTCTGCTTTTGCACGATGATCTGGCCGGTGACCGAGTCCTGGTTGTCCATCTGGATGCGGCAGGCGCGGGCATAAGCCGCCTTGTCGGCGCTCACCTTCGCAAAGCCCGCGCACTCCACATAGCGGTCGGGCAGGCCGGCAAAATCCGTCAGGTAGCAGGTGCCGGGGATGTCCCGGATGGTCTCGGCCCGCTCCCCCGCCGCCAGTCGGCGGGCGATGGCGACGGTCTGCCGCTCGCCCATGCCGTAGCTGAGGAGGTCCGCGCCGGAGGTCTCGGCGATGCTGGGCAGCACGGTGTCCATCCAGTAATCGTAGTGGGCAAAGCGGCGCAGGCTGGCCTCCAGGCCGCCCAGGATCACCGGCAGATCGGGATAGGCCTGCTTTGCCAGCCGGGTGTAAACGGTGGCGCTGCGGTCCGGCCGCTTGCCCGCCACCCCGCCCGGGGTGTATTCGTCCACATTGCGGCGGATCTTTGCCACCGAGTAGTGGGCCACCATGCTATCCACGTTGCCGCCGCCGATGAAAAAGCCGTAGCGGGGCCTGCCCAGGACCTTGAAACTCTCCGGCGTGGTAAAATCCGGCTGACTGAGCACCCCCACCCGGTAGCCCTCCGCCTCCAGCACCCGGCCAATGATGGCCGAGCCAAAGCTGGGATGGTCCACATAGGCGTCGCCGGTGACCAGGACGAAATCCAGTTCATCCCAGCCCCGCGCCGCCATCTCCTCGCGGCTGACCGGCAGAAATTCCGTCCCCTGCTGCATGGAGCGGTCTCCTTTCCCTTTTGTCAAATCTCGTCGGGCACCGGGCCGGCGTCCGCGCGCATACTGCGCTCGATCCACTGCTGGCGGGTGATGAGCACCTCACGGGGCTTGGCGCCCTGGTAGGGGCCGATGACCCCCAGCTGCTCCATCTCGTCCATGATGCGGGCGGCGCGGGCATACCCCAGCTTGCAGCGGCGCTGCAACAGGCTGGTGCTGGCCTGCCCCGCGTCGATGACCACCTCCACCGCCTGATCCAGCATGGGGTCGCGGCCGCCGTCGCCCTCCTCGCCGCCGCCGGAACCCTTGTCCGCCACGGCCAGCTTGTCCATCTGGGCGATCATCTCCTCGTCGTACTGGCTGGTGCTGCCCTGTTTGATGAAGTCCAGCACGGCGCTGATCTCCTCATCCTTTACATAGGTGCCCTGGATGCGCACGGGCTTTGCCGCGCCCACCGGCATGAACAGCATATCGCCCATGCCCAGCAGCTTTTCCGCGCCGCCGGCGTCCAGGATGGTGCGGCTGTCCACCTGGCTGGACACGGCGAAGGCGATGCGGCTGGGGATGTTCGCCTTGATGAGACCGGTGATGACATCCACGCTGGGGCGCTGGGTGGCCACGATCAGGTGCATCCCCGCCGCGCGGGCCTTCTGGGCGATGCGGCAGATGTAGTCCTCCACCTCTTTGCCGGCCACCATCATCAGGTCGGCCAACTCGTCGATGATGATGGCGATGTAGGGCAGCTTCTCCAGGCCGTCGCTCTCGGCGGCGAGGCGGTTGAAACTCTTGATGTCCCGCACGTTGTTCTCGGCGAACAGATGATAGCGCCGCTCCATCTCGGCCACCGCGCTGCCCAGCGCGCCCGCCGCCTTGCGGGGCTCGGTGACCACCGGCATCAACAGGTGAGGAATGCCGTTGTACTCCGCCAGTTCCACCACCTTGGGGTCAATGAGGATGAGGCGCACGTCCTCGGGGCTGGATTTGTACAAGAAGCTGATGATGATGCTGTTGACACACACCGACTTGCCGCTGCCGGTGGAGCCGGCGATCAGCAGGTGGGGCATCTTGCACAGGTCTGCGATCTGGGCGTTGCCGGCGATGTCCTTGCCCAGGGCCAGCGTCAGGGGCGAAGCGCTCTTGGAGTAGACCGGCGACTCGAAGATGCTGCGGATGCCCACCGGGCTCTTCTTGCGGTTGGGCACCTCCACGCCCACGGCGGGCTTGCCGGGGATGGGCGCCTCGATGCGCACGCCCCCGGCGGCGAGGTTCAGCGCAATATCGTCCGCAAGGCCTGTAATGCGGCTGATCTTTACACCCGCCAGCGGCTGCAATTCATAGCGGGTGACAGACGGCCCGCGGCAGATGTCCAGCACGCGGGTGCGCACGCCGAAACTCTCCAGCGTGCTCACCAGCAACTCGGCGTTTTTCTTCAGTTCCTCCTCCATGCCCGGGTCATCCGCCGTGCCCGTGCGCTCAAACAGGCTCAACGGCGGATAGTGATAGACCTGTTCGGCGGCAGAAGCCGGTGCGATGGTCATCTGATCGTTCTTGCCCGGCACCACGGCGGCGGGGGTCAGCTGCGCGGCGGACGCCGCGCCCATGGCCCGCTGCACCAGATCGTCCAGGTCGCTGCCGCCCACCGTCTCGGGCTGGTCCTGACCCGGCAGTTCCAGCGCCTGCGCTTCCGCCGGCGGCTCCTCCCCTTCCAGCAGGATCGGGGTCTCGAACTCCGAAGTTTCCGGGGCCGGCGGGGCGGACGGCGCAGCATCCTGCGGCGGGAACATCCCAAAGGTTCCGCCGGGACCCACCAGCGGCTCTTCCGGTTCGGGGGCGAGGTCGGTCTCCTGTACCGGGTCCGGGCCGAGGTCGATGTCCACCTGTGCCGGCCGGCGGCGTGCACCGGGCGCAGAGGCGGGAGCCGTGCGTTCCTTCTTGCGGGGCTGGGGCGCGGGTTTCTCTTCCTGCTCCTCCTCCCGGCGCGCCTCGCGCTCGGCACGTTCGTCCTGCCAGAGAGCGTACCGCCCCGCGACGAAGTTCCACACATCGCCGGGGGTGACACCGGCAAACCACATGGCGCCGGCGACCAGCAGCACCAGCAGCAGGATATTGGCCGCCGGCCGGCCGCACAGCACCAGCAGGCTGCCGCCCACCACGCCGCCCAGCACACCGCCGCCCAGCGCTCCCTGTCCCTGCTGGTAGAGGGCCTTGACCACCTGCACGAAATTCATGTCCGTGAGGTTCACGCGGGAGAACACCACCGCGGTGCCGCACAAAAACATCATGAGAAGCAGCGCTTTGGCACACTTGGACCAGATGGGCAGACCCAGCGCCACCAGCACCGCCACATACAGCACCAGCAGGCCCAGCACATACATCCCCAGGCCGAACACGCCGAACATCGCCGCGCGCAGCCAGGCCCACACGGATTGGCCCTCCACAAAGATCATTGCCACCAACACAGCCCCCAGGCCAAAGAGCAGGATGCTCCAGCTCTGGGCGATGTCCGGTTTGGACCGGCGGCGCCGCGCGCCGGTATTCGTCTTTTTTGTCGTCGTTTTTCTCGTTGCCATAGCGCTTTATTTCCTCTTTGCCCTGCGTTGTATCGGATGCGCCCCGGCGGCTTTCTGCCCCAAGGCGCGGAATGCTTAACTTAATTATTTTACCATCTGCAAGACGAATTGTAAAACCCAAATTTGCCGAACACGGGTGCCCGACACTGGAAAAAGCAGTGCGGCCCTGCAGCGGCCGGAGCCTGTTTATCCCTGGATTGTGCGGGACAGTTCGATCTCATCCTCACACACGGTTCCGGTCTCGGCAAAGCCTCTGCTTTTGTACAGATGCAGCGCCCCGACGTTGTCCCGGTTACAGGTCAGGACCACCCGGTCGGCGGGGCCGAACGGTTTTGTTTTGATGTACTCCAGCACCCGGTCCAGTGCCGCCTTTCCATACCCCCGCCTTTGCTTCGATGCATCGATCATCATGTGCCATATGTTGTATTCGGGAATACCATCGTCATAGATCACCATGACATACCCGACCATTGTGTCCCCCCGGCAGATGCCGAACGGCTGGCATTGGTCCCTGTACACATACGCCTGTGCCAGACTGCGGATCGGGTGCGAAACAAAGCGTTCCTGTTCAGGCGCAAGCTTCAGGCCAAAGGCCTCCAAAAAGTTTTCCTCTGTGATTTTTCTGAGATGGATCATATGTTCCTCCATAAATCGTTTTTACTTTCTTCGCCGGTTGATTGTGTCTGAATCTCCATGAAGGGAAAACCATCGGCTCAAAAAGAAAAAGCCGCGGCTGATACGCCGCGGCAAAATTTATGAATCGATCATACCTGCAGCCGAGGGCCCGAAAGATATTCAGATGCTGGATTGATTCCGCTGTTTTCCATGATCAGGCACCTCGCTTTCCATCAGAGTTTAACAAATTATAACACCAGCCGCCGACGGTGTCAACCAAAGGAAACGCCGGGGCGGTCAGCCCCGGCGCTCGATCTCACCATACAGATAATTCAGCGCGTCGCCCAGGCTGCCCAGTTGGTCGATCAGGCCCTCGTGCACCGCCTGCTGCCCGGTGAGCACCGTGCCCACGTCCATCACCAGTTCGCCGGTGTGCATCATCAGTTCCACAAAGCGCTCTTTGCTGATTTTGGAATGGCCCTCCACAAAACCGGCGATGCGCTCCTGCATCTGCTCAAAATAGCGCATGGTCTGGGGCACGCCCAGCACCAGCCCGGAGTGCCGCACCGGGTGGATGGTCATGGTGGCGGTGGGCACGATGAAGCTGCGCCGGCCGCTCACCGCCAGCGGGATGCCGATGGAATGCCCGCCGCCCAGCACCAGCGTGGCGCTGGGTTTGCTCACGCCGCTGATGAGTTCGGCCAGGGCCAGGCCGGCCTCCACATCGCCCCCCACCGTGTTCAGGATCACCAGCAGGGCGTCAATGTCCGGGTCTTCCTCAATGGCCACCAGCTGCGGGATGACATGCTCGTATTTTGTGACCTTCTGGCTCTGATCCGCACTGACGTGGCCCTCGATCAGGCCCACCACCGTGAGGCAGTGGATGGCATGGCGGCCCTTTGTGCGGATCACCGAGCCGGTGTCCATCATGTATTCATGTTCCAGCTTTTCCTGCTCCACCTGCGCGTCGGTGGGCTGCTGTTTTTGCTCGTTTTCTTCCATCCGGACCTACTTCCCCTCTTTTGATTTTCACACACATTGTTCCCCGTCCGGCACACAGATTATACAGAAAAAGGGGCAATTCTTTGTACATCGTTTGACAAAGTCGCTGTAACGATTATACTATATACAAGGACAATTTTCTTTCTCCCGCCTGTGATCCACAGTTCCGGGGGATGGTAAGCGGCCTGTTGCCGCTTTGCCTTTTGCAAGCTGAAGAATTTGATAAAAAGATGGTGAAATGAATGAATCACTCTCAGGGCAAAGTGTCGCTCCCGGTCATCAAACGGCTGCCGAAATATTACCGCTATATTTCCCAGCTGCACCGATCCGGCGTCTCCACGATTTCCTCCAGTGAACTGGCCCGCATGATGGGCACCACTGCCAGCCAGGTGCGGCAGGATTTCAACTGTTTTGGCGGGTTCGGCCAGCAGGGCATCGGCTACAACGTGGAGGTTTTGGAAAACGAGATCGGCCAGCTTTTGTTCGGCCACGGAGAAAAGCTGCCCACCATCCTTCTCGGCGCCGGGCGCCTGGGCACCGCCGTCTCCCGTTTTTTGACCACCGATACCAACGGGTACAATCTGTTGGCGGTGTTCGATGTCCGGCAGGAACTGGTGGGTCACGATCTGGACGGTGTGCCCATCCTCCACATTGACGAACTGGACGATTTCTGCAAGGCGAACCGTCCCGCCGTGGCAGTGCTTTGTCTGCCCCGGGAAAGCGCGAAGGAAGTCTCCGGCAAGCTGGTGGAACTGGGGATCAAGGGCTTCTGGAATTTCAGCCACTATGACCTGGCGGTGGCCTATCCCGGCATTACCGTGGAAAACGCGCATCTGGGAGACAGCCTGATGAGTCTGGGGTATCGGCTGCGCAACAAGTAAAACTCCAAAACGGAAAGTGAGCGTCTCTCCCCTATGGCCAAATTATACTTTCGCTATGGCGCGATGAACAGCGGCAAAAGCACCGCCCTGATGCAGGTCGCTTTCAATTATGAGGAGCGGGGCATGCGGGTGTTCATCCTCAAACCCAGCATCGACACAAAAGGCGGCGAATGTCTTTTGAGCCGCCTGGGCGTCAGCCGCCCGGTGGACAGGGCGGTGACCCCCGACATGGACGTGTTTGAACTTGTGAGGCAGGAGGCCTTTCGCGGTGACAAACCCCTGGCCTGTGTTCTCACCGACGAAAGCCAGTTTTTCACCCCGCAACAGGCCGAACAGCTTTTCATGGTCACGGTCAAGCTCAACATTCCCGTCATTGCCTACGGCCTGCGCACCGACTTTTCCATGAACGGGTTCCCCGGCTCCACCCGCCTTTTGGAACTTGCCCATGCCATTGAGGAGATGAAGACCATCTGCACCTGCGGGCGCAAGGCCACCTGCAACGGGCGAAAGGTGAACGGAGAATTCGTGTTTGAGGGCGATCAGGTTGCCATCGACCAGGAAAACAACGTGCAGTACCAGAGTCTTTGCGCCCAGTGCTATTTTGCCGAGCGGGAAAAGTTCTACCAGCGGCACCCGAAAGTCGGCCTTTGAACCATCGCTCTGTTTTATAACGTTTACCCCCGCGGGCTGCCCGCGGGGGATTTTTGTTTTTCCGGTGTTTCTCTCTTGAATTCCGGAATATGCCGTGGTAGAATAAACACAAAATATATATTCTGTATTTATTGTGTGGAGGTGAAAGAATGCCAAAGGTCTCATACTCGCAAGCGGAGCGCCAACAGATCCGGCAGGATCTGATCGTCACCGGTCTTGCCCTGATGGCCAAACAGGGCATCCAGCACACCACGGTGGAACAGATCTACAAAAAGGTGGGCATCTCCCGTTCCTTCTTTTACACCTTCTTTCCCACCAAGGAAGACCTGATCGTGGAAACGCTCTACCTCCAGCAACCCCGCATCCTCCGCTATGCCCGGCAACTGATGGACGACCCGGCGCTGGACTGGCGAAGCGCCCTCACCCGGTTTCTCCATTCCTGCTGCTACGGCGAACAGCACGGGATCGCAGTGCTGACCATTGAACAGCAGCAACTGATCTTCCGGCGGCTCACTCCCGAAAGCTACCGTGTCTTTCGCGAAAAACAGGCGCGGCTGTTTGGGCAGTTGCTGGATATTTTCGGTGTAAAGCCCTCCCCGCCCCGGATCAGTCTTTTCACCAACCTGTGCCTGACGGTGATGATCGTCCGCCGCGCCATTCCCGAAAGCCTTCCCCTCTTCGTTCCCGAGGCGGCCGACGCCACGGTCGCGGCTCAGATCCGCACCATCGTGGACTGCCTGGCCTCCCTCAGGGATGAAGACGCCTGCAATGCATAACCCACGCTCCGGCCCGTTCGGATCCCCGTTTCAGCGGCATTTTCCGGCGGGCCGGCCTTTCACCCAAAATAAAGATAAATTTAAAGATTTATCTTTATATAAAGTTCATGCGTCCTGCTCCCGGCGGGGCGATATCATACATATTCAGGAGGTTTTTGACATGGGTATTTTCAGCAAGCTGTTCAAGGGGCCAACGATCGACATGGAAAAAAGCGCCGCAAACGCCCGAAAAATGCGATCGCTGTTCGATCATGTGGTGGAAAACGGCGGCCAATACAGGCTGATCTTTGGTTACACCGAAGACGTGAGCCGCTTCAATTACGGCTTTGTCCACGGCAGCAAGACTAAGATCGGCAATCTCATCGTGGGCTGGAACGAAGAGACGCAGACCGTTGTGGTGGTGCCCACCGTCCCCGATCTTTCCAGCTGCGGCGATCCCGTTTACTACCGGCGTGCGGATATTCTCAAAGCCTGCCGGAACAAGTACCCCACCGACGCCTTTGTCATCTATCCTGACAAGCGGGGGTACATTGCCATCAACGCCTACGATTGGCTGGAGGATGAACGTTTGTATGTATATGTTTCCCAGGAGGAAGAACTGGCGGCCTTCACCGATTTCTTTTTGAATCGCTTTGCGAAAAAGTGAACCGGTGATGCCGCGGATCAAACGTTTTGGGAGATCGTCCCCGCCCACGGCGGTGATGCTCTTCGGCCGGCACCGGGTTTCAGTTGGTGGAATTTCTGCCGGAACAGACAAAGCGTCTGCCCTTCCGCCGTCGGCCTGGCACCCCCTGTGGAAAGAAAAGGAGAATCACAATGGACATCAATGAGATCATGAACCGGGCAAAGGCCGCGCAGGCGCGCGCCCTGGACAGCCTGCATGAGATGGAGGAAAAATCGCCGGCCGCATTTTCTTCCCGACCGGAGTCGGTCATCCCGCCCCAGCGTCCTGCCGATGACGAGGCTGCTCAGCAGGCAGCCAATACCCGGCGCCAGGTGGAGATCCTGGGGCAGATATTTGACGCCGATGCCATGGCGCAGATGGCAGCCAATCAGGAACAACTGCAGCAGGCGATCAACGCCAGGGTCGCCGAAGCGGCTGCCATGAGCACCAACGCCGTGATGGAGCAGATGTTCGGGGAAGACATGGGGGTGCTGGCCGCGGCGCTGGAGGCCCTGGCCATGGGGGATGAGGGCGACGGATTTTGCGCCGAGGATGAGGAGGAGAGCGACGAGGCGCTGTTCACGCTGCTGGACGAGACGATGGCACGGCTGGAAGCGCTGCCTGAACCAATGCCCGCGGAGTACGGGAAAAGCCCGGAACTCTGGGGGCGGTTCGGGATCCTGCTGTCCGGCATCGTGTCCACCCTCAACGATCATCGTTTGGACGGGATGGATGTGGAGGAGCACATCCCCGTGCTGGAACAGCAGGTGGTCTCCGTCGTGCGCCGCTCCTGGGGCATTGACGGGCGGGGTGAACTGTTGGAAACGCTCCGCTACCTGACCCAGGGCGGCTACACCGCGCGTTACCGTTTTTATTGCGAGGCTTTGTCGCCGGAGGAATTAATGACCGGCGATGAGGATGAGGATGACCGGGAGGGGGTCATTCGGGCGTGGAATTTTGCCCAGCGATACAAAGGCCGGTACTCCCCTGCCTTCATGGCGGGTTGGGACGTGGGCCGCGCCGCCATGCTGGCCCGCTGGGGCAGCTATCTGGGCTGGATCACCCCGGAGGAGGCGCAGGGCATCCTGTGGGAACTGGCACAACGGGCGGCCGAAGACTTGGGCAGCTGGCGGGAATTCGCCCAGTCCTACCTCTTTGGCGGCCTGATGTGGAAACTTCTCTGCAACAGCCCCGCCGAAGGGTACCTGGGCTATCTTGCCGACGCGGCCACCTGCCTTTTGATGGGAAAAGGCGACGGTTCCGGCGGACAGTGGAGGGATTTTCCCTGGCCGGCACGCAAAAAAATCGGGTTTGCGCCGTGATATCCTGCGCAGACGCCGCCATATCTGCATCGCCCCCCCCGCGCGGCCTGCCTGAAATACGCAAATCCCCTTTGCGGACCCGCCGCAAGGGGGATTTGCTTTACGCTATTGTACGGACGTCAATCAGCCGTCCCGCTGCTTTTTGATGACCTTCAGCCGGGAGAAGTCCTCCCGTTCCTTTTCCTCCAGCACCTCGGTGATATACTTGATGGTGGCGGTAAACTGAGGGATCATGATGTTATTCAGCGCATTGGCGCGCTTCTGGGTCTTCTGAATGGCCACAGCAAGGCGATAGACGCTGCTCTCCACCTCCGCCAGCTCCACCGTGAGGCGCTTGACCTCACAGAATTTCAGGTATACATCGTCCAACTGGCTGTTGGTGGAATCCAGCCCGTAGTACAGGCCCGGCGTGCTGTCCTCCAGCTTCACGATGGGCAGTTCCACGCCCATGACGCTGCGGTAGTCCAGCTTGAGGCCGGTCTCCACCGGCACGGTCTTGGCGAACTCGCCCACCACGCCCAAGGTAATGTTGGCACGCTGTAAGGCCTTGTACGCCGCCGAGTAGGCGGTGGCGATCTCGTCCTGGATGGCGGCCGCCCGGTCGATCAGCTGCATCATTTCCCGCACAAGGATGTTGCGTTTGCGGTCCATCAGGTCATAGCCCTGGCTGGCAAGCGCAAGGCTGCGCTTTTGCG
>DSLFC04102__coassemble_1039_pt1 | contig 19725 bp, 16 predicted proteins | sample DSLFC04102__metabat2_high_PE_037 | metagenome-assembled genome bin DSLFC04102
GACCCCAGCCAGGACTGCATGGACGAGTACGGCCATCACCCCTGCTGCGGCTGAACCGGCTGACCGAACGGCCGGCGCGACCTTTTGCGGCGGGCAGCGCCGGGGCGGCCGTCGTGCCGCATACGCCGCGGGAGGCCGCCCTTAACAGGATCGCGCCGAAGATCCTCTGCGCCTACAACACAACAGCACCGGGGCCGTCCTTCAGGGCTGCCCCGGTGCTGTTTCTTTATGAGGCTGCGCCGCGATTTTTCGCGCCGCCGCGCCCGTATCCGTATCCGCTGCCGCCGCCATATCCGTTTCCAGCGCCATACCCGTTGCCGTTTCCATACCCGCCGCCGCCCGTGGGGGCGGAGGAGGGGGCCTCGCCGGAACTCAGCGCCTGCAGCAGCTCCCGGATCTGCCGCATGGTCATGGCGGCGATCTGCTGGGGAGAGTACTGATCGGTATAAGCCAGCACGTCCAGATAGGCGCGGTACTTGCCGTAGGACAGGCCCAGCGAATGAGCCTGTTCCACATCCTCCGGCGTGACGCCGTAGCAGCGGGTGTTCGCCTGCCCGGCGGTGCACCCGGCAATATATTGAAGGATGTCGTCGCCCTGCTGCGGGTCGATCTCCACCACCGTGATGGCGAGGAACTCGTCCCCGGCAAGGCAGGTCTGCACCGTCTCGCTGCCCAGCACCTGCTCCACCGCCTGCTCATAGTCCTGGTGCAGCAGATCCAGCGTTTCGGCCAGCTGTGTGCCGTCCTCGTTGTAGCCGCTCACGTCGATGATGCGGTCGAACCGGTTGACCGACAGCTCGATGGAGGGGTTGATGTCCATGCTGATGACCGAGGTGGGGGTAAAGTAGAGGTGATGCCCGGCGGCGAACAGGCCCAGCGCCAGGCAGGCGCAGGCGGCGCACAGCGCCCGTCGCACGGTGCGCCCGCGGCGCACGCCCCGGCGCTTTTCCAGTTCGCCGTACACAAACTGCCGGGTGCTCCGCTTCAGGGCCTCGTCGGCGCGGACCCGGTCCAGCGCCTCGCGCAATTCACTCTGCAAGCTCTTCACCTCCCAGCGCCTGCCGGAGCATCTGCCGTGCCCGGGTCATCAGGGTATAGACGGTGTTGACGTTTCTGCCCAGAATACGGCCGATCTCCGGCGCGGTGTACCCCTCGTAATAGTGGAGATATACCACCTGGCGATATTTCTCCGGCAGACGAAGCACCGCTTCCAGCACGTCGCTCGTGCCGGACGGCGGAACGCCGTGTTCCCCCGCCTCCTCCAAAGAGACGACGCGGCTGCGAAAAAAACTTTTGAGCAGATCCTTGCAGGCGTTGATGGTCACCCGGATCAGCCAGGCTTTTTCCTGCTCGGGGCTCTCAAAGGGAGCGGAGCGCAGGGCGTACTTCAAAAACACCGTCTGAAAGATATCCTCGGTGTCGGCATCGTTTTTCAGATGGAGCACGCAGATCCGCTTCACGGTGTCCGCATATTGCTCAATGGCCCTGTTCACATCCTGCTCGCTTTGCATGAAGCTCCCCGCCTGTCATCTCAGATGTTGATCCCGTGGCCGCCCCAACGGCCGCCCTGGCGGCCCGCGCCGGTGCCGTAGTTATCGCACACGCCGTCGCCGTCAGCGTCCACAAAGCCGCGGCCCGCGCCGGTGCCGTAGTAGTCGCACACGCCGTCACTGTCGGCGTCCACAAAGCCCCGGCCCCGGCCGGCGCCCTGCGCGGCGAACACGCCGGTGGCGGTCACGCTGAGCAGAAGGGCCACTGCGATGATGCTTGTTGCGATCTTTTTCATACTGGATAACCTCCCGTGTCGCTTATAAGCGATTTTACACAGAATACGACCGGGGAGAGGCAATCCGTTCAACGATGAAAAAATTTTTTTCGCGGCGTTCTGCGTGCCTTTGCGGGACGCCATCCATTATGGCACAGACGGCAAAAGATTTCAACCGACGGCCCGGTTTTTGAACGCATGATGCCCCCGCAGAAAGGAAACGCTACAAATGTATGCCAGAGCGCTGTTAATGCAAAAATTTCGGCGTGTTTTCCCGTTGACGGGTCACTATCTGTATTGTATACTCCATATTGATAGGCCTTCCGATTAAACGCTTGTTTGAAAGGCCAAAGTCCATCCCACGCTGTTCCAAAAGGAGAAGAAGACCATGGAAAGTTTGCAGCTCAAACCCGGTTTTTATTTCACCGGTGCACTGGACCACGACCTGCGGGTCTTTGACGTCATCATGTATACCGAGTTTGGCACCACCTACAACTCCTATGTGCTGAAGACCCCGAACCACACCGTCCTGTTCGAGACCGCCAAGGCCAAATGCGTTGACAGCTGGCTGGAAAAGGTACAGGCCATCACCCCCATCGAGGAGGTGGACTACCTGGTGGTCAGCCACACCGAGCCGGACCACAGCGGCAGCGTGGAGCGGCTGCTGGAGTTGAATCCCCGCATCAAGATCGTGGCCACCGGCTGCGCCATCAGCTTTTTGAAGGAGATCGTCAACCGGGAGTTCTACTCCATCGCCGTGCGGGACGGCCAGACCCTGACTCTGGACGACAAGACCCTGGAGTTCATGGTGGTGCCCAACCTGCACTGGCCCGACACCATGTACACCTACATCCGGGAGGACCGGGTGCTGGTGACCTGCGACTCCTTCGGCTCCCACTATGCCTGCGACGATATCCTCGCCAGCAAGGTCACCGACCGGGAGGGCTATCTGCGGGCCACCAAATACTACTACGACTGCATCATCGGCCCCTACAAGGCCTTCATGCTGGACGCGCTGAGCCGGGTGCGCACGCTGAAACTGGATATGATCTGCCCCGGCCACGGCCCGGTGCTGGACTGCGACATCCCCTGGATGCTGGACACCTACGAGGAGTGGTCCACCGTCATCAACCCCAACCCCCGGCCCACGGTGATCCTGCCCTATGTCAGCGCCTACGGCTACACCGGCCAGCTGGCCCAGGCCATCGCCGAGGGCATCCGCAGTGTCGGCGAGATCGACACCCGCACCTATGACATGGTCACGGCCGACGCGCAGCAGGTGGCCGGGGAGCTGCTCTATGCGGACGGCTTTTTGCTGGGCACGCCCACCATCGTGGGCGAGGCGCTCAAGCCCATCTGGGACCTTACCACCGGGATGTTTGCCACCACCCACGGCGGCAAGCTGGCCAGCGCCTTCGGCAGCTACGGCTGGAGCGGCGAGGGCGTGCCGCACATCATGGAGCGGCTGGGCCAGCTGAACCTGCGCCTGGTGGAGCCGTTCCGGGTGCGCTTCAAGCCCAACGCCGAGCAGCTGGAGGAGGCCAAAGAGTACGGCAAGGCCTTCGGACACGCGCTGCTGGCCGACCTGCGGCCCATCCAGCGCGCCCCCAAGGAGAAGGTGCGCTGCACCGTCTGCGGCGCGGTGTTCGACCGGGGCGAGGAGCGCTGCCCGGTGTGCCAGGTGGACGACAGCCACTTTGTGCCCGCCAGCGAGCCGCTGCCCGCGCCGGAGCAGCCCGCGCAGGTGCGCTGCACCATCTGCGGCGCCATCTTCTCCGCCGACAAGCCCCAGTGCCCGGTGTGCGGGGTGGACAAGCGCTATTATGAGCCGGTGGAGGAGATCCGCAAACCCGCCTCTTCCGGCCCCCGCAAACTGGTGAAATGCCTGGTGTGCGGCGAGATCTTCGACGCCTCGCTGGACGTCTGCCCCGTGTGCGGCGTGGGCCGGGACAAGTTCGTGGAGGTGGAAGTGGAGGAGGTGGCCTACCGCCACGACACCCGGAACACCTATGTGATCCTGGGCAACGGGTGCGCGGGCGTCAGCGCGGCGGAGGCCATCCGTGAGCGGGACAAGACCGGCGCCATCCTGCTGATCTCCAACGAGGGGCCCGCCTACCAGCGGCCCATGCTCACCAAGGCCATGTTCTCCGGCCTGGGGGCGGAGCAGATGGCGCTCCATCCCCAGGGCTGGTACGAGAGCCACAACATCACCCAGATGCTGCACCGCCAGGTGGAGCGGGTGGACACCGCCGCCCGCACCGTCACGCTGGACGGCGGCGAGACGGTGGCCTACACCAAACTCATCTTCGCGCTGGGCAGCGAGTGCTTTGTGCCGCCCATCCCCGGCCATGACCAGGACGGCGTGGTGGCCATCCGCCGCCTGGCGGACGTGGAGCGGGTGCGCGCCATGTCCCCGCTGACGCAGGCCGTGGTCATCGGCGGCGGCGTGCTGGGCCTGGAGGCGGCCTCGGAACTGCAGCGCAACGGCTGCAAGGTGACGGTGCTGGAGCTTGCCCCCACCCTCATGGGCCGCCAGCTGGACGAGCCCTCGGCCCGGCTGCTGCTGGAGCGCTGCGCCGCTCTCGGCGTGCGGGTGGAGCTGGGCGTGCAGATCGCCGCCCTGGAGGGCAGCGGCAGCGTGACCGGCGTGCGGCTGGGCAGCGGCGAGGTGATCCCCGCGCAGCTGGTGGTGGTGTCCTGCGGGGTGCGGGCCAACACCGCCATCGCCCAGGCCGCCGGCGTGGCCGCCGAGCGCGCCATTGTGGTGAACGAGGCGATGGAGACCAACATCCCCGGCGTGTTCGCCTGCGGCGACTGCGCCCAGCTGAACGGCGTCAGCTACGCCCTGTGGCCCGAAGCCCAGGCCCAGGGCAAGGTGGCCGGCGCCCGCGCCACCGGCGACGCGGTCGTCTACACGCCGGTCCGGCCGATCCTCTCCTTCAGCGGCATGGGCACCGAGGTGTTCTCCCTGGGCGACCCGGGCAAGCGGCCGGACGTCCACTACCGCACGCTGGAGCTGCGGGACGAGGCCCGCGGCCACCTGGCCCGCTACTACTTTGCCGAGGGCAGGCTGTGCGGGGTGAACCTGGTGGGGGATGTGTCCGGCATGGCCGACGCCATCGCCGCCCTGGAGGAGCAGCGCGCCCTGCAGAACTTCCTGGCCTGAAGCAAGAAATGGATCCGCGAAGCCCCCGCGCCGCACGGCGCGGGGGCTTTTTCCCGCGCGCAAAAAGCCGGGAGAATGAGCGACCGGCCGCCGCGATCTCTCGGCGCGTCACCGACAGACAGAGGGGGAGGCCCGGCAGCACACCGGGGAAAATCCTTGAAAAAGAGCTTCCGACCCGCTGAAACCGTGCGCGCTACGGAAGGACCTTCAAATTGTAACATGTTCCAAAAACGTTTTTGAAAAGACGTGCATTTTGCCGTTTTTGCGGCGGCACCCTTGACAACGCACCTGGGATTCTGTATAACAGAGACAAGCCGAAAACGTTTTTGAGGAGTGGCTGCCTCAGAGAGTGGGGTGTGTTGGGATGTCGGTGACCATTCAGGATGTGGCAAAAGCCGCCGGGGTCACGGTGGGGACCGTGTCCCGGGCGCTGAACAACTACGCGGATGTGAATGAAAACACGCGGCAAAGGATCATCCGCACGGCGCAGGAACTGGGCTATCATCCGAACCTGGTGGCCCGCAGCCTTTCCAGCAAGCACGCCCGCAGCATCGCGCTGATCGTCTCCGGCTTTCTGGAAGACAAGATGTTCAACCACTTCGAAACCATGCTGATGAAAGGATGCTATCAGTTTGCGCTGGAGCGGGGCGTGGAGCTCTCCATGCACATGATCAACACAGAGATCCAACAGAAAAAGAGTTATGAGCAGCTGTGCTACGAGCACAATCTCAGCGGGGCTGTGCTGCTGGGCCTCAAGACCACCGACCCCTACTGCGAGGGATTCCCGCAGGGCAGCCCGCCCTGCGTTACCATCGACACTCAGGTCAAGGGCCCGAATGTGAGCAACGTCACCCTGGACCACATCGCCGCCTTTGACGAACTGACCCAGTACCTCATTGACCAGGGCCACCGGCGCATCGTGCTGGTGCACGGGCGCAAGGAGGCGATGGTGAGCATGGAGCGCCTGGCCGGCGCCCATCAGGCAATGACGCGCAACGGCATGACGCTCACCCACGACCAGATCATCTACACCAATTTCTTGCGGGAAGAGGCCTACGAGGGCGTCCGCCGCTATCTCGAGACTCACAATCCCAAAAGCGTGACCGCCTTCCTGTGCATGAGCGACATGCTCGCCATTGGCGCCATCGAGGCGATCAAAAGCCTCGGTTACAAGGTGCCCCGGGATTATTCGGTGGTGGGCTACGACGGGCTGGACGTGACCGAGTTCACCGACCCGCGCATCACCACCATCGACCAGAACATCCGCCTGAAGGGCTACGAGGCGGCCCACCTGCTGCTGGACATGCTGGACGGCAAGCGCCCCACCCAGCGGCTGGTGCTGCCCCACACCCTCTCCATCAAGGACAGCGTGGCCCCGCCCGCCTGGTGAGCGGCGGGCCGGCGGCCCTCAACTGAAAAAGGAATGTCCGCCAGGCCGGCGCGCGGTGGAGGACTTTCTTTTTTCGCTGGTTCCGAAAACGTTTTTGAAACGGACACTCTTCGATCGACAGCTTACCCGATCAAAGAGGCCGGCATCCGGACCGCAGGCTCCTTCGCGGGCAGATTTTTTGTGCGGCTTTCAAAAACGTTTTTGAAGCTTTGAGTGGCCCAGATCTCTCCGCCCGCGGTCCCGGCTGGGCCGGCAAAACGCAATTTTATGCCAGTGAAAAACGGCGTTCGCCGTTTTCTATAGACACAGATAACAAAAGGAGGACAATATGAAAAAGAAACGCATCTTTGCAGGTCTGCTGGCCGGCGCTGTGCTCACCGCGGGCCTGGCCGGCTGCGGTTCCACCCCTTCCAGCAGCACGGCGCCCTCCGGTTCGGCGGCCGCGTCCGGCGCCACCGGCGTTGTGGAGGTGACCATCCCCTCCTACAAGACCGGCGAGAACGTGGGCGCGGTGTTCTTCGAGCCCCAGGTGGAGCGCTTCAACCAGGCGTATGAGGGCAAGTATCACATCACCCTGGAGAGCGTGCCCCAGGACACCTTCCTGGATCAGATGAAGATGCTGGCCCAGCAGGGCGAGCTGCCGGTGCTGGTGCAGTCCGGCGACGTGGACTGGCTCACCAACGTGGTGTATCCCAACGGCCTGGCCTACGACCTGAGCGGCTGGCTGGACGAGCACCCGGACCTGAAGGCCCGCCTGCTGCCCGACGGCCTTGCCTTCTGCACCGATGACAGCGGTGCTGTGTACAGCATGCCCCTGGCCACCGTGCGGCCCACCGGCTTTTTCTGGAACTCGGCTTTGTGGGACACCCAGGAGGACCTGAGCGCCATGACCATGGACCAGTTCATCACCGCCATGGGCGATCAGAAGATAGCCTTCTCCACCGCCGAGAACGGCTGGGTGGCGGCGCTGTTCCTCACCGCGGCCATCGCCGACGAGGAGGGCGGCATTGACTGGCTGCAGGCCGGCGTGGAAAACCGCATCACCGACTTCAGCGAACCCGCCTTTGTGAACGCCATCGCCACCCTGCAGCAGATGCTGCAGAACAACGCGGCGCCCAACTCCATCGGCGCAACCTACGCGGACGCCGCCAACTCCTTCATGAGCAACCAGGCCGCCCTGATCGCCAACGGCCCCTGGATGTCGTCCGATTTTGCCGAGACCAACAGCGCCAACTGGAGCAACGGCTTTAACGGCGCCGACGTGCGCGCCGCCCTCTTCCCGGGTCAGGTGGGCATCGCCAACACCGCCACCTACGGCGAGTGGTTCATCAGCGCCAACGCCGCACCCGAGGAGATCGAGCTGGCCCTGGCCTTCCTGGAGTTCATCAACAGCCCCGAGGAGCTGGAAGCCTACCTGCTGGCGGAGGGCGGCGACGCCCCCGGCCTGACCTACTCCGACGGCTTCAAGGAGGAGCAGGGCAAGACCCAGGTGCTGGCCGACCTGGCGGCGGATACCACCGCGGACACCGTGTTCGTGCCCTGCATCCTGGACGTGATCCCCTCCTCTGTGGCCAACTCCGACTTTGGCATGCTGCTGCCCAGCCTGGCGGACGGCACCTTCACCCCCGAGGACTTTGCCCAGCGCATGACCCAGGCCGCCACCGAGGCCACCGCTGAATAAGCGCGCGGGCGCACGGTTCAGAACTTTCCTGCGCGGCGCGCCGCATGCCGGCCTTTGCCGGGCGGCGCGCCGCCACCGCGTTTGTGAAAGGAGGGACCCGCACTTTGGAATCCGGACGAAAAAGACCGGCACGCACCAAAGCCAGCCGGCTGCAGCGGGCGAACTACAAGTGGATCTACCTGTTTTTGCTGCCCACCGTCATCATCTTCGCCATGTTTTATGTGGTGCCCATCGTGGAGGTGTTCGTTACCTCCTTCACCCAGTGGGACGGCTTCAACGCCCCCCGATTCAACGGCATCCGCAACTACATCAACCTGTTCAACAGCCATTCCTTCCTCACCAGCCTGAAAAACCTGTTCTGGTGGTGCGTCATCGCCATGACGCTGCATGTGGGCTTCGGCACGCTGGTGGCCTTCGTGCTGTTCCACCGCCCCCGCGGCTGGAAGGTGACCCGCGCGGTGTTCATGATCCCCAACGTGATCAGCGCCGCGGCCTGGGCCATGATCTACCGCTTTATCTTCAACGACGACATCGGCATCCTCAACAGCCTCATCCGGCTCATCAACCCGGACTTCAGTGTGGACTGGTTCTACGTCTCGCCCTGGGCCTTCTGGTCGGTCACCTTCACCTGGCTGTTCTACGCGGTCATCGTGACGCTGATCGTGCTGGGGGACCTGCTCAACATCCCGCAGGAGCTCACCGAGGCAGCCCGCATCGACGGGGCCACCGGCTGGCAGCTCATCCGCTACATCCATCTGCCGCTGTGCCGCACGGCCATCGGTACCAGCATCATCTGTTCGCTCACCTCCCGCATCGCCATGTACGAGCAGATCGCCCTCACCACCGCCGGCGGCCCCGACTACGAGACCGTCAGCCTTCCGATCCTGCTGGTGAACGCCATCACCGACTACCGCTACGGCTACGCCAACGCGGTGGGCGTGCTGATGTTCCTGTTCGGCCTGGTGATTTTGTGGCTGGTGAACCGTCTCTTCCGTATGGACGAGACCGACTATTGAGGTGCCGCCTATGAACACTGTGAAAAAAAACGCCACCCAGGCGTTTATGTATCTTGTGGAACTGGTGGTCATTCTGCTGTCGGTCTTTCCCATCCTGTGGGTGGTGATGTCCGCCTTCAAGACCAACGGCGAGATCCTCTCCTCGCCCCTGGCGCTGCCCACCTCCTTCTCGCTGGACACCTTCGTCTACCTGTTTGAAACCTACAACTTCCCGGTCTATTTCCTCAACTCGCTGTTGGCGGCGGGAGTGTCCACCCTGGTGTCGCTGCTGTTCTACGCCATGGGCGCCTATGTCATCGCCAAGTTCGAGTTCCCGGGCCGCAAACTGCTGTTCATCCTCTTCACCATCACCCTGCTGGTGCCGGGGCACAGCAAATCCCAGCCCATCTTCTCCCTGGTGAGCGACCTGGGCCTATTCGACAGCATCTGGGGCGTCACCCTGGTGTATCTCTCCGCCGGCATGGCCATGTCCATCTTTGTGCTGAAGGCGGGCTTCATGGCCATTCCCAAAAGTCTGGACGAGGCCGCCATCATCGACGGCGCCGGCTTCATGCGCACCTTCTGGTCCATCAACCTGCCCCTGACCAAGAGCGCTTTATCCACCGCGGGCATCCTGATGTTTTTGGGCAACTGGAACGAGTACTATTTCGCCTCGCTGCTCACCCATTCCGACTCCCAGCGCACGCTGCCCATCGCCCTGTCCTTCTTCACCAGCGAATTCTCCTACAACTACACCAACCTCTTTGCCGCCCTCACCATCGTCATTCTGCCGGGCATCGTGCTGTATGTCTTCGCCCAGGAGCAGGTGCAGGCCAGCGTGGCGGCCACCGGCATCAAGGGGTGAGGATGCCCCGCTTTAAAACGACCGCACAAGCCCTCTGACCGAGAGGAGGAACACCCGATGAAATACGACGCACAGCCCCTGGGCTGGGTGGTGGTGGAGGACGTGTTCAACGCCGCGCATATTGCCAAATGTGAATCCATCTTTGCCCAGGGCAACGGATATATGAACCTGCGAAACGCGCTGGAGGAAAACTATGTGGGCCAGCGCCGGGGCGCCTTTGTCACCGGCACCTTCAACAAGGCCTTGCCGGACGAGGTGACCGAGCTGCCCAACCTGCCCGACGTGACCGAGCTGCGGCTGACGGTGAACGGGGAGCGGTTCTCCATGGAGACCGGAACAGTGGAAGACTACCGCCGCCAGCTGGACCTGTGCACCGGCGAGGCGGAGCGCACCCTGCTGTGGACCAGCCCCGGCGGGGCGCGCCTGGCGCTGCGCCTGCGGCGCTTTGTCTCGCTGGCCCAGGAGCATCTGGCGGCCTTCTGCGCCGAGATCACCGCCCTGGACGGCCCGGCGGACCTGGTGCTGGAGAGCGGCATCGACAGCCGAGTGTCCAACACCGGCTCCCAACACTGCACCGAGGGGGAGAAGCGGCTGGTGGACGGCTCCATCCTGCAGCTGGCCTGCCGCACCTGCCAGTCGGACATCCCGGTGGTGGTGCACTGCGCCCATCGCTTTTCCCAAAAGCCCGCCCACAGCCTGCCGATGATGGAGCGCCGCCGCTTCGTGCAGCGCTTTGCCTTTCATCTGGGGGCCGGCGCGACCCTGCGCATGGACAAATTCGCCTGTTACTGCACCGGCCGGGACCTTCCCTTTGTAGCCTTTGGTCAGCAGAACGGCGTAGAGGAGCCGGAGCCGGTGATCGCCGAGGGCCTGGAGACACTTCGCCGGGCGCTGACCCGGGACTACGACGCATTGCTGGCGGATTCCGCCGCCCGCTGGGCACAGTACTGGGAAAAGACCGACGTGCGGGTGGACAGCCCCGATCCCATGGACCAGCTTGGTCTGCGCTTTGCGCTGTATCATCTGAACATTATGGTCAAGCGGGACGATTCCCGGGTGGGCATCGGCGCTAAGGGCATGACCGGCGAGGGCTACAAGGGCCACTCCTTCTGGGACACCGAGATGTTCCTTTTGCCCCACTACCTGCTCACCGACCCCGCCGCGGCCCGCACCCTGCTGGAATACCGCTGGCGCAGCCTGCCCGGCGCCTTCAAAAAGGCCCGGGAGAACAACTGGCAGGGGGCCATGTTCCCCTGGGAGAGTGCCTGGCTCACCGATGGGGAGGTGACGCCGCTGTTCGGTGCGGCGGACGTGGTCACCGGCCAGAGCATCCCCATCCTCACCGGCATGCTGGAACATCACATCACCGCCGACGTGGCCTGGGCCGTCTGGCTGTACTACACCGCCACCGGCGACGACGACTTCATGGAAAAATGCGGCTGCGAGCTGTTGGTGGCCACCGCCTGCTTCTGGGCCAGCCGGCTGGAGTGGAAAAGCGGCACCGGCCGTTACGAGATCTGCAATGTGATCGGGCCGGACGAGTATAAGGAGCATGTGGACAACAACGCCTTCACCAACTATCTGGCCGCCGAGAACCTGCGGGTGGCCAGCCTGGTGATCGGCCGGATGCGGCGAGACTGGCCCGCCGCCTGGGCGGCTCTCAGCGCCCGGCACGACCTGCCGGCCCTGGCGGCGGAGTTTGACGAAAAGCGCGAAAAGATGTACCTGCCCGCCCCCCGCCCGGGGGATGGGCTGGTGCCTCAGAACGACCAGTACCTGAACCTGGAGCCGGTGGACCTTGCCCGCTACAAGGCTCAGGCGGGGGTGTCCTCCATCTACGAGGACTACAGCCCCGCCCAGATGAACCGGCTGATGGTATCCAAGCAGGCGGATCTTGTGATGCTGCTGCGGGTGATACCCGGCCTGTTCGACCCGGAGACCCGCCGCAAAAACTTTTTGTTCTACGAGTCCCGCACCCTCCACGACTCCTCCCTCAGCCACGGCCAGCACTGCGTTCTGGCCGCCTGGATGGGGCTGGACGGGATGGCGCTGGACCTCTACCGCCACGCCGCGGCCATCGACCTGGGGCCGAACCCCACCTCCTCCGACGAGGGCATCCACAGCGCCTCCATGGGCAACGTCTGGCAGTGCGCGGTGTGCGGCTTTGCCGGCCTGCGGTGGGAAGGCGGGCAGCTGATGCTGGAAAACCATCTCCCCGCCAGCTGGAAGAGCCTGGAGTTCACCGTGGAGTGGCGCGGCGCCCGCCTGGCGGTGCGGCTGAGCCATGAGAAAGGCATACAGGTGCGGCGGCTGGGGGGAACGGCCATCACCATCCTGGTGGACGGCGTGCCCGTCACCCCGAACGCCGCAGAGGAGGACGCATGAAATACAAAGGCATTATCTTCGATCTGGACGGGGTGCTCTGCTCCACCGACCGGTTCCACTTCCAGGCCTGGCAGGAGACTGCCCGTCAGGCCCGGGCCCCCTTCGACGAGACCATCAACCAGCGCCTGCGGGGGGTCAGCCGCATGGAAAGCCTGAAGATCATCCTGGAGGGAAGCCCCCTCACCTTTACCCGGGAGGAAAAGGAGCGGATGGCCCGGGAGAAAAACGAGCGATACCGCCACCTGCTGCAGCAGATGACCCCCGCCGACATGCCCGATGGGGTGCGCCGGGCTCTCGAGAGCCTGCGGGCCGCCGGCCTGAAGCTGGCGGTGGGCTCCTCCAGCAAGAATGCCCACTTCATCCTGGAGCGACTGGACGCCGAGCAGTATTTCGACGCTGTCTGTGACGGCACCCAGATTGTCCACTCCAAGCCCCACCCGGAGGTCTTTTTAAAAGCCGCGGAGATGCTGGGCCTGCCCCCCGCGGCCTGCCTGGTGGTGGAGGATGCCCCCGCCGGCTTGCAGGCCGCCCGGGCCGCCGGAATGGACTGCGCCGGCGTGGGCGACGCGCCGTGGCCCTTTGCCCCCACCTATCGTTTGCCGGACGTGACCGCCCTGCCGGCGGCGCTGCCGGGCTGAAAGGGGGCAAGGCGGATGCAGACGGAACAGCCCGCCCGTGCCTGGTGGAAGGAGGCGGCGGTCTACCAGATCTATCCCCGCAGCTTCTGCGATTCAAACGGCGACGGAGTGGGGGACCTGCGGGGGATCCTGCAGAAGCTGGATTACATCCAGCGCCTGGGGGTGGACGCCATCTGGCTCAACCCGGTCTACCGCTCCCCCGGAGTGGACAACGGCTACGACATCAGCGACTACCGGGCCATCGACCCGCTGTTCGGCACCATGGAGGACTTCGACCGTCTGCTGGCCGAGGTGCACCGGCGGGGGATGCGGCTGGTGATGGACTTAGTGGTGAACCACACCTCCGACCAGCACCCCTGGTTCATCGAGAGCCGCCAAAGCCGCCACAGCCCCCGGCGGGACTGGTACATCTGGCGGGACGGCGTGGACGGCGGACCGCCCAACAACTGGGGAGCGAACTTCGGCGGCCCCGCCTGGACGCTGGACGAGGCCACAGGCCAGTATTACCTGCACCTGTTCGCGCCCCAGCAGCCGGATCTCAACTGGGAGAACCCGTCGGTGCGGGACGCGGTGTTCGAGATGATGGACTTCTGGTTCCAGAAGGGCATCGACGGCTTTAGGATGGACGTGATCAGCCTCATCTCCAAGGCCGGCTTTGCCGACGGGCCCCTGCGGCCGGATGGTCTCTACGGCGACCCGTCGCCCCAGTGCGCCAACGGCCCCCGGGTGCACGAGTATCTCCGGGAGATGAACCGGCGGGTGCTGAGCCGGTACGACTGCCTGACGGTGGGCGAAAACGCCGGCAACACCCCGGAACTGGCCTGCCGGTACGCCGGCTTTGACGCGGGCGAACTGAAGATGGCATTCCAGTTCGATCTGATGGATGTGGACGGGGGCGAGCGGGACAAGTGGAGCGCCTGCCGCTGCTGGAAACTGGCGGACATCAAGGAAGTGATGACCCGCTGGCAGACGAAGCTGGACGGCAAGGCCTGGAACGCCCTTTTCTGGGAAAACCACGACCAGCCCCGCAGCGTCTCCCGTTTCGGAAACGACAGCAGCGAGGCGATGCGCGCCCGCTCGGCCAAGATGCTGGCCACCTGCCTGTTTTTGATGCAGGGCACCCCCTTCATCTACCAGGGGGAGGAGCTGGGCCTGGTGAACCGGCTCTTCGACAGCCTGGAGGAGATCGACGACGTGCAGACCCGGGGCAACTGCGCCGACCGGCTGGCCCAGGGCGAGCCGATGGAACAGGTGATGGCGGTGGTGAACTACATCAGCCGGGAGCACGCCCGGGTGCCGATGCCCTGGAAAAACGCGCCCAACGGCGGCTTCACCACCGGCAGGCCCTGGATCGCCCTGAACCCGAACTATCCCGTTCTCAACGCCGAGCGCCAGCTGGCCGACCCAGACTCGGTGTACAACTATTACCGCGCCCTGCTGGCGCTGCGCAAAAAGAGCATGGCCCTGCTGTACGGCCATTACGCCCTGCAGATGCTCGACAGCGAACAGGTGTATGCGTACGCCCGCACCCTCAACGGGGAGGAGGCCCTGGTGGTCTGCAACTTCAGCGACCAGGACGCTGCCTGCCCGCTTTTGCGCGGGCGGACGGCACAGCCGCCGGCGCTGGCCAACTACGCAGGCGGCCCGGCGGGGGAGGTCCTGCGCCCCTGGGAGTGCGCGGTCTATCTGAAGTAACGTGAAAAAAGCGGGCCGAATGGCCCGTTTTTTTTGTAAAATGGGGCACTGTCCCAACGACCCGACTGGGGAAAAGCGCCGGGCAGAAGAAAAAGCGCCCCCGGGGAGGCACAGCCTCCCCGGGGGCGCTTTGCGCTGCCCGGCGCTCACCGGGCGGGGTAGTTGCGGCTCTCGAAGGAAACTTCCTCCGTGCCCTCCGCCTCGTTGAGCCAGAGCGCCAGGCTGAAAAAGTAGCCCGAGAGCAGGTTTGCAAGGTCCAGCAGGCGGTCGGGCACCGGGTGGCCCTTCTCCGCCCAGCGGTAGAGCAGCCGCACCAGCTGCTTGCCCTGCACCCGCAAAAGATGGGCGGTGCAGGCGGCCTCGCACCCCTGGGGCAGCACGAAGCGCGCACAGCGGCCGGCGCACCGCCGCTGCCAGCCCTCGGTGAGCGCCAGCAGGCGGGCGGTCTCGGCTTCGGTGACGGTGAGCCGGGTGCGCAGGGTGGGGTTGGCGTGGTAGATCAGTTCGCACACCCACAAAAGTTCCACCCGCAGCGCCTCGTCCTTTACCTGGGCCCGCAACAGGCCGGTGCGGCTGGCCATCTCGTCGGTGAGCAGCTCAAAGTCGCAGCGCAGGTCCTCGCCGGCGTCGCACAAAAAGGGGTAGGCTTCGTAGGGGCTTCGGTACAGGCTCATTCCAGTTCCTCCCATCGCTTCAGTGAGCGGCGCATATAGCCGCCCACGTCCATCTGATACACCCGGTTCAGGCTCGCCGGGTCAAAGGCCTCGGCGGAGCCGAAAAAGCGCGGCCGCCCCGCCTCCATCAGGAGAAACAGGTCGGCAAATTCCAGCGCCAGATTCACGTCGTGCAGCACCCCCACCACACAGCGGCGCTCCGCCGCGGCCCAGGCCTTCAACTCCTGCACCAGTTCCACCTGATACTTCAGGTCCAGGTGGTTGGTGGGTTCGTCCAGCAGGATGACCCGGGGACACTGGGCAAAGGTGCGGGCCAGGAACACCCGCTGCAGCTGCCCGCCTGAGAGCTCGGTCACCGGGCGGTCCCGCAGGTCCAGCACGCCGGTGCGCTCCATGCACTCCAGGGCGACGCGCTTGTCCTCCGGCCCCGGGCCGGAAAAAGCGCCCCCCGCCTCGTGGGCGTAGCGCCCCATCAGCACCGTTTCATAAACCGTGTAGGAAAAATATACCGAACTGATCTGGCTCAGCAGCGCCACGCTCCGGGCGGCCTGCCGGCGGGTCATCTCGCCCAGGTCCAGGCCGTCGATCCGCACCGTGCCCTGGTGGGGCAAAAGGCCCGCCAGCGCCCGCAGCAGGGTGGTCTTGCCGCAGCCGTTGGGGCCCAGGACGCACAGCCGGCCGCCGGCGGGCACCGCGAAGGAGAGGCCTTTCACCACCGGCGCGCCGCCGTAGCCGCAGGTCAGATTTTCCACCGTGAGCATGGTCAGCGCCTCCTTCGCCCGGAAAAATAGATATAGATGAAAAAGGGCGCGCCGATCAGCGCCGTGATGGAACCGATGGGGATTTCCCGGGGCGGGGTCAGGGTGCGGGCCGCCAGGTCGCACAGCACCATGAAGGCGCCGCCGAACAGCGCCGCCGCCGGAATGACCCGCCGGTGGGCCGCGCCGAAGAACCGCCGCACCACATGGGGGGCGATCAGGTCCACAAAGCCGATGATGCCCACAAAGGCGGTGGCGGTGCCGGTGAGCACCGCGATGGCGCAGATCAGCACCCACTTCATCCGCCGCAGGCTGACGCCCATGGCTTGCGCCTGTTCCTCCCCGAAGGTCATCACATCCATCTCCCGGGCAAAGCGCAAAAAGAACAGGGTGCACAAAAGGGTCACGGGGGCCAGCACATACACCTGGCTCCACTCTTTTGAGGAGAAGCTGCCCAGCGTCCACAGGCTGATCTGCTGGGCGTACAGCGGCGACAGGGTGCTGAGCAGGTTCATGATGGCGTTGAGAAACAGCGACACCACCATGCCGGTGAGCACGATGGTGGTGTTGGAGAGGCTGCGGTCCAGCCGGGTGGCAAAGCCCACCACCAGCACCACGGTGGCCAGGGCGAAGGCCAGGCTCACCGTGGGCAGCAGAAAGGCGCCCAAAAGGCCGGAGGAAACCCCCGCCACGATCACCAGCGCCGCGCCCAGGCCCGCGCCGGCGGAAACGCCCAGGCCGAAGGGGGAGGCCAGGGGGTTGCGCAGCACCGACTGCATCACCGTGCCGCTCACCGCCAGCCCGGCCCCGGTGAGAAAGGCCATCAGCACCCGGGGCAGCCGCATATTGAACACCAGGCTGGGGTAGACCGGGTCGATGCCCTCCGGCAGGGGCGGGCCGAGGCAGAAGTGCCCCAGAATGGCGCACACCTGGCCGGGGGGTATAAAGACGCTGCCGACCCCGACGCCCAGAATGAGGGCGACGAGGGCGGCAGCGGCCAGCACCGACAATTTTGCCGCTGTCTTCATGGCTTACTGCGCGGCGTACAGATCGGGATAGACCGCCTGCGCCATCTGGTCAAGGGCCTTCACGATGTTCTGGTTGGAGAGGGAGGAGGCCATGTTGTCGATGTAGAACACCTGGGCGTTCTTCACGGCGTTCACACCCTCCCAGCCGCTGCGGCCGAGGATCTCCGCCACAGGGTCTTCGATGTAGTTCACGTTGGTGAGGATCACGTCGGGATTGGCGGCCACCACGGTCTCAGCGTCCACCGCCAGCCAGCCCTCCTGGTCGGCCAGGATGTTCTCCGCGCCGATCAGCTCGATCATCTCGTTCAAAAAGACGCCAGAGCCGAAGCTGTACAGGTCGGGGGCGGCGCTGATCTCAAAATAGACGCTCTTTTTGTCGGTGACGGTGGCGCCGATGGCCGCGATGCGGTCCAGTTCCGCCTGCATCTCCGCGATCAGCGCATCGCCCTCGGCGGTCTTGCCCATGGCGGCGGCGATGAAGGCGATGTCCTCCTGGATGGCGGCGATGCTGTCGGCGTTGGGCACGCACAGCACGCACACGCCCATGTCCATCAGCTGCTGGTAGGGGTTCGACTGATCGTACAGGGTCATGTTGGAGACGAACAGCACGTCCGGCTTGAGGGCGGCTAGCTGCTCCATGTCCGGCTGCATCAGGTCAAAGGTGGGCACGTCCGCGGGCAGGCCCGCGAGGCCCACGCTCTGCAGATCGTAGCCCACGATCAGGTCGCCGCAGCCCAGGGCGGTCAGCGTCTCGGCGATGGAGGGGGCCAGCACCACCACCGAGCCGATCTCGTCGGGGATCTCCACCGCCGCGCCGCTGGGGTCGGTGGTGGGCTTTTCGGCGGCGGGAGCGGACACGGCGCTGGACGGCGCCGAAGCGGGCGCGGAGGCGGAGCCGGAGGCCGGCTGGGCGGCGCAGCCCGCCACGCTGGCGGCCATCGCCAGGGCGAGGATGAGACTAAGCAGTTTTTTCATGGATAAACCTCCTGATTTTCGGCAAAAACAAATCACCCTTCCACACACGAAAGGGTGACGTTTGCCGGTTCGAAACAGTGCAATTCATCCATCGTGAAGTGTACCAAAGCAGACTCAGCGATCCGACTTAGCGTGCACTGCACGCATCACGGTGGCGGGACCGTGCGGGATTCTCACCCGACTTCTCTGAATAGGCGTCTGCCTTTATTATGGGAAAGTGTTATCCGTTTTTGCCCATGTTTTTTCGCGGCAAAAAAGCCGCGTGCACTTAGATTATAAAGAGGAATGGCGCACAAGTCAAGCCGGAGCCGCACTGGCGCAGGGCCCGGAACAAAAAACGCCCGCTTCCCGGGCGGGGCCTGCGGCTCCAGGGGCGCGGGCGTCCCCGGTATAATGTGGGGCAGGGGCTTATGTCATTCGAATTTGAAGCAAGGAGGAGAAGTGATTTTGGCAGCGTACGGATACATACGGGTCAGTTCAAAGGATCAGAACGAGGATCGGCAGCTGCTGGTGCTGCGCGAACTGGACATCCCGGAAAGGAACATCTTCATCGAAAAACAGTCCGGCAAAGATTTTGAGCGGCCCCAATACCGCAAGATGGTGCGGCGGTTCAAGCGGGATGATCTGCTCTGCGTCAAGAGCATCGACCGGCTGGGGCGCAACTACGGGGAGATCCTGGAGCAGTGGCGGTTCCTCACCAAGGAGAAGGGGATCGACATCATGGTGCTGGATATGCCCCTGCTGGACACCCGGCGGGGCAAGGATCTGATGGGCGTTTTTCTCAGCGACGTGGTCCTGCAGATCCTTTCCTTTGTGGCCGAAAACGAGCGGGACAACATCCGCAGGCGGCAGGCCGAAGGGATCGCGGCGGCCCGGCTGCGGGGGGTGCGGTTCGGCAGGCCGCCGCTGCCGCTTCCGGACAATTTCCACGAGATGCACCGGGCGTGGCGGGGCAAAAAAATATCGCTCCGCCAGGCAGCGCAGGCGTGCGATATGCCGCAGGGGACTTTTTACGCCAAGGCGGTGAGGCTGGAAAAAGCCGAACAGACCGCCGCGGCTTTATTTTGAAAATGTCCACAAAAACAAAAAGGTGTTGCCAACGGCCTGCAGGTATTTCATTGATTATATCCTGAGCCGCTTCAACCGACAGGACGAGCAGGAAGACCGGGCAGCGGCGCGGCAGAGCCGGCAGTGATCGGGCGGCAAAGAAAAAGCCCGCGAAGGCGGAATGTTCCGTCTTCGCGGGCTTTTTGCGCGATGGTTCGCTGTTCGATTGAGCGCAGTGGGCGGCGGACCTGAAAAAGCGCTGCCCTCAGCGCCGGCGCCGGTGCAGCACCAGCGCGGCGGCGACCAGTGCCGCTGCGCCGCCGGCCAGCAGCACAGGCATGACCACGCTGCGCGGCTTGCCGGTGGCCGGGCTGTCGTTTGCAGGGTCGGAGGGCTGCGCGCTGGCCGGTGCGCTCTCCGGCACGGGAGTGGCGGAGGGCGCGGGCGTTTCGGTGGGCCTGGGCGTCCCGGTGGGTACAGGCGTTCCGGTGGGTACAGGCGTTCCGGTGGGGGCGGGGCGCAGGGTAGGTACCGGCTTTATGGGGAAGATGGGCGTGGCGGCGGGGACAGGCGTCACGGCGGGCACCGGCTGCGTCTGCCCCAGGTGGGGGACGAAGGGGTGGATGCCGGCGTCGGTGTGGGCGCAGGCGTGGGCACAGGGGT
>DSLFC04102__coassemble_1040_pt1 | contig 19695 bp, 19 predicted proteins | sample DSLFC04102__metabat2_high_PE_037 | metagenome-assembled genome bin DSLFC04102
CCGCCCCGGCAGGGCCGGCCTGGCAGCCGCTTGCCACCCCCTTCGATCTGGCGGGTCTGGACACAGAGCGCCTGGGCTGGGGCCAGGGCAGGCAGGTGAACGAGCGCAACCAGCCCATCGGCGCGGTGGCCTACCAGGAGAAATACGGCCCGTGGGGCGGGGCGTTCCTGGCCCCCGCGGCCGAGACGCCCACCATCTACCTCACCTTTGACTTCGGCTATGAGACGGGATATTCCGCCGCCATCCTGGACACGCTGCGGGAGAAAAACGCCCCCGCCACCTTCTTTGTGGTGGGCAGCTACGCCAAAAACAACGCCGACACGGTGGAGCGTATGCTGGCGGAGGGGCACACGGTGGGCAGCCACTCGGCCAGCCACAAGGACATGACCGCACTCCCGGACGAGGAGGCCCGGGCGGAGATCACCGACTTCAACGCCCAATTTGCGGCGCAGTTCGGGGTGACCCCCACCCTGTTCCGCTTCCCGGAGGGGGTGTTCAGCCAGCGGCTGCTGGCGCTGGCCGCCAACGAGGGGATGCGCAGCGTCTTCTGGAGCTACGCCTACGCCGACTGGGACGCAAATGACCAGCCGGAGGTGGCCGAGAGCCTGGAAAAGGCGCTGGCCGCCGCCCACCCGGACGCCATCTATCTTTTGCACCCCATGGCCACCAACAGCGCCCTGCTGGGCGATCTGATCGACGGGCTGCGGGCCGCCGGCTATACCCTTGCCGCCCTGTAAAAACGGGCGGTTTGCCGCTTCTGCCCCGCCCCTGTCCCCCCGGCTCCCGCCCCGCTGCGGGGCCGCGGCCCGTGCCCTCTTTGCCGCCGGTTCCGCCGGTGCCTCGCCGCCCCCTGCCGGGGCGGCTTTTTTGCGCCCTTTTCGCCCGCCGCCCCGCTTTCCCTTTTTTTAACACCGCCGGGCGATGCTGCCGGAAAAAACCCCTTCGGGCGCGGTTTTTCGCCCGGTTTGGGTAAAATGTATGTAAAATGTTCCGCCGGGCTGTGGAAGGCATGTTAAATCCCATGGTATAATCGTGCCGGTGCGGCACCGGGCCGCACCGGCAAATGACGTTTGCGGGGAATCGAGCTTTGAGGTGTTTTTATGACCGTTTTTGACGTGATCAACGTGGCCGGGGGCCTGGCCCTCTTTCTCTACGGCATGTCCATCATGGGCAGCGGCCTGGAAAAGCTGGCCGGCGGCAAGCTGGAGGCCATTCTGCAGCGGCTGACCAGCAGCGTGTGGAAGGGCGTTTTGCTGGGCGCGGTGATCACCGCGCTGATCCAGTCCTCCTCCGGCACCACCGTCATCGTGGTGGGCCTGGTGAACAGCGGCATCCTGACGCTGCCCCAGGCCATCGGCATCATCATGGGCGCCAACATCGGCACCACCGTCACCGGCCAGCTGCTGAGTTTGAGCGACATCTCCGGCTCCGGCTGGATCTTCACCATGCTCAAGCCCAGCACCTTCAGCCCCATCGTGGCCTTCATCGGCGCGGTGCTCTACGTCTTTTTCAAAAGCCCCAAAAAGCGCAGCGTGGGCCAGATCTGCATGGGCTTCGGCATCCTGTTCACCGGCATGTTCACCATCGAGGCCGGCGTGAGCAGCCTCAAGGACAGCCCCCTCTTCGTGCAGCTGTTCTCCAGCCTGCAAAACCCCTTCCTGGGGGTGCTGGCGGGCACCCTGGTCACGGTGGCCATCCAGTCCTCCTCGGCCAGCGTGGGCATCCTGCAGGCGCTGTCCAGCACCGGGGTGGTCACCTGGGGCAGCGCCATCCCCATCATCCTGGGCCAGAACATCGGCACCACCTCCACCAGCCTGCTGGCCTCCATCGGCACCTCCACCGCCGCCCGCCGCAGCGCCATGGTGCACGTCTACTTCAACCTCATCGGCACCGCCGTGTTCCTGACGGCCATCTACGGCCTCAAGGCCGCCGGCTTTTTCCCCTTCTGGAACGAGGTGATCGACCGGGGCGACATCGCCAACTTCCACACCCTGTTCAACGTGGTGGTCACCCTGCTGTTTCTGCCCTTCACCAAGGTTCTGGCCTGGCTGGCGGTGCACACCGTGCCGGACAAGCCCGCCGAGACGGCGGACCTGGATATGCCGGTGCTGGATCAGCGGCTGCTCTCCAGCCCGGCGGTGGCCCTGCAGCAGGCCCGGGGCGCGGTGGAGAAGATGGCCCGCCGGGCCCAGCGCAACTTCCAGCTGGCCTTCGGCCAGCTGCGCCGGTACGACCCGGAGGTGACCAGCACCATCACCCACCGGGAGGAGCTGCTGGACAAGATGGAGGTGTCCATCACCAACTACCTGATCCAGGTCAGCGACCAGGAGCTGAACGAGGGCGAGAGCCGCCAGGTGAGCGAACTGCTGAAGTTCATCTCGGAGTACGAGCGCATCGGCGACTACTCCATCAACATCCTCCAGTGCGCCCAGCGCATCCACGAGGAGGAGATCACCCTGTCCAAAAACGCCTGGGCCGAACTGGACCAGCTGGAGAAGTGCGCCGGCAAGGCGCTGGGGGTGGCCAACGACGCCTTCGCCGCCGAGGACGCGGTGCTGGCCGCCCAGGTGGAGCCGCTGGAGCAGGCGGTGGACGAGATGTGCGACGCGCTGCGCGAGCGGCACATCGGCCGGCTCAAGCGGGGCGAGTGCAGCATCGAGGGGGGCGTGGTGTTCCTGGACGTGCTCACCAACACCGAGCGCATCTCCGATCACTGCTCCAACATCGCCGGGCGCATCGTGGGCATGAGCGCCGACGACCTGGACTTCCACACCCGCAAGCACAGCCTGCTGGCGGGCCACGACGACGAGTTCAACCGCCAGCTGGACGCCGCCCGCCAGACCTATCTTGCGCCCCTGGGCATCTCGCCGGAGGGCTGAGCCGCCCGGCCTTTTCCCGCCCTGTTTTGCCCGATCCCGCCTTTTTTCCCCGCGAAAGCCTCGCTTTCGCGGGGTTTTTTCTTGCCCCGCCCCCGCCTTTGATGGTATAATCAACTTGATTACGGATTTTTTACCTTGTTTTAGCCAAAATTTAACGAGGCGGCGCGGGCCGCGCGAAGGGGCAGGACGGTATGACCATCTTCAATGTGATCAACCTGGCGGGAGGCATCGCGCTGTTTTTGTACGGCATGTCCATCATGGGCACCGGGCTGGAGAAGCTGGCCGGCGGCAAAATGGAGGCCGTTCTGCAGCGGCTGACCAGCAGCGTGTGGAAGGCGGTGCTGCTGGGGGCCATCCTCACCGGGCTCATCCAGTCCAGCGCGGGCACCACCGTCATCTGCATCGGCCTGGTGAACAGCGGCATCTTCACCCTGTCCCAGGCCATCGGCATCATCATGGGCGCCAACATCGGCACCACCGTCACCGGCCAGCTCATCCGTTTGAGCGACATCTCCGGCTCCGGCTGGCTGCTGACCATGTTGAAACCCAGCACCTTCAGCCCCATCGTGGCCTTTGTGGGCGCAGTGCTGTTCGTCTTTCTAAAAAGCCCCAAAAAGCGCAACATCGGCCAGATCTGCATGGGCTTCGGCATCCTGTTCACCGGCCTGTTCACCATGGAGAACGCGGTGGCGCCCTTAAAGGACAGCCCCCTCTTCGTGCGGCTGTTCACCAGCCTGCAGAACCCCTTTTTGGGGGTGCTGGCGGGGGCGCTGGTCACGGTGGCCATCCAGTCCAGCAGCGCCAGCGTGGGCATTTTGCAGGCGCTGTCCAGCACCGGCGTCGTCACCTGGGGCAGCGCCATCCCCATCATCCTGGGCCAGAACATCGGCACCTGCTCCACCCCGCTGATCGCCTCCATGGGGGCCTCCACCGCGGCCAAGCGCAGCGCCATCGTGCACCTCTACTTCAACGTCATCGGCTCGGCCATCTTCCTGGCGGCGGTCTACGGCCTGAAGGCCGCGGGGCTGTTCCCCTTCTGGAACGACGTGATGACCAAGGGCGACATCGCCAACTTCCACACCCTGTTCAACGTGGTGGTCACCCTGCTGTTCATGCCCTTCACCCGGGCGCTGGCCTGGCTGGCGGAGCGCACCATCCCCGAGAAGGAGGGCGAGGCGGCGGACCTGTCCATGCCGGTGCTGGACCAGCGCCTGCTCCAGAGCCCGGCGGTGGCGCTGCAGCAGGCCAAGAACGCGGTGGAGAAGATGGCCAGCCGCACCCACACCAACTTCGCCAAGACGGTGGGCCTGTTCAACCGGTTCGACGCCGATGTGGCGGCCAACGTCTCCCACCGGGAGGAACTGCTGGACAAGATGGAGGTGTCCATCACCGACTACCTCATCCGCATCAGCGACCAGGAACTCACCGAGAGCGAGAGCCACGCGGTGAGCGAGTTTTTGAAGTTCGTGGGCGAGTACGAGCGCATTGGCGACTACACGGTGAACCTGATGGACTGCGCCCGCCAGCTGTCGGAGCAGGAGTGGAGCCTCTCCCCCACCGCCAAAAAGCAGGCGGCGCTGCTGTTCGAAGCGGTGGACGAGGTGCAGCGCATCGCCTCGCTGGCCTTTGTGCAGACCGACGCCGACCTGGCCGCCCAGGTGGAGCCGCTGGAGGAGACGGTGGACCGGATGTGCGACGTGATGCGCGAGGAGCACATCGCCCGCCTCAAGGGCGGCGAGTGCGCCATCGAACCGGGGCTTTTGTTCCTGGACATGCTCACCAACGCCGAGCGCATCTCCGACCACTGTTCCAACATCGCCGCCCGGCTCATCGGCGACGAGACCGACGACCCGGACGTGCACGCCCGCAAGCACAGCCTGCTGGCAGGGCAGGACGCGGCCTTCAACGCCCGGCTGAACACCTACGAGCAGAAGTATCTGGCGCCGCTGACCGAAGCGTGAGCGCAAAAAAGCGCCTTCCCCCCGGGGGAAGGCGCTTTTTTTATTTCAGGAAGCCCTGGATGATCTTCTCCTCCGCCTGTTCGGGGGTGAGGCCCAGGGTGCACAGCTTGAGCAGCTGCTCGCCGGCGATCTTGCCGATGGCCGCCTCGTGGATGAGGGCGGCGTCCACATGGCCGGCCTCCAGGCCCGGCTGGGCCAGCACGGTGCCGTTCTCCGCCAGGATGGCGTCGCACTCCGAGTGGCCGGTGCAGGGGGCGTTGCCCCGGATGGTGGAGGCGAACTCCTGCCGGGAGTGGCCCCGCGCCACGCTGCGGCTCACAAGGTCGGCCGCACTGCCCTCGCCGTCCAGATGCACCACAAAGTCGGTGCGGGCGAACTCGTCGCCGCTGGTCATGATGCGCTCGCGCACCAGCAGGCGGGCGTTCTTCTGCAGCACCGCCCGGGTCTTGCGGTCGGTGTGGCTCACGCCGCCCAGCTGCACGGTGTCCATCTCCAGGCACGCGTCCTCGGCCAGCTCCGCGTCGGTGACCGGGTCGATCACCTTGCCGCCGGTGCCGCTGCCGGTAGCGATGTGCTTTTCCTTGTACAGCACATGGGCGCCCTTTTCCAGCACAAAGCGGTGGATGCCGTTGTGGCGGGCCTCCGCCTCGCCCTCGCTGTGCACGCCGCAGCCGGCCTCGATGATCACGTCCGCCCCTTCGCCCACATAGAAATCGTTGTAGACCAGGTCGTCGATGCCCGCGTGGGTGACGCAGGCGGGGATATACACCGTCTCGCCCTTGGTGCCGGGCTTGATGTGGATGACCAGGCCCGGCGCGTCCTTCTTGGACTCGATGAGGATGTTCTCGCTGGACTGGCGGGCGGCGCACTGGCCGTCCTCCCGGATGTTGTAGGCGCCCTTCATGTCGCCGCTCTTGATGCCGCTGATGAGGCGCAGCAGTTCGTCGGTGATCTGGTTCATACCCTCGCGTCCTCCTTTTCCAGCGGGCAGCGCACCGCTTTTTCGTCCGCCAGCAGGGTGGGCAGCACCTGGGCCGCCGGGCCCGCCTGGCGCACCCGGCCCTCCGCCACCACCACGATCTCGTCGGCGATGGAGAGAATGCGCTCCTGGTGGCTGATCACCAGCAGGGTGCCGGTGCCCTTGCTGCGCAGTTCCTCAAAGGTCTCCACCAGCCGGGCGAAGCTCCACAGGTCGATGCCCGCCTCCGGCTCGTCGAAGATGGACAGCTTGGCCCCTCTCGCCAGCACGCTGGCGATCTCGATGCGCTTGATCTCGCCGCCGGAGAGGCTGGCGTCCAGCTCCCGGTCCACATACTCCTGGGCGCACAGGCCCACCTTGCCCATCAAATCGCACAGGGCGGCCTCGCTCAGGGTCTCGCCCGCGGCCAGTTCCATCAGGTCCCGCACGGTGAGGCCCTTGAAGCGCACCGGCTGCTGGAAGGCGTAGGCGATGCCCGCCTTGGCCCGGGCGGTCACGTCCAGGGCGGTGATGTCCTGCCCGTCGAACACAATGCGCCCGGCGCTGGGGGCCTGGATGCCGGCGATCAGCTTGGCCAGGGTGGTCTTGCCGCCGCCGTTGGGGCCGGTGACCACCACCAGACGGCCGGTGTCCAGCCGGAGGGTGATGTCTTTTATGATGTCGTTTCCGCCCGGGATGGACCAGGCGAGATGCTCCAATTGTAACATATGGGTATTTCTCCCTCGCTTTCTTTTGCGCTGTCCGCGGCCCGTGGGCCCTCCCTGCGGACAACCATTCTTATTATGGGGCCGGCGGGGCGGATTGTCAAGGCGCGGGGCAACGCCCGGCACAAGGATGGCGCAAATTTTACACTTTTATTCCTTTGTGGTATGATAGAATGAAAGGGCGAGAGATCGCCCGGGCGGCCCGGCCGCCCCACCTTTGAGAAAGGGGGCACACCCATGCCCGCAGACCGCCGTTTCGCGGTTTTGATCGACGCGGACAACGTGTCGGACAAATACATCAAGATCATCCTGGACGAGGTGTCCACCCAGGGGGTAGCCAACTACAAGCGCATCTACGGCAACTGGACCAGTTCCAACATGGCCAGCTGGAAGAACGTGCTGCTGGACTACTCCATCACCCCCATCCAGCAATACAGCTACACCACCGGCAAGAACGCCACCGACTCGGCCATGATCATCGACGCCATGGACATCCTCTATTCCGGCAAGGTGGAGGGGTTCTGCCTGGTCTCGTCGGACAGCGACTTCACCCGCCTGGCCAGCCGGCTGCGGGAGGGGGGCATGACGGTGATCGGCATGGGGGAGAAAAAGACCCCGAAACCCTTCATCGCCGCCTGTAACCTGTTCCGCTATCTGGACGTGCTGGCCGCCCAGCCGGAGGCGGAACCGGAACCCGCCCCCGCGCCCGAGCCCGCCCCCGCCGCCGAGGAGAAGGCGGCGCCGGACAAGGGCAAGGAAAAGGAGAAGGCGAAGCCCGCCAAGACCAAGGCCGCCCGCAAGAAGGCCGCCCAGCCTGAGCCCGCCGAGCCCCCCGCCCCGAAAGAGGACCCGGAGCTCACCGCCATGCGCAGCGCCATCCGGGCCATCGTGGCCGAGCAGTCGGACGAGGACGGCTGGCTGGCGGTGAGCATGATCGGCAACCTTCTGGTGAAGCGCTACCCGGACTTTGACGTGCGCAACTTCGGCTTTTCCAAGCTGACCCCCTTCGTGCTGAGCCTGGGGCTCTTCGAGGTGCGCACCGAGCGGGGCAAGGACAACGCCCGCCAGGCCTATGTGCGCATCAAGTGAACAAACGCGAAAAGGGCCCCGGAGGCGCGTGCCTCCGGGGCCCTTTTGTGTGGTTTATTCCGCCGGGGCCGCCTCGTCTGCCGGGGCGGGCGCCTTGTGCCGGGGGCGGGCGGGCCGTTTTGGGGCCTCCGTCGGCGCGGGCTTTTTGGCCGGGGCTTCCTCCCTGCGCGCGGCGGGGCCGGCGTGCGGCTCCTCCGGGGGCACAAAGCCGGGGCAGCTGCGCTCGTCCGCGAGGCCCGACAGGTAGCTGGCGCTGCCCAGCAGCGCGGAGAGTTTGTCCATGGAGAGGCGGTCGTCCCACCAGCCGCGGGCGGCCAGCATGTAGGCCGCCGAGCGCTGCACCGCCTTGGTGAGCAGGGCGTTCAGGTCCTCCATCCGCCGCTGGCCGGTGAAGGGGTCCACCCAGGGGCAGGGCAGGCTGCCCTTGGGGTGGCTGCCGGTGCCCGCCAGCCGGGCGGGGGTGATGTGGCCGGTGACGGCCCCCCGCCCGCCGAAGGCCGGCTCCACCAGCCAGAACAGGGCGTATTTGATGTGAAAGCGGCTGACGAACAGCCGCCGCAGCGCCCGGGTGTGCCAGAAGGTGTCCGCCAGGGCCTCCCGGCTGACGGTGAGGCCGTAGGCCTGGCGCAGGCTCTTTTGCAGCAGCGCCCCCACCTCGGCCAGGTCCGCCCCCGCCAGCAGCGGGGTGGTGTCGTCCACCGGCACCGCCAGCTTGCCGGTGTCCAGTTCGTGCAGGTGGCTGTCCACCGCGATCTCAAAATAGCCGTGGCCGCCGGGGCCCGCGTAGGGGCCGCCCTCCCCGGTCACACAGACCACATAGGGGTGCACCGTGCAGTCGGCGGCGTAGTGGCTCAGAAAGCCCAGGGCATAGCTGCGCTGGACCGGGGTGGCGGCGTTTTGCACCAGCGCCCGCAGAAAGGCGCCGGTGTTCTCGTGGTGCATCCGCTCGCCCAGGGCGGGCAGGTCTTCCCCCCGCTTTTCGCCGCTTTTCCAGGCCCGGTAGCAGAAGAAGATGTCCGGGCCGTTGGCCCCGCAGGCGAAGGCGGCGGGGTGCTCGATCTCCAGCTGGGCCAGGGCGGCGGCCCGCCTGGCGGTGCGCACATGGGTGTAGCCTTCCGGCATGGGTGGTTCCCCCCTTGCGGTTTTGAGTGAAAAAAGGGGCGGCCGGCCGACCGCTCGGGCCGGGGCCGCCCCTTTATTCTACAACGAATGGCCGAAAGTTACAACCGCTCACTTCTTTTTCAGGTATTTGGGCAGCACAAAGAAGTAAAGCCCGCCGCCCACAAAGAAGATCAGCAGCACGCTGAGGATGCCCCAGGGGGCGGCGGCGGTGTCCACCGCGGCCAGCTGCTCGGCGGTGGCGCTCACCCGGTCCAGGCCCTGATTTTTCAGCATCACGTCCCCCGCCAGCGCGCTGGTAAAGCCAACCAGCGCCGGGCCCATGATGGCCGAGAACTTGCCGAAGATGTCGTAGAAGCCGAAGAACTCGCCGGAGCGGTTCTTGTCGGGGATGAGTTTGCCGAACATGCTGCGGCTCAGCGCCTGGATGCCGCCCTGGCTGGTGGCCACCATGATGGCCATGACCCAGAACTGCCAGACCTCCCGCAGGAAGAAACCGAAGACGGTGACGCACATGTACACGCAGATGCCCACGCCCACCATGAACCGGGCGCCGAACTTCTCGCTGGCCTTGATGTAGAGCAGCGCGAAGGGCAGGCCCAGCACCTGCACCAGCAAGAGGGCCAGCAGCATGCTGGTGGAGTCCAGGCCCAGGGTGTCGCCGTAGCTGGTGGACATATGGATGATGGTGTTCACACCGTCGATGTAGAAGAAGTAGGCGATGAGGAAGACGAACATCTGCTTGTAGCGGAAGATCTCCTTCACGGTGGAGCCGATGCCCTTGAGGGCCTCGGCCACCGCGCCCTTTTTGCGGGGCACGAAGCTCACCTGCTCCACGTTTTTCAGCAGCGGGAAGCTGAACACGAACCACCACACGGCGGTGAGGCCGAAGGCGAAGGAGAGGCAGAAGAGCATGGCGTCGCTGCCCAGGATGAGATTCAGCAGCAGGAAGATGAGCAGCGGGATGGTGGAGCCGCCGATGTACCCCAGGCCGTAGCCCATGGTGGAGACCTTGTCCATCCGCTCCTCGGTGGTGACGTCGTTCAGAAAGCTGTCGTAATAGAGGTTGGCGCCGGCAAAGCCGATGGTGGACAGGATATACAGCACCAGGATGGCCAGGCCCACCTTCTCCGCCGTGCCGGGGGTGACGAAGTCCAGCTGGGGGGTGACCGCAAGGCCCGCGCAGCTGAGCACGCCCACCAGCATGAAGATGGTGAACAGCTTTTTCCGGAAGCCCTCAAAGTCGCCGAAGACCCCCAGCACCGGCGCGGCCAGCGCCACGATGGCCATGGCCGCGCTGGTGGCGTAGCCCCAGACGCTCATGCCGGAGGCGGCGTCCTGCATGTAGCCCGCCACCGTATTGAAGAAGATGGGCAGGATGGTGACCACCACCACCGAGTGCGCGCTGTTGGCCCAGTCGTACATCATCCAGCTGATCTCTTTTTTGGTGTATCCCCGCAAAAATTTCATGGTCTCACCTCACACATTTCTTACATTTCAGTGTAACACGTCCTTCCCCGAAACACAACAAAAGCCCCCGTAAAAAAATACGGGAGCTTTTTGTCAGTTGTTTTGCGTCGATTTTACAAAGGCCCGGGGCGCGGCGGACCCGCGGGAACCGACGCGGCGCACCGCCCTGCGCAAAACGCCCTGTCAGGCGGCGGGCGCGGTCTCGGCGGCGGTCTCCGCCGGGGGCGCGGCAGCCGGTTCCTGCGCGGGGGCGGAAGCGGGCTCGGTCTGCCCGTCGGCCGCCCGGGCGGCGATCTCGTCCTCCTCCGCCCAGTAGCTGTCGCCGTCGGCGTCGGTGAGATACAGCTGGTGGCGGGCCATCCCGGCCAGGGTTTCGGCGCTGGCGCTCATGGCAAAGTCGCCGTAAAGGTCCAGATCCCACTGGTCGGCGTCGTCGCCCCAGAAGAAGTAGACCTGGGTGACGCCGGCCTGCCGCAGGGCGGGCAGCAGGGCGGCCACCCGGGCGGCGAAGTCGTCGGCGCTTTCCACCTTGCCGCCCAGGGTGATGTTCGCCCCCACCTGGTCGCCGGGGCGCAGATCGGCGGCGGTCATCTGGCGGTCAAAATCGCCGGTGGACAGGTTCACCCACACGCTGCAGCGCAGCAGGTCCTGGTCGCCCAGCTGGTCGAAGAGCTGGTCTTCCAGCTCCCCGGCCAGCCGCTGCTGGGTGAGGGCGCGGTCGGGGCCGTACCAGCGCCACACCACCGGCAGGGTGGCGGCGCACAGGCTGGCGCAGATGAGCACAAAACCCACGAAGGCGGAGAGAAAATCGAACTTGATGCGCCGCCCGTCCGGGTGGGCGGTGGCCCACAGCACCTCCGCCCCCAGGAACACCAGCACCAGCGGGGCCAGCTTGGCGGCGAACACCACGTCGAAGTTTGGCACAAAGAAGGCGGCGGTGATCACAAGGCCGGTGGCGATGAGGGCCAGGCCCAGGGTGAGGGTGCCCACCCGGCGCACCGGCGGGCGGAGCGACAGCGGCGGCGGACAGGGCGCGGCGGGGGTCCGGACGCCGGCGGCGTCCTGGGCGGCCGGGCCGGCTTCGCCGGGGGCCTTGTCGGCGCCGTTCAGCCCCTGCGCCGGGGCAAAGGCGGGATCTTCCTGCCCGCTCTGCTGCGGGGGCAGGCCGTTCACGCGGTTTTCCTCGCTCATGGTTCACACCTCCCCTTTGAATTCGGTGTAGTCCGGCTCGGCGGACTTGTTCTTCTTGCCGCCCTTCACCAGCCGCAGGCCCAGCACGATGAACACGATGCCCACCGCCAGCCCGGGGATGCCCCGGACGATGCTGTTCACCAGCTGGCCCAGCGTCGTGTCCCAGCCGATGAGGTCCACCAGCGTGGACAGCCAGGGGGCCACAAAGCTCTGGTACAGCCCGGCCACCCCCAGCAGCACCAGGCACCAGCCCAGCACCCGCTGGCGGCCGGCCACCAGGCGGGCCAGGTCCTCGCCGCCGCCCCAGCCCAACAGGAAGGCGTCCGCCGGGGCGGTGCCCTGGTGCAGCTGGGCCCGCAGGTTGAGGCTGTCGAAGAAGCTGTACATATACACCACCGCGCTGAGCACCATCACCACGGGGAAGAACACCCCGCCGATCATCAGCGGGATCACGAAGAAGATCACATGGGCCAGGCCCCGCTTCATATAGCCCTGGTACATCTGGCCTGCGCCGGGGATGAAGGAGAAGCAGAGGGTGAGGAATCCGTTTTTATACATATCAGTCCACTCCTTTGGTTTGCGTCGATGTGGGGTCGCTCTGGGGGTCGGGCAGATCGTCGGTCTGGGTGGAGGCGTCCACCATGGCCGGGGCGTCGCCTTGGCCGGCGCGGCCGGCCTCGCTCTTTGGCAGCGGAGCCTGGTAGGCGGGGCGCAGCGCGCTCTGCACCTTTTCCGACCAGTCGCTCACCGCCCGCAGGATGGCGCTGCCCGCGTCCTCCTGCCGCTGGCACTGGCTGACGGCGGGGGGCGTGAACTCGCCGCCGGCCACCGCGAAGATGCCCGCCACGTTGGCGAACACGCCGGTGTACCACAGCGCGCCGGTGATGAGCACCGCGGCGGCCGCCGCCGTGTAGCGGCTGGCCAGCGCCTGCAGGGCCCGGCGGCGCAGCCGGCGCATCACCGGCAGGGTCTGGTCGGCGGCGGGCGTCTGGAGCGCGCCCTCCTCCAGCAGGCCGGTGTAGCGCACCAGGCAGGCGTCGCAGAAGCTGAGATGTTCCGCCGCTTCCAGCCGGCCCAGTTCGTCCAGCCCGCCGTCCACCAGGGCCCGCAGCCCCTCGTCGGTGAGATGGCCGTCTTCCCGGAACAATTCGGTCATTGCATCCCGCTCCTTTCCCTGATTTTTTGCTGTAACATCTTTTTCGCCCGGAACAGCTGGGTGTGCACCGTTTTGGGCGGCCGGCGCAGCGCCCGGGAGATCTCCTCCACGCTGCGCTCCTCCAGAAAGTACAGCACCGACACCTTTAAATAGGGTTCCTTCAGCGAGCGCACCATCGCCCGGATGGCCTCGGCCTCGTCCCGGGTGACGGTGAGGTCCTCCGGGCCGGGCGGGGCGGCCGCGCCGGGGGGCGGCGCCTGGGGCATCCCCTCGTCGCCGGGGGCGCTCACCCGCCGTGCCCAGGCGCTCTTGAGGTGGTCTCTGGCCTTGTTGGTGGCGATGCGGGCCAGCCAGGGCTTGTAGTGCTCGGGCGGGCAGGAATCCATGTGGGTGAAGGCGGACACGAAGGTGTCCTGGGTCAGGTCCTCGGCCAGCTGAGGGTCCTGCACCAGCTGGTAGCACACGGTGTACACCAGCCGCTGGTATTGCTCTACCAGCCCCGCAAACTGTGCATTTGTCACGCCGGCGTCTCACCGCCCTTTCCCCTCGCTGTGTCTATGTAACGATCCGGCGGGGCCGGTTTCTTCAGCCTCGCGCAAAAAAACCCGGACCTTTGGCCCGGGGCGCGTTTCAGCGGGTGAGATTCACGCTGAACACATATTTTTCGCCGCTGTAATCGCAGGTGACGTAGTACAGCGGGCGGCCGTCCTGCAGGTGCATGGTGCAGCGCATGGTCAGCACCGGTACCCCGGGGTGGAGCCCCAGCATCTTTTGCAGCTGGGGGCCGGGGGTCTCCGCCTCCAGCGTGATGCGGCCGTTGCCCAGCTGCAGGTGATACACATCCTCGTAGATGTGGTACAGCGAGGTGCCCTCCCCCAGATGGGTGTGCATCCCCGGGCAGATCTCGCTGGAGACATAGGCCACCTCGTAGGCCATGGGGCGGCCGTCCGCTTTGCGCAGCCGGGTGATGACATAGGCCCGCTCCCCCCGGGAGAAACCCAGTTCCCGGCGCACCAGGGCGGGCAGGTCGGCGGTGAACTGGATGGACAGCAGCTCCGACGAGGGCTCCAGCCCCCGGCGGCGCATCTGCTCAGAAAAACTCTCCATGCGGGAGAGGCCGTAGTCCGCCTTTTCGATGCGCACAAAGGTGCCCGCCGCCACCTTGCGCTTGATATAGCCCTCCTCCTCCAGCCTGGAAAAGGCCCGGCGCACCGTGTCGCGGCTCACGCCGTACTGCTTCACCAGGTCGCACTCCGGCGGAAGACGCTCGCCCGGGCGCAGCCGCCCGGTGTCGATCTTCTCCTTGAACTCATTGTACATCTTCATATACAAAAAGTCTTTACCCTTTTCCATACGCTCTCCTTTCTCCGCCGCGGATACGGGCAAAGCCCGCCGCGCACAGCGCGGCGGGCGGAGCCCAAAAAAATCTGCTTTACAGGAACTGACGGACCGCCTTCTGGGCCGCCTCCTCCACCATGTTGTCGATGGCGGTGCCCACCACCAGGATGTTCACCTTGGTGTCCTTGAAGGCCTTGAAGTTGACGGTGTTGATGCCGCCCTCGGCCAGGGTGGGCACCTTGACGGCCTCCACCATGGCCATGACCCGCTCCTTCATCAGGGAGGGGATCTCGCCGGCGGCCACGCCCTCGTAGCTCATGCCGGTCATCATGCCGATCATGTCGGTGCCGATCTCCTCCATCTGCCTGGCCACCTTGTAGACCTCTTCGGGGGTCTCGGCGGGCAGGCCGAAGGTGTGCAGGTCGCTGGGGCGGCCGATGTAGGCGTCCACCAGCAGGCCGTAGCGGTGGGCCATGGTCACCAGCTCCTCCAGGTCCTTCAGGGAGGACTTGTGGGTGTGCAGGCCGTCGGCGCCCGCCAGCGCCATCTTCATGAAGTCCTGCTCGGTGAGGGGATGGGGCACCACCTCGGTGAAGCCGCCGGGGATGCCCACGGTGATGTACACATCCGAGGGCACCACGCTGCGCACGCCCCGGGTGACCTCCGCCATCTGATCCACGGTGATCTCGTGGCGGATGGCCTCGGCGTCGTGCATCACGGTGACGCCCTTGTGGCCCCGGGCCAGCGCCACGGCGGGGTGGTTGGGCTCCAGCATCTTCACGCCGGCCTGCACCACGGCGCGGGCCATGCGGGCGTCGTCCCCGGTGATGCCGGTGCTGAGGATGGTGTGGCCGCCGCCCTCCTCCAGCACTTTCTTGACCTTTGCCATGCCAAGGCTCATCCGTTTGGCCATATCGTTGGAAAACATCTCAAATAACCTCTTTTCTCAGTTGTTGCCGTTTCGCGGCGGTTTATTCTTTGGTCTTGACGGGCAGGCGGTTGGCCACCACGGTGATGACGAAGGCCAGCGCCATGGCCACCAGCATGCACAGCGCGAACTGCAGGGTGTGGCCCTCGTTGGCCAGGAAGGGGGCCATCACCGAGGGGACGTAGGCGGTACCCCGCACCCCCAGCAGGCCCACCAGCGCGCTGGCCACGGTGGAGGCCAGGATGGCGCCGCCGAACACCAGCTTGTTGGAGAACATGAAGGGATAGGACGCCTCCACAAAGGTGCCGAAGCCCAGGTTGATCAAAAAGCCGGGCAGAGCCACCGCCGCGTCGCTCTTCTGGCGGGGGAACAGCACATTGGCCAGGGTGATGCCGGCGGACACCATGACCAGGCCGGTCATGTCGACGGCGCCCAGGAAGGAGAAGCCGGTGCTCTCCATCTCCAGCAGCACGATGGGCAGGATGGCCGCGTGGTACACGCCGCCGATGATGGCGGGCCAGATCAGCAGGCCGGCCACCGCGCCCGCCAGCAGCGGGCTGAAGGTGAGGCAGGCCTCGATGATGGTTTTTACCAGGTTGCCGAACCACAGCGCCACCGGCGCGATGGCGTACATTCCGGCAAAGCCCGCGATCAGGCCGGCCAGGCCGCCCGCCGCGATGTTGGCGGTGGTGCCGGGCACCTTGTGCTTGAAGCAGAAGGTGATGATGTAATAGGCCGGGATGCCCGCCAGGATGCCCGCGATCAGGCCGCCCAGGATGCCGCCGTCCACGGACATGATGCCCGCGATGACGCCGGCCACGATGCCCACCTCGTCCAGGCCGGACACCTGCTTGGCGGCGATGGCCGCCAGGATCACCGGCAGGATGCCGATGAGGGTGTTGAACACATCCTCCAGGCCGCCCAGGCCGGGGATCTTGCTCAGGGCCAGGCACAGGGCCATGGCGATGAAGCCGGGCATGGAGGCCATCATGATGCCGCGGAAGTTGATGCGCTTGAACACCGAGCCCTGGGCCTGGGCGCTTCCGGCGGCGGAGGAGCCGATCACCGGCATGTACTTGAGCCCCCACTCCTTTGCCAGCGCCGACACAAAGGCCACCGCGCGGGTGCGGTTGGTGGTGCCGGTGGTGCCGGAGGCGGAGACCACCCGCACGCCCGCCGCCTGGGTGTTGGCGATGGAGGTGCCGCCGGTGCCCACCGCGGGGATCTTTTTGCGGGCCGCGGCCGCCACCGCCTTGCTGTTGACCCTCTTGGGGTCGCTGCTCATCAGCACAAGGCCGTCGATGGCACCCTCGTCGATCAGCTTCGCCAGCTGTTCGTCCAGCGCCGCCGCCTGCTGGTTGATCTCCTTGAGGGCGGCCGCCTCGCCGCACACCACCTGCCCGCCCTCCAGGGTGTAGAGCCGGGCTTTGGTGTCCATGGAAATGTTGTCCATCGTGGCCTCGGCGCCGATGAACTGAATAAACGAAACCTCGATCCCGGCAGAGTCGGCCTGGGTGAAGATCTCCTTCATCATGGCTTTCGGGTCGCTGCCGCCCTGGTTGTACAGATTGCCGCCGCTGCTTCCGATCACCGCAATGTGCTTGCTCATGCTTTCTCTCCTTTCAACTCCTCTGGGATTTCCTCGAGGAAATATCCGGACAAGAATCAATTATAGGCAACAACGGCTGGATTACAAGAGGTAAAAACGCCAATGTTTTTGTATATTTTTTATATTTTTTAAACAAAAACAGATTGTTTTTTATACAAAATTCATACATTCAGACCATACAATCGGCAGTCCATGGCGGGCAATTGTATGGTCCGTTTCAAGGGGTCTTTGCCGGGGCAAAGCACAAAAAAACCGCCCCCGCGAGGGGGCGGCACGGTGGAAAACCGGGGCTTATTCCGGGTCGGCCTTGCCCATGAGCAGGGTGACCCAGGCGCCGGCGGCGCCCAGCACGAGGCCCGCGATGAGGCCGGGCAGGCTGAACCGCTGCAGCGCGCCGGAGGAGTAGAGCACCGCGAAGGGGCTGGACAGGATGAGCCCGATGATGCCCGCGAAGGTCTGGCTGGGGAAGTTGGCAAAGAGGTACTCGATGATCTTGGCGATGCCGAAGATGCCCAGCGCCACGCCGATGCCGAAGGGGATCAGCAGGCTGACGTTGTGCAGGATGAGGCCGAAATCGCCGGCCACCAGGCCGTCCACACAGCCGGTGACCAGGTCCAGGATGGTGTTGTAGTAGCCCAGCACCATCAGCACCATGCTGCCGGACACGCCGGGGATGACCATGGTGGCGCTGGCGATGAGGCCCAGGGCCAGCAGCAAAACGGCGGTGCCGGGGGTGAGGGCGAGGCTCTTCACCGCCTCGTCGCCCCCCTGGAGCAGGGCCATGCCCACGCCGAAGGCCAGCAGGGCGGCAAAGCAGATCACCTCGCCCACCGGCGCGCCCTTGCGGGCCTTTTTGGCCCAGCTGTCTTTAAAGCGCACCCACAGGATCGGCAGGCCGCCCAGGATAAGGCCCACAAAGGTGAGGCAGGTGGCCAGGGTGTGCTCGGCCAGCAGGTAGCGCAGCGCGTAGCCGAAGGCCACGATGCCGATGCCCATGCCCACGCCCAGGGGCAGCAGGGTGAGGATGCTCTGCTTGAAGTGCTTGAACAGGCCGCTCACCGCGCCGATGATCTTGTCGTACACGCCCATGGACACCGCCATGGTGCCGCCGGACACGCCGGGGATGACGTTGGCCACGCCGATGGCCACGCCCCGCAATACATCCATGATTGCTTTCATGCGTTGATTCTCCTTTTCCGCTCGCTTTTCCGCCCGCAAAGGGGCATGGTAACACTATACCCTATCATGCCCCGCCGCGCAAGGCTTTTGCGGAGATTTTACAGGTCGATGTCCAGTTCCACCGGGCAGTGGTCGGAGCCGAAGACCTCGGTGTGGATGGCGCTCTCCCGCACCTTGTCCATCAGGCGGCGGCTGACGATGAAGTAATCGATGCGCCACCCCGCGTTGTTCTTGCGGGCGTTGAAGCGGTAGCTCCACCAGCTGTAGGCCCCGGTGCGGTCGGGGTAGAGTTCCCGGAAGGTGTCGGCGAAGCCCGCCGCCAGCAGCTCGGTCATCTTGGCCCGCTCCTCGTCGGAGAAGCCCGCGTTGCCCCGGTTGGGGCCGGGGTTTTTCAGGTCGATCTCGTTGTGGGCCACGTTCAGGTCGCCGCAGAGCACCACCGGCTTTTTGGCGTCCAGCGCCAGCAGATACGCCCGCAGGTCGTCCTCCCAGCGCAGGCGGTAGTCGATGCGGGCCAGGCCCTCCTGGGCGTTGGGCACATAGACGTTCACCAGATAAAACTTCTCAAATTCCAGCGTGATGGCCCGGCCCTCGTGGCTGTGCTCCTCCACCCCGATGCCGTAGGTCACCGACAGGGGCGGCACCCGGCTCCAGCAGGCGGTGCCGGAGTAGCCCTTCTTCTCGGCGCTGTAAAAATACGAGGTGTAGCCCTCGGGGGCAAAGTCCGCCTCGCCGGGCTGGCACTTGGTCTCCTGCACGCAGAAGACGTCGGCGTCCAGCGCCGCGAAGGCGGCGGCAAAATCCTTTTTCAAAACAGCCCGCAGGCCGTTCACATTCCAGCTGATGAGTTTCATGGCGCGTTTCCTTTCTTTTCCGCAGGGCGGCGTCTTTCCCTCATTATAAGGAAGAAGCCCCGCCGGCGCAAGGGGGGACGCTCACTCCCCCGCCCCCAGCATCACAAGGCGCAGCCCCCGCTGGCGGGCATAGGCCGCCGTGTAGGCGCTGCCCCCCGTCTCGCGGGTGCACCAGGCCACGCAGACGGAACTGTTCTCCACCAGATGCCGGTTGCGCCGGTGCATACAGCCGGGCGAATAGTGCTCGGCGGTGTAGACCACCTTGTCCGCCCGGCTCGCGATGTCCCGGTAGCGGCGCACATCCGTCTCTTTCCATCCCCGGGTCTGGTCCCGGCAGGGCAGCACCAGGATGAGGCGGACGTCGGGGTACTCCCCTTTCAGCCGCAGCACCGTCTCGGCGGCCAGTGTGTCGAACCCCAGCGCGCCGCCCGCCCCAAAATAGCGCACCCCTCGCCGATGAGCCGCCGCAGCGTTTGCTCCAGTTCCCCGGCCAGTGCCGGCAGCACCCGGGCCGGGATGACCCGATGGCCGGTGAAACAGCAGGTTTTTTCTTTCAAGATTTCCTTCATTTGGTCCACCCCTTTCGTGTTTGCACCTATATAAGTGCAATTTTATTTTTCAGGCCGCCTAAAATCAACAACATACTGCACCAATATAAGTGCGAGAGGTGTTGGCAATGAATGCGGAGTACGAGCGGGCGCTGGGGCGGAACATCCGGGCCCTGCGCAGGAAAAAGGGATTTTCTCAGGAGCAGCTGGCCGCACATCTGCAGCTGCGCGGCTGCGACGTGACCCGCAGCGCCCTGGCAAAAATGGAGGTGGGCCAGCGGCACATCTACCCCGATGAACTGCGGGCCCTGCGGGATATTCTGGCCGTGCCCTATGAAGAACTGTTTGTTTGAGGCAAAGCGTCATGGTGAAACTAAACATCCTCCCCCTGCTGGAAAGGAAAGGCAAAACAAAATACTGGCTCTACAAGCAGCTGGGCATGAGTTATCAAAACTTCAGCCGCATGGTCAACAACGAGACCTCCTCCATCAAACTGGAGCGCATCGAGACCCTCTGCCAGCTGCTGGACTGCACGCCCGGCGAACTGTTCGTCATTGACTGGGAAAAATAGCGTTCGCACACCGCCCGTGATGCCATGATACCCCGCGGCGGGCGGCGCTTTTTGACGAAAAACGGGGGAGGGGCCCCGGCGGAACATCCGCCGGGGCCCCTCCCCGTTTTTTCTGTTTTG